>Ga0334882_1002984_pt1 | contig 16244 bp, 10 predicted proteins | sample GraSluR1_MG_5_FD_207226 | JGI IMG/M metagenome (GOLD analysis project Ga0334882, IMG submission 207226) | Sludge microbial communities from methane-producing bioreactor in Wageningen University, Netherlands - Granular Sludge_15_04-R1 | ecosystem: Engineered > Bioreactor > Anaerobic >... | reverse complement strand
GAGCGGCGGCGAAGCCGCCGCTCAAAACTCCCTTTATTTTCTCCCCTTCCCCGCGCCGCATAGCGGCGTGGGGAGGGGGAGAGATTCTCAAAATGAGACCAGCTGCAAGTTTAGAGAGGTATTTTTCAGATAAAAATTGTTCTTTATCCAATAATTTGTCGTACCTTCCCTAAAAATTGCCTATTGACAAATCGGAAATTTTTCTGTATAATGTTATAAAGATATTACATTACGACATAAGCGTATCAATGATAGACCGTAACTCGCCTGTACCTATTTACTACCAATTAAAGATGCTGCTGAAACAGCGCATCGAACAAGGCGTGCTGCGGCCCAGCGAGCGCATCCCCACCGAACTAGAGTTATGCGATCAATACGGCATCAGCCGCGCGCCAGTACGCCAGGCACTCATGGAACTGGTACGCGAAGGTTACGTTCAGCGCCGCGCCGGACAAGGCTCCTTTGTTGCTAATCGCGAGGCCACCGTAGAACAACCCTATGTAACCTTATCCATGCTGGCTTATGATGTACGTTGGGCCAGCCTGTTGGAACAAGCCGTAGTCGAATGGAATCAGCTACATCCAGAAAACCGGGTCCGGCTTGACATCAATATGCCCCCCCAGGCCGATTTCCACCGCCAGCTACAAACTGCTGTAGTGCGGGGACAAGCACCTGATCTAGTCTCAATTGATTACGTCTGGGTGGCTGAATACGCACAAGCCGGCTACCTCACCCCGCTGGATGTACTCGATCCAACATGGGGCGCCCAACTCAACAGCGATCTCGAAGAACCGGTCCGTCTGAACCACACGTTTGCCGATCACCTCTACGCCCTTCCTGTACAGGCCGATATTAGCGGGCTGTGGTATCGCCGGGACTGGTTCGATGCCGAAGGCCTCACGCCCCCTACTACTTGGGAGGAATGGCTGGCGCTCATTGATTATTTCAGCCGCTCGGAAGTACAAACACGCTGGGGCTATCAATACCCGATTGCATTCCCTATCTCGACCATCACAGGTGAAGCCGTCATCAACCTATTACTACCGTTCATCTGGGCTGGCGGCGGGGATATTATCAACAAAAAAGGTCAATTCATCTTGGACACGCCCCCCACCTACCAAGCACTAAAATTTTTACGCCAAATCACAATAGATCGCCGGTGTTTACCACCAGAAGTCGTAGAGTTCGAATGGTCAGGCGTACCTTGGCTGTTAGGGCAAGGAGCGCTACCGATGAGCCTGGGGGGCACATACGAATGGGTCGCCATCTTTGAAGAAGCCAACTGGGACACAGAAGAAGAAATGGCGCAACGGTTGGGGTTTGTGCCGATTCCCCGCCCCACCCCAAAGTCACCGCCCATCGCATCCCTCGGCGGCACATCCTGGGCCATTCTAAGCCAATCGGAACACCAGGATATTTGCGTCAATCTGTTGCGGCTGGCAATGCAATCAGAGATGAACCTGCCCTTTTGTCAGGAAAACTTCCAGATTTCACCTTCAAAACGGGTCAACGCACAATTGAAGGGCCCACAACACCCCTGGCTGAGCCAGGTGGTTCCGCTGTTGTCAATCGCGCGTCCGCGCCCGCTGCTGGCTGAGTATACGTATGTTTCCCGACTGGTACAGCTGATGTTTGAACAAGTCTTATGGGAAGATGCACCTATCCGTGAAACCGTCGCACAAACAGCGCGTACTCTCAAATTGTTAATTGGACATTAAAAACTCCCTATCGTAAAGGAGGTGCTTTATAGCAAAACAGGTCAAAGAGTGCATACCCAACCCAGTAAATTACGTTTAATATTTTCAGGAGGAGATTGACATGAAACGCTCGAGTATGCTGTTGATTTTAGTATTAGTAGCTGCGATGCTGCTCGCTTCGTGTGGACCAAAACCCACGGAAGCCCCCGCCGACACAACGCCTGAGGCCACCACCCCGCCCAGCACTGGCGACCAGCGGGTAACTATCACCATCGCCGCCGGCGCGGTAGGACAAGAACTTGAACTGACCCAGGCTGCGGCGCAACGCTACATGGACACGCACCCCAACGTCACCGTTCGCGTGTTGGATACGCCCGACCTGGTACAAGATCGCCTGGGCCTCTATCTGCAATTCTTCGAGGCCGGCTCCGCCGAAGTAGACATCTACCAGATTGACGTAATCTGGCCCGGCGACCTGGCCGAGCACTTCGTGGATTTGAACGAGCACGGCGCACGCAACGTAGCCGGCCAGCACTTCCCCGCCATCATCGAGAACAACACCGTGGACGGCAAGCTCGTGGGCATTCCGTGGTTCACCGACGCCGGCCTGCTTTACTTCCGCAGCGACCTACTGGAAAAGTACGGTTACAGTGCCGGCCCGACCACCTGGGATGAGCTCGAAGAGATGGCTGCGACCATCCAGGCGGGCGAGCGAGCCGCCGGCAACGCCGACTTCTGGGGCTTCGTATGGCAAGGTAACTCCTACGAGGGCTTGACCTGCGACGCACTGGAATGGATTGACTCGAACGCTGGGGGCACGATTGTCAGCCCCGAAAAAGTCATCACGGTCAACAACCCCGCCGCCATCGCCGCCATCGAGCGCGCCGCTGGCTGGGTGGGCACGATTTCGCCTCCCGGTGTGGTAGGCTTCGGCGAGGAAGATGCACGCGGTATCTGGCAAGCCGGCAACGCCGCCTTCATGCGCAACTGGCCCTATGCCTACAGCCTGGGCAACTCCGATGACAGTGTCATCAAAGGCCAGTTCGACGTGTCCCCGCTGCCCGCGGGTGATTCCGGCAGTGGCTCCGCCACCCTGGGCGGCTGGCAACTGGCCGTCTCCCGCTACAGCAACAACCCCGCCATCGCCGCCGACGTGGCGCTCTACCTGGCCTCCGCTGAAGAGCAGAAGATCCGCGCCATTGAGGGCAGCCTCAACCCCACTATCATGAGCCTCTACAGCGACGCCGACGTGCTGGCCGCCAGCCCCTTCTTCGGCAGCCTCTACGATGTCTTCATCAACGCCGCCGCCCGCCCCTCCACGGCGACCGCCCCCAAGTACAATGACACCTCCACACTCTTCTTCCAGGCCGTCCACTCTGTATTGACCGGTCGCAGTGACGCCGTGACTGCCTTCGACGAACTCGAAGCTGATTTGGAAGCACTGCTGGGCTATCCCGTCGGTCAGCCCTAACACTAACAGACCTGGCAGGTTTAATAAACCTGCCAGGTTTTCCCTTCCCCCCCGGTTCACGCACTGGAAAGGAGAATTTCGATGAGTAAACAAAAGGGACTATCCGATCTGGCAAAGATAGAAGAGCGCCTGGCCTACTGGCTACTGCTTCCTACCCTCATCATCTTACTTATCATCGCATTTTACCCGTTAGGCTCAGTCTTCTACAATAGTTTTACCAACAAGGCCTTTGCCAGCGCCGAGCCAGTAGAATTTGTAGGATTCAAAAACTACTCACAACTGCTCAGCTTCACCATCCGGGAGCTACCGCCACAAGTAGATGCGGGCGGCCAACCGGTGCTGGACGATACTGGCAAAGTGCTTTACACTCGCCCCCTCGATGTGCTGCCCCGCGAGCCGCTGCGCTACCGCGAACTGTCACAATTCAGCTTGCTAGGACGGCGCTATGTGGTCGGCGCAACCGACCGCGACTTCCTGCGCGGGGTGTGGGATACCCTGATCTTCACCGTCATCGCGGTCACACTGGAAACCATCATCGGATTGGGCATTGCGCTGGTGGTCAACGTCAAATTTACCGGGCGCGGGGTTATGCGAGCGGTGATGTTGGTCCCCTGGGCCATTCCCACCGCCGTTTCCTCACGCATGTGGGAATGGATGTTCCGCTCAACACGCGTGGGCTTTTTCAACGTCGTCTTCCAAAACCTGGGACTGATCCAGGATCCAATCCCCTTCCTCACCAGTCAAAACTGGCAACTGCCGGCCATGATCGCGATTGATGTGTGGAAAACCACCCCCTTCATGGCACTATTGCTGCTAGCAGGGCTGCAATTGATTCCTGGCGACATCTACGAAGCCGCCGATGTGGATGGGGCGAGCAAGTTACGCCAATTCTTCAGCCTCACCCTGCCCCTGCTGCGGCCCACGCTGGCGGTGGCTCTGGTCTTCCGCACGCTTGATTCGCTGCGCGTGTTCGACCTGTTCCAAATCGTCTTAGCCCAGAGCCGCTACTCAATGGCAAGTTTCACCTACTACCAGCTCACCAACAACCGGGCGATGGGGTATTCTTCGGCCAGCAGCGTCATCATCTTTATCCTCATCTTCATCTTTGCTGTCCTGTACATCAAAATACTGGGGGGGGCTGATTCAGAATGAACAAGCAAACCATCAACAAAATTCTGTTCTGGGTGGTCATCATTGCTATCTTTTTCTACATGCTCTTCCCCTTCTATTGGGCTATCAATTCCTCGCTCAAAACCGAGGCACAGCTGCAAATGACCCCCGCGACCTTTGTGCCACGCGACCCACAAAATGGCAACCTTGCGCCCACCTTACGCAACTACATGGCCGTGTTAGAAAATGAGCGCTTTATGAAAGGGTTGCTCAACAGTGTGCTGGTCGCGGTCACCACCACCGTCTTGGCGCTCTCCGTCGGGGCCTTCGCCGCCTTTGCGTTGGGGAAATTGCGCTTCCGGGGCAAGAGCGCCTCGCTCTACCTGATTCTGGCGATGACGATGTTCCCCCAGGTCGCCGTGTTGACCGGGCTATACGCGGTCATCAACGCGCTGGGCATCTCGGCCATCCCCGGCATGATCCTCTCGTATATGCTCTTCACGTTGCCCTTTACCGCCTGGGTACTCACTTCGTTCTTCAAGGGCCTACCGATGGAGATTATGCAATCGGCGCAGGTGGATGGGGCCACGCCGTTCCAGACCTTCTACATGATCCTGCTCCCTTTGACCATGCCCGCGCTGGTCACGACGGGACTATTGGCCTTCATCTCCGCATGGAACGAGTACCTCTTCGCCCTCACGTTCACCTCGATCCAGCCACAATACCGCACCGTGCCGGTGGCGATTGCGCTCTTTACAGGCCAAATCGCGCGCCAGGAACCGTTCGGTGAAATCATGGCAGCAGCGGTACTGGTGACGATCCCCCTGATTATATTGGTATTGATCTTCCAACAGAAAATTGTCGCGGGGCTAACCGCTGGCGCGGTAAAGGGCTAACGGCGGCTATCTGTCAAAGGCCAATAACGCTTACAACAGACCAGGGCGCGGCTGCTATTAACGAGCCGCGCCCTGATGTTTTTTAAGCAAAAAGTCATACGCACGCTGGCTTTACATAGTTTGAGTTTGTCTACCGTACATTTTCCAAGCGCATTCAGTTTTAGCCACGAATTAGCATGAATTTTACGAATTTCTTATTGTTTTCGTGTTAATTCGAGTGAATTCATGGCAAAAATCTACAAGTGTACGGTAGCAAAGTTTGAGTTAGATACCTATGCGAAAATTGCACTGGCGGTCGCGCCTGCCGAGACCCAGAGCTGGTTTCGACAGGCTCAACCACCGCCTGCGCCTCGCGTGCTACTTTTGTCGCAATGCCTTATAACACGAGTCTACGGCTTGCAGTCATGTCAAAAGTCCCAAATCTACCCGATTTTGAGAAGGAGATTCCATGCACATCGCATTTCTAAATCCACAGGGCAACTTTGACGCCCAGGACAGCTATTGGACCGAGCACGCCGATTTCGGCGGGCAGCTGGTCTATGTGAAGCAAGTAGCGCTGGCGATGGCGGCGCTGGGGCACACGGTAGACATCGTCACCCGCAAAATTGAAGATCCCGCGTGGCTGGAGTTCGCCGAAACTTACGACCGCTACCCGGAATCCGAGCGGGTGCGGATTGTGCGCCTGCCCGCCGGCCCACCCGAATTTCTCCGCAAGGAGCTGCTCTGGCCGCATCTGGTGCGCGATTGGGTGCGCCACATTGCCGGTTTCTACTTCCGCTCGAAAGGCGGGATTTTGCCCGATGCGTTCACCACCCACTACGGCGACGGCGGCCTGTGCGGCGCGCTGCTCGAAGCCGAAATGCACCTCCCCTTCACCTTCACCGGGCACTCGCTAGGCGCGCAAAAGCTGGATAAGCTCCACCCCACCCCAAAGACCCTGCCGGACATTGACGCCCAGTATTTCTTCTCACGGCGCATTGCGGCGGAACGGCTCAGCATGAATCGCTCGGCGGTCAACATCACCAGCACGCGCATGGAGCGTATGGAACAGTACGGGCATCGCGCTTACCACGGCGCGGTGGATGTCCACGACGAGCGGCGCTTCGCCGTGATTCCGCCGGGCGTCAATCTGCTGACGTTCGATAAGGAAGCGCGTTATGTGGGCGAGGTGGCGACGCAAAACCACCTCCGCGCCATGCTGGAACGGGACATTGCCGAGGAACGGCGCGAGTTGCCCGCAATCATCGCTTCTAGCCGGCTCGATCCCAAGAAGAACCACCTGGCGCTGGTACAGGCGTTCGCGCAATCACCCGCGCTCCAGGCAGCGGCGAATCTGGTCATCTTCACCGGCGCGCTGAGCGATCCACTGCACGATGACAGCAAAGCCAGCCCCGGCGAGCGCGAAGTATTGGCGGAAATCCGCCAGGTGATCGAGACGCACGCCCTCTGGAGCAAAGTGAGCGCGTTCGCCGTGCCGGGCCAACCGGCGTTGGCGGCGGCGTATCGCTTCTTCGCGCAACGCCCCGGCTCACTGTTCGCCCTCACTGCGTTGTACGAGCCGTTCGGCCTGGCCCCGCTCGAAGCGGCCGCGGCAGGCCTACCGCTGGTAGTGACGCGCAACGGCGGTCCTAGCGAGAGCCTGTTCGAGAACGGCGTGGAGTACGGCGTGCTGGTTAATCCTGCCGACCCAGCGGACATCGCGCGTGGATTGGAGCGGCTCGTGCTGGATAAGGGCGCGTGGGCGGAGTTCGCCCAGCGCGGGCGGCAGCGCGTCCACGACCGGTACACCTGGGAGCGCACAGCGGAGGGCTATCTCGCCGCCATTGAGCAGATCGTAGCCGACCCCGGCGTGCGCCGTCCGGCGGAGCTGCTCCCTATCCCGGCGTACTTCCAGCAGCCGGATGAGGCGGATACCGAACTGTTCACCGCGTTGCAGACATTCATCGCTTAAGAGAACTCACACAAAACCGCCAAGAACGCCAAGTTTTTTTGAGATTTGAGATTTGAGATTTGCTGATTTGCACAGGAGCGCAGCATGAACCTGACCATCCCCACCGGCGATTTGGATGTACTCGTCATTGGCGAGACACTGGTAGACTTGATTTCCGAAGAGGAGACCGACTCACTCTTCGATGCAGCGACGTTCCGCAAGTACCTGGGTGGCTCGCCGGCCAATATCGCCACCACTGTGGCGAAGCTCGGCGGGCAAGCCACGCTTATCTCTAAAACCGGCATCGGCGCATTCGGACAGTTTCTCAAGGCCGAGTTGCGCCGGGCCGGCGTGCAAACGGATTACATGGTGATGGATCATCGCGTTCATACCAGTGTAATTTTCGTCTCCCGCACCAAAGGCACACCGGACTTCGAGGCCTTCCGCAGCGGCGATTATCGGTTGGAACCGCAAGAAGTATCCCTGGAAGCGATACACCGCGCAAAAGTCGTTCACGCCTCCACCTTCGCGCTATCCCGCGAACCATGCCGCGCGGCGGTAGAGCACGCCTTCCAGCTGGCGCAAGAACAGGGCAAGCTCATCTCGCTTGACCCCAACTACAGCCCCAAAATCTGGCCGGACTACCGCGAGGCGATGGAAGTATTGCGCCACATGATGGGCTACGCCACCCTCGCCAAGCCCTCGCTCGATGATGCCCGACGCGTCTTCGGCGAAGGCAAACCACCAGAGGAGTACATCGCGCTATTCCACGAACTAGGGCCACAGATTGTCGTGCTGACCATGGGCGCAGCTGGCAGCATCCTCTCGATGGCGGGGCAACGCACACACATTCCCGCGCAACCGGTCAAGATCGTGGATGCAACAGGTGCGGGCGATGCGTTCTGGGCCGGGTTTCTGGTCGCCCTGCTAGATGGCAACCCGCTGGAGCGCTGCGCCTACTTCGCACGCGAGGTCGTCGGGCGCAAGTTGACCCGGGTCGGCCCCCTACCGGACAATCTGGATCGGGCGGAAATTTACGCGGCGATTCAGCGAGTCAGCGAATGAGCGAAAAGGCGAGAAAGCGATAAAGCGAGTCAGCCAGAAGACGAGAGATAACTCACAACTCATAACTCGCAACTTTCCATTGAAGGAGCCACCCATGACCCAAGATTGGTACAAAGACGCGGTATTCTACGAAGTGCAAGTCCGCGCGTTTTGCGATAGCAACGGCGACGGCAAGGGCGATCTGGTGGGGCTGACCTCCAAGCTCGATTATCTGCAAGCCCTGGGCGTGGATACAATCTGGATGTTGCCGATTTTCCCCTCACCGCTGCGAGATGACGGTTACGATGTGGCGGATTATACGAGCATCCATCCCCATTTCGGCGACCTTGATGATTACAAGGCGCTGCTCGACGCGGCGCATGCGCGCGGCCTGCGCGTGCTGGTGGAGCTGGTGGTCAATCACACGTCGGATCAACACCCCTGGTTCCAGGCGTCACGCGATCCCCAGCACCCGGAGCACGCCAAGTACCGCGATTGGTACGTCTGGAGCGATACAGACGACAAGTACCGGAGTGTGCGGATCATTTTCCTCGATACCGAGCCGTCTAACTGGACATTCGACCCGGTACGCGGGCAATACTTCTGGCATCGCTTCTTCAGCCACCAGCCGGACTTGAACTTCGACAATCCCGAAGTGCAGCGCGCGATGCTCAAAGTGGTGCAGTATTGGATTGATCTGGGCGTGGACGGTTTCCGCGTGGACGCGCCGCCCTATCTCATCGAGCGCGAGGGCACGAGCTGCGAGAATCTGCCGGAGACGCACGCCTACTGCAAGCGGTTGCGCGCCTTCGTGGACGCTTACGCACCAGGTACGTTCCTGCTCTCCGAGGCCAATATGTGGCCGGAGGATGTCATCCAGTATTACGGCGAAGGGGACGAGTTCCACATGAACTTCCACTTCCCGCTGATGCCGCGCATCTTCATGGCGCTGGCGAAGCAGGATCGCAGCGCCATCGAGGCGATCATGGCGCGGACGCCGGACTTGCCGAAGGGCTGCCAGTGGGGAACGTTCCTCCGCTGCCACGACGAGCTCACGCTGGAGATGGTCACGCTCGAAGACCGCAAATTTATGTGGGACTTCTACGCGCCGGAGCCGCGGATGCGGCTCAACCTCGGCATCCGCCGCCGCCTCGCGCCGCTGCTCAACAACGACCGCGCCGCCATCGAGGTCGCCAACTCCATCTTGCTCACCTTCATCGGCTCGCCGGTGCTGTATTATGGCGATGAGATCGGCATGGGCGATAACATCTGGCTGAACGACCGCGACGGGGTGCGGACGCCGATGCAATGGGACGCCAGCCCCAACGCGGGCTTCTCCACCGCGCCCGCCGAGGCGCTCTTCCTGCCGGTGATTGACGATGCAATGTATGGCTACAAAGTGGTCAACGTCGCCGCGCAGGAGACCGATCCCGATTCGCTGCTGCACCGGATGCGCTATCTGCTCCGGGTGCGGAAGGAGCATCCCGTCTTCGGGCGGGGGACGCTCGCGCTGCTCGATGCGCAGCCGACATCCGTGCTGGCCTACCGGCGGGACTTCGCGGGCGAGACCTTCGTGGTGGTGAACAACCTCGCGCCAGAAGCGGTCAACGCGATGCTGCCGCTGACCGAGTTCGCCGGGCGCGCGCCAGTGGATGTGTTGACAGGGGAAACGCTGCCGGAAATCGGCGCGGAAGAGTACACGCTATCGCTGCCACGCTACGGGTATCGGTGGCTGCGGGTGTAGACCGGTAACATGAAACATGCGGCGTGAAACGTGATCGGAAGGGTCGCGTTTCACGCTTTTTGTTGGGTGTACTTAGGGCTAACCCAAACTCGCAGCCTGAGCCTGTCGAAGGCAGCGAGTTTGGGTTAGCGCGTACCCTTCGGCAGGCTCAGGGTACGCTACTTGCATAACTCCTGTGCTGTTTTACCCTCAAACTTTAGCGTAATCTCAGTATAGCGGCGCGGCGCACAAGACTATAATAAGTAATGCGTGCTGCGTACTACGTAAAAAATCTCTCCCCTTACGCAGGTCGCAATACGCAGTATGAATTAGGAGCACCTATGGCCGAATACCGCATTACCGAACACCCGATTTTGCCCGCGCTGACGGGCGAGGACATCACGTTTACTTGGGAGGGGCACCCCCTCACCGCTAAGCCCGGCGAGATGATCTCGTCGGCGCTGTTTGCGCATGGCGTGCGCACGTTTGGGCATCATCCGAAGGATGGCGCGCCGCAGGGCATCTTCTGCGCCAACGGGCAGTGCGCGCAATGTCTGGTGGTGGCCGACGGCAAGCCGGTGAAGGCGTGCATGACGCCGGTGACGCCGGGCATGAGCGTTATGCCGATGGACGGCCTGCCCGATCCGCCCGCCATTGGTGAGACGCCAGCCCTGCGCGAGATCGAGACGGTCGAAGTGCCCGTGCTCATTCTCGGCGGCGGCCCGGCGGGAATGTCGGCGGCGATCCAGCTGGCCCAGCGTGGCGTCCGCTGCCTGCTGGTGGACGACAAACACCGGCTCGGCGGGAAGCTCGTCCTCCAGACGCACCGCTTCTTCGGCTCGATCAACGCCGTCTACGCGGGCACGCGCGGCATTGACATCGCCACCCGGCTGGAGAACGAAGTCCGCCAACACGAGGCTATCGAAATCTGGCTCAACAGCACCGCGTTGGGCGTGTTTAGCGACGGGAAGGTGGGAGTGCTACGCGAATGGCGAATGGCGAATGGCGAATGTGCGAATGGCGAATCCGGAAATTCGCAATTCGCAATTCGCAATTCTGAGTATGTGCTGGTAAAACCCCAGATTCTCCTCGTCGCCACCGGCGCGCGGGAGAAGTCCCTTGTCTTCAAGGGGAATACGCTGCCGGGGGTGTATGGCGCGGGGGCGTTCCAGACGCTGGTGAACCGCGATCTGGTGAAGGCGGCGAGCCGATTGTTCATCGTGGGCGGCGGGAACGTGGGCCTGATTGCGGGCTATCACGCGCTGCAAGCCGGCATCGAGGTGGTGGGGCTGGTGGAAGCCCTGCCCGAATGCGGCGGCTACAAAGTCCACAAGGACAAGCTCGCGCGCTTCGGCGTGCCGATTTACACGCGCCACACCGTCGTCAGCGCCAACGGCACGGATCAGGTGGAATCCGTCACCATCGCGCAGCTCGATGACGCCTGGAAGGTCATCCCCGGCACGGAGAAGTCATTTGCGTGCGATACCGTGCTGATTGCGGTGGGCCTCGATCCGGTGAACGAGTTCACGGCAAAGGCGCGGGAGTACGGGATCCATGTCTTCGATGCGGGCGACGCCGAGGAGATTGCGGAGGCGTCGGCGGCGATGTTCTCCGGCAAAATCAAGGGGCTGGAAATCGCCAAAGCCTTGGGCGTGGCGGAGGAGGAGATTCCGCGCGATTGGGTGCGCACCGCCGCCATCCTCAAATCGCACCCCGGCAAGACCATCGCCGAGCGCATCCCGGAAAAAGAGAGTGGCGTCATTCCCGTCTTCCACTGCTCACAGGAGATTCCGTGCAACCCCTGCACCTCCGTCTGCCCGCAGCAGCTCATCCACATCCCCGAAGACGACATCCGCCATATCCCGGAGTATCTGGGCGTGCAGTTGGAGAAGGAATGCCTCGGCTGCGAAAAGTGCGTCACCATCTGCCCCGGCCTGGCGATTACGCTGGTGGATTACCGCAAGGATGCGGAGAATCCGCTCGTCACCATCGCCTACGAATTCCTGCCGGAAAGCGTCCACGAGGGCGACGTGATGACCGCGCTCGATGCGGTGGGCGAGGTGCTGGGCGAGGTGACTGTCGCCAGCGCGCGCGCCATCAAGCGCAATGACCGCACCGTGCTGGTGAAGGTGCAGGCGTCGAAAGCCATCGCCAAGCGCATCGCGGGCCTGCGCGTGCAGGAACCCTGGGTCGGCGCGGCGCTAGAGGAAGAGATTACCCGCATTGACGACGACGAAATCGTCTGCCGCTGCGAGCGCGTGACAGCGGGCGAGCTGCGCGCCCTGATCCGGCGCGGCTACCGCGACCTGAACGAAATCAAGGCGGTGACGCGGGCGGGGATGGGCGCGTGCGGCGCGAAGACCTGCACCAATCTGATTCTGCGCCTGTTCCGCGAGGAGGGCGTGCCGCTGGATGAAGTCACCCCGAATGTACCGCGTCCGCTGTTTGTCGAAGCGCCGTTGGGGGTGTTCGCGGGAGTGGAGAGTAAAACGTAATGCGTACTGCGTAAGTCTTGCTACACAACATTTTACGCATTACGAAGTACGCATTACGCAACCTCGGAGGAAACTATGACCAATACTTACGATGTCATTATTATCGGCGCTGGCAGCGTGGGCGCGCCGGCGGCGCTTTCGATGGCGCAGGCCGGGCTGAAGGTGCTCGTGCTCGACCAGTTCCCCAGCCAGGGGCAAGGCTCGAACAAGGCGGCGATCGGCGGCATCCGCGCCACCCACTCCGACCCGGCGAAAATCCGCCTGTGCCTGCGCACGCTGGAAATCGTCAAGAGCTGGCAGGAGACGCACGGCCACAACCTCGAATGGACGACGGGCGGCTATTCCTTCGTCGCCTACCGCGAGCAGGAGGAGCAGACGCTCAAGGCACTGCTGAAAATCCAGAAGACCTACGGCCTCAACATCGAGTGGTACGACAAGGACGACCTGCTCCAGATCATCCCCGACCTCAACCGCGACGGCCTCATCGGCGGGACGTTCTCGCCGGAGGACGGGCACTGCTCGACGCTGCTGATGGGTCATGCTTTCTACGACGCGGCGAAGAAGGCTGGGGCCGAGTTCCGCTTCAACGAAAAGGTGGTGGAAATCCTCATCCGCGAGATCGTCCACGGGCCGCACCGCGAGATCACGGGCGTCCGCACGGATAAGGGGACGTACCACGCGCCGCTCGTGGTCAACGCGGCGGGAGCGTGGGCGCCGGAGATAGGCCGGCTGGTGAAGATGAACCATCCCATCTTCCCCGACTCGCACGAGGCCGGCATCACCGAACCAGTAGCGCACTTCCTCGACCCGATGGTGGTGGACATCCGCCCCGCGCCCGGCTCGAAGAACTACTACTTCTTCCAGCTGCACAGCGGGCAAATCGTGTTCTGCATCACGCCCGACCCGCCCATCCTCGGCACGGATTGCCGCGAGACGAGCGAGTTCCTGCCGATGGTGGCGCGGCGGATGGTGGACCTCATGCCCCGGCTGGCGAATATCCGCGTGCGGCGCACCTGGCGCGGGACGTATCCCATGACGCCGGATGGTTCGCCGCTGGTGGGCTGGACGCGCGAGGTGAGCGGCTACCTCATGGCTATCGGTATGTGCGGGCAAGGCTTCATGCTCGGCCCAGGGCTGGGAGAACTGCTGGCAAGAATGGTCACGCGGGAAACCACGCAGGATGATAAGGAGACGCTGAAGATCCTCTCGCCGTATCGCGCCTTCAAGGGGATGGAGGCGTTGAAGTAGGGGCGTAAAGCGTGAAACGTAAAGCGTGAGCCTTGCCAGTGGCAAGGCTCACGCTTTTTTATAAGCGAGCGCTTCACTTTGGGTTGATGTACAATAAAAAGTATGTATACTAATGATAGTTTTAACCAGTTGCTGTTCGGCATAGTATATAAGCTGCCCCTGCTTCAGGAATTAAATACATGAACCCAATTGAACTTCAAGAGCTGTTAAATAAAAAAGAAAATTTGAGATTAGACTTCAAGCGGGAATACAAATTGTATGATACACCACCTGCAAACACAGATAAAAGAAAGTGGGCTGACTATGTAAGGGGGCAATGGGACGAACTTATCAAAGATGTCATTGCTCTCGCAAATGGGAATGTTGGGACAGCAGGTCAAGATGGGTTACTGATAATTGGTGTGGATGACGAGTTGCCGCCCTCCGGCATCAGACACATTCATGATACCAGTCAATTGAAGATCACAGAACAGCAAATCTTGGCAAAGGTCAATTCTGTCTGTGATCCTCCCCTTCCAAATCTTACCTGTGAACGAATTGAAATTGCAGGTAAGCAGGTGATAGTGATTACTATTCACTCAAGTCCCCATTTTCATGAAACATCGCGTCAACTTAAAACTACCAAAGGCAGCTTTGATTCGTTGGGCGCACTACGTCACTTTGAGATTGATAAAACCTATAGCTCGAGAACCGCTTTTGTGCGTCGTGGTGAAAATGTCTTTCCAGCTACTGATAACGAAAGAGGCGTTATACGCACCGAAAAGATAGCACACCTACAGCAAAGAATTGATCGTAAAGGGTTGGAAAGCGATAAAGTTATCTGGAGGAATACGCAAATGGAAAATTTCAACGATTTTATTGAGCAAGTGATTCCAACTGCACCTAGTGACGAAATACCTCAGGATGCGTTTGTAAGACAAATTGGACAAAGGTTCAATTCAGAGCACCAAAGACAAAGAATTGTTGGTAGTCTGAGAAGTGGCAAGACTAATCTTATGGCACAATTTGTTCGTCAACATAAAAATCAGTGCATAGCTTACTTTGTCACCAATGATCCTTCTACCCAATCGGTACGCACATTTTTATATACTCTTTGTTTTCAAGCAAACTTATTGCTAGGTACAAATGCCCCCCCAGACACCATAACAGTAACCGAGCTAGAGGCTTTGCTCGATACAGTTTCTATCAAGTTAGCCCGTGAAGCCCTGAAAAGAAAAACTATCTACTATTTTGTGATAGATGGTATAGAAAACAGTTTGGATGGCGTTGCAGGCGAGCGAATTATAGATAAACTACGACTACTTAAACTTGCTAATTATAGCCCATACATGTTGTTTAGTTGTAGTTCCGATCAAATACATAAATTACCAGATTACCTAAATTGTCAAGGTGATATAACTCCTCCAGAATTCAGTCGACTTGAAGTGGAGACGTATTTGGAGGGAGTAGGATTCTCACAACAAGAGATTATCGAGATTCGCAATAAATACCGTCCATTGCCAGGGTACCTCAAAATTCTGAAGGAGAGCAAGCGCACCAATCAGAATTTTGATTTGGAGTCAGCTCCTCTAAAATTAGATCAACTAATTGATGAACAAGTTCAATTAGTTATGCAAGATTCAAACGAATTAACTGCCAGTGTATTGAAAATATTGGCAGCTTCCCCTGCATCGTTGCCGATAGAAATATTAATTGAAATGACAGGTGTATCAGAAAACTCCATGCGCGAGCATATTCAGAAAATAAATATTGCTAAATTAGATGAACAAAAGCGGCGATTAGAGTTTACAGATGATATGGTACATGATGCGGTAAGAAAGTGGTTTTCAGAACACATTAAAGACACCACAAAAGAATTATTGACTCATGTGCAACATAATTATCCTAACGAGAATCTGTTATTAACATTACTATTTGAGCAACTTCAAGACTATGAAGGAATACAAAATACTCTTGCCTGTCAGCAAATATTAGGAATGCTTGATGTTAATCGTGATATGATAAACGTGATAAAAAGGTTGCGCTCTGCATCAAGAATGGCATTAGATAAAGGGTATACGGAAGATCTTGTTAAGTGGACATTGGGAATTACAGTAGCTCATTCATTCATTGAACATGCTGCTGATTCTCAGGAAATTGAAGCGCTGTTAGCCATAGGAGATTCTCAAGAAGCATTAGGTAAGGCTTACCTGATTCCAGAAGCTTCAAGCAAAGTTCGATTACTTGCGAGAGCATATACTGTGATGAAGGACAGAGGAGACAGATTGCAAAGAGAGGCGCTTAGTGAGTTAGGTTCTATGGTGAATAGCCTTGATTTGCAAGCGCTTAACCAAGAGAGTGTTTTTGAAATTGCCATTGATCTATTCCCAATTCTTAAAGAAGCAGCATTTTCTTTGCTTGAGAAAGTAATAGGCCAAAGACAAAAGCGCAGCATCATTGAGGTTGCGATTGAAGCAATAGAAACTGCTTCAGAAAAGGCTACACAGGAAGATGCAGCTATCATCCTGTCAGTTTACATGCGATAATGTACCAGGGGTTTACACCCATTATGTCCCAGAGGTTTACGCCCATGATGTACCACCCGTTTACACCCATGATGTACCAGTGAGTTGCGCTGTCCGGGACTGCCT
>Ga0334882_1002978_pt1 | contig 16260 bp, 17 predicted proteins | sample GraSluR1_MG_5_FD_207226 | JGI IMG/M metagenome (GOLD analysis project Ga0334882, IMG submission 207226) | Sludge microbial communities from methane-producing bioreactor in Wageningen University, Netherlands - Granular Sludge_15_04-R1 | ecosystem: Engineered > Bioreactor > Anaerobic >... | reverse complement strand
GAGAAAGCTATAAAATATAAGAGAGCAGAGATGATGAAGGAGGCTCAAAGATGAAAGAAGAGGTTTTCTTCGGCGAGGGGATGGTCGGCGTCAAGAAGGATTACCCCGACCTCTACGAGGCGATCGTCGGCCTGAACGAGGCGACGTACACGGGAAAGGTCCTGGAGTATAAGACCCAGAAGCTGATCGCCCTGGGGATCGCCGCCGCCTCCTCCGACGAGAGGGCGACGAAGAAGCAGATGATGAGCGCAAAGAAGGAGTTCGGCGTTTCAAACGACGAGATCGTGGACGTTTTGAGGGTGGTCCTTCTGACCTCGGGGATGCCCCCCTTCACCAAGGCGATGAAGATCCTCTACGAGCTGAAGTAGCTCAAGAGTCGGGAAGGTCGGAGACGGCGATCTTCCCTTCACGACATTTTTATCATCTTTTCCTGATCCTTCATCTCCTTCTCCAGCTTCTTTATCGTCTCCCGGAGCATGATCGCTCGCTCGAAGTCCAGGGCGTCAGCCGCCGCCCTCATCTCCGCCTCCAGCTCGATCACCACGTTCGGGATATCCGACTTTGGTATATGCCTCGTCTCGGTGATCTCGACCTCCTTCTCCCGGATCGGCTTTATTATGGTCTGGGGGACGATCCCGTGCTCCTGGTTATACCGCATCTGGAGGGCCCGCCGCTCCTCGGTCTTCGCGACTGCACCCCGGACCGAGTCGGTCATCCGGTCGGCGTAGAGGACGACCCGGGAGCTGGCGTTTCGCGAGGCCCGGCCGATGGTCTGGATGAGGCTCCTTTCGTCCCGGAGGAACCCCTCCTTGTCCGCGTCGAGGATTCCGATGAAGCCCACCTCGGGGATGTCCAGCCCCTCCCGGAGGAGGTTGATCCCGACGAGGACGTCGAATTTGCCGAGGCGGAGCTCGCGGATGATCTCGGTCCTCTCGATGGTCTGGATCTCGGAGTGGAGGTAGCGGGCTCGGATCCCGTTCTTGGCCAGAAAGTCGGTCAGCTCCTCGGCGAGCTTCTTCGTCAGGGTCGTCACCAGGGCCCGGTCGCCAGCCGCGACCACCCGTTCTATCTCCAGCATCACGTCCCGGACCTGCCCCTCCACCGGCCGGACCTCGACCACGGGGTCGAGGAGGCCCGTCGGCCGGATGATCTGCTCGACCACTTGGCCCGACCGCTCCAGCTCGTAGGGGCCGGGGGTCGCCGAGACGAAGATGACCCGCCTCATGAACCGCTCGAACTCCTCGAACCGCAGGGGCCGGTTGTCGTAGGCGCTGGGAAGTCTGAAGCCGTAATCGACGAGGCTCTTCTTCCGGGACCGATCGCCCTTGTACATGGCCCGGAGCTGGGGGATGGTCTGGTGGCTCTCGTCGATGACCAGGAGGAAGTCCTCGGGGAAGTAGTCGAGGAGGCAGTAGGGCGGTTCCCCAGGCCTTCGGCCGTCGAAGTGGCGGGAGTAGTTCTCGATCCCCTTGCAGCTTCCCGTCTCTTTGATCATCTCGAGGTCGTAGAGGGTCCTCTGCCGGAGCCGGTGGGCTTCGAGCATATCGAGATCCGGCAGCCTCTCCTCCAGCTCCTCCAGGATCGACTCGATGGCGCCCTTCTGCTCCTCTTCGGGGATGACGTAGTGTCTCGCAGGGTAGACGTAGAAGTACCTCATCTCCTCCCGACGGACGCCGGTCTGCCGGTCGATCTCGGATATCCGCTCCACCTCGTCGCCGAATAGTTCCACCCGAACGATGTTGTTGAAGTAGCCGGGGACGAGGTCGATCGTCTCCCCCTTGGCCCGGAACCGGCCCGGCGCGAGCTCCATCTCGTTTCTCTCGTACTGGCTCGCTACAAGCCGCTCCAGGATCTCCCGGCGGGATACGCGGTCGCCGACCTTCAGCTCAAAGCCCATCTTCATGAAGTTCTCAGGATTTCCCAAACCGTAGATGCAGGAGACGGAGGCGACGACGATGACATCGGGCCGCGACAGCAGGGAGGCGGTCGCCGCAAGCCGCATCTGCTCGATCTTGGGGTTGATGGTGGCGTCCTTCTCGATGTACTGGTCTTTGGCCGGGATGTAGGACTCGGGCTGGTAGTAGTCGTAGTAGGAGACGAAGTACTCGACCCGGTTATAGGGGAAGAACTCCCGAAACTCGTTATAGAGCTGGGCCGCCAGGGTCTTGTTGTGGGCGATGACCAGGGTCGGCTTCTTGACGGCGTCGATGACCCTGGCCACGGTGTAGGTCTTTCCCGAGCCGGTGACCCCAAGGAGGGTCTGGAGGCGCTGCCCTGATTCAAGCCCAGATACGAGCTTATCGATCGCCTGGGGCTGGGAGCCCTTCGGCTCGAAGTCGGAGGCTAGGTGGAACTCTGATTCTGGAGCTGTAAGCGGGATTCGGCTTGATTTCATCATTGGGCTGCCTAACAACAGGATCTACAAGAGGAAGTACTTTTTGCCTTGGGTGGATCGTGTTGTAAAGTGTTAAATTTTAATTAGTAAATTATAAATATGGATAGCTGAATCAATAATGCAATAATTCTAAAATAGCCCCATAAGAAAATTTAATCACACCTATTTTTATTCTCTTAGCTAACGAAAGGATTTTGTATTACATCGATGATCTAAAACACATGAAAGCATTATTATTACGAGTCGGAGTAGATACGGGCACAGATAAGGCTTTAGCGCCGATTTTTCAAGATGGCTATTTTGAGTATATACCAATTTCGGAAGGATACTCAACTAAAGAAACCAGAACTTATAAAAACACATTAGGGCGTAAAGGGTCTCCATTATCCCGATACCTGCCCAAATCAGCTGAAAATAGAGTCATTCACTATGATCCTGAGTTCGAGACTTTTACATACGGTGATCCAACATCTAAGAGATCATATATTCTGAAACTCAATACAAATGACCTCCTGGTTTTTTATGCAGGTTTACTGCCATATAAAAATAAAAATTATGATAAAGGATTATATATTATTGGATATTTTTCAGTCGATCGAGTTATTAACTTTGCTCATTTATCGGATCAGGAGATTAATAATTGCTTTCAGCTTTATCCTAATAATGCTCATCTTAAGAGAAATTTCATCGAATTAGAGTTATCCTTAGTAGTCGGAAATAAAGATAATAGCAAGCTATTAGATCGAGGAATTTTAATAAGCCAAAAAAAATTTGATGTTCTTGGTAGACCTTATTATGCCGTTTCGGACGAAATGGAAGATCTTCTTGGTATCAAAGGATCTATCCAAAGAAGCATTCCACCGAGATTTATCAAGGGCTTAGAAAATATAAATAATTTAAAGAATATTTTAGGTCTATGAAATTATTAATCTATTAATTTTTATCGTATACCCTGCAGCTTGCTGCGGGGTGCGCCGCCGCCAGTTTGACTTAAAAAAAAATTAAAATATTTAATTAGTCACGAGCATTTCTATCTGCCATAACAATACGGGCTACATGCGTTTTTTATCCGTCAACCCTTCTTCACCTCATCCAGGTACTCCAGGGTCCTCTTCTTCATCTCCCGAGCCTCGGCACCGGTGGGGTCGAGGAGGATCGCCCGGTCGAATGACTCCACCGCCTCATCGTACCTCTCCAGGCCGATGAGGGCGATCCCCCTCACCATCCAGCCGGGGACGAAGTCGGGCATCGCATCGACGAGTTCCTCGGCGAGGTCGGCGACGTCCTCGTACCTCTTCAGCTTGGAGAGGGGGCCGAGCTTGTTGAACTTGTAGCTCGGCTCCTCCGGCTCCAGATCCAGAAGGAAGTCGAGGAACTCGATCGTCGCCTGCCAGTCTCCCCGGTCAAAGATCGCCCCCGCGAGGTCGTTCCACTCCTCGGGATCCCGGAGGGTCGGGGCTACGCCGACACCCTGCCGATATGCCTCCTTCGCCTCCTCGATCCGGTCGAGGTTTCGCAAGGTCATGATCTTCGAGATCCAGCCCCGCAGGTGGTCGGGCTTCGCTGCGATCGCCCTATCGAAGTACTCCAGGGCTCCTTCGTCGTCGTTCTTGAGGGAGGATATCCCCCCGAGGAGGTCGAGGATCTCCGGGTCTTCGGGGCGGAGGTCGAAGGCCCGCTCGGCGCTGGCTCGCCCCTCATCGAGCCTCCCCGCCCCCAGGTACGCCACCGCCAGCTTGTACCACCCCTCGACGTCGGAGGGGTCCTTCTCGACGATCTCCCCGAAGAACTCCACCGCCTCCTCGAACCTGTCCGTATGCATCAGGAAGATGCCCTCAGTAAACCTGTCTTCTCCCATCCTGCTCGCCCCTCCGTGGCCCTGCCTCAGACCTTCTCATCCACTTCTCCTCCGGCATCCTTCAAACAGATCCGGTCTGTACCCATATTATAAAAGCCTCTTTCCCCGCCCGACGGGGCGATCGGCCGGCCGCCACCATCCGGAGCCTCCGATCTAGGTGGGTGGGGCTCCATCTCCCGCCTCCGCCACCAGCCACGCCGAGGCGTCGAGATAGACCCCCCTGCCAAAAAAGGCGTCCCCCGAGGAGGCCTCTCCGACCGACCGCCTCGCCCTCCGCTTCAACACCACCATCGGCGGCTCGGGGAAGGGCTCCGATAGGGACCGATGCTCCCGGACGATCTCCTCGATCTCTTCCTCGTCGACGAGGCCGATCCGGTCGATCACCTCCACCTGCCGCTGGAACCGGTCGATCGCCTCCGTCGACAGGTTCTCGATGAAGGGGATCGCCCCCCTCGACCCCACGATCCTCCCGTCCGGGTCGATCCCGTTTTTGTGGAGGGCGACGATGGAGTCTCCGGGGAGGTGGCCCTTCGACTCCTCTCCGCAGACCAGGAGGAACCGGATCTCGGAGTTCGAGATGAGATTTCCGACGACCTTCTCGACCCCCAGGTTCTCAGTCTTGCAGGGGCCCCAGATCGCCGCCCCCGGAGCGCGGAGGCTGCTCGCCAGGGTCACCACCGCGATCCTCGAGCCGGGGTCGCCGAGGCTGTACTCCCCCCTCAATGGAGGCCACCTTCCCGGTTCATCCCCCCTCCCCCCTCCCCTCTCCTCCCTCCTAGCCCCTTCGGCGCGGTCATCTTCATCCGAAACGACGGGATGTTCGCAGGTCATCGTAAGAGAGATGGACTCCAGGGTTTAAAAGCTTTGAACCGGGGTAGCACGCCGGCTTGGGAGCACCTCAACAAGAGGCTTATATACAAAAAGGGCTCACCTGATGATTAATTGGGAAAGTTCGGCGGACCGGGATGGACGGTCGCCGAGGCAGGGGCTGAGAGATATGGCATCTTACGAGGAGCGGATCCTCCAGGCGATAGAGGATTCGGAGGTGGGGCTCACCACCGTGGACGTGGCGAAGGTGGCGGGGGTGAGCAAGACGACGGCGATAAAGTACCTCTCAGTCCTCAAGTCCGAAGGGAAATGCGAGTTTGTTGAGGTCGGCCCCTCCAAGCTCTGGAGGAGGAGAAAACTGCCCGGAGATCTCAGCGAGGCCGGAGAAGGGCTGAAGAGCCTGGAGGCCGCCCTGAGGCGGGGCAGAGCCGCCGAGGCACCGGTGAACTTATCGATCATAGCCCGCCTCGAGGAGATCTCCGAAGATCTGACCGTCTCCCTCTCCTTCAAGGTCAGGCCCGAGAAGGTCGAGGCCCTCATCGACCTGATCAGAGGAGACCTTCCCGAGAAGGAGGGGCTATAGCCCCGGCGGGACCCGGAAATTAGCCTTATATAAGATACGGGATAACAAATAGCTCTAAAATGGTGGATTCAATTTATGCGGATACCTTCTGAGATCCACGACTTCTTCCGGGTGGAGGAGGGGCAGACCCTCCTCATCAAGGGGATGCCAGGCACCGGGAAGACGACCCTGGCCCTGGAGATCATGAGCTCCGTCTGCGAGAGGGAGAACGGGATGTACATCTCCACCCGGGTCAGCCCCGGCCGGGTCCACGCCATGTTCCCCTGGATCGGCGATATCATCCCCTCCGCCAACGTCGTCAACGCCACCCAGAAGATGCTCCTCGAAAGCCTCAGGAATGTGGGCCGGGAGGGGTCCAGCTACGAGACGGTCCTCGACTTCTTCAAGACCTTCCTCGACCAGGCCGGGGATATGGACGACCCCATGATAGTCATCGACAGCTGGGACGCCATCATAAACTACACCGCCGCCATCCTCGGCGGCGCCCAGCACAGCCTGGAGCAGAACATCTGCGAGTTCGCCCGGGATATGGGGATCCACCTGATCTTCGTCAGCGAGTCGGCGGAGCTCCTCCCCCTCGACTACATCGTGGACGGCGTCGTCACCCTCAAGAACGTCAGGATGGCAGCCCCCCTTTCCGGGGAGAACCGCCCCGAAGGCATGACGACCCGGTACTCCCGGGAGATCAGGCTGGACAAGCTGAGGGGGGTGGAGATAAAGCAGAAGATATACACCTGCACCCTCCACGACGGAAGGTTCTGCTACTTTGAGCCCGCCCTCGAGAACCTCAGCCCCCAGATCGGGATCGTCTGCGACCTGGAGAGGATCGCCGACCCCCGGGAGGACTCCATCTCCACCGGGATCGGCGACTTCGACAGGATCACGGGGGGGCTCGACTTCGGATCCTGCAACGTCCTGGAGATCGATCACGGCGTCGGCAAGAGGTACTATCAGGTCCTGACGGCCCTGGCTTCCAACTCCGTCAAGAACGGCAGGGCGGTCCACATCGTTCCGAGCATAGGCTACCAGCTCGCCCCCAGAGACGTCTTCGTCCCCTCGAACGTGATGGTCCTGGAGCCGGGGGGGGACCGGGACCAGTGGTACGAGACCCTCTTCAAACACTGGGACTCCCTCCGGGAGAGGACGGGCCGGCCTATCCTCAACATCCTGGGGCTCGACTCGATGGAGTTTGCCTTCGGCTACGAGAGGATGCTCAACTCCACCAGCCGGATGTTCCAGAAGTGGAAGGAGACGAGCGACGTCAACGTGGTGGTGGTGAAGTCGGGGCAGAAGAGCATCCGGATGACCTCCCACATCGCCGACACCTACTTCGTCATCAAGGAGCTGAACGGGGGGCTCTGCCTCTACGGCCTGATACCCCGGACCGAGCCCCACTACATGGTCAGAGACGATAGAGGAAACCTCCGCCTCGTTCCGATAGTCTGATGCTGGCGTGGGCCTCTCTGAGGCTCTGGCCTCCGGAAGGCAGGAGACCCCGAACCTTCAGACCCACCTCTCGCCGCCGTCTATTCTGATCTCCTTCTTCCAGATCGGAGCCCGCCTCTTTATCTCCTCCAGTACGAACTCGCACCCCCGGAAGGCGGCCTGCCGGTGAGGTGCGGTGGCGACGATGAGGACTATATCCTCCCCCACCCCGAGACGGCCGACCCGGTGGACGACGTCTAAGGACTTGAGGTCAAAGGTCGCCATCGCCTCGTCCCGGATCCTCGCCAGCTCCTCCTCCGCCACCTCCCGGTAGGCCTCCACCTCGACCCCGGATATCCCGTCGTCCCTGACGGTCCCGAGGAAGGCGACGACCGCCCCGGTGTCGGGCCGCTTCGCCCCGGCCACCAGATCCTCGAGGGAGAGCTCCCGGTCGGTTATCTCAATCACCATAATACCTCACCATGGAGCCGGAAGAATCTCATCCTCCGGAGAAGGGGGGGAGGATCGCCACCTCGTCCCCCTCCTCCAGGACCGTCCTTCGGAGGTCGGAGGGGTCTACTCCCCGCCGGTTCAGCAGGACCGTCACCCCTCCGCCGCCTGCCCTCTCCAGCTCGGATAGGACTTTCTCAAGGCCGGGGTGGGCGGAGGCTACCTCCTCCAGGAGGTCGGCGAGGGTGGACCCCTCCGGGAGGTCGAAGGCCGCCTCTTCCCCCACCACCTCCCGGAACCTCGCGAAGCTCCTCACCACCACCCTCATCCCTTCGACCTCAGCCTCCCGATCTCGTCCAACGCCTCCACCCTCAGGACGAAGGTCCCGTAGCAGGGCTTGGTATAGGGGAAGATCACCCTATCCCCATCGATCCCGATGAGGAGGGGGGGGACCCCGATCAGATGGACGTTCAGGATCCTGTACCCGGGTGGGACCTCGACGGTATCCTTGAAGTTCTTCTTTATGTACTCTCTCGCCTCTTTGAAGGAGCACTGGGATAGGAGGACCTCATACTTCATCTCCTCTAGGCAGCCCAATCAGATCACCTCATCTAAAAGCCTCTTCAGGGGCAGGGGGTCATGGACGGCCTTGGCGACTAGCTTTCTGCAGTCGAACTCCACCGTCTCCGCCAGCTCCTCGGCGGACCTCCCGAAGATCAGGACGAAGAGCAGAGCCCTGGAGATGTAGCTGATCGTCCCGGCGTAGGTTATACCGGCGTCGCTGTGGGCGAAGGCGAAGCACTGGTCGAAGTCGGCCTTACCCTCCGATATGGAGGCGATGCACCGGTCGATGTTCGTCGTCTCCCCGAGGTAGTGGCCCAGGGGGTCTGCGAGCTTCGTAAGCTTGAGGGCGGCGCCGGTACCCGCCACCACCACCTCGTCCCCCCTCTCCCTCAGCCTATAAGCGAGGTAGAGGGCGATGCTGGTCTGGACGGGGACCTCGGGGCAGCCGAGGAGGATGAGGGACCGCCTCCTTTCGGGCGAAACTCCACCAGAACTATCCATGCTAGACCCCATCCGCCCCGGGGCTACTTAAAGCTCTCTTCGCCGGCCGCAGTCCGGGCAGCGGGGGTTCCTCTCCAGGGGGACCTCGTCGCACCTCCCCCGAAAGCCGTCCCAGAGGAGGAGCCTCCCCGCCAGGGACGCCCCCAGACCCGTCAGGTGCTTGACGACCTCCGTCGCCTGGATTGAGCCGACGATCCCGCAGGTGGCGCCGAGGGCGGGGACCTTCTCCTCCGGCGGCGGCCGGGGGAAGATGCACCGGAGGCATGGGGTCGCGCCGGGGATGATCGTCGTCGCCTGGCCGTCGAGGCCGGAGATCGCCCCGTGGAATAGGGGGATTCCTGCCGCCAGGGCCGCCCCGTTGAGGAGGTGCCTGGAGGAGAAGTTGTCGAGGGCGTCCACCACTGCGTCCGCCTTCGCCACCAGCCCCGGCAGGTTCCTCCCGTCGGCGAAGAGGGGGACCTCCTCCACCTCCACCTCGGGGTTCAGCCCCCGGAGGGTATCGGCCGCTGAGGCGGCCTTGGGACGGCCCAGGTCTTCCTGCCAGTGGAGGATCTGCCGGTTGAGGTTGCTCACCTCGACGACGTCGCCGTCGACGACGACGATCCTCCCCACCCCTGCGACGGCCAGATAGACCGAGACGGCGGAGCCGAGCCCCCCCGCCCCGACGACGAGGGCCGTCGACCTCGCAATCCTCCTCTGCCCCTCCTCCCCGAAGAGGGGGATCTGCCGGTCGTACCTCGCCACGTCCTTCAACTATCGCACCTCCTTGATGGATGATGGGACTGCCCGCTTCAGCCCCCCACCACCGCCGGGAAGAGGGCGACCTCGTCCCCCTCCGCCAGCGGCGTCTCCTCCCCGGCCAGGGATAGAAAGTGCCTCCCGTTGACCATGACGTTCAAGTCCTCCCGGACCCTTCCAGAGTCGTCGAAGAGCTGGCCTCGGAGCTCTCCGGACCGGGAGGCGAGGCTCTCCAGAAGGTCGGAGACTGCGGCCCCCTCAGCAAGCTTGACCTCAAACTCCGCCCCGAGGAGGGCCCTATACCGGGCAAAGGCCTTTATCCTGATCAGCATGACCGCTCCGCCATCTCCTTGATCCTCTCCAGGGCCCGGAGGGCGTCCTCCCTCTTGAGGTCCCTCCTCTCGTCGCGGAGGAACCTCAAAAACCCCTCCCGGTTGCCTCCATCGAGGTCCGCCGCCGATATGATCTGATCGTAGCTCCTTTTGGGGAAGTAGAGGGATGAGGCCGCCGCCAGGATCTTCTCCGCGGAGACGGCGTCGATCGCCCCCCTCTCCCTGGCGGCCCGGACGTTCTCCCTGACGTTCACCAGGGGCTCGGATAAGGGAGCGAAGCTGATCGGATCGAAGATTAGGGCCACCTCGTCGTCGGAGATGAGAAACCCATCCCGGTAGAGGCGGAAGATCTCCCCGACCCCCTCCATCCCGAAGCTCGCGAGCTCCGCCGCCCGGAGCGCCCCCATGCTGGAGGCGCCGACGACGGCGACCCCCATCTCCAGGGCCCGGAGGACCTCCTTGTGGGCGACGGCGCTCTCCTGGAAGAAGACCCCGTCGATCAGCCCCACGATCCTCGCCCCCTCCTCCGCCGCCCTCAAGAGGTCGCCCCTCGCCGCGGGAGGCCGGTAGTCGGCCCGGAGGACCATCTCGGCCGAGGCCCTATCGAGGCTCGGCCCGAGGAAGACGACGATTTCTCTTGACCTCATCTCTCCACCGTCTCCCCCTCCTGTCGGGGTCCATGGCGCTCATCTCCAGGCCCGGGACGACGACCCGGACCACCGGGACGCCGATCTCCGGGCGGGTGAGGTCGACGACTATGGCTCTATCCAAACCGGCATCTCCGAGCCGCTTCAGCATGAGGTTGATGTCGTCGAGGAAGTCGTCGGAGTCCTGGGACCTGATCTCTCGGAAGGGCTCGGTCCCGGTGGACTCAAACCAGTGGCGGTTCAGCCTCTTCGTCCTCTCGTACCCGATCTGCCTCCGGAAGTCCGCCGTCGTCGTGTCCTCCCTAGCCCCGTGGATCTGGGTCAGCCTCGACTGGGCGACCTCCGTCAGGGCCCGGAGGACGGCCACCTCGGCGTTGGTGTGGGTCCCCATCCCGATGGTGAGGAGGGCAGGGTCCTTCAGCTTCAGGTCGTCGGAGGCGGCGGCGATGGTGGGAACCCCAATGTCGCTCGTGATGTCCTTGATCCTCACCTCCACCTCCGCCCGGGCGAACCTGTCCAGGAGGGAGCGGGCGAGGCCGTCCTCCACCTCCGTGACGAGGGGCCCCGTCCTCTTCACCGCCTCGGCGAGGGACCAGGCGTCCCGCTCTATCACCTCGGAGAGGCCGTGGAAGACCGCCTCCTCCAGGACGTTCCCGGAGGCGAGGCCGTTGGTGTTCGTCCTGAAGAGCTGCGGGTACTCCCTCGGGAGCGGATGGAAGACGGCGCTCGCCGGGAGCATCACCTCCTCCTCGCCGATCAGGTCGTAGCCGAGGACCCAGGGCATCGGCATCCCGGGGTCCGCCCCGTCGGGGAGGGCGAGGTCCCTGGGGTCGACGGCCTCGACCCCGGCTGAGAGCCTCGAATGGCTCTCCACCAGGAGCTGCCTATCGTGGACCTCGGCGGAGTACCGCTCTATCCCCTCCATCATCGCTGAGACCCTCGCCTCGGCGGGGGTCGCGCCCTTGCCGTTGTAGACGGATATCGCCCCCCTCTCCGCTGCGGGCCTGATGCTGGAGAAGACCGGGATCCCGATCCGGTCCAGGTTGGTTATATCTGCCACCCTGGTGATCCCTGCGAGCTCCATCTTGGGGGCTATCCGCTCGAGGGTCTCCTCGGGAGAAAAAGCTCGATGGGTGTCGGTCTTGTACTTCTTTAGGCAGGATCTGAGCATCATCCGGTATCAACTCTTGAGATTGGGACCGTTCTGGACCTTTGAATCCCCTGGCCCTGGTGGTCTTGGGGCCGGTCCTCCTGGCAGATCCGGGACGGGGGGAGCGCCAGCGCCCCGGGGAACTCATCCCTCTGCCCCTAAATACATGTCGGGTTTCTCCCCGGCCCTCCGATAGCATGGATGGAGACTCAGAGGAGAGATAAAAAGATCCAGTAGACGAGGAGGTTTGCGACCGTCAGGGGGGCCCCCACCTTCATGAAGTCGGTGAAGGTGAGGGCCGCCCCCCTCCGCTCCCCGTTCTGGACGATGATGACGTTCGACGCCGCCCCGATGATCGTCAGGTTTCCGGCGATGGTGGAGCCGGCGGCGAGGGCCATCATCGCCTCCACCGAGGAGTCGAGGGTGGAGAGGAGGGGGAGGTAGAGGGCGACGAAGGGGACGTTCGATACCAGCTGGCTGGCGAGGGCGCTCGTCGCGAGGATCGCCGGGACCGAGGTCGCCTCAAACCCCGAGCCGTTCATCGCCGCCTGGAGGCGGCCGGAGTTCCAGACGCTCTCCATCAGGACGAACATGGAGGCGAAGAAGACGAGGGTCCTCCAGTCCACCTTCTTTGCGAGCTCCAGCCTCCGGGGGCTGGCGAGGAGGATGGGGAGGGCCGAGAGGAGGGCGATCTCCGTCAGGCCTAGGGGGGAAGGGAGGCCCAAGGAGACGGAGACGATCTTGAAGGCGATCAGGGCCGTCACCACCCCCAGGGAGAGCTTCGAGAGGCGGGCGAGGTCCGGGTCGACTACAGCATCCTGGATGTGGTTCAAGGTCTCCCCCCCAAACTCCCTCCTGCAGAGGAGCCTCAGAATCCCGTAGGCGAGGAGGAGGTTTACCGCCGTCGGGAGGGCGAGGTGGCGGAAGAAGGTGACGAAGGGGTTTGGGACGCTGCCGCCGAGGGCGATGAGGAGGTTCTGGGGGTTGCCGATGGGGCTGGCGACGCTTCCGATCGTCACCCCGAAGGCGAGGGATAGGAGGAGGAGCCGGGGGGAGATCCCGTACTTATTCGCCAGGTGGATCAGAAGGGGGGTTCCGATGATCGCCAGGGTGTCGTTCATCAGGAGGGCGGATAGGAGGCCCGCCCCGAAGAGGACCGCGATGACGAGCTGGTCGACGTTCCTCGTCCGCCGCAGGAGCCGGTATGAGAGGCTCGCGAGGTAGCCGCTCTCCTCCAGGGCCACCCCGACGACGAACATCCCGAAGAGGAAGAGCATCACGTCCATGTCGATCGCCCCCAGGGCGGCGGCCGGGGAGATCGAGCCCGCGACGAGGACGGCGACGGCCCCCGCCAGCATGATCTGCCAGATCATCACCCTCGTCCTGAGGAGCTGCCGGACGGCGATGGCGGCGAGGACCGCCGCCAGGACGAGGATCGAGAGGTCTCCGGGAGAGAGGGGGAAATGAGATGCGATTTCTACTTCGGACATGGGGTGGTGGCTCGAGTCGCTTCGGCCCGAGGGGGCGGCCCAGGGGCCGCTACCTGGACGGATGGGGACTATATACGCCTTTCCATCCTTCAGACCAGGGGTTCGGCCCCGAGACTGCCCCACCCCGAAGATTCCGCCACCATCCCTCCGGGGAGCACCGGGCTCGCCCGTTAAACTATAAGCCAAATTAAAAAGATACAAAGATATATGTATAATCCACCCCCTCGATTCCCCGAGGAGGAGTTTTGACGCTGCCAGCCTTCAAACCCGGATGTAAAACGTCGCGATCCATATTTGCAGACATCTTTCTATCGGTCCTGATCGCCCTCACCTTGGCGGGCCAAGCCTCGGGAGGGTCGGAGAACGAGACCTTCGAGGTCCAGATCCTGGCGATAAACGATCTCCACGGCCAGCTGGAGCCGCCCCAGGGGAGGGCGACCGTCGGATATGACAGCAAATGTGAGCCCCTGATGGTGGAGGTCGGGGGTGCCGAATATCTCTCGACCGCCATAAAGGGGCTCGTCGCCACCAACCCCGATACGATCCTCGTCTCGGCGGGGGACAACGTCGGAGCAAGCCCCCTCCTCTCCGCCCTCTTCCACGACGAGCCGACGATTGAGGCCTTATCTCTGATGGGGTTCGATTACTCCGCCGTCGGAAACCACGAGTTCGACGAGGGGGCTGGGGAGCTCTTCAGGATGCAGCACGGCTGCTGCCATCCAGAGGAAGGCTGCCAGGACGGCGACCGGTTCGTCGGAGCCGGCTTCAGGTACCTCGCCGCCAACGTCCTCGACGAGGAGACCGGGGAGACGATATTCCCACCCTTCGCGGTCAGGGAGGTCGGAGGGGTCCCGGTGGCCTTCATCGGCGCCTCTTTGAAGAGCACCCCGGCTATAGTCGTCCCCTCGGGGGTGGCAGGGCTCCAGTTCATCGACGAGGCCGACGCCATCAACGGCTGCGTCGAAGCCCTGAAGGAGGAGGGGGTAGAGATCTTCGTCGTCCTCCTCCACGACGGCGGCTTCTCGGCGGGGCTTCCGAACGAGGGGATGGAGCCCTGCGAAGAGCTCGAGGATATCATCCGCCGGACCGATGGAGATGTGGACCTCTTCATCACCGGCCACAGCCACCAGGCCTACATATCTATGGTGGACGGAAGGCTCGTCACCCAGGCCGGATCCCACGGAAAGTTCGTAACCGACATCGACCTCGTCGTCAGCCCGGCGACCGGCGACGTCGTCGAGGCGAGGGCGAAGAACATGCCGGTGACGAGGGACGTCCCCAAGGACCGAGCAGTATCCGAGCTTCTGGATAAATACCGAAGGATCATGGGGCCCCTGGCCGAGGAGGTCGTCGGGTCCGTCACCGCCGACATAACGAGGGACGCCTCCGAATCGGGGGAGTCGGCCCTGGGAAACCTGATCGCCGACGCTCAGCTCTTCGCCATCTCTGCTGGAGGGGAGGGTGGCGGCAAGGCGGATGGGATGGGAGCAGTAGTCGCCTTCATGAACCCCGGGGGGATTCGAGCGGACCTCCTCTTCGATCAGGCGGGGGGAGCGGAGGCGCCGGGGGAGGTGACCCGCCAGGAGGCCTTCAACGTCCAACCCTTCGACAACAAGCTGATCGTCCTCAACCTGACGGGGGAGGAGATCAAGGCCGTCCTCGAGGAGCAGTTCGACAACCCCGAGCCGGGACGAAACCGGATCCTCCAGATCTCCGAGGGGCTCTCCTACGCCTGGAGGAGGTCGGCTCCGCCTGGAGATAAGGTTGATATCTCCAGCATCAAGATCGGAGGAGTCCCCATCAACCCCCAGGGGACGTACCGGGTGGCGGCAAACCACTTCCTCGCCGAGGGAGGGGACGGGTTTGCCACCTTCGCCAGAGGGAGAGATCGGGTGGAAGGGGTCGGCGACCTGGAGGCTCTGGTGGGATATTTGAGGGAGCATTCGCCGGTATCCCCGCCCCCAAAAGGGAGGATAGCCGCGGTCCAGGAGAGGGAGAGGCTCCTCTTCGCCCCCCAGGTCGCTTCCGCCTGATCGATCGGCGGGGAGCGAGCCCTCCCGGCGGCGACCTCCAGGATCTCCTCCCGCCCTTTCAAAACCTCTGTCGGGGCGACCAAAACCTCCTTCTATCCCCTCCCTCATCACCAACTGGAGCTTTGATTATGGCGATCCATCCCATCGAGTATCGTTACGGTAACCCGGAGATGAAGGATCTCTGGTCGGAGGAGTACAGGTTCCGCTGCCTCTTCCGGGTAGAGGCGGCCCTCGCCCGGGCCGAGGAGGAGCTGGGCTTGATCCCTCCGGGGGCGGCCGACGACATCGGCCGGGCCGCCGAGGGGGCGAGCCCCGAGCGGGCGAAGGAGATCGAGGACGAGATAGGCCACGACATGATGGCCGTCGTCCACGCCCTCGCCGAGGCCTGCGAGGAGGCGGGCGAGTGGGTCCACCTCGGCGCCACCTCCAACGACATCCTGGACACTGCCACCGGCCTGCAGATCAAGGCCTCCCTGGAGGTTCTGGAGGAGAAGGTGAAGCGGGTTCTCGCGGTCCTGCTGGCGCGGGCCGAGGAGCACAAGGGCCTCGTCTGCGCCGGGAGGACCCACGGCCAGATCGGGGTTCCCACCACCTACGGACTCAGGTTTGCGGTCTGGGCCTCGGAGATGGCCCGCCACCTGGAGAGGCTCGCCCAGATGAAGCCCCGGGCCGCGGTGGGGAAGATGAGCGGAGCCGTGGGGACCCAGGCCGCCTTCGGCGCCTACGGCATGAAGATCCAGGCGAGGGTGATGGAGATCCTCGACCTTTCCGAGGTGGACGTCTCAAACCAGGTCGTCCAGAGGGACCGCCACGCCGAGATGATCTGCTGGATGGGGCTGGTCGCCTCGACCCTGGACAAGATCTGCGTTGAGATCAGGACCCTTCAGAGGTCGGAGATCGCGGAGGTCGCGGAGGTCTTCGGCAAAAGACAGGTCGGCTCGAGCACCATGCCCCACAAGAGAAACCCCATCAAGTCGGAGCAGGTCTGCGGCCTCTCCCGGATCGTCCGGGCCCAGATCGAGCCCGCCTTCGCGAACATCCCCCTCTGGGACGAGAGGGACCTCACCAACTCCAGCTGCGAGAGGATCCTCTTCCCCGAGGCGTTCATCTTCACCGACCACATCCTCGCCCTCACCGCTCGGATCCTGGAGGGGCTATCGATAAACGAGGAGCAGGTCGAGAGAAACCTCCAGCTTCTCCGGGGTCTGAACATGGCGGAGTCGGTGATGGTGGAGCTGGCAAAGAGGGGCGTCGGCAGGCAGAAGG
>Ga0334882_1002973_pt1 | contig 16278 bp, 10 predicted proteins | sample GraSluR1_MG_5_FD_207226 | JGI IMG/M metagenome (GOLD analysis project Ga0334882, IMG submission 207226) | Sludge microbial communities from methane-producing bioreactor in Wageningen University, Netherlands - Granular Sludge_15_04-R1 | ecosystem: Engineered > Bioreactor > Anaerobic >... | reverse complement strand
CTGAAATGGAGAGAAGCTGCGAGTAGCTTCCTTCCCTCTCTTCCCTGCGGGTTGTGTCCAAGGAAAGGATTATCTGGTTCACCTGGGTATGAAGTTTTTCGTGATCCCGAACCATGGTTTTGAAAACAGGCAACTCTTTAACCCGATCAGGGGCTTCCTCGTCAATCCAGTGGCCCAGGGCGCACTTATGATGGTCGGAGAGATTTTCACCCGTCATGGTTTTTTTCCCGTCCATCACCGCCCGGGCATTCAGGACCCACAGCAGATGTTGAAGGATGATTTTCACCACCGGAAGGCTTCGATCCTGGCTTCCGAATTCGAAATTCTGGAAAGCCTTGATCTTCTCCATGTAAACCTCGTAATTAACCACCGCCTCGGAGATGGAAATAAAGGCCATGTTCATGTCCTGGGCAATGGCGGCGATCTTCAAGACCTCTTCACGGCTTTCACCGCTGGCTTCTACAATTCTGGTGATGGAGTCCCGGATGTTTCGGGAGCTGGCGGCAATTTCATGGGAACCATCTCTGATGTGAGAGGTAACCTCATTCAAGGTCTGGGTGGCCTCTACGATCTCATGACTTCCTACGTTGAGTTCCGATGTGGCCCTGCTTATCTCTTCAAAGGCTTGTACCATTTCCGCCGTGTCGCTGCTGATTTTTCGGTTGTTGATCAGGGCTTCGGCTCCGGCGTTTTTTACTTTTCCCACATGGGTAACAATGGCCTTCAGAGTATTGGAAATCAGGGTGGCGTTGCGGGAGGTGGATTCCGCCAGGTGGCGGATTTCTTCAGCCACCACGGCAAATCCCCTGCCGGCATCACCGGCATGGGCGGCTTCGATGGCGGCATTCATGGAGAGCAGGTTTGTCTGGGAGGCGATGTTATTGATAACCGTGATGATTTCCTGGACGGAATCGACACTGTGTTAACCTGCTCGATGAGCTGATTCATCTGTTCCATCTGATTCTGGCTGTCTCCGGTCAAGTCATGAAGGTTCCGGGCGGTTTTCTGTTTTTTACCGGTAATTTCTCTGACATTGTTAATAGAGGCGTCCATCTGTTCCACCGCCGCAGAGGTCTGTACCACGGAACTGGACTGATTTTCAATTTGCCGGCTGAATTCAAGAATGGTCTGGGAGATCTCTTCGATCGCTGAAGAAGAATTGACGATATCTGCGTTAAGGCTTTCAATTTTGTCGTTTATCACCTGGACGCTTCCATTGATGGAGGTGATCAGGTACACCGAATCCTTCATTTCCACAGCAAACCCCTCGGTCTGACGGGTGTTTTCGTGAATAATCCGGGTGGTTTGGTTTCGGGAGTCCTGGCATGCCTGCATGTGTTCCTGAAGGATGCGGGGAGGGTGGGAACAGCCCTCGCCCCTGATCCCTGAAGGGCAGAGGCGGCCCAGAATAACCTTGTCGTATTCATTGAGCGTTCTCCGCTTGAGAATCAGGGTCCTCAGATGAAGCGCCATGAGAAGCAAAAGGGACGTTCCGGGCAGGAGTGTTCCCGCAGCGGATGGCGGGAAAAGGAATAATCCCGTAAGGCCGGCCAGAAAAACAAGGAAAGGAGGCAGAATCTGGAAGAAAATAAATCTGTAACTTGGTGATTTGTAAATCATGAATACTCCGGGAAAATGATTAATAGACTATAAAAACAGTACTATATAGAGGAGAAAAAATCAATGATATGTTAGCAATAATACATGTGTCTCTTAAGTGGAATTCAGCTTCAGCGCGGTAATTCCGCAGGGGGGCAGGGTCAGGACTCCCGCCTGGGGTAACAGGCCGCTGTTTATCAGGGCGGTCCAGGGGTGCCCCTCCAGGCCGTGTTCCTTCAGGGCAGGCCGCAGATCCAGTTCCTGGGAGCCGCAAATATCCAGGTTTACCGCCAGCAGCAGTACCTGACCGCTTTGTCCGGACCGCCGCAGGGCTGCCAGAACCGCATGATGTCCGCCGTCGATAAAGGTCAGATTTCCCAGGTCTCCCAGAAGGGGTTCGGAGTCGATGAGCCGGTTTATCTCTTTGATGGCGTCGTGGAACAGCCCGGGAGTGCCGGCCGGGAGCTCCCGGTTATACCCGATGAAGGGAACCTTCTCCTTCACCCCGTCCTCAACACCCTGGACCAGGCCGGTCTGGCCCCCTGTGAGGGCGGCGCCGATAAAATACCGGGGGATGGTGGAATCCAGGCCTCCGTAAAGCAGGGCGGGAGGTTCGGTGTCGTGGGTGGAAAGGGGAGCGAAGTGGCGGGGAGCGCCGGGTTCATGAAGAGAGATCAGATAGTTCCGGAGCTCCGGGACAAAAGGATATTCCCAGCTGTTGGCCAGGATCAGATTCAGCCGCCAGGGAGCCACCCTCTTTTTCAGTATGTCCGGGGCGTCAAAATACTCTGCCAGGAGGCTGACTCCGGGATGCCGGGCCGAAAGAACCGCCCCCAGGTGTTCCACGAAGCCGGGATGGGACGAGTGAAGATTGTCCAGCCTTAAGAATCCCCCGTCCCCCTCCGCCAGCGCCGCCCAGCGGCAGGCGTATGCGGTGAAGTAGGACCAGATCTGGTTCCGTATTTCCGGGTCGGGGTGGTCGTACCAGACCTTGATCAGGTCTTCCCAGCGGATCCACTGGTTGTTGTGCCAGCATCCCGCCCGGTAGAACCCATCGGGTTCTTTGGGATCGGGAACGATCCATTCGGGGTGTTCCTGCGCCAGACGTCCGTCGGCGGCCACGTGGTTCAATACAAGGTCGAAGCAAAGACGCAGACCCAGTCCGGTACAGCTCTCCACCAGCTGGTCCATCTCTTCCCAGCCTTCGCTTTCGGGATCCTCCAGGAGGGACCGGTCCAGCCTGGCGTGGTCCCCCACCGAATAGGGGCTCTGGGATCCTCCGGTCTGGGTAAAGGGAAGGAAGTGAACGGCATTAAATCCCATACTGCGGATGACCGCCAGTTTTTCAGGCCAGTCCCGCAGGGGCCCTGAAGCGAAGGGGATGAAGCTGTAGAGTTTCAGCCCCCTGACCCCCGGGGGATCCACCAGCAGGTTGTGATAGGGACAGGGATCCCATATCAGTTTTCCCCCGGGCCGGGAGGTTTCCGGGGGCAGCGTTTTTCTCCCGGGGAGGGCAGATTCCGGGGCGTCCATCGGGCCCTCCGGGCCGTCGACGGTGCCGGCAAAGCGGTAGCGGTACAGACCGGGCCGGTTCAGGGGAAGAGACAGGGTAAACCCGCCCAGGCCGTCGGGCCCCATGGGCCGGTACTCCCAGATTCCTCCGGGGTCCGGACCGGGAAGGTTCAGGTGGAGCCATCCGTGTCGGAGACCCGCTTCCCGGGGCGGGGTCAGTGCAAAGGTTACCGTCTCACCCTGGTAGGTCCGGGCGGTCCGTTCCGGGTCACCGGGAAAGTGCCGGATCCAGGTCAATCCTCTATCCTGCCGTTGACCGGGTGGGGTGTCACATCCCAAACGTCCCGGGCGTATTCCATGATGGTTCGGTCGCTGGAAAATTTCCCCGCCGATCCTATGTTGAGGATCGCCTTTTTATTCCAGAGCTTTCTGTCGGCATAATCGTTTCTCATTCGCGTGTGAACCTCGCTGTAGGAGGGAAGATCCAGCAGGTGCCGGTAGTGGTCATTCACCAGCAGCACCTGTCTCAAAGAATCAAAGATTCCCGGCTCGGAGATGTTGAAGTGATTCCCGAAGAGAAGGTTCAAGGCATCGCGGATCTCCTGGTTCTCCAGGTAAATTCCTTCGGGATAATACCCCTGCCGGCTGGCCTCGATCTCCTGGGCGGTTTTTCCAAAGATGTAGATGTTCTCTTTTCCCACTTCCTCGGCTATTTCGATGTTGGCTCCGTCCAGGGTTCCGATGGTGAGGGCCCCGTTGAGGAGGAATTTCATGTTTCCCGTTCCCGACGCCTCGGTACCGGCGGTGGAGATCTGTTCGGAAATATCCGAAGCGGGAAAAATCCATTCCGCCATGGAAACCCGGTAGTCCGGAAGAAAGTGAAGCTTCAGGAGGTTTCTCGTATCGGGGTCACCATCGATGACGGCCCCCACGCTGGTGGCCAGCTTGATAATGGTCTTGGCCATCTCGTAGCCCGGGGCTGCCTTGCCGCCGATCAGGAAGGTATGGGGCTCCATCTTCTGTCCCTGCCGAACCCGGTTGTAGAGGATGATGATATGAAGGATGTTGAGAAGCTGCCGTTTATATTCGTGAATTCGCTTTACCTGGACGTCGAAGACCGATTCAGGATTCAGTCTGATCCCCTGGGTTCTCATGATGTAATCGGTGAGGGCCACCTTGGCATCCTGCTTAACCTTGCCGAATTTTTCCCGGAATACCGCATCATCGGCCAGGGGTTTGAGCCTCTCCAGCTGGGATAAATCGGTGATCCAACCGTCCCCTATGGCTTCGGTGATCAGGGAGGAGAGGGGCGGGTTGGCCTTGAGGAGCCAGCGCCGCTGGGTGACGCCGTTGGTTTTGTTGCTGAACCTCTCGGGAAACATGTGGTAGAAATCCGGGACCAGCCGGGTTTTTACCAGCTCGCTGTGGAGCTCCGCTACGCCGTTGGTTGAATGGGAGCCCACGATGGCCATGTGGGCCATCCGGATCCGCTTCGGGTCGCTTTCCTGTATGAGGCTCATCCGGTTCAGTTTGCCAAAATCTCCGGGATAATTAGCGGAGACCCGCTGCAGGAAATGGTGGTTGATGCCGTAGATGATCTCCAGATGCCGGGGCAGCAGGGATTCCACCATGGAGAGGGGCCAGGTTTCCAGGGCTTCCCCCATGAGAGTATGATTGGTAAAACCGAAGGAATTAACGGTGATATCCCAGGCCTTCTGCCACTCCAGCCCTTTTTCATCGATCAAGAGCCGCATGAGTTCCGGAATGGCCATGGTGGGATGGGTGTCGTTGAGCTGCATGGCTGCTTTATCGGGAAATTGATCGTAGGGCAGGCCCAGACGTTCAAAACGGCGCAGTACGTCCTGGAGTGAAGCGCTGACGAAGAAGTACTGCTGCCGAAACCTGAGTTCCTGACCGTGGTAGAACGAGTCATTGGGGTAGAGCACTTTGGTCAGCGCCGCCGCCCGGCCTTCACTCTCCACGGAGCTGTAGTAGTCTCCCCGGTTGAACCGGTTGTAATCGAACTTGTCCAGGCTTTCTGCCTTCCAGAGCCGCAGGGTATTGACGGTGTTGCCGCCGTATCCCACCACGGGCATATCGTAGGGGATGGCGAGAATTTCCTGGAACTCCTTCCACTTGGAACGGCCTTTATGATCTTTTACCACTTTACCGCCGAACCGGACCTTGACGGGAATATCGTAGCGGGGGATTTCCCAGGGGTTTCCATTCTGAAGCCAGTCGTCGGCGTATTCCACCTGATAACCGTCTTCGATTTTCTGACGGAACAGGCCGTATTCGTAACGCAGACCGTAACCCATGGCGGGAATCTCCAGGGTGGAAAGGCTGTCCATGAAGCAGGCGGCCAGCCGGCCCAGGCCCCCGTTGCCCAGGGCGGCGTCCACTTCCAGTTCCTTGAGTTCTTCCCAGGAAAAGCCCAGTTCCACCAGGGCTTCCTTGATGTTTTTTTCAAATCCCATATTGAGGACGTTGTTGCCGATGGCCCGTCCCATGAGGAATTCAAAGGAGAAGTAGTAAACCGTTTTGACTTTGTCCCTCAGGTGAACTTCCTGGGTCTTCAGCCACCGCTCAATCAGGTGGTCCCGGATAGTTAGAACCAGGGCTTTGTACCTTTCCTGATCTTCCGCCGTCTCGGGCGAAACCGCCAGAGTATATTTCAGATGTTCGATGAAGTTGATAGAGAGCGCCAGGGGATCGGTATTCTGCCGGGGCCCCTTGCGGCGTCTTTCTTCGGTTTTCATATTGTCTCCTCCCGCAAACAAAAAGAATACTCATTATTGGAAAAATGTCCATTAAATCTTACGTTTATCCCCCGGAAATAAAAATAGCATTTATAATGACGTCCATGAAGACTTATTTTAAAGGCCCCGGAGAATCCGAAATCACCACCAACGTGATCTGCCCCGTCTGTGAAACCGCCGGAGTCAAACCATTCTGGGATTTGGGCGCCTATTCCTTCAAGAAATGCCTTCGGTGCGGCCATGTTTACCAGAATCCCCGGCCCCGGCCGGCGGATCTTATCAACCGTTACGATGATGATTATAAAACCTATGAAGTGGAAAACGCCGACAATTTCTTCAACCTCATGCAGCTGGGGCTTGAGGATGTAGGATTTTCCCATGTTGAAGCATCCCTTCCCGGGGAAAAGCGGTTCCTGGACATCGGATGCGCCACGGGCAAGCTGGTATCCCATCTTCAGACCCGGGGTTGGCAGGCCCTGGGGACCGAGGTTTGTGCCGCCTCCGCCGCCTACGGCCGGATGCACCGGGGGGTCACCATCCTGGAAGGAACCCTGGATCAGCTCAACCTCGAGCAGAACTCTTTTGATCTGGTTCATTCCAGCCACGTCATTGAGCATGTACCCGAACCGGGGGAGTTCCTGGAAGAAATTTTCCGGATAATAAAACCGGGGGGGCACTTCATTTGTGTTACCCCCAACATCGCCAGTTTTCAGGCCCGGTTCTACCGCCGGGAGTGGCGCAGCGCCATTGCCGACCATGTCCACCTGTTTTCCGTGGCCAATTTAAAAAAACTGATGACCCGTACGGGCTTTGTAATACTCCGGCAGGGAACCTGGGGAGGTATTCCCAAAGGCGGAGCCCCGGACCTGATAAAAAAAGTTATGGACCGGGGGGCCAAGCGGTTCGGGTTCGGGGATGTGATGATCCTTCTGGGGAAAAAACCGGATTAACCGCCTCCCCGCCCTGGCGCTCTGGCCGGAGCGGGGAGAGGTCCTGTGTCATTTAACCGGGAAATTTTCGATAAAATCCCAGGCCCGCAGGATGGCGGCACTGCTCCAGGCCTGGGCAAAGCAACCCCGCCCCGCGGCGGGCTTTTCACCGTCAAAAATTTCCGAGACCTGCCCCAGGCCGTCCTCCATCAGATGTTTCTCAAGAAAATTGGTGAGGTACTCCTTGAGCTTGGTCCGGAGAAGCTCATTCCGGGGATTTGTCCTGACCAGTCCGATAACGTAGAGCTCCAGGAGCCAGGGCCACACCGTGCCCTGATGATACGCCGCATCCCGTTCATTCCCGTTGCCCCTGTAGACAGGACAGAATCGGGGGTCCGTGGGCGCCAGGGTCCGGAGTCCCAGGGGCGTCAACAGGTGTTCCTCCACCGCCTTCAGCACTCCCAGCTGTTCTTTTCTGGTCAGGGGGGAATAGGGAAGGGCCAGGGGGAAAAGCATGTTGGGCCGAAGCGAGGGGTCCGGTCCTTCGGGGGTGATACAGTCTGCCAGGTACTCCCCTTTGGGAAGCCAGAAAGCATCCCGGTAGGCCATGGGTAGAATTGCCACCAGCTCTTCGGCCCGGCGGTTGGGTTTCTTTTCCATTCGCTCCTGCAGCTCCAGGAGGTACCGCAGGTTGTTGTACCAGAGGGCATTGATGTCCACCGGTTTTCCGTAACGGGGGGTGACTGGTTTCCCGTAGGCGGTGGCATCCATCCAGGTCAGCTGGGTTTCAGGGGATCCCGCGGAGAGGAGCCCGTCGCTCTCCAGCCGGGTATGGGGAACTTTATTGTGAAGAAAGGCCTTCATTATGGCCTTCACGGGTTTGTAAAACCGCTTTTCAAACTCCAGTTCTCCCGGGAAAAGAGATGATCCCGTCAGGAAGGGATCTGCCGCCTGTACCGCCGCTACAAAAAGAAGGGAAGCGTCAATGGAATTGTAGGAGGCGAACCCCTGGAGTCCTCCGAGGGTGTTGGGAATCAGGCCTTTCCTGATATATTTTCCGTAGGACCGGAGGATGGCGGCGGCGGTTTTTTTCTTTCCCGTGGCCAGGGTCAGACCCGGAAGGGCAATCATGGTATCCCGTCCCCATTCTCCGAACCAGGGGTACCCGGCGATGAGGGAACTTTCGTCCTTGTCGTTTTTGACGATGAACTGTTCGGCCTTATGAGCCAGGATTTCGAGGGCCGGAGGGCCTCCTGTGAACCTGTTGCGGGCAGATTGGCGGCGCTGTGTCTCTCTCTTCCAAAGTTCTTCGACTCCGGCAGCCGTTCCGGGCGATGCCGGTAACCCCGCGGAAAGGTACACCTCCTCCCCCGGTTTAAGCTCCAGGAAAAAAAGACCCGGCACAAAGCGGTCTTCCTGATAATCGAATCCCCGCTCCCGCTCCTTGGAATAGGTAACCCCTTTGTCCCAGAAAGGGCTGTATTGAAAAGAATAGGGCCGGGAAAAGCGGAATTCCAGGGGAGGAAGATCGGGGTAGAGGGTTATCTCCAGGTTTTCCGGCCGGCTTCGGAAGGAGGGACTGATTCCGGGGTTTTCGAAGGTCAGCTGGTGAACGTCCCGGTAGGAGAGAAGCGGTTTCAGCCGCAGAGTCAGGGGGGCAGAATCCTCCGTGAGCCGGTATTTCATAAGAACAACCGCTTCACCCCTGACCATGAGGAGCTCTTCATCCAGGCCGAACCCGGGGCCATTCCAGCGCCACCGGGGATGGGGAAAGGGTGAGAATTCCTTCAGGTAACTGTATCCCCCGGGGTGTTCGGTATGATTGTAAATGTTGGAACCGAGGAAAAACTCTCCCTCCGGCAGAACCGGCTCCGGCTCCAGCCCGGAGAGGAGGAGAAAACGGCCCTGTTTCCCCGGCAAAGGCTGAACCAGCAGACCGTGGTATTTGCGGGTGGGACAGCGGGGGATGGTGGAGGCGGCATAACCCCCCAGCCCGTTGGTTTCCAGCCATTCCCGGTTGAGGGCTTTGTCAAGCGAAGCGGGGAGGTTTTCCCCGGGTGTAAAAAAATGGTTTCGTTCCAGGCCCATCCTATTCTCCTTGACGGTAAAATACCATTCCGCTCCGGGAAGGTAAATAGAGTTTGAGGGTTTCTCCGGGCGGTTTAACGGTAAAAACCAGATCCGGCACCATTCGGCCGTGACCGCAGAAAGCGGGATCGTCGGAGTGGAGAATTTGGGTGTACCTCCCCGGAGGAACCCCGAAGGGACGGTCGGTGTAGCTTTCGGTGCTGTTCAGGTTGATGAAGTAGTAAAAATCACCCCGGCGGTAGGAGAGAATCTGGTCGGCCACGTGGAAAACCGGATCTGTAGCCCAGGGTGACAGAAGACTGGCGGCACAGCGGGTCAAAAGGGCCTGGTCGAAGGCTCCGAGGCCATGGTACCGGAGCCCCGGGTTGTCCGCCAGACTCCACTGCCTGCGGGCGTAATGATGGCTCCAGCCGTTTCCTTCCCGGGGAAAATCGATCCATTCGGGATGGCCGAACTCGTTGCCCATGAAGGTCATGTAGCCCCCGCCTCCCAGACTGAAGGTGAGAAGCCGAATCAGCTTGTGGAGCGCCACCCCCCGGTCCGCCAGGGGGCTGGCAGAGAATAGACCCATCTGGTCGTACATGGCGGCATCCATGAGCCGGAAGATAATGGTCTTATCTCCCACCAGAGCCTGGTCATGACTTTCGGCGTAGGCGATGGTCCCTTCATGAGCCCGCCGGTCGGTCAGGGTTCCCCAGATTCGCTCCACGTGCCAGTCTTCATCCTTCATTTCCTTGATCGTTTTAATCCAGAAATCCGGAATCCCCATGGCCAGCCGGTAATCAAAACCCGTGCCCCCCTCAGGGTAAGGCATGGCGATGCCGGGAAGACCGCTCATATCTTCGGCGATGGTGATGGCGCCGGGGTGGATCTGGTGGATCAGGTCGTTGGCCAGTACCAGGTAGTCCAGGGCGTCCTCTTCCACGTTAGACCCGTAATACTTTTCATAATTGTCAAAGGAGGCTCCCAGGCCGTGATCCTTGTAAAGCATGGAAGTGACCCCGTCGAAACGGAAACCGTCCAGATTGTATTCGGTGAGCCAGTAGGCGCACGAGGAAAGGAGGAAGTGGATGACCTGATCCTTGCCGTAGTCGAAACAGCGGGAATCCCAGGCGGGGTGATAGCCCCGTTCGCCGGGGTAAAAGTAAAGATCTTCACTGCCGTCCTGGCGGCCCAGTCCCTCTTCTTCGTTCCGCACACTGTGGGAATGGACCAGATCCATGATAACGGCGATGCCCCGGTGATGGCAGTCGTCCACCAGGGCTTTGAATTCCTCGGGGGTCCCGAACCGGGAAGAAAGGGCGAAGAAGCTGGAAACCTGATAGCCGAAGGAGCCGTAATAAGGGTGCTCCATCAGGGCCATAAGCTGCAGGGCGTTGTATCCCCCCGCTTCAATCCGGGGGAGCACCTCCCGTCGGAACTCATCAAAGGTTCCCACCTTCCCCGCTTCCTGGGCCATGCCGATGTGGGATTCATAGATGAGAAGCGGCTCGGGCCGGGCCGGCCGGGGATAATGCCAGCGGAAGGCCTGGTGAGGCATCCAGACCTGGGCGGCGAAAAGATGGGTCCCGGGGTCTTGAACCACCCGGTGGGCATAGGCGGGGATTCGTACCCCCTCACCGCCGTCCCAGCGGACCAGAATTTTGTAGAGGTCGCCGTGGTTTAAAACTTCCGGGGCAAGCCGGATTTCCCATTCCCCCGGAGCCTCTGAAGGGCGGAGCCGGTACTCTTCCCGGGGTTCCCATCGGGAGAAGTCACCAATGAGAAATATTTCCCGGGCCCCCGGGGCCCACTCCCGGAAGATCCATTCCTGCTCCCGGTGCAGGCCGAAGTGGTGATGTCCCGTGGCGAAATCGGCCAGGGTTAGACCTCCCTCGCCTCCGTTTCCCCCGCAATAGGCATTTCTTTTCTGCTCCACCCGGCGGCGGCGCTCTTCAATGACTCCGGCATAGGGTTCCAGGTAAGGGTCGTTTTTCAAAATGGCAAGTTTCAAGGTCTCCTCCTATAAAAACACGGCGTCAGCTGCGAGCCAGAATGATAAAATACAAGGAGGTATTTTATCATTCCTCCTTCATATGGGACCGATCAGCCGGTCCGGAATTACCGGATACGGCGGGAAAAGGGCTTTATCTTAATCTCAATGGCGTCGGCGGGACAGATTTCATGACAGCAGTAACAGCGGATGCAGGAAGAATAGTCAATGACGACCCGGCGCGCCGGTCCCCGGCCAAGAAATTCCAGGGCATGGGCGGGGCAGATCTTGATACAGTCACCGCATTTTATGCAGGTATCTTTGAGGAAAACCGGCCGCGGTTCCAGGGCCTGCCGGAGAGGTCGGAGATACCGGCCCCCGGTAAAATCGAGAAGCTGACTTCCCGATTTCTTTATGGCGATTTTCTTAAAGTCCCTGATCACCAGATCGGCAGGATCCTCTCCCAGGGTTTCAATATCTGAAAAACTTTCAAGCCAGAGTCTCCGGCTCAGCGCTTCGGTGTGGATGGGAAGTTCTTTGTCGGGATATCCAACGATCCGGCCGGCGGTGACATCCAGGGCCAGCAGGTTGGGGGAGGCAAGAACCAGGCCCACAGGCCTGGGATATCCTCCGGCGGGGCCGGGACCCTCCATACCTACCACAGCGTCCATGAAGGCGTAGTGGGCCTGGACCGCCGAGGCAAGATCCACAATCATGGCGGCGAAACCGCCCCGGCTGGGGTGGCGCAGATGATAAGGGCTTTTCAGGAGATTCGGTACCAGGCCGAAAAGGTTCTTCAGGGAGCCGGTGAAGTACATGAGCTGGTGGGTTTTCAGTTTCGGCAGACTGATGATGCGGTCCACCTGTCTGACGATACCACCCACGGTAAACTGGCGGCTTACCCGGCCTTCGGGGCAGTCAAGATCAAAGGGGTTTTTGGTAAAATCGACCCATGTCGCATCGCACGCCTCGGTGACCTGCCTAAGGCCGCTGGTCCTTCCTGAAAATCCGGGTTTCTGAAACCCCGGGCTGTCTCCCACGTAGATTTCCGAGGCCCCGTGGTCCTGGCAGATCCTGATGGCTGCCTGAAGGAACACCGGATGGGTGGTCAGGGCTTTTTCGGGGGGCGCATCGAAGAGGATGTTGGGCTTGAGAAGGACGGTTTTATCCTGAAGGTCCAGCCCCTCCGCCAGATCCACCGCCTTGTGAAGGGCCCGATAGACCCTTTCCGGGTCGTAATCCCCGCATCGGATGATGCCCACCCGCTTATTCATCTCCCTCCTCCTTGATTTCCCGCTTGCGGAACCGGGCAAAATAGATGGGTCCCCGACCTTCGGCGCTGTCGGGCCAGATTTGCCAGCCCCGTTCGGTGGGCTCTCCCCAGGGAGCCCGGGCGGGAAGGAACTCCAATCCGTCGCCTTTCTTTTTAGCCAGCCTGTCCATGACAGCGTCATTTTCCAGGGGCGACAGGGCGCAGGTCGAGTACACCACCATTCCTCCCGGTTTCACTGTCAGCAGTGCCGAGGCGGCCATGGCGTAGGCCTGCCGGGCCAGGACTTTGGTCCGGCTCTCGGTCCATCGGGAGCGGTGCCCCGGGGACTCGAAAACGTGGCGCTCCGAAGAGCAGGGAGCGTCCAGCAGCACCCGGTCGTACCGGTCGGGCCGGTGTATCCCCCAGGATACCGCATCATGGCCGGTGACCTTGACGGTTTGATACAGTTCCGGGGGCAGATGTTCCTCCAGAACCCGGTGAAGGCGGGCCCGCCGGGCGCTGGAACGGTCGTTGGCGGTTAGTTCACCCTGTCCTCCCAGGGCCAGGGCCAGCACCAGGCTTTTGCCCCCCGGAGCGGCGCACAGATCAAGAACCTGCTGGCCGGGCTGAACCTCCAGGGCCCGGGCAGCCCAGAGGGAAGCCTCGTCGAGGAAGTAGCTTTTCAACAACCCCGCCTTCAGCTCATGGTAGGCAGGATCCCTTCCAAAGGCGTCCTGCAGGGCATCCCAGCGGTCTCCCAAAAGGTTTCGGTAGTAATCGTCAAAGGTCAGCTGCGTTTTTTTGGCCAGGGGCCACCTCCCGGGAGTCTGGGCTCCCCTTGGTTCCCGGAATTAGGAAAAGGGCCTTTGCCGGTGATGACAATTTGCGCCCTTTTCCAGTATAGGCGGAATTACCGGGAGAAACAAAGGGTTTCAGGCAACTGTTCCTCCCGGACATGAAATAAAGTCATCTCCTTACCGCTATTCGTCGGCAGCCGCTATTCCAGGGTGATTCCCGTGATCAGAGCATCGCCGGTGTAGGCGGAGATGACGAAGGGGAAGGGATAGCCGGAACTTCGGGCGGGGTATCCGTCAACGGTTTTTTCAAAGAGGGTGAGGCTCTGGTCTTTTCCTCCCGAAAGCCGGATCACCGCCAGTTCATCCCCGGCCCCGGGGATCGATTCGGGAAAGGCTACGGCGTTCAGCGACGTCAACCTTCCCAGCAGCTCCTGAATCGGAGCGGCGTCCCGGGGTTCCCCCTCAGGGGTGGTCCACTGATCCTCAGGGCCCTTGATCGCCACGGTTCTGACGCCGGCCATCTCCGTTTCGATCCGTGTTACCGCGCTGCGGTTCACCTGGAGGACCTGGGTGTCCCGGTAACTGACCGGCTCCTGCCGAAGGGTTTTGATCAGTGCACCCCTCAGGGTATACACTCCCCGGCTGCCGGGAAACTGGACATAGTTGTAGTTCTCTGAGGAAGACGGCTTTCCCAGGTAGATTTCCCGAACCAGGTTTTCCCCTTTATAAGCCTTAAGGGTGTACCTCTGGTCATCTTCCAGGTCGTACCTCCCGTAGTTTCCCGAATCCGACACCAGATCCACCGGTTCCAGGGTTGCCAGGGCATCCAGGATCCGGTCCACCGTGGAGGGGGCGGCGGGATAATCATCATCCAGCAGCCACTGGCTGCCTGTTTTTGTGATGATCACAGGCTCTCCCCGGGGGGGGATTATTTCAAGGAGAGAGAACTGATCGGGGGAGATTACCGGAAAGACAGGGAGGGTGTAGTTTCTCACCCCCCGGTCCCTCAGACCGATGGTGAGGAGGCTCACCAGGGCCAGGACCGCCAGGACTGCCCCTTCAATGAGGGCTCTTCGGGATATACCAGATATCATCATTTTTCTTCTCCGTTAAAAAGGGCCTGGATCCGTTTTTTCCGGGCCAGATACCGAAGCCAGGTAAAAAGTCCAAACACCACCACCAGCAGGGGCAGTCCCGCCATGTTGAATCCTTTGATAAAACTCTTCATGGCGGCGCTGGACTCCTCCAGGGGATTGTAGGAGAGCCCCTTGCTTCTCATCCGGGCGTAATCTTCCCGGCCGTTCAGGCTGTCCAGCAGGTTCAGCAGAAAGGTGGCGTTAGGAGAGGTCCCGGCGCCGTCCAGCACGTTGTCCATCAGAAGGGTGCTGCTGCCGGTAACGAAGACCCGGCCGTTCCCCGATTCCCGCAGAACCATTTCGGGGTCGTACCGGTAAGGGCCGTCCTCAGATTCAAAGACCTCGCCGCCGGTTTCCCGGGGCGGCGGCACCGGAAGAGGGCGCCCCTTGAAGAAACTTGCCAGGGATCCCTGGACCAGGGCGGCCACAGGCTGTTCCCGCCGGTCCTCCCGGGGAGCGGGAAAGATATTCATGGGATTGTAGAGGTTGATGTTTTCACTCATCTCCCAGGAATCGGGGGATGAAGAGATGAGGAGTTCCGGTGCCGGCCCTGCGGCGGACTCCTGTGACAGGATCAGGGGAGACGTATTAAGCAGGATCATCCCCTTGATGCCTGAGGTGACCGGAGACTTCTGGCTGATGGTTTCCGCACCAACCATGGGGGCAAAGTAGATGGGAATCTCGTTGTAGCCCCCTCCCTGGGCCCGGGTGGTCTGGATGAAGCAGTTTTCATCCAGGATGTAGCTGTTTTTGACGGTGACGCCGTAGTGGGCCAGCAGGGGCTCCAGGCCGGTGTTGCGGGGGAGGTAAAAGGGCGGCTGACTGTAGTACTGATTCTGATCCTGGGGGATCACCTCGTTCATGGAATCGATGAAAAAGGCGACGGCGTTCCCCTGAAGAACGAACTGGTCCAGCTGAAAGAGCTCCCAATCGGTGAAATCTTCCCGGGGGCTCACCACCAGCAGGCTGCTGATATCTTCGGGAATTCCCTCCTCCAGGGACACGGGCACAAGGTCGTAGTAACGGCCCGCCAGGCTCCGGAAGTTGTTCAGCCCCGGGGCGTTGGGGTCCTGGCCTTCGCTGTTGAGGGGCGGAGATCCCTTATCTGTGAGGTAGCCGATTCGGGGATTGATCCCCACCAGGGTATCGATCACTCCAGGCAGGGCGTTCGCCAGGGCAAGGGGGTCTTCAATCTGGTAACCGAAGAGCCCCCGGTTCAGGAGCGAGAGAGCCCGCCGGGCTTCTCCGTTCAGAACCACCAGTCCCGCATAGACCCGCCGGTTTACCGGGGCGGTTCGCGAACCGGTCTGGAGATTGATGGCCGGCAGATGATAATTCTCCGGGGACAGGTCTCCTGCGGCAGGGTTGTCCGGATCCACCCGGCGGAAAGTCAGGCGGCCGTAATACTGGCGGTTAAGTTCTTCCACCGCCGAGGCGAAGGCCCGGCCGTATCCCCCCAGTTCGGGGCTGGAGCTCTCCAGAGAACCGGAGAGATAGAGAATTATTTCGATATCATCTTCCAGGGCTAAAATCGCGCCTGTCTTGTCACTCATCTTCCGGATGGTGGAGGTGATGGTAAACTCACGGTTTGCCGTTTCGGTCAGGACCGGGATGGTTTCAATGAGATCTCCCTGGATAAAGACCATGCCCATGAAGGCATTGACCAGCTTGACTTCATCGGCTTCTACCTTCTGGATCTGGATGGGATAGATGCCGTAGCTCTGGGCATCGGTCCGGTGAGCCCGGGAAGTCTCGGGCTCACCGGTGTCTTCGGTCTGGATGATATTCAGGGAATAGTTAAAGAATTTATTTCCCTTAAGGCCGTAGGCCTCCAGGAGATCCGCCATCTCCTGCTCCAGGTTGTTATAGGGGGCGGGGAGGTTGGCGGAAAGGTACACCTTGATGGTCAGGGGTTCCTCCAGCCGGGAAACCGCATCGGCGCTGGCGGTGGAAAGACTGTGAACCCTGTTTTTCGTCAGATCCGCCCGGAAAAAAAGGGTGGAAGCGGCGCTGTTTAGAAGGACAAGTACCAGGCCCCAGGCGGCCCAGCGGATCCAATGTTTCGTGCTGTTTTTCATGGCAGGCCTCCTTACCGGTATTCCCGGTTGATGATCCAGGCGGCGAAATGACTCAGGAATATGACCGTGCCGAAGTAGAGCAGGTCCCGGGAATCAATCACCCCCCGGCTGATGTTGGTGAAGTGGTACCCCGTACCCAGGGCCTGGAGGATCCGG
>Ga0334882_1002964_pt1 | contig 16311 bp, 9 predicted proteins | sample GraSluR1_MG_5_FD_207226 | JGI IMG/M metagenome (GOLD analysis project Ga0334882, IMG submission 207226) | Sludge microbial communities from methane-producing bioreactor in Wageningen University, Netherlands - Granular Sludge_15_04-R1 | ecosystem: Engineered > Bioreactor > Anaerobic > Unclassified... | reverse complement strand
GTTGTGGGGGGCCCCCCGGGGGGGGGGCCCCCCCCGGGGGGGGGGGGGGGGGGGGGGGGGGGGGGGGCGGGGGGGGGGGTAGGAATAATAGTACGGGTGGTGAACGTATCGCGGCGGGGGCGGATGGGCATACACGTGCACCGGCGGCGGGGGCGGGTTGAAGTAAACCACCTTGGGCGGGGGCGGCGGGGGCGCCGGATGGTAGACGACCGCGGGAGGCGGTGGGCAGGCCGGCGGGGCAATCGCCGCCGCGGCGACGATGGTTCCGGCGACGGCGCCGACGAGCGCGCCCGCGAAAACATCATGGGAGCGACGGGGGCGGGCGGAGGCGCTCAGCGGCAGCGCGATGGCAACGGCGATGGTTGCGGCGACGATCTTGGCGGTGGTGTTTGTTTTCATTTTCGTTTCTCCGGGTGGTTTCCTTTTCATCTGAAGGAGTCGCCGCACTCCCGGAAAAGGTTACCGGTTGAGCCGGTTTCATCGATGAACAGGATGGGGGCGGTTGTAGCTGCGCCCGCTGGGCGCGACGGGTCGGCAGGAACCGCGCTCAACGATCGCAGCGACAGAGGAGGCCGCCAACACGGACTTCGGACACGGTTTCCTGACTTCTGGCCGCTTCCACCTCTTTCCCGCGCCCTGGGGTCAAAAGGAACTTTGCAGGGGGGGGGGGCGGGGTGTAGGCTGAAGGGGTCGGCATGGGGCTGGCGAGAAGGAGCACGCATGAAGGCGAACAAAGCCAAAGCGACGGCGAAGGCGGCGGAACCAACGCCGAAAAAGAAGTGGAAATACGCGAAAGAGCTGGCGAAGCTGCAGGCGGAGCTGGTGAAGCTCCAGGAATGGATCAAGGCCAAGGGGTTGAAAGTGGTGGTGGTGTTCGAGGGGCGCGACGCCGCAGGGAAGGGCGGGGTCATCAAACGGATCACCGAGTCGTTGAATCCGCGCGTTTGCCGGGTGGTGGCGTTGGGGACCCCGACGGAGAAAGAAAAGAGCCAGTGGTATTTCCAGCGCTATGTGGCGCAACTGCCGGCGGCGGGGGAGATGGTGCTGTTCGACCGGAGTTGGTACAACCGCGCGGGGGTCGAGCGGGTGATGGGGTTTTGCACGGAGGAGGAGTATCGCGAGTTTTTCCGCTCGTGCCCGGAGTTCGAACGAATGCTGGTTCGCTCGGGAATCGTTTTGATCAAGTACTGGTTTTCGGTGTCGGACGAGGAACAGGAGAAACGGTTCCGGGCGCGGATCGACAGTCCGACCAAGCGCTGGAAGCTGAGTCCGATGGATCTGGAGGCGCGGGCTCGCTGGGTGGAGTATTCCAAGGCCAAGGACGCCATGTTCGAAGTCTGCGACATTCCCCAGGCGCGGTGGAACGTGGTGAATGCCGACAGCAAAAAGCGTGCGCGGCTGAACTGCATCCATCACTTGCTGGGTCAGGTCAAGTACAAGGATTTGACGCCGCCGCCGATCAAGCTGCCCCCCAAGCAACAGCGAAAAGGGTATGTGCGCCCCCCGATCACCGACCAGCAATTCGTGCCGGAGATCTATTAGGCCGGGGCGCGGGAGCGGTGGTTATGGGAACCGGTTCGGCACGATCGTTGAAAAAATCGGCACTGGCGTGAGCGATCGCGGATAGTACCGGTGTTTATAAAAACAGAACATGCATACTTTTTATAAAACATGAAGATGGACAAGCCGACATTGATGATTCTGGCGGCCGGGATGGGCAGCCGGTATGGGGGATTGAAGCAAATGGATCCGGTGGGGCCGTCCGGGGAAATCGTTTTGGATTATTCAATCTACGATGCCTGGCGGGCGGGTTTCGGGCGGGTGGTCTTTGTGATCCGGCGGGACATCGAAGTGGCGTTTCGCGAGCAGGTCGGGGCGACATGGGAGGCGCGGATTCCCTGCGCGTATGCGTTTCAGGAACTGTCCGATGTGCCGGCGGGCGTGGAGGCGCCAGTGGAGCGGAGCAAGCCGTGGGGTACGGCGCACGCGATTCGCGCCGGGCGGGGCGAAATCCACGGGCCGTTTGCCGCCATCAATGCGGACGACTTCTACGGGGCGGAATCGTTTCGGATTCTGGCGGAGTTTCTGGGCGCGGGGACCGACCCGGCGGCGCATGGCATGGTGGCGTTCCGGCTGGGGCAGACGCTGTCCGCGCACGGCAGCGTCAGCCGCGGCGTCTGCCTGCGCGGGGCGGACGGCCTGCTGACGGGGATCCGGGAGCATGTGAAGATTACCCGTCATGCGGATGGTTCGTTGTGGGACGAACCGGATGGAGGAGAGCGGGCGCGACTGACCGGCGATGAACCGGTTTCGATGAACTGCTGGGGGTTCCGGGAACGGATGTTCGACGAATTGGAGACGGCGTTCGGGCAGTTTCTGCAGGGGGAGGGAGGTAAATCGCCGAAAGCGGAATTCACGATTCCGGAAGTGGTGGATGGGATGATCCGGGCGGGGCGCGGGACGGTGCGGGTGCTCGATACGCCCTCGCGATGGTTCGGGGTGACCTATCGCAAGGACAAGGCGGCCGTCGAGGCGGCGATCCGCGAACGCGTCGCGGCCGGGGAGTATCCTGACCGATTGAATGCGTGACCCCCGGGTTGCGAACAGTATTGCTTGTGGACCGGTTAATCGATAGGTTGCCGGCCGTTCCCCCACCCCTGTTCAAGGAGAGCGTACGATGAAACCGACGATCCACATCATGCCGTGTTTGGACATTCGCGAAGGGCGGGTGGTGAAGGGAATTCACTTTGTGGATCTGATCGATGCGGGGGATCCGGTCGAGGCGGCGGCGGCTTACGAGCAGTCGGGGGCGGACGAGCTGGGTTTTCTGGATATTACGGCAACGGTGGAAAAGCGCCGGACGGTCTTTGACGTGGTCAAGCAGGTGACGGGGGCGGTGAAGATTCCGGTGACGGTGGGCGGTGGGATCCAGAGCCTGGCGGATGTGGAGGCGGCCTTGCAGGCGGGGGCGGCGAAGGTCAGTATTTCCTCGGCGGCGTATCGGGATCCGGATTTCGTGGCCCGCGCGGTGCAGCAGTTTGGCGGAAAGACGATCGTGGTGGCGATCGATGCGGATCGCAACAAAGCGCTACCGTCGCAACGCGAGGTCTACATCGATGGGGGGCGTACGCCCACGGGGGCGGATGCCGTGGAGTTTGCGCGCAAGATGGCGGATCTGGGCGCCGGGGAGATCCTGCCGACCAGCAAGATGGGGGATGGCGCAAAGCGGGGGTACGACCTGGAATTGATTCGGGGGATTGTGGATGCGACGGGGTTGCCGACGGTCGCCAGCGGGGGGGCGGGCAAGTTGATCCATTTCCTGGAGGCGGTGCGGGAGGGGCATGCCACAACCCTGTTGGCCGCCAGCGTCTTCCATTTCGGGACGTTCACCGTGCAGCAGGTGAAACTGTATCTGGCGGGGCAAGGGATCAAGGTACGCAATGCGCCAAGGCCGACGATGTAGGCGCGCGAGCGATCGGCGGGGATTGGACTTGTGTTTCCTCCGAGGGAGGGTATCGTCCCATTCCCTTGAATTTGCTTGAGATTCGGGAGTGAGTGTATGGAGAAGTTGAAAGAAATCGGCGTGGCGCTGCTGGGGTTTGGTACGGTCGGCGCCGGGGTGGTGGACACCCTGCAGCGCAATGGCGAGTTGCTGGCCGAGCGCTTGGGGTTGCGCCTGGCGCTGCGCGGCGTGGCGGATCTGGACCTGACGACGGACCGCGGGGTGCCGGTGGATCCATCCCTGCTGACGACCGACGGCGCGGCGTTGATAGCCCGCGACGATGTCGATGTGGTCGTGGAACTGATCGGCGGGACGGGGGTCGCCCGCGAGTTCATTTGTAGCGCCCTGCGGCTAGGAAAGCCGGTGGTGACCGCCAACAAGAAACTGCTGGCGGAGCACGGCGACGAAATCCACCGCGTGGCCCAGGAAAACGAGACGGAAATCCTGTTCGAGGCATCGGTCGGCGGCGGCATTCCGATCATCAAGGCCCTGCGCGAGGGGCTGTGCGCAAACCGCATTGAACGCATCTACGGCATCCTGAACGGCACGTGCAACTACATCCTGACGCGAATGGAAGAGGAACTGCTGCCGTTTGACGAGGTGCTGGCGGCGGCGCAGGCGGCGGGCTATGCCGAAGCGGAGCCCAGCCTGGACATTGACGGCCTCGACACCGCCCACAAGGCCGCGGTCCTGGCCTCGCTGGCCTATGGCTGCATTGTCCCGCTGGAGAAGGTGCAAGTGTCGGGCATTCGCGGGATGGCGTCGGCCGACATCGCCTATGCGGCGGAAATGGGCTATCGCCTGAAGCTGCTGGCGATCATCCAGGGCGGGGCGGAGGGCGTGGAGGTCAGCGTGCAGCCCACGCTGGTGGAGCACAACCACCAACTGGCGGCGGTTTCCGGGGTGTACAATGCGGTCTTGGTGCAGGGGGATGTGGTGGGGACGACGCTGTACTATGGCCGCGGCGCCGGACGCGAGGCGACGGCCAGTGCCGTGGTGGCCGACCTGGCGGATGCGGCGCTGAATCTGCGCGCCGGCGGGCGTCGCCGCGATCTCAGCGGGGTTCATTCCCGCACGCCGGTGGTCTTTCGCGAGCCGGGGGACATCGTGGCCCGCCACTACCTGCGGTTTTCGATGCAGGACCGTCCGGGCGCGCTGGCGCGGGTGGCCGCGGTGTTGGGCGACCATCGGATCGGGATCGATTCGGTGATGCAGCAGGAAGGGCCGGCCGCCGCGGATTACGTGCCGGTTCTGATAGTGACCGGCCCGGCCCCGGAACGGGCCATGGGGACGGCGCTGGCGGACATTGCCGCGCTCGATGGGCTGACCGACCGGCCCACGGTGCGCTACCGCATTGAGGATTTCGAGTAGGCAACCGGAGGAGGAGACCCAGGACCATGCCCTTGTACGTACAGAAATACGGAGGCAGCTCGGTGGCAGATGCCGAATGCATGCGCCGCGTGGCGCGCCGCATTCGCGACACCCAGGCGGCCGGCAACCAGGTGGTGGTGGTGGTGAGCGCCATGGGCGACACGACCGACAACCTGATTGCGCTGGCCAAGCAGGTGAACGCCGAGCCCAACGAGCGCGAGATGGACAGCCTGATGGCGACGGGCGAAATGGCGTCGAGCGCCATCCTGACGATGGCCCTGCATGCCATCGGGGTCGACGCCATATCGATGACGGGCCACCAGGCGGGCATCCGCGTGGACGGCACGCATTTGAAGGCCAAGATCCAGAACATCGATCCCAGGCGCATCCGCCAGCACCTGGACCAGGGCAGCGTGGTGGTGGTGGCGGGATTCCAGGGCACCAATCCGCGGGCCGACATCGCCACGCTGGGACGGGGCGGATCGGACACGACGGCGGTGGCCTTGGCGGCCGCGTTGAAGGCCGACCGCTGCCAGATCCTCAAAGATGTGGACGGCGTGTTCACGGCGAATCCGCGGGTGGTTCCGGGGGCCCACAAGCTGGACGCCATCACCTACGATGAGATGCTGGAGCTGGCGAGCTGCGGCGCCGAAGTGCTGCAGTCGCGCGCGGTCGAGTTTGCGAAGAACTATGGCGTGATGCTGGAAGTGGTCTCGAGTTTTGAAGTCAAGCCCGGCACCTTGGTGCAGGAGGAGGTCGAAGAGATGGAAAAAATGATCATTCGCGGCATCGCCGCCGACAAGAACCAGGCCAAGGCCACGCTGCTGGGGGTGCCGGACACTCCGGGAGTGGCGGCACGCATTTTCAAGGCGCTGGCGGCGGCCAACGTCAACGTGGACATGATTGTCCAGAACGTCAGTGCGGCCGGCCACACGGATTTGTCGTTCACGGTGAGCCAGGACGAAGTCTCGAAGACCCGCCGCGTGGTGGAGCCGCTGGTCAAGGCGGTCAAGGCGGCGGGACTGAACTTCGACGAGAACATTGCCAAGGTGAGTATCGTCGGGGTGGGGATGAAGAGCCATTCCGGGGTGGCCTATAAGATGTTCGACATTCTGGCGCGCAACCGGATCAACATCGAGATGATCTCGACATCGGAGATCAAGATTTCCGTGGCGATTCGCTCGACGGGTGCGGACCAGGCGGTGCGCGCCCTGCACAAGGCGTTTGGACTGGACGCCGTCCAGCCGAAGGCCGGCGCCCGGCGCCGGTCCGCGGCAAAGAAGCCCGCCCGCCAATCCTAGATCACCACCGGCCGGGAGCCGTCCCGGGGGAGTCCTGCCATGAAGACGGTATCGATATACGACACGACCCTGCGCGACGGCGCGCAGGGGGAGGGAATCAATTTCTCGCTTCCGGCGAAGGTGCGCATTGCGCGCTGCCTGGATGAGTTTGGCATCGACACCATCGAGGGAGGCTTCGCGGCCTCCAATCCCAAGGACATGGCGTTTTTCGATGAGATGCGCCAGGTGGAGCTGAGGCATGCCCGGCTGGCGGCATTTGGCAGTACGCGGCGGGCGCGCTTCAAGGCGGAGGACGATCCGGGTTTGGCGGCGATCCTGCAGACCGGCGCGCCGGTGGCGACGATCTTCGGCAAGAGCTGGCTGTTGCACGTCGAGCAGGTGCTCAAGACCACGGCCGAGGAGAACCTGGGGATGATTGCCGACTCCGTGCGCTACTTGAAGTCGCGCGGCAAGGAGGTCATCTACGACGCCGAACACTTTTTCGATGGCTATCTGGACAATCCCGACTATGCCATGAAATGCCTGGAGGCCGCCGCCGAGGCCGGCGCCGATGCGCTGGTGCCCTGCGACACGAACGGGGGGCGGTTGACCTCCGAGATCGTCCGGATTATGTCGGCGGTCGCGGCGCGTTTCCCGGGGGTGGTGCTGGGCATCCACACCCACAACGACGCCGAACTGGCGGTGGCCAATTCCCTGGCGGCGGTCGAGGCCGGTGCGACGATGGTGCAGGGGACGCTGAATGGATATGGCGAACGGACGGGCAACGCGAATCTGACGTCCATCATTCCGGGCCTGGCCCTGAAGATGGGGGTCCACTTGTCGTGTGGGGCCAACCTGGGGCGTTTGCGCGATGTATCGCTGCTGCTGGACGAAATCGCCGATCAGCGACCGCCCCGGAGCCGGCCCTATGTGGGCGAAAGCGCGTTTGCCCACAAGGCGGGCATGCATGTGGATGCCGTCAGCAAGGTCTCCCGCAGCTTCGAGCACATCCCCCCGGAGAGCGTGGGGAACGAGCGGCGCATTCTGATGAGCGAGCTATCGGGATCCAGCAATGTCCGGCTGAAAGCGGCGGAAATGGGGCTAGGGCTGCAAAAGGATTCGCCGGAGATTCGCGAGATTCTCCAGCATCTCGAGCGGATGGAAAAGAACGGCTACGCCTTTGAGTCGGCCGACGCGTCCTTCAAGCTGCTGGTGCAGAAAGTGATCAAGAAGCACGTGCCGTTTTTTGAGCTGAACGGGTTCAGCGTGGTGGTGCAGAAACTGGATTCCGGCAGCAAGGCGACCACGGTGGCGACGATCAAGATCAACGTCAAGGGGCAGACCGAGCTGACGGCCGGGGAGGGGGACGGGCCGGTCGACGCGCTCAACGATGCTCTGCGCAAGGTGTTGCGCCGGTTCTATCCGGCCATTGATTCGGTGGTGCTCGAAGACTACCACGTGCGCATTCTCAATCCCGAGACCGCGACCCAGGCGACGACGCGCGTGCTAATCGATTCCTCCGACGGGCACGAGCACTGGGGTACTGTCGGAGTCAGCGAAAACATCATCGAAGCCTCCTGGGAAGCGCTGGTCGACAGCATGGAGTACAAGCTGTTTCTGGATGAACAGCGGCGTACGGGCAACGAGGGCGGTTCGACCTAGATCAGGAGCAGGCTGAGGGCCATGACGAACATGCCGGCGACGAGGCCGAGCAGGCTGTCGTGGCCCTTGCCATAGGCGCGGCTGGTGGGGAGTAGTTCGTCCACGCTGATGTAGACCATGATGCCGGCGACGCCGGCGAACAGGATGCCCATGACCTGCGGGGGGATGACGCCATCCTGGCCAACGAAGAACAGCAGGGCAAAATAGCCGATCAAGGCGCCGACGGGTTCCGCCAAACCGCTGAGGAGGGAATACAAGAAGGCCTTCTTGCGGTCGCCCGTGGCATAGAAGATGGGGACCGAGACGCTGATGCCTTCGGGGATATTGTGCAGGGCGATGGCGATGGCGATGGCGACACCGAGGGCCGGATCCTGCAGCGCGGCAAGGAAGGTGGCGAGACCCTCGGGGAAGTTGTGGATGCCAATGGCCAAGGCGGTAAACAGGCCCATCCGCATCAATTTGTGGTGGTGGTGGGCATGGTCGTGAACGCTGAGTTCGCCGGTTTTGGGGCGGGATTCGTCGGCGTCTTCGAAGTCGGGCAGGGGGGCCTTGGGGTCGTGCAGGGGGCGGGTTTCGGCCTCGGCGTGAGTTTCGTGGGGGTTTTCGGCGGCGGGGATCAGGTTGTCGATCAGTCCAATGACCAGCATTCCGGCGAAAAAGGCGGCGACATTGACCCACGCCCCCCATTCGGGACCGAAGGCGGCTTCGAGTTCCTCGCCGCCTTTGACGAGGATTTCGACAAAGGAGACGTAGAGCATGACACCGGCGGAGAAGCCGGTGGCAACGGACAGAAAGCGGTAATTGGTGCGTTTGGCGGTAAACGCGATGATGCTGCCGATCCCGGTGGACAGGCCGGCGAACAGGGTCAATCCAAATGCAAACCAGAAGTTTTCCATGGGCGTTGTTTCCACACGGCAGGGTGAGCGGGGTCGGAAGGGGTTGCCGTGATACGAGTTGGTTGTAGAGCATTTGGCGATTAACTTCAATCGGTTTGTTGACGAACCGGAATCACTGGGGCATAGTAGTTATATGAAGTCCGCCCGTTTCATCCACTTGGTCCTTGTTGTGCTTTTCTGTCTCGGGGCCTTGGTGCCGATTCCGGAAGCCGTTGCGCAGGATTCGTATCTGCTGGGGTGGGGATGGAATGCCGACCGGCAGGCCTCGCCGGTGCCAACCAATGTCCTGTCGGGCATCGAGTCCTTTTCGGCGGGGAGGTTGCACAGCCTGGCGGTGCGCAACGGGCGGGTCTGGGCATGGGGATCGAATCTCTCCGGCGAGACCAACGTGCCGGTTGCGGCGCAGAGCGATGTGATGGCCGTGGCCGCCGGCGATGGCTTCAGCCTGGCGTTGAAAACCGATGGTTCGGTCCAGGCCTGGGGCAAGCCGGTAATCGTCACCAATGTTCCCTCGGGCGTATCCAGCGGTGTCGAGCAAATTGCGGCGGGGGAGTCGCACGCGCTGGCGCTGAAAGAGGGCGGAGTCATCGCCTGGGGCTTGAACAGCCATGGCCAGTGCACGGTTCCCGCCGAACTGGCCACGGGCGTTACGGATATCGGCGCCGGCGAATCCTACAGCATGGCGCTCAAGGATGGCGCGGTCCACGTGTTTGGCATTGCGCCCGGACAAACCGGCGAATATGGCATTCGGGATGTCCCCCCGGAGGCTTCCAACGATGTCACGGCCATATCGGCGGGGCGCTGGCATGCGCTGGCGCTGCGCGATGGCGCGGTGCTGGCCTGGGGCGCCCGCACCCCTTCCGGAACCAATTCGTATTCGGATGCCACCAATGTGCCGCCCGAGGCGGCCAGCGGGGTGGTGGCGATTTCGGCGGGCGAGTTGTTCAGCCTGGCGCTCAAGGATGACGGGACCCTCCTCGTCTGGGGCGACGACACCAAGGGGCAGCAACCGCTTCCAGCATTTGCCACCGAGGACGTGAGCGGCATATCGGCGGGCGGGGGGCATGCGCTGGCTCTGTGCTCCGTATTGCCGCCGCGAATCCTGGGCGCGACCCTGCCCCAGGGACAGGTGGGAGTTCCCTATTCCGGTGCGATCCTGGCGACGGGCATGCCAACACGGACTTTCTACAAAGAGGGAGCCTGGCAAGGTTGGATGACGTTGGATCCGGATACGGGGGCGATCGGTGGAACGCCGACGGCGCAAGGCACGTTCACGTTTGGTGTGCTGGTCAGCAACGCCTATGGCACCGCATCCAGAACGAATTCCGTGACGATTCTTCCCGCAACCCTGCTGCCGCCGGTGCTATTGACCACGAACCCGTTGCCGGCCGGCATTGTCGGGGCGCCGTATTCCCTGCAGTTTGACGCGTTGAACGATCCGGTCTTCTCCCTGGCGCCGGAATTGGGGGGCAGCCCCCTGCCGGAGGGCCTGACGCTTTCGCCGGAAGGGCTGTTGAGCGGAACGCCCACCGCCGAGTATAACGCCTTCTTCTATCTGCGCGCCACGAATCCGGGCGGAGTCAGCAACCGGTTCTACAACATTACGATCACGCAGCCGGCGGGGCCGCCGGAATTCGCAACGGAGAGCCCGCTGCCTGCCGGGCAGGTCGGTCAGCCGTATTCGGTGCAACTCGAGGCCAGCAACTATCCCGAGTTCAGCCTGCTGGCGGGTGAGTTGCCGGATGGCCTGGGGTTGACGGCCGCTGGCATGGTGACCGGCACGCCCACGCAAATCGAGAGCGCGCTGTTCACGGTGGAGGCGGAAAATGTCATGGGATCGGCCCAGCGCGAATTTGCGTTGGACATCTTCGGGCCGCCGGTCTTCATCACCACGAGCCCCCTGCCGGATGGCGAGGTGGACGAGCCCTATTCGCTCCAGATCGAAGCCGAGGGCGATCCGATCTTCCTTCTGGTGGGTGGAACGTTGCCCCCGGGACTCGATCTGTCGGCCGCCGGCCTGCTGAGCGGCACGCCGACCACGACGGGTCCCTATGCCTTCACGGTTCGAGCCACCAACGACTACGGATGGGAGAACCGCGAATTCATGGTAACGGTCATTCAGATTCCGGTCTTTATCACAACGAGCCCGCTGCCGGCTGGCAAGGTAGACGATCCGTATTCCGTGCAGATCGAGGCGACGGCCTCCCCGACATTCAGTCTGGTGACGGGCAGCCTTCCGGAAGGTCTCTCGCTGGCGGGCACCGGCCTGTTGGACGGAACGCCGACGGTTTCGGGCAGCTACGCCTTCACCCTGCGGGCCACCAACATTTACGGGTTCAGCGACCGGATGTTCGATTTGGCGATCAGCTCGCTGCTGGAGCCGCCGCGGTTCACGTCGATCCGATCGACCAATGGCCACGTGCGGTTGGATTGGGAGAATCTCAATCCGGGCGTGGATGTGCAGGTCTGGCGCTCCACGAACATCACCCTGGAGCCGGTGCCGTGGAGCAATCTGGGCATACAGGTTCCCCCGTGGACCAACACCACGCCGCCCGCGCCGTCCTACTACCAGTTGCGCCTGGCGCCCTGAGCGGGCAGAGCGACTCGGGGCGCCGCTCCAGGCGACAACACACCGCAACACCGCCGGGGCATCGCCCCGGCCGGCAACACCTGCCGGGTCGACGCGTGGGCCTGCGACGCCCGTGGCCCGGGGCGCCGACAAGCCAGCAAAACCACGTGACGAAGTTGGCGGATGGCCGTGCGGATGGGGGCGCGGGGGGATTTCAGATCAACGTCGAACGGGGCCGCCGCGGGGTTACGAACTGGACAGAATGGCGCGAATGCGGGTGGCGAGCTGGTGACGGCTGAAGGGCTTCTGGATAAGTTCGGCATCAGTTTCCCTGATGCCATGCTCGGCGAGGAGTTTGGCGGTATAGCCGGACATGAAGACATGTTTGAGGCGGGGGGCGATGGTTTGGAGTTGCTGGATGAGTTCGGGGCCGTTGAGTTCCGGCATGATGACATCCGAGAGCACAAGGTCGAATTGGCCGGGGTCGGCGGAGAGGAGGCGGATGGCTTCGCGGGCGGAGGTGGTGCCGACGATGCGATAGCCCAGGGATTCGAGGATGCGAGTGGTGGTGTGCAGGAGGGATTCTTCGTCTTCGACGATGAGAATGGTTTCGGATCCGCGCAACTGATCGAGATCGACCTCGTCGGGTTCGCCGGGGACATGGAGATCCGCGGTGGGCGGCTGGCACGGGAAGAAGATGAAGAAGGAAGACCCCACGCCGGGTTTGGAGATCACGCGCAGGAAGGCGTGGCTTTGCTGGACAATGCCGTAGACGGTAGCGAGGCCCAGGCCGGTGCCCCGGCCGGTTTTCTTGGTGGTGAAGAAGGGCTCGAAGATGTGCACGAGGATCTCGGAATCCATGCCGTGCCCGTTGTCGGAGACGGACAGCCGTACGTACTCGCCGGGGGGAATGGTGTTGTGCAACGCATGAATGGTGCGGTTGAGTTTGACGTTGCGGGTTTCGATGATGATGCGGCCTTCCCGGTTGACGGCATCGGCGGCATTGATGCAGAGGTTGCTCAGGATCTGGTCGAGGTGGCCGGGGTCGATGCGGATGGGGAACAGGCCGGGGCCGGGCTTCCAGACCCATTCGACATGCTCGCCGATCAGCGGGCGGAGCATGCCGGCCATGTTTTCGATGGCGGCATTGAGATCCAGGATCCGCGGCGAGATATTCTGCTTGCGGGCGAAGGCCTGAAGCTGGGCGGTGAGGTTGGCGGAACGCCGCGCCGCTTTTTGGATTTCGAGCAGGTCGTGGTGGAGCGGTTGGCTGGGAACAACCTGTTCGAGGGCCATTTCGGTGTAGCCCAGGATGGCCTGGAGCATGTTGTTGAAGTCATGGGCGACGCCGCCGGCCAGCCGTCCGATGGACTCCATCTTTTGGACTTGGAGCAGCTGGGCTTGCAGGCTTTCGCGTTCCTGCTGATCGAGGAGTTGCTGGGTGATGTCGCGCTTGACGGCGACAAAGTGGACGATCTGCCCGGCGGAATTTCGGACCGGGGAAATGGAGGCCAGTTCGGTATAGAGTTCGCCGTTCTTGCGGCGGTTGACGATGCGGCCTTCCCAGGGGAGGCCGGCGCCGAGGCGCGCCCACATGTCGCGGTAGAACTCGCGGTCGTGCTGGCCGCTTTGCAGGATGCGGGGGGACTGGCCGATGGCTTCTTCGCGGGTGTAGCCGGTCACTTTGGTAAAGGCGTGGTTCACGTAGCGGATGAGGCCGCCGGCATCGGTGATGACCACGGTATCCTGGCTCTGTTCAATGGCGCTGGTGAGGCGCTCGCGGTCGATTTCCGCGCGCTTGCGTTCGCTGATATCGGTGATAAATCCCTCGAGGGCGAGAAGCTGGCCTTGGTCGTCGAACAGTCCTTCGCCCTGCTCCCAGACCCATTTGGTTTCGCCGGAGCGGGTGGTGATTTCGTATTCCACTTCGGCGGGCTGGCGTTGCTGGAGCGCTTGCTGCCACTGCTCCCACAAGCGGTCGCGGTGGGCGGAGAGGATCAGGTCGTTGTAGGCAATGGTCTGGTTGTTCACGAGGTCTTCCGGAGCATATCCGGTGAGATCCCGACACCCTTCGCTGACGAACTCCATGGTCCAGGCGCGGTCGTTGGCGCAACGGTAGGCCATGCCGGGCAGATGGGCCACGAGCGTGGCGTAGCGGCGGCGGCTTTCGCGCAGTTGGGCATCGGCGTGCACGCGCTCGGTGATGTCGCTGAAGATGCAGGCGAACTGGTTGGGGGCCGGGCGGAAGGCCGTCACCTCGAAGTGCCGGTTGACAGATCGGGAATACTGCTGGAAGAAGGCGGGCTCTCCGGAGAGGGCCACCCGGCCGTAGTATTCGATCCATTCGGGTTCGGTCTGGGGCAAGACCTCCAGCACGGTGCGTCCAACGATTTGTTCAGCCTGGAGGCCGGTGATGGTTTCAAAGGCGGGATTGACGGCCAGAAAACGGTAGTCGACGGGATGGCCATCGGCGTCGCAGATCATTTCGTGGACGGCAAAGCCTTCCAGCATTTCATGGAACAGGGTGCGGTAGTCCTGCTCGGCGCGCTTGCGCTGGAGGGCTTCGCCGACGAGGGCGGCAAGGTTTTCGAGGATTTGAATGGTTTCGAGCGGGAACTGGTTGGCGCGATGATCGTTGAAATGCAGGAGGCCGGCGACCTGGCCGGCTTCATAGACCGGGATAATCGCGATAGAGCGGTAGCCGGCATCCAAACAGGTGGGTGGAGCATCCGGGGAGGCCTTGGCCGGGGGGGGGGCCTCGTTGATCCAGCAGGCGCCTCCGCGAGTATAGGCGGGATGCTCGGCGTTCGTATTGCCGGACAGATGCAAGCCGCAGCAACAGGTGTAGCGCACATGGCCATCGATCCATTCGATGGTGCCGCCGGAGTTGGGATGGCCGCCTTCATCGAGGAACCGGCAGGCCAGGCCGTCGCGGACGACCAGGGGGTAGCGCCCGGCGGACAGCAGGCGGATGCCGACGGCATCGAAGCCGGTCTTGCTCTTGAGCATGGCGGCAAGTTCGACCAACTGATCTTGCAGGTCGCCGGGCCGGGAGAGAATCTGAAGGGCCTCCATGCTCATTTCACGCAGGCGTTCGGCGCGCTTGCGGTCCGTGATGTCGCGCGTGACGCCGTGCAGTTCCACCCGGCCGGTATCTTCGTTGAGCCAGTAGCGGGTGATGACTTCCGTCTGCACGCGATGCCCGTCGGCATGGACGTGATCGACCTCGTTGATGAAATAGTCCTGGGAATGAATGGCGCCCGTGCGCAATCCCGCGGCGCGGCTCCGAACCAATCCGGCCAATTCCTGGAGTTGCTCCGGAACAAAAACGGCATCCAGGGTCAGCTCCATCATCTCCTGGGGCGTCTTTCCCAACAAGTGGGTTACGGATGGACTGACATACATGAACCGGAAGGTTTCGGTATCGACCGTCCAGGCCACGTCCTTCATATTTTCGGTCAGCATGCGGTATTTTTGCTCGCTCTTGCGCAGGTTCACCTCCGCCAGGCGGGTTTCGGTGATATCCATGTCGGTGCCCTGGTAGCCGACGACGTATCCGCCTTCGTCCAGCAGGGGCAGGCCGTCGGTTGAAACCCAGACGAGGTCGCCCGACTGGGTGACCATGGGGTTGATCAGGCCCCGAAAGGGCTTGCCGGCGGCCATGACCTCGAAGGCCATGGCCTTGAACGATTCGCGTCCCTCTTCGGGATGCAGGTCATAGAAATGTGCTTTGCCGACGAGCGAATCCACGGAGTAGCCGAGGACCTGTTCGGCGACCTCGCTGAGCTGGGTATAAAGCCCGTTGGGGTCGGTCTGCCAGGAAAAGGTGCGGCTGTGCAGGGCCAGCTGATCATAACGATGCAGGCTGGCGGCCAGTTCCGTGGAGCGCTGGGCCACCAGGCCTTCCATGTCTTCGTGTCGGTGGGACAAGTAGTTGATCAAGATGGCCGCGGCGAGGGTCACGAGCAGTCCGGCAAACAGGACGATGCCGCCCACGAAGGTGCCATACCCTGTGAAAAAATGGGGTGTGGGATGGGCGGAGACGGCATACACCTTGCCAAAGGCCAGAATGGGGCGGGTGCGCAGCCATTCGCTGGAGAGGTCGCCCTCCACGTCCGGCCGGGTGTTCTCCTCGAGATGGGTGGTGGCCAGGCGCAGGGGGGTAGCCGCCGGGCGCAGTTCCAGCAGGTCCATGTGGATGGCCAAATCATGTTCCAGGTTGGCCGTCATGACCGCCCGGACCATTTGCTCGGGAATGACGCTGGCCATGATCAGCCCTTCCAGGTGGTAGGGCGGGTCGAGTTCAAACACAGGTCGTAGGATCAGGAAATGCGGAACGGAGTCGGGATGGTCTTTCGGTGCGTTCCAGATCAGGTCGGTCGCCACGGGAAGCCCGTTCTCCAGGACTTCGTCCAGGAATGGACGCAGGGAGTCGACGGTGGCCAGGTCCAGTCCGCGGGCCAGATTGAAGATGGAGTCGGCATAGGGGGGCTCCAGGTACAGCAGCGGGAAGTGGACCGCTTCTGGCGTCTCCGCTTCGTCGGGGAGGGCGACAGCCGATTGGATTTGGAAGGTCGGATCGATTTGGTCCCGGATTTGTTGCTCGAAGGCCTCGCGCTGTTGGGCCGGAATTCGGGGGGCCCAACTCCAGGCCTGGACTTCCGGGACCAGGTTGAAGTGCTCCACATACACCCGGAATTCCTCCGGGGTGACGTTCTCGCTGCCCTCAAAGAATCCGCCCAGGCTTTCCAGTTCGTAGTAGCGGATGCGATGAAACGCCTCGCGAATGTAGTCGGTTTTCATTCGCGTGAGGGTCCGAAAGGCATCCGCCTGTTGGCCGGCGTTGATCTGGTTGGCCAGCCAGACCGATGTCAAGGTCAGCGTGAGGCCGGTAGCGGTGGCGAGCACGGCTGCGTCAAGAAAGCGTAAGCGACGGGAAGCGGCGCAAGAAGAGCGGGGCCATCGGCGGGGGCGAGTGGGCGGCGGGCCGTTGCATGGGTCTGGAGCGCGATTTTCCCGCTGGGAGCGCAG
>Ga0334882_1002963_pt1 | contig 16325 bp, 6 predicted proteins | sample GraSluR1_MG_5_FD_207226 | JGI IMG/M metagenome (GOLD analysis project Ga0334882, IMG submission 207226) | Sludge microbial communities from methane-producing bioreactor in Wageningen University, Netherlands - Granular Sludge_15_04-R1 | ecosystem: Engineered > Bioreactor > Anaerobic > Unclassified... | reverse complement strand
CTGTGGGTGACCATGCAGGATTAAATTCGTTGCCATTTATCCATGTAGTACCTTCGCGCCCTAGGGTGTAATCGAGCCTTGGATCGTAAACCTCATCCTGATTTTTTTCAAATGCGTTAACAAAATCCTGCGTGGGTACGTTGAAAAAGTACCCGTTTTCGGGTTGAGGAGCAAACCACTGATTGAGCACATTGCCCAAAAAGGGATCTTGCCCTGATAGATGCTGAATCTCAAATACGGATTCCGAGTTATTCTGTGTGGCTACTTTAAAATTATGGTTGTATACTGGCATTAATGAGTATCGACCTAAAAGCTCAAAATCATTGATAACCTGTAAACATTCTGTATGTTTCTCCTGAAAAAGGTAAACTTTGGCGAGCAAACCCAATGCAGCACCCTTTGTAGCTCTTCCATATTGGGTAGTTGTCTCGGGTAATTTTTCGGCAGCTTGTAATAAATCTGCTTCAATTTGCTCATAAATTTTTGCAACTGAAGATACAGGTACATGCAAATCGTCAGCAGTAAGCGCAGGTTTTGTCTTAAGGGGAATCTCCCCAAAAATGTTTACCAAATGAAAGTAGTAGTAAGCCCTCAAAAACTTGGCCTCGGCCACAACAGATTCCTTAATGGCAGAGCTTACGTTTGGCCCCAAACGGTTAATAACATCATTTGAGCGAGAAATGCCCTCATAGTAACGCTGCCAAATATATTCCAAAAAGCCATTGTCGCGGGTGTAAGTAAACTGCTCGATGAACTCAATCTCGCTCTGATCGCCTGGGATGCCTCCCTTAATTGCATCGTCCGATGCAACATCGCCAAAAACCCAAAGAGGGTTTCTTATGCTAGTGAAACTAATGGGCTGGTAGGCAGCAGTTAGCGCAAGCTGAGCATGTTCATTGGTGTTGAAGAATGTGGTACTTGTGTATATCCCCTGCATTTCTTCATCCAAGAAGTTGGTGCATCCCATAAAAACGATTGTGGATGCTATAAGTATTCGGAATATTCGCTTCATTGCTTCAATAATTATTTCTGGTTCACTAATACTGTTCATTATTTAGAAAAATATCTGTATCCCAAAATTGTAGGATACTGCAAGAGGGTATGTTCCCCAATCGATACCAGCGGCTGCATCACCCTCTCCCTTAGAGTTATCGCTTGTTGTCATTTCGGGATCAAGACCCGGGTATTTTGTAAAGGTGAGCAGGTTGTGTGCTAGGAAAAAAACCCTCGCATTCTCCATTGACATACGGTTGATCCATTTGTTAGGTAATGAGTATCCAAGCTGTAAGTTTTTCAAACGCAGGTACGATCCGTTTTCCAAGAATCGCGTTGATGGTCTTGTGTTATTCGCTTTAGCACTCCACGATGCACGGGGCTGGGTATTACTGGTACCTTCACCAGTCCATCGTTCATCATAATACCGCGAGGTAACATTGAAAGGGCGATAGAACCCTTCGATATCGGTGGCCACTTGGTAATAGATTTTGTGACCAAAATCGCCCTGCCAGAAAAGAGAGAAATCGAAGTTTTTATAACTTGCTGCCATTTGAAATCCTGTTGAAAACTTGGGTATTGCACTGCCAACATGAACGCGATCGAGCTCATTGATGTAACCATCCTTATTCTGATCGAGGTAACGAATATCGCCTGGGCGAATATTTGGTCCCTGATATGCGCTGGTTATTATGTTTATGTTATTCTGAAAAATTCCATCCATCTCGTAAAGGAAGAATGAGCCTACAGGATATCCCACCTCGGTTCGGGTTGCATATACCCCATTGTCAATGCGTCCTCCTACTATAGGGCCTGAAAGGCTTAATACTTCATTATGGAGATATGAGAAATTACCGTTAAACTCAAATCCCACTTCTCCAAATTTGTCCCGGTAACCTAATTCAACCTCAATGCCTTGATTTAAAATCTCGCCATTGTTTACCCAAGCTGGGCTTGCATACCCAGCCGAGGGTGGAATTGGTTCTTTCACAAGCATATTAGCAGTAACTTTTCGGTAGAAATCGATTTCGAGCGAAAGACGATTCTGTAGTACAGATACATCCAACCCAATATCAAGTTGGGTGCTAGTTTCCCATTTTAAATTCTTATTTCCCAACAACGAGATTGCATATCCATTGGCCATTACCCCGCCAAAAGGGTAATTAAAGTTGGGTGAAATTTGATCGGAATAGGCGTAATTCCCAACTTCTTGGTTTCCAATCGCCCCATAGCCCGCCCTTAGCTTAAGCATACTAAAGAAATCGTTGTCCTTCAAAAAGTTCTCCTGATCGATGCGCCAGGCTCCGGATACGCTGTAGAAGGTACCCCATCGATTCTCTGGGCTGAATCGAGATGAACCGTCCCTTCTTAAAGTGAATGAAACCAAATATTTACGATTGTAAATGTAGTTAACCCTACCGAATACCGATAGCAATGCATTTGCCCAATTACCTTCTGAAACAACAATGCTACCAAGCCCGTTTCCAAGGAACACAAGCTTATCATCCTGATCGGGAAAGTTTCTTTGACTTGCATTATTTGAATACCCGTTGTTCCTAATGGCTTCGGTTCCAATCATTGCTGATAAGCTATGCTTTTCAGCAAAATCTTTATTGTACGATAATACATTACTAGCGGTGAGGGATTGGAAGAATCCTGATGATATCTGCAATGAATTGGGATTGTTTATCCTTAGGTTGGTTCCCCAGTTCTCGTTGAATCGGCGCTGATTAAAATCGGATTTATCCATACCTAGGGTTGAGGTAAAATGTAGTTGAGGTAGTAGTTGAATTTGAGCATTAACATCGCCAAATAATCGGTTTTGCTGAATATTGTTATTCATCTTATTGGCTAAACCCACAGGGCTGTATCCATCGCCAAAAAATTGTTGGTTCTCGGGTAAATCAACGTATTCTCCATTCTCATTGTAAATGGGTATTGGGGGAGTACGGAATAAGGCGTACCGAACTACGCTTCCGCCATTTCCACCATAGCCATCACCGCTACTTCCAATAATATCGTTATCGCTTGTTGAAATGTTTATGTTAGTTCCAAGACGAACAAATCTGTTTACCTTGCTATTCAAGCTCACCCGACCAGAGTACCTGTCGTAATGCGATCCTATAATAATCCCGTCCTGCCCAAAGAAGTTGCCTGAGATTAAGTAGGTGAGTTCATCGGAACCTCCGCTTACCGATATAGTTTGGTTATGGATAAAACCTCTTCGAAAAATTGCTTCCAAATGATTAACATCTGGCAGGGTTGCTGCCAACTCGGTGCTTATTAATGGACGAAGTAAAATTGGATTATCAATAAAAGCGTTATCGTTGTTGGCTGCCTCGTTGTACATTTCTATGTACTGATCGCGATTTGTCATGGGGGTAAGTGGTCCATGCTGCTGAAAACCAACCTGCGAGCTAAGTTCAACCCTTGCCCTCCCTTTTGAACCCTTTCGGGTTGTAATTAGGATAACACCATTGTTAGCTCTTGCACCATAAATTGCTGCTGAGGCTGCATCTTTTAGAATGCTGATGGATTCAATGTCATTGGGCGATAAAACGCTTAGGGCATCAACTGTGGGGACACCATCAACAATGTAAAGTGGATCGTTACTGCTATTTATCGAGCCAACACCTCTTATCCTAACGCTAACTCCCTCACCAGGCATTCCTGTATTGTGAGTTATGTTAACTCCAGAAGCACGCCCTTGCAAAGCTTGGTCAATTCCTGCAACTGGAATGGCTTTTATATCACTAGCATCTACTCTTGATACCGACCCCGTTAGGTCAACCTTACGCTGAACGCCATAACCAACTACAACCAACTCATCCAAAAGTAGCGATTCCTCTTTTAGTATAACGTTGATAACCGTTTTGTCGCCAATAGTAATAGTTTGGATTTCATAGCCTACGTAGCTAAATACAAGAATAGGATCTTTTATATCTGATGGAATGCTAATCTCATAATCACCATCAATATCTGTTGAGGTTCCATGAGTTGTACCTGCAATAACAATGGTAACACTAGGCAACCCAACACCTTGACCGTCAACAACTTTTCCTTTAACCCTTTCTGAATGGGATTGTCCATTAATGAACAAGGGCAGAAACATTAATACTGCAAGAATTCTAATGTTATAACTCATAAATGTTTTCATTAATCTTTATTTTTTTTTACCTGCTTAACTAAACATTGATTAAAAAGAATCATTTCACAAGCATCAACTATTTAAATGACACTACAATGCCATTAGCATAAACCTTCCTGTCTTGTCTTTCAAGCTTAGCCCCTTCGGGTATTTCGACAATTAGCCTAGCTTTTCGCCCTGGTACATTCAATATCGTTACGTCAGTTACATTTTCGGCTAAAACCACTTTGCTAATCATGTCGTATAGATAGATGGGCTTACCATTATAAAAATATTCAACATCCATTGTTTGATCGTATGGATTGTAAATCAAATACGTTGGGTAGGCCTTATCCCTGAAAAAGTCGGTAGCCAAGCAGTTAAGCTTAAGTATTCTCTCCACGTTGGTTTTACTAATAATGGCACCAAAGATTCCGACATGAGCTGAACCGTAAAGGCTAAACTGCGAAACAGCTGGATTCCCCTCAATCCAGAGCGGGCCATCGCCAAGGGCAACCGGCGAAACGCCTTTGAGAGATGGTATATCATACCTGTCCACCTTTTTTAACCCTTCGTAGGCAATCACATTGCGAGTGATCTGTTTTTTTTCTGGGATTGTTTGGTGAGTATCGGGAATTTCGTTGGGGTAAAACAAGCGGGCAGCGTTGGCAGCATTAAGCATCCATTTGCCAATTGTTTCGGCATATTCGGGCGCATACCTAACCATTGGAACCAATGGCCATGCCATATCAAAGGTGTTCATTAGAAAGGCGTATCCCCCATCGTGCGCCCAGCTGCCCTGCAAACCATGAACATCAAACTCACCCCATCGCTCGTTAATAATTCCCCAGCCAAAACGACCATCCTGAGCGTTGCAGCCATCAAAGGTCCAGTCGAGGATAAGATGGAAATCGAAGTTTGTACCATGCTGTGCGTTGAGGCGTGCTGCAACGTATGCCCCAAAGGGCATTAAAACCTCGTAAAAACGGCTCTCATTTTGCGATAGTAATGCATCTATTGCCGATTTTGCTCCGTGCAAATACCTTTCATCGCCAAACTTTTGGTAAGCTGATAGCAATACCCATGCATGACCTGCTGCTGCGTCCTGCTGATATGGAATGTGACTTTGCGTTCCCTCCATTTTTGAGTAATCGAAAAAGGAGTAGTTGTAGTTTCTGTTAAGCGTTGAATCAGCTTTAAAAAATTGTTCAGCTACCACTAACATCAAGCTATCATTTCCTTCAACATCAGAGAATACATCTGCTAGGGCATAAAAAAGTAAGTTTGGGAAAACATCGTACCACCAGTCTCGGGCATAACCTCCTCCTAAACCTCCAACTTTTGGGGAGGTATTGTTCATGAAAATATTCCAGCTGTTCCCTGAATTAAAATAATTCTGACTCATTTTCACGTAGTCGAACCCATTCTGGCTGGTTTTATCTATGCCCACTAATCCTGCACCCAAAATTGCACCAAGGCTATTAATGGCTTCGTGAAACTCGCCACCGTTGACATTCTTCCCCTGCCTAACATCACCAATAGCGGTGAACAGCCCAAAGGTTTGCTGAGGGATGTTTCGGAGGCTATCATCCAACCAGATAAAGGGCAGGTATTCACCTTTGAGCTCATGATTGAAGACATACTCATCGAAACTGACGGCTACCTCTTTCCAGTAGAGCATTTTAAAGGGTTCGGGGAGGTTTGGCATGGTTTGCACCCTGCTAATATGAATTTGTTCTATTTCTCTATGATGATCACAGGAAAAAAACATCATGGTGAGCAGTATAATTGAACCGAAAGTTTTACTCTTCATTTTCATTGGTTTTGTTTCATGATAAATACCTTCTAAGATGAATTAAACTGCGAGTTTTGGTGCATCTAACCCTGGGTTATCCTTTCGCACCTCCTCAATTGTACTATTTACATGCCTAATAATATTCTTTGCCAACGGAATGGATGCCAACTGAATAAGGGCAACTATTACTAAAGAGTATCTAAGAGCAACCTCTTCCGACACATAGAAAGCGAGAGCAATAAAAAGAACCAAGCCGAAGAAACGACCAAGGTATAAACCAAACTCGTGGTTGAAAATATACGCAAACTCACTGCGGTTCTCCTTCACCGATAAAACATCAATAACCCTCATCTGAATTGGGAAATATGCAATATCGTGCAGGGGCATGAACAAAACCTTACAAAGCACAAAAACAATAACCCCCAATGCCGAGAAGAGTAGCTGGTTTGTTAATGCGCCGACAAAGAATATGGTCATACCCGCTGCGAATATGTATATTCTATGCTTGGGCTTGGTGGTGCGGCCTAAAACGTAAAGCATAATTGCGGTAATAATTCCGCTAATGCTCTGAATGGTGCCAAGCGATCCCTCATCGCCAACCAATCGCATGATTAGAATTGCTGGTGCTGTAACTAGATACCCTTGTACCATCCCTTTTAGGGAGGCCAAACCAAGCATCTTGTTCCATAGGCGGTCAAATTTCCAGTAAAGAAATTTTTTGTGCTTGGGATTCCTAAACTTTTCTTGGTGAATTACAATGCTTGCAAGAATGGTTAACGCCAAAACTACTCCCGTTACAACTTGGTATGCTCCAACAATATTCCCACCAAACCAGCCAAGGTTTTCGCTGCGAATTATGAACCAACCCACCGCTGCTGGCACAACAATAAATGTTAGGGTGTAGAAGAATGTTTCAACACCGTAATAGTAATTACGATTCTTATCGTTGGTGGTATCTAGGGTTAAGAAATCGCGATTTGCCCAGAAGAAACCGAATGAAGCCCCCATAATAAAACCTGCAATTGAAACTCCCACCATGCTCATGCGGTTAAGGGTCATCATAAAAATCATTGAAACTCCGCTTAGAAGCATCCCAAAACTATATAGATGGGATATGTTGATTTTATTAAGTAAAAACCCATTAATCATAAACGTAAAGGGAATTCCAGTGTAAACACAAAGCTGATAAACCGCAACCATTGAAGGGTTATTTGAACTACGCATAATGTAGGCCCCAACAAATATGTCAATCACTGGCAATACAAAAGCATATATCATGTTGGTTATTAACACCAGGCGCATATCCCTGGGCATTGACATGAAATAGTGAAATTCAGCAGTAAGTTTGTTTTTCATTGATGTATTGTTATCAAAAAGAAGTAACTACACTATATTATACTAGCTAATCAGCGATTCAACTATGGTTTTTACTGATAGCTCTGCTCCACAGATCACCTCATCGCTTGCACCATAATAAATTGTAATGGTATCGCCATTTACAATGTGACCATTTGTGAAGATTACGTTTCCAAAGAAGCCCGTTTTCTCATAATCCATAATGGGTTCCATGATGGGTTCGTGGCTACGCGCAATAACTCTCGAAGGATCATTCTTATCAAGTAGCAAGGCTCCAAGGCAATAACGATTATCGTTGTTGGCGCCATGATATATTTCTAGCCATCCCTCGGCTGTTTCAATTGGAGCTGCTCCAGCACCAATTCTAGCGCTATCCCACATACCTGGTCGTGTAACCGCAACACACTTATGATTTCCCCAATGGTATAAATCGGGCGATTGAGCCAGCCAGATATAGTTACCTCCCAGCTCGGGGCTACTGGGCCTATGTAAGGCATAATACTTACCGTTGATTTTCTTGTCAAAAATGGCGCAGTCCTTATTGTGTGGAGGGAAAATCATTCCTCTACGATCAAAATTTACCCAGTCCTTTGTAAACATGTATCCCACACCAACCGCCACTTCCGAAACCATTGTATAGGTTAGATGGTATCCATCAGCCATTTTTGTCACCCTACAATCCTCTATGCCAAATGATTCTAATGAACCGCATCCATTAATGGGTGCAAATGATGAATCCTCAAAAAAGCTTTTACCATCCTCACTACATAGAAGACGTAAGTGCGAAAGGGTGGTTAAATAGTTTTTACCATCGTACTCTATTACCCTTGGATCGTCTGCCTTTAGCTTTGGGTCATCTTTACTGAAAGTAAGAATTTCGATTTCCCCCTTATCACTAAAAACAGGTACTTTGATTGATTCCTGATCTTGCCTTGTGCGTTCTGCAACTCGGCATAACAGCCAGATTTTATCTTTGAATTGAAATACCCCAGGATTCAATAGGCACTCAATATTCATACCCTCAATGCTAGGGCTTATATCAGAAGGTCTTAGAATTGGATTCTCTTTAAATCTATTTGCAATATCCATGAAATTAAAGCTTTGTTAGTATTACTTCCCCAAATTTAGGGTAATCAGTCCTCAAACGTGTGCACTCTGTTTTCAAAAATGTATATGATTTTCTCAAAATCCATATTTTAAGGTGAAATTACCTTGAGATTACCAAACGGGTTGCTAAAACTCCTCTACTTGAGAAAACCTTTACGAAATACATTCCGGTAAGTAAACTAGATGGTATGCTAATAGTTTTTGGGATTAACCCATTCTCAGCCAAGCTGTAACGATAATTTACCATTAAAGTACCCCTTAAATCGAATATTTGATAGATTACATAATCTATTCCTTTCGAATCAAAATGGAGATTTAGCGTGTTATGATTCAACGGATTGGGGTATACGATCAGATTATTTGCAACAAAAATCTGCTCAATACTTGGTACAGCAAGCAGAAAGTTTTCATTCACCTGATTGGGACTTAACGGAAAGTTGAAGATGCTAACCAAAGCCATATCTCCTTTAAAATTATAATTATTGTTTCCGGGTAGGTTCTGCCCCATCACAGCATTTACGGGAGATTGGTTAATGGTTCCAGAATGATTTGTAAACGCATCCAACTCTCCATTTATCCACATCTCTAAATCCACACCGCTGTATATCGCCACTAAATGGTACCAAGAATTTGGTTCAATAGCTGTTTCTGAATCTAAATCGACTATCCCATCGGTGGAATTAACGGTAAAACGAAACCTACCATTGGTAACCGATATTTTATACCTATGCTCCCAGCTACCATGCGATATGGGGTGCTGTTCGTTAGCCGTTAACTCATCAACCTTAATGAACATCGCTAATGACATTGAATTCGAAAAGTTTAACAATTCCGAAGAAGGGAGAAGAATATTGGCTGATGTGCCATTGAAACGCGCAGCGTAATTGGTGTTCCCATTCATATCTTGAGTCCAGGTAATTCCACCTCCTGCAGTACCGTGCAAATTGTTGCCACTAGCATCATCAGCATTCCCTCTTAGAGGGTAGAAAGCTACTCTATCTCCCTCAGGATCATCAGCAAAGTTGCGAACTATAATGCGAACACTATCCGATTCAATTAGCCCATCGGGATTGCTTACTTTACATGATATATAGTAATACCCCTCCTGTGAGGGCGCAGCAAAACTCACTACCTCCCCTTCTCCCTCAAATGTTCCTGATTGCGCTGACCAAGTATATGCCAATGGTTCATTATAATAATCCTCTGCCTCACAGTAAATTTCAATTACCTCACCTGGCCTACACTTTCTGGGAGAGGCCTTAATTCCAAGTATTTGCGGTGGGTAAGGGATCTTCTCCACCACTTTAATACCAATCGATAAGGAATCAGAAAGTCCATCCTCATTGGTAACCTTACAAGCTACGTAGTAAATCCCTTCCTCGTTTGGGGCAGTGTATACAATACTGCTCTCAGCGTTCTCTGTTGAGCTATTATAAAACCATTTATACAACAACTCTTGATTATTCTGATCGGTTGCGGTACAGTATACAACAGTGGTGTTTCCCATCACTAAAATTGTATCAGCACTGGCAAGGGCCTTAATCCGTGGTGGAGTGCCTCCAGCAGGCATGCCATTGTCGAAATCAATAATAACCTCATTGGCAAGGGTTTGCTTTCCGCTTATAGCTATTTCTGCATCCTGAGGAACAAGAACCAGCATGGCAACACTGTTCGCTGGCAAGCTAAATGATGACGTGGAAACCTGAGATTCCAGAATAAACTCTTTCTCGATAACATCATATAGCTTAAAAGAGCCTGATGGAAGGAATATATCAACAAAATGTGTTTCCTCGTGAGGATTGTAGTAAAGAAAGGTGGGGTAAGCATCTTGCCTATAAAAATCTGTTTTAAGCAAATCAATTTGTAGAATCCCCTCAATGTTTGTTGTGTCAATAATGCTTGCTAGCATTCCCACGTGTGACGAGCTGTAGAGCATTAGGTTGGTTTGAGCCCAACCACCCTCAATAGCATCGCCTGTGGCAAAAGGGCTATACCCATGTTTAACTTCTTTAAGGGCTTCATACGCGATATAAGATTCAGCATCGTAGTCTTGCGCCCATTGAGCATTATCCTGCTGATTTTGGGGTAAAAATGAAGGGTAAAAAAGTCTTGAGGCATTTGCCATGTTTAATACCCATTTTGCAATACTTTTTGAGAATCTATAATCATAACGTAATAAGGGCACCAAGGCGGTGGCCTGCTGAAAGCCATTCATCATAAAGGCATAATCGTTTCCACTATCGTTAGCTTCGCCAATAAGCCCAGAGCAATCGTACCCACCCCAATTTCCCACAATGGCGCCCCAGCCCCGCAAATCACCTCGATTAAAACACCAGTTGAGCATCTTTTCAACATCGTAATTAGTTCCGATTTCGGCATTCATTCGTGCAGCAGTGTACACTCCGTAAGGTAATTGCAGCTCGTAGGATGGGTTCTCGTTCCAATCCGATAAGAATTCCAAAGCCCACTCCGCTCCTTTTAAGAACTCAATATTTCCAGTTGTACCATATGCGTTGTATAGAATCCAAGCAATGGCACCAGCAGCTTCGGGTTGCTTCACACCTTGATCTAAAGGAGTCATGCTCTCCATGCTCCAGGCACGATAGTTCATGTATGGTACTGTCCATGGGGTATCTGAAGCACCCATCGCCCTTATGGCTGTAAGCCATTGGTTAGCCATTATACCTATCTGCTCTTCAAACTCCACAATATCAGGGTAAAGATACTTGAGCTGCATAAAAAAGACATTGGGCATTGTTTCGTACCACCAATCGTAACCCGAACTCGTTACAGGATGATTTAAATAAATGTTTTCCTGAGGACGCTTATTGAAAAATTCTTTTAGCATCGATGCCCAGTTATGACCAAACTGATTATTTTTGTCTATTCCAACAAGTGTTGCACCTATCACTGCTGGCATTGCATTTATTGCTTCACCAGAGGTAGGGTAATTTGTTCCCACAGCAGTATGTAATCCAAAGCTAATATCATTCGGATAGTTCACAGAATTTTCTCTGAAAAATACCAATGGTAAGAATTCACCGGAAAGGGATTGATTAAAAACCAGCGAGTCGTAACCTTTGGCCACTTCCTTCCAATTACGCATGTGGTAGGGTTGCGGCAAGTTGGGCATTTGCTCTATCCTATCAATTTCAAGCTGCTGACCTTTTAGGGTAAAGAAAGAAAATGAATTCAGGATAACAATAACAAAAAATACAATGCTAGATTTTGACATTTTTTCCATAAAGGTAAGTCTGCTTAGGTACTATTATGTAAACTCTGCTCGCAAAATAATACACTCAATTATCATTTGTTAAGAGAAAACTTGTATTGAATTGATTTTAAAGGGCATATATTTGAAGTGGTTTTAGTTTTAGTTATCTTAGTGTTAAATTATGTGTCAATTTATTGTAATTTTACCCATTAACCAAGATGTTTAATAAAAAGAATTCCTTTACTTAAAAGACTTATAAAAACCTGTATTAATGCTAAATAACCCCTTGCTTAGAATTATCAGTACGCTATTTATTTTTATGAGCGTTAGTTCTGCTTTCGGAAATCTTGATGAGGCAAGCCAAGTATGGCAAACCATACAGATAACCAACGAACAGGGGCTTTCGAATAGTGCAGTGAATACAATATATAAGGATTCGCATGGGTTTGTTTGGTTTGGAACTTGGGATGGATTAAATCGATTTGATGGCAAGAATTTAAAGACCTACTATCCCGACTTATTTGATAGGTACACCTTAAGCAATAACATAATACGGAAAATGTTTGAGGATGACTTTGGTAATCTTTGGATAGTAACAGAGAATGGAATTAACCAGTACTCATATGATATGGATCATTTCTTGTCATGGTTTAATGAATTCCCTGAACTCGCAATCAGAGAAGAGAGTTTAAAAGCTATAATCGGCGATGAAGGAAGCATTCTGGTTAGTGCCTATGGCCTAGGAATTTTTAGGTTTGATCATTTTGAAAACAAATTCGCTGAACTTGATATAGTAGGTATTGAAAAGAATGACATTAAGCGAATTACCAACCTATTCTCTTATAATAGTAAACTATTTATTCTATGTGAGGATTCCTTAATAACCATTGATAGCAAAACGTTTAAAAAAGTTGAGAGTATTCATTTGTCAACCTTAACGCAAACTCACACAATATCTTCAAGTGAAGGCAACTGGTTCTTTGAAAACAACAAAAAAGCATATCTTGGTTTAAGTATAAGAAATGGAGGGTTGTTAATAATCAATCTTGATAACCATGAGTTTAATTTGCTTAATTCAGGAAACGTTGATTTTAGAGTAACATCTGTTTATGCTTCAGAGATAAGTGGAATTATCTGGGTAGGAACCGATGATGGAAATATTTACACAATAACATCCAAGGATGATTTCCAACCCCATTCTATTATCCACAAAATACCTAGGCTCGCTGATAAAAAAGTAAAGATTTGGTGTATTCTCGAAACAAGCGACAATATCCTTTGGATAGGCACAGATGGCGAGGGGGTTTTTCGAAGCGTGTTAAAGCCCAAGCCTTTCTTCCAAATAGGACGAGGAGAACCAGATAAACGGCAGCTAAACCACCAAATTGTTCGATCTATTTTTGAAGATGCAGAAGGCAATTTATGGGTTGGAACGCGGGGAAATGGATTGAATTATATTCCATACGCTAAGGGTAAAACCCAATACTTCAATACCAGCAATGGTCTGAGCCATGATGCTGTTTTATCGCTTCAAATTGATCAAGGCAAATATTTATGGATAGGTCATGATGGAATGGGAATTGATGTTTTTGATGTAGAAACCCGAGAATTTTTTCATTTCCCAAAAGATTTGAGGGGTGGTGAACATCTAGAATTTGGGTCGGTTTACGCAATCTGCATCGATGCTTTCGGGCAGGTTTGGATTGGAACAAGTGGATACGGTGTGCTTGGATTGAAATTAACAAAAAACCCTTCTGGATTTACTTTACAAGACCACATTCATATTAAAGGAGAAACCCCCGACGATCCATTGCGAAGCAATGTGGTTTACGCAATTGTTGAGGAAAAACCAAATATTCTTTGGCTAGGCACTAGAGGTGCCGGTGTTTACAGGGTGAATACGCTTACTGGAAGCGTTGAAAACTATGCCCTAGCCACACCAACAAGACCAGGCCTAAACAATAACGATATCCTTAGCCTTCATATTTGCTCAGAGAACTACCTATGGGTGGGCAGCAGCGGTGGTTTAAACCGGATTAATATCAACTATACACCATACAATTTTACGCATTACAACACTGACGATGGGCTACCCAACAACACCATCCACTCTATACTGGAAGACAGGGAAGGGAATATTTGGATAAGCACCAATAAAGGACTAAGCCAATTGCTTAGAGATGAGGATAAGTTTGTTAACTTCAACAGTGCCGATGGTTTACAGAGCAACGAGTATACCGACGGAGCAGCATGGTATGGCAAAAAAACTGGCAGAATGTATTTCGGAGGCATCAATGGATTAGACTGGTTTTATCCCGAAAACATCAAGATATCGCAAATAGCTCCTACGCTAATTTTGACGGGCTTTAGGCTTTACAATAAGCACATTCTCCCTAGCGACTCAACAGATATCATTAAAAAAAATCTTAATGAAGTAAGTGAAATAACGCTCAAACACAACCAAAACTTTTTTTCAGTTGACTTTACAACCCTTAACTTCATTAATCCCGATAAAAGCGTATTTGAATACAAACTTGAGAATTTTAATACGGATTGGATTTATGCAGGTAATCAGCGCGAAGCCAATTTCACTAACGTCCCTCACGGAAAGTACATCCTTAAAATTAGAGCAACCAACGAGGATGGTATATGGTCAAGCGATATAAAAACATTAATAATAATTATTAAACCCCCTTTCTGGAGGACATGGCCTGCCTATTTTAGCTACTTTATCATCTTGTTTTCCGTTCTATTTGGCATATACCAATACCAATCGAAACGTATAAGAGATAAGCAACAACGAAGTCTTGAAAAAGTCAAGGAGGAGAAGGAAAAGGAAATAAATAGGTATAAGCTTCAACTGTTCACAAACCTAACACATGAGTTCGGGACACCTTTAACTTTAATTTTTGCCTCTGCCGCAAGCTTACTAAATCCGAAAAAGAAGCCAACCGAATCAAATATATTAACAAAAACTATATATCAAAATTCAAGGAGGATGCAACGCCTGGTTCAAGAGTTGCTCGAGTATAGAAAGATAGATACTGGCAGAGAAAAGCTAAATGAATCGGATGTTGAGCTAATTAGTACCTTAAACAATATTGTTGACGTTTTCAGCCATTTCGCTAGAGAAAATGAGGTTGAACTTAGCTTTCAACCTGAGGAGGACTCCCTATACTGTCGCCTAGATACAAGCAAATTGGATAAGATAATGCTCAATCTTCTCAGTAACGCAATCAAACACACGCCCACTGGTGGTAGCGTTACCATTAGCATAAAACTTGTTGAGCAAAACATAGTAATTCAGGTGATTGATACAGGAACAGGAATTGAACCAGAAATAATTCCATACATTTTTGATAGCTACTATCAGCATTCATCCCAGACTGGATCCAAAACTAATCCTTATAAGGGAATAGGTATAGGTCTTGCATACACAAAAAGCCTAGTTGAACTCCATGGCGGGAGTATTTCAGTGGATAGTGAACCCAATAAAGGAAGCACCTTTACTGTTACAATTCCTTTCAAACAGGGCAAAGTAAAAGAAATCACTTCTAAACTAACGGAGCATCAAGCAACCTCAGGAAACCTTTTGGAAAGTGTTGCCGAGGAGTTTTTAAGACTGCAAAACCAAAACAGGTTAGATCAGCAAAACAAACCAAACCTATGGACTACGCCAAAAAAATACAAGGTACTGGTAGCTGAGGATGACCAAGAACTTGCCAACCTACTCTACAGGTTGCTGTCGGAGCAGTATGATGTTTACCTTGCGCAAAATGGCAAGCAGGCGTTAGATATTATTCAAAACAAGAGAGTTGATGTTGTTGTAAGTGATATTGTAATGCCTGAAGTTGACGGGTTAACCCTTTGCAAATCGCTTAAAAACGATCTGCTAACAAGCCATATACCAATAATTCTTCTAACGGTTAGGTCTGAGATAGAAAACCGAATCGAGGGGCTTGAAATGGGTGCAGATTCCTATATACCAAAGCCATTTCATCCAAAACACCTTTTCATTCGAATTGAAAAACTGTTAAAATCGCGAGAGACTGCCTCGGAATACTTTAAGGCAAATTTTGGAACTCCAACCTATATTCTTAAAAAGGATTACTCCTCAAGAGATATGGAACTGCTTGAGAAATGTATAGCTTTCGTTGAGGCAAACTATTCAAACGAGAAAATTGATGCCGACCGTATGGCTTCCGATCTAGCGCTCAGCAAGGCTCAACTATACAGAAAGATAAAAGCGCTAACAGGCTTCACCCCTCATGGCTTAATTAAGAATTTTCGCCTAAAAAAAGCAAGAGAGATGATCTCTGAAGGAAAACATAATATATCTGAGATTATCTATATGACTGGATTCAATAACAGAACCTACTTTTACCGTTCGTATAAAGAAACCTTTGGAGATACCCCTGGGGAGATAGTAAAGAGTTAATACTTGCTATATTATGCCATATTATTTATAAATACAAATTCATCTACGACTTAACTCTTTATAAACAAGACCCTATATTTTAGCTAATTAATCATCTCTACCAGCTTATTTCTGTCCACGATAATAACTTCCCTGCGATTAACTATAAGTATGCCTTCGTCCTGCATTTCAGCAAAAACTCTAGCCAGCGATGGGCGTGTAACGCCAAAAAACTCCGCCAACTCCTGATGCGATTTTGGAAGTATAATGGTTGTTCTGGTCTCGCTTTTTGCAATCGATAACAGGTAATGCGCCA
>Ga0334882_1002958_pt1 | contig 16334 bp, 13 predicted proteins | sample GraSluR1_MG_5_FD_207226 | JGI IMG/M metagenome (GOLD analysis project Ga0334882, IMG submission 207226) | Sludge microbial communities from methane-producing bioreactor in Wageningen University, Netherlands - Granular Sludge_15_04-R1 | ecosystem: Engineered > Bioreactor > Anaerobic >... | reverse complement strand
GCAACAGATATTCTAGCTGCCAACGGCGTTATCCATGTAATCGATACAGTCATTATCCCCAATGACGATATGTGCGACTGAGTTAGTCCTTAGTTCTCTTACTCGAAAATTCCATCGATAACCCAACTAACCCGGAGCAAAGCTCCGGGTTAGTTCTTTCTTTGACTCTTCAATAATCTAATAGTGCTATCAATCTCTGCAGGCTTGTAAAATTGACACTCCCCATGCCTAAAGGCAGGGGATTCTCGGGTGATTAAACCGAAGTCCATTTCTGGTATCGGAGTATGACCCCAAGTTAAGGGCTGTGCCAGCAGCCCGTCCCTAGGCAGAGCATATTAGCTCCTAGGGCTGGCAGACTATCGCTTACGCTACACCATCTGCCACAGACTATTAGTCCGCTAATATGTTTTTGCGTCTTGTACATGACGACATATAGAGTTTTACCTGATAGATGATTAGCTATCAGAACCCCATACTCTATCCAGTTTTCAAAGAACGTTTTTTCGACTTCTACTTGTCGCCATCGACTGATGGATTATTTATAATATACCATGAATGTGCCTTATATCCCCATAGCTGAAGCTAGGGGCTTTACGGCACTTTTGGTAAAATCCCTGAAGAAAATCGCATGATCTGCTTTTCAGATACTTGAACTGTTCTTCCCTTTCTACACCTTCACCAACGACTTCGATTCCCAGTCTATGAGAGAGCTCGATGATAGTATCAATAAGAATAGCCCTGTCGTTATTCTCTCCGATCTTATCTACAAAAACCTTGTCGATTTTCAGAATGTCTATAGGGAGTTCACTCAAATAGTTAAATGATGAGTAACCGGAACCAAAATCATCAAGGGCAACTTTCACACCGAGCTCTCTAATCAAATCGATTACTACCCTTGCATTTGAAAGATCTTCCATGAATCCGCTTTCGGTTATCTCAATTATCAGTCTTTCAGCAGGAATGCCCGAATCATGGATTATCTGCTTCAAATCTTCGACGAGGTTTTCATTTTTCAGTTGCACTGTCGAAAGGTTTACCGATAGTTTTAGATCATCTCCACTTGCTTTCTGAAGGCTCTGCCATTGGTAGCAAACGCTTTCCATGACCCATTTCCCGATTCGGTTTATCTCCCCGGTCACTTCCAGATAAGGTATGAATTCCGCAGGCTGAACACTGCCAAGATTGGGATTTTTCCATCTGAGAAGTACTTCGAGAGAATCTACTTTTAGCGTATTGGCTCTAACGATAGGCTGGAAAACTGTGTAGAGCTCTCTTCTATCGAGAGCATTCCTTATCTCATTCTTGATCATAAAGGCTCTATTCACCGAGGCAAGCATGCTACCGTCAAAGACTCTGAAGGTATTTCTACCTACAGAAATCGATCCTCTGCTTGCAATGTTGGCGAGTTTTATCAACTCGGTTACGGCTTCTCCATCTTTGGGATATCTTGAAACTCCTGTCGACGAGGTCAAGGAATAGCTGTAGCCTTCAAGAGTAAACGGCCTGTCAAATACTTCTGCAATCTTATCTCTTGAAGATTCAATCAAATGCCGGTCTTTTCCTTCAACAATCACCAGGAATTCATCGCCTACTATTCTGGATACACTTTCTTCACCAAATGCGGAGACCAACCTTTCTGAGAGAGTTTTCAGAAGTCTGTTTCCCACTTCCTGACCGAGATTATCATTCAATTCCTTAAACTTATTCACGTTGACGTAGATGAGCGAGAAATCTCGTCTACTTTCAATCAGGCAGTTTATGGTTTCCCTTATCGAAACTGCATTTTGAAGATCCGTTATTGGATCGTAGTAGGCAAGTTTTCTTATCGCCTCTTCGTTTTTCAGAATGTCAGTTATATCTCTCATTATTCCCGAAACGCCCGATAGTCGTTTTTGCAGGTCAAGTAGAGGATTTAGAGACACATTGAAGTGTCGTGTCTGACCGGTGGAATCATAGTATTGTTCGTTGAAAACGACAGAAATCGCACCTTTCTTCAGTTTGCCCAAGTTCGTCATCCATCTTTCCAGTTGTTCGGGATTTCGACCAAAGAAGGATAAGCTCCTGCCGATTATTTCATTTCTTTCCATATTCAGAAAGAATTCGCCAGATCTGTTTATTGAGGTTATCTTCCACAATTTATCCGTTGAGAAGATTATGTCTTCGGTATTCTCTACAAGAGATCTGTATCTCTGTTCACTGTCAAAAACCTTCCTCTGTTCTCTATTGATTTCGAGACGCTTATTCAGGAAATCAAGTATCAGATTTACCTGGCGGGCATCTGTCTCGGAATAACCACGTTCTTTATTCAAAAGGCCGACTCCTATTACATTGACGCCAAAACGCGATTTCACACCCATAAATCTGCAAATCCCGGTATTAGAGAGCTCACTGGTTTCGATCTCGTTTGCTATGATCGGCTCCTCACTTTCAATCGTCTTCTCCAGGAAGAGTGGCTCTCCGTCCCTTATGCTCTCCATCGATTCTATCTCCAAATCGTTTCCCGGGGAACTATTCCAGATATCAAACTTCACTTCATATTTGGATGTATCGTACTCGTATATGTGGCCGACAGGAGATTCGGTTATCTTCAAAATTTCTTCCAGAGTAAAACCGATCAGATCTTCGGCCTGTCGGGGGTTGTATTGAGTGATACTCAGTAGAGTCTGAAGTCTCTTCTCGTTTCGGATGCGCTCCTGTTTTTTGGCCTCTTCTATCTCGGCCTTTTTTGTCAACTGTTCAATCTTCTTTTCAAGCTTCGAAGATCTCAATTCATCAAGAATATGCGTGAACCTTCTGTAATTATCCAGAGCCTCCTCAAAGAGACCCTTCTTTTCGCAAACAGTGGAAAGGATTTCGAAGAACCTGCTCAAAACGTCTTTATTGGGATTGTCAGCCACATACTTCTCTGTTCTCTTCAGGACCTCATAAGCTTTGTCAAAACGCTCTTTCTTCAGAAGCATTCTGGAAAACTCCACAGACCATTCTACGTGGAAGTATCTCTCCTTTTCCGGGTCAAAGTATCGTCCCGCCTTCTCATAGTATTCAATGGATTTCTCTGTATCGCCCTTTAGATTGAAGATCTCGGCCATTATGACATTCGATACACCCATGGCCTGAGGGGTATTGACTGCATATTCCCCGGATAGTATTCTTTGGTGAAGACTCTCGGCTTCGTCGAATTTCCCGGTTCTTACGTAGCACTCGGCCATGTTCTCCATTATTACGCCCGTATCGAAATAACGAACTTCCAGACATCTCTTGAAGGCTTTCTCAAGATAAGTAAGGGCATCATTGTACCTGTCGCATCGCATAAGAACAACTGCAATGTTGTTCACTATACTTATCTGATAATCGTCGTTCTGTTCTTCGCAAATGTTTAAAGCCTTCTCAAGATACTCAATACAGGTCAGGTAATCGTTCTTCACAAAGTGCACTCTAGCGATTGCGTTGAATATCTTCACGAGTGTCGCATTGTCGTTTACCTTTGAAGAGAGCTCGTTAGCCTTATTCAGATAGACCATGGAACTGTCGAGATCGCTCATCGAGAAGTGATACTTGCCAATATTGAGATATGCAAATCCTGCGCCGCGGTCGTAAGAGTTCTCCAAGGAGAGTTCAAGCGCTTCCCGGGCAAGCTCGTGAGAGTATGGTGGATCGCTATCTCTGTATTCGAATGATAGCTCGTTCAAGTTGTCGATTTTTTCAAGCGTCTCCTTTTTCATAAGTCCCCCAAAGATCAAATGAGTTCACGTGTCTATCTCGTCAACACAGTAAACAGAGGCATCGACAAACATCGGCTTGAGCCGAGGACCTTTTCGACGGATCATTTCTGTATGTTCTTTAGGACCTCGCTGCCATACAGTCATATGCCAGTTTCTTTTCTTGTACTCGTATGATCGAAATATCTAAAGCAAATTCATGCCAGATCATTATTCATTCAGCTCCTTGAGCGATCGAACTAACAAGAAGACTCGCACAAAGAAAGGCCGCTCTTCCGGTTGCCTCGATGAAGACATCCTGGATATCTCTCCACAATTTCCGGAAACTGTAGAAAGGCTCCGATAGTCTTCGCATGTCCGCGATCTCAAAGATTTCCGCTTGTTTCGCGGATATGTTTATGCTTTCGACAAGTACGACGGGAATTTCGGTGTCCGAAAAGACTTTCGGCTTGAAGTCAGAAAGAAGCCGCCTGCTAAAGAAGAGATTTCCGGCAACCGATTCGATCCGTATATGCAGTCCTGACTGTCCTGTTAGCTGCCCGTCGCTGTTTCTGACAACGTGGAGCGGCATTGTCAGATCGCTCGCGAAGTGGAACATTCTCGCCATAGCGTACGAAGCGCCGGCGAAATCTCCAAGCCGGTTCAATTCTCTCAAGTCGTAATATGCTTCAATCAGCGCTCCAAGGGCGTTCTTCTTCATACCTGGAAGTTCAAGGATCTCGATCATTGTAAGTTCTTCGATTCCAGAATACCTTTCCAGCAGGAAACTATGACCGGGAACCAGATCTCTCACAAAGTACCTGTCGATGTCCACAAAGGAAGCCTGGAAGCCGATCCATCGTTTGAAGAGATGGGCAGGCACACTACCGCGAAGAGAGTCCAGAGTCTCAAGTTCAAGACTGTCGAGGGCAGCGATTGCGATGCCGCTGTGGGTGAAGAAACTCCATCCCATACAAAGAGAACTCATCAAAATCAATAACACAAGAAAAATGACTCTCATATACTTCTTTCCTTCCTCTCGAAGTCTCTCCTGATTTTCTTCCCTGTCTTCACAGCAATCCCTCTTTTCTCAGCAGACTTCTATAATTTGCCATTAATTCCCGGGCATCACGGGCGATCCCGAAGGGGTCGCGGCTCTTCCAGAGCCTTGTGGCAAGAAATGCATATCTCTCCGGTATCCTCTCGAAGCCGAAGGTCTCTCGGATTCCCTCAAAGTAGTCCCGATTAACGTGTCTGGCATTCAAAAGACAGAGTGCGGTTCTCATTTCCAGAAGAGTCTCAATCACGGCGCAATATATATCTTCATGTTTCTTTCTGGCAATACAGGAGAGTATCCTACCCCAAGATTCGAAAACAAGCTCGGAGATGCTCTCCTTCAATGCCTTCCTGAAACTCTCGTATGGTACTTCAATAGCAGCAGCGTAGTATCTTTCAGGAACACTCGTGTCTCCGAAAAGGACTTCAAGACCCTTGACGAGACCTGCATAGAAGGGCCAACGTTCTCCGGGGTTGAGAAGTATATCGAGGAGATGCGATTCGGTCATCGTGTTTATGGAGGAAGGAACTGTGTCCACAAGCAAAAAACTTGGAGAGACCTTCTCTCTGGTTATCGCGAAGAGCTCAATGTCAGACCAGCGAGTGTCTTCACCCCTGGAGGTCGAACCGTACAGGCAACAGCAAATGCATCTATCGCCGTGCTCTTTCCAGAAATCTTCAGCAAGCCTCATCGCCAGAGAGTAACGCTCATTGTGAGTCACCGTAACACCTCTTAATAGCCGCGAATCATCCAGATTTTCTGTCTAGCAGCACCTGAACTGGATTGTCGTGAAGCAAACGCTCCGCAACTCTTATCGCCTCAGAATAGCTCATCATGCCTTCGTGTATCTTATTGCTCAAGACTTGCGCAATATTCTCTCTGGCGATCTTCAGATGTCCGTATATCCCATCGACAAAGCCATAATCGCCCCCGAATCCCATTATCTTGTTATACGGCACTGCATCGAGAAAGTCATTGAGCGCGTTTCTAGCCGCTGACGGAGAGATAATATGCGACCAGCACATGTCTATATACACGTTGGGATATGTCTTCGCCATTGCCGAAGCGATGGATTGGTAAGGGTAGCTGATATGAAACAGGTCGAAGCTTATTCCGGGATATAGGAGAAAAAGCTCTTCCAGAAGCTCTGGATTGCTGTTACTCACAACCCCTCTATTTCCCTCGAGAAGTCCCGTGTGAAACTGAAAGAAGAGACCCTTTTCGTTGGCAACAGATAGTATATGATGCATAACGTAATCCTGAACGTAATCGGGAAGGACTATATTGAACCTTCCTCTGTGGCCGGTCTCTTCCCAGCATTTAAAAGCCTTATGAAAACCCTTTGCAGCATCTTCGCGGGGAACCCGTCTGAAACGAATCGGCCTGTGATAGGCGAGAACACTCTTCAAACCGATTACACCGTTAGAAAGATTGTCGTTCAGTTCAATCTCAAAGGCATTCAACCAGTCGTCTAGTGTTCTAATAGTTATACGGTAGGTATTCTCAAGCCATGTTATGACGTCGGATTCGTAAGGCAGCGGGATCAGATAATTCTGCGGCTGCCAGACCCTTCTGAAAAGCTCACTGTCATATTCGAAGCGTCCCGTCCAGGGATCGATTACGGATAGCTCGATGTTGCATAGATCCTTCAATACTCTTTTCAGGTGTCCGGGTTTATTTAGGAGCTTGAATCTACTTCCAAGCTCTTCAATTGTACTCGAATCAATACGATCGATTCCATAGATTCCCCTTACCGATTCATCTATCGCTCTTCCATAACCAGTATGCCGACAGAACTCCCAGCAAGGTTCAACGACTGTCCAGCGTTCCAGAAGCGGTTTGGATCTATCTCTGGCAAACTCCAGCTCGTCAGTTCTCAAGCCGGCCGAAATCAGATCGGAGCTCATGTAATGTATTAGATACTCCTGAAGAATGTCGTCCCGGCCTTCAAGAAGCTCTTCGCAATGCACAAGATGCTCGTGAGTATCTATCACGGGTATTGATTCGATTTCTCTCAGAAGAGTCAAGGAATCAGCGTCCATAAGACACCTCTATCGGGATTGATTTGCGATCGTACTCATATTAGATTATACCTTCCCTGACAGGTGATTTACGATATCCGCGAAGAGACCGAAAAATCGCAATGCTGCCAACTGTGACTGTTACTTAGTCGCTCTCCTGTAAGCCTGCTCTACCTCGCCCGCCCTTAGTTCGACCTCAATAATCCTCGAGATGAACTGTATTAGTGTTTCTCCGGTCGAGCCAAAGTTCTGTTCTTTCAGCTCCGTATACAGGGCGCCTGCAAGAACATGCATTCCACCGTCTGCATTCAGGAAGTAATCAACGGTATCGATTGATACTCCTGCCTTTTCGGAGAGATACAGCTCTAGAGCTCTCACAATATTCTCCTCGACATAGCCGTCGAAAGTGTTGTATCCAAAGCTTCTATCGTGATTTCGAAATCTTTCCATAACGAAGGGGTCTCTTTTCCAAACTCTCACAGCGTTCTTGAGTACTGGATCACTCATATCCACTATCGGATGCAGCATCTCGTGAATCGCATTTCTCAGTATAATATCATCCCCGTATCTCGGACTCGAGATGAAGTTTGTTTCGAAAAGACTTATGCCGTGTGGGTCTGTAAAGTACACTAGAAAGAGTGTTATTCTGTTCGAAGCCAGAGGAACTCCCACATGTGTTTCTATAAGCGTCACAATGTCTTTGTCATTCAAGTACTTTGTCAGTTGAGATTTCCGGTAATTGACAACGGCCCGGTTTCGATCAAGATAGCTCTCGAAATCATTGTCAATAAGGAATTGCACAACAACCTTGAGGTTTCTCTTCAGAAAACCGTCGAAAAGCAATCTGGCCTTCCAATCGAATATTCCGTAATCTCTGTGAATGCGGAAGAGTTTTTCCGATTCATCAATTGATTCCAGAAGCCCTGAAAGACTTTCTGAATTCTCTACGGAGAAAAGCGAAGACAGAAATGCCGATAGCACTACTCCAGAGTATTTTTTCACAGTGAAGAGTGTCCTAAGAGATCTGGAGACTTTCGGGGTGAAGAGCTCCGAGAAATGATCGAAGTCTCTCTGATAATGAGGAACATAGAATGGATCGCCGGTCAGAGCGTTCAAGAAACAGAGAGCTTCGAACTTATCGGAAGTCTTTATCTCCCAGATAGTACCATCGTGAAATAGACTTTCCGGAGAAGATCCGAGCAATGAAATCGATAATACTGCAACCATTATAATAACGCCTAGAATAGACCTTGAGAGTAGCTGTTCCATCAAATCACCTCGCCTCTGTAGTGGTATATTATATCAAGCAGACTTCAAGGAAGTATGGACTCAGTGTTTTTCTCACGGATATCTGAGCGGACTCGGCCAACCAAAACCAGTATGGTATTATCGGGTATAGAATAAGTGATAAGAATTTGAATCCGATCGTATTTTGAGGAGAAGGTATGAAGAGAATACTCGATGAGGCGTTTTTGCAGGACACCGTTAGCAGTATGATCGATATGAAAGAGATACACAGCGCAGTTATCCGTGTGGAAAGCGGGGATGGATCATTAGCCCTGACCGCCGCTGCCGGAGATATGATAAACGATGATCGATACTTCATCGCAAGCGTCACTAAACTCTACGTAACCGCGGTGGTTCTGATACTAAAGAGAGAAGGTCAACTGAGTCTAGACAGCAGAATCACTAGCTATTTCCCCGGGGGCATGCTCTCAGGGCTTCACGTTCTTGACGGCGTTGATTATACTGACGAGATAACCGTCAAACACTTGATCTCCAACACGTCCGGTATTCCCGACTACTTCTTTGGAAAGACTGCCTCGGGGAAGAAAGCCGCCACTGAGTTGCTTGAAGGAAAGGATGAAGCCTGGCCGCTTGAACGAATTCTTGATACCGTTCGGAAGATAAAACCTCGATTCAAACCCGGGCATACGGGTAAGGCTCTTTACTCTGACACTAACTACGAACTCCTGGGTGCGATAATTGAGAAAATCACCGGAAGTCCTATCGACATGGTTTTTAAGGAGTTAATCTTCGACAGGCTCGGACTGAATGATACATACTGCTTTAAAGACGAGAGTGATGAGACCCCAGCACAGTTGTACTATAAGACGAGCACCGTTCGACTTCCCAAATACATGGCTTCTGTAACTGCCGAAGGAGGAATAGTTTCGACCGCACAAGAGTGTATGAGATTCTTGAGGGCCTTCTTCTCGGGGGAATTCTTTCCGGCTGAGGAGATCAAAGACCTCAAGCAATGGAACATGATTTTTGGTCCAGGATTGTTTCTCTACGGGATAGGTATTGAGAAGTTCTATATTCCATTCTTCATGAAGCCTCTCTTCCCAATTGGAGAGACTCTAGGGTTCTGGGGACAGACCTCCGCCTTCGCCTGGTACAATACCGAAAATGACATATACCTCACAGGCACTGCAAACCAGTTGGGTGGTCGAGGTCACAGACTGGCCGGTAACGCGATCATGAAGATAATCAAGGCAAAAGCCGGGCAAATCTGAGTCGCACGATCGCTCTTTGTACATCAGACAGTATATTCTTAGAGCTCCGCTGCCCTCTCTATTTCCCTGACCAGGTCTAGAGCGAATTTTGCGGCCGACACTCCGTCAACCACATCATGATCCACCAGGATGGTGAGATTTAGAATACTCCTGATTTCCACCTTTCCGGCGTGAACCCATGGTTTTCTACAGATAGAACCTAACCCGATGCAAAGGTTGTGAATACTCCTGGGAATAATCCATCCCGAGAAGTCTCCGGCCATCCCGGCATTAGTTACCATCGCAGTTCCAATACTCTGTCTTGTCGAGAAGGGAGTTCTCAGGATGAGCTTCCAGACTATCAGACGAAGCCACTGCGGCATACTGAAGAAAAACTTGCTTAGTCTATTCTTGTTCTCCGTAAGAACATAATCCTTCGTACTGTCTACAGTCGCCCCTTTCATTTTCTCGATTTCTTCATGTATATCTTCTATTGACTTGGTATTTGCGCTTCTTATAACTCCAACAAGAGGAACCTTCATCCCTCCCACTTCTCTTTCTACCGGTATTGAAACATCCACGTCGTCGAAGACCACCTGTCTTCTCCTTTTGAAGTTGATTGCATGGACAGATCTGTTTTCGGCGATAGTATCGCCTATTACCTTCACGATCCACGAGTTGAAACTGATTTTTCGGCCCGACCTTATGCACTCTCGAATTCTCTGCCGCGCGAGAGTGACATCGGCTTCCACCAGTCCGATAACATGATGCTTCTTTCCACCTATTACTCCAACATCGAAAGTCGCTACTCTGGAACTTGGGTATTCCTTTGTTGTGAAAGACATCCTGTCTCCTTCCTATCTGAAAACTGCAGTATTCTGCAATCGTAAAATTCCATTCTCCTCATTGAAGCTCTTATCCTAATCATGCATATAGAGGACGGACCACGCGATTTCTTCTAAGTCTGTAAAGCTCCGGTCATACATCTCCAGAAGACTTGGTCTGCATTCAATCTCATGTATCATATTATATCCTTCCGTGCAGACAAGCCTTCATGTTCGGTAAGGAAAAACAGTCTAGGAGAGGTGTTGGTATGCGCAAAGTCCTTATGTTGTTGTTACTGACGGCGATAGTCTTTGCTTTATCCGGCTGTCTTGTCATGAGAGGCCCCACGTTATTTCAAAGGCTTGTTTCTGAAGCCGTTTCAAGGATCAAAGCGGTATATCCGCAAAGCGAACTGTACTTGCGCGTCATCTGGGGCGGTGATGGAACTCCGTTCAACAGTGCGGAAGAGGTTCAAAAATGGGTCTTCGGTTTCCAGTTTAATCTCCAGGGCAATTCCGCAAGATCGGCTTTGATAGACTTTATTGACGGCGTCTGGTCTGAGCCTCGTCTGTACGATGCCTTTATTAGGGATTGTTACGATATTCCCGTCCCCCCACTGTACATGAGCTACGATCTCTCAGATGCCATAAGTATTTTGAAAATGCTTTCAGAGTACAAGGAGCCTCCAACATGGGTCTTCTTCAGGAGACCTGTTTATCCCGGACTTTACGAACCTTACTACATATTTCCCTTTCATACGCCTGGAGAAACAAATACATACATTCTAATCGGTTCTATTACAGGAGCAGTAGATACTGTTAGAGATGAAGGGATCGAGTTTCCCTTCGGTGAAGACGAATGGTTTGAGCCTGCAGAGTGAGAATCTCAGAGAAAAGCCGGGTGTGTTTTCGTCCATAGACATTCTCGGAAGCAATTGAAGTAAGCACAAAGGCAAGAGGCATAAAACTGCAGTGAAGAACGACAGGATAATTGTTTTTATGACTCTTGCCTCTATTTAAAGAACCATTCGCGTCGATACTTAACCGGAAATGACTCTGTTCGTTCACTCTATGCGTGATTTTCGAACCGCGTCTTCGGTCTTCGACTTATCGGCGTACATCCTCTCATCTGCCACTATTAGCAGCTCACGAATATTTTGGCCGTCGTCGGGAAACATTGCCACGCCGATGCTCGCGGTCAGATAGACCTTCCTGCCTTCGACATCGAAGGGTTCATCGAAGGCTTTACGTATTCTCGCGATAGCTTTTACAGAACCTTCTATGCCTGTAGAAGGCAGCACATAGACGAATTCGTCGCCACCCATTCTGGCGATGAGATCGCTTCGCCTGCAAACGGATTCAAGCCTTCTCCCTACGTTTTTCAGCAACTGATCGCCGAAGTCGTGTCCAAGTGTATCGTTAACTCCCTTGAAGTCGTTCAGGTCGAGATAAAGTATGACCATCTGCTCGTTCTTCCGCCTCGAATACTCTATCTGTCTGGCGGCACAATCGAAGAAGAGTCGGCGATTCGGAAGACCCGTCAGATGGTCTTCAAGAGATAATCTCTCCATAAGCTCTCTCTGCCTGTCAAGTTCTCTCTCAAGCTGCAGTCTTCTGAGCAAGACAGCGATAGCCTTTCCGAAACCGGTGGCAGTCTCCTGCACCTCAACACTGTCGAAAGCATCGTCTGATCTGAAGCTATCCAGATTGAAATACATTTTGACCTCGCCTTCAATAATAACTGGAATGGTCATCGTGCACTTCAGTTCTTCAAGCCTGCCGGCGGTATAGAGTACTCTCTGTCTTTCTTCGTCAAGCTTCTGATCTGCGGAGTAGTCCTTGACAACTATTACTCGATCGCTATTGGCCTGAATCAACTCATGTGGAGCGAAAGTCACTTTCTTCAACTCTTCAAGGTCATAATTGTGAGCCGCCACAAAGTGAAACCTTTCGTCGTCCTCTCTGAGAAGGAAAGCACCTGCATCGGCTCCTGGAAAGGATTCAACGCACTTTAGCAGAAAATCTCTGTAAGTGTTGTCGTTGAAGCCGCTTCGAAGCGCTTCAGTCATAATATCGTTCAGGGCAGTTTGAAAGTGGTTCTGATCTCTCAAAGACCTTTCAAGCTCTCTCAACTCGGTCGTGTCCCTGAAAACGGAAACTATATAACGCGGTTTGCCTCTATAATCACTTACAAGATAGGTACTCACTTCAACATCGATAACCTTTCCGTCCTTCCTCTGATACTTAGTTCTGTATGCAGGAACGGAAAGACCGCTAAGTAGTCTGGTCTTCAGTTCTTCCAGAGCTCTTTCTTCGGCGTTGAATACTATGCTTCTCATAGACAGATCTTTCAGATCCTGCGGAGAGTAACCCAGCAAAGCCCTAGCTGCTTTATTCGATTTTATGTAGTTGCCTTCGAGATCTACAAGGATAATTCCGTCGTTACCGCCGTTTATTACGGCTTCATGCTCTAGAAGGCTGTTTCTAATCTCTCTTACCTGTTCTATGACAAAGTAAGAAATAACGAGAGTTGCAGTAATGACAAGTGCTACGGCGACTGATTCGAAAATCAGGGAACCGGTAATCGCTTCGAGGGCATCGAAATACAGGGAAAGAGAGAGAAGCATAAGGCCAATCGGTATTCCGACATGTACCCTGCTGTTCTTCAGAATAAAGGCTATAACAACAGTCGCGCCGATAAGTGCGGCTTCGCTGAGGACACTTGCCAACCTTAACGTATTACCGGAAGATGCCACCAGAGGTAAGGTTGACACGATCATCGCCAGAACCAATATTACGAATATATGAGTCCATCTAAGGTTCGAATTCACTCTCTCTCCACCCCGTAATCTAAGAGTTTTTCGTCCGTTTCAGCTTCTTTTAAAGATATTATCTAACAGCAACATTGAATGCTCTGTAATCAACCGCCGAGGCTTCGCCTTCCCAGGATCTGAAGTACTTGAAGACAACTGTCGTGTTGCCTTCTCCAACGGCCTGGAATGTCCAGATTACCTTCGCGGGGGCTCCCACACGACCGCTGGAATCGGGGATAATCTCCTTTTTGATCTCTTGCAGACCGTCACCCAGGAAACCATATTCCCATGTATAACCGGTACTGGCATTCTCCTCAAGGGTTACGATTGCCGTTGAACCGATCGACATTTCGTTGATGACGATCTTCAGATCTACCTGTCCCTTTTCCTCTCCCGCAACATCTACAGTCAGAGCCCTGAAATCGATTGACTTCTTCTCTCCCTCCCAGTCCCTGAATAACTTCAAAGTGAGAAGAGCCTTGCCCTCGCTGGCTGCTGTCATAATCCAGCCTTTAGTCGAAGGAGCACCTGGGATTGTGCCGGTTGACATATACTCCTCCAGAAAGTTTCTTAAAACCCCTTCGGGCTGCGCGAATATATGCCATAGATAACCCGTCGTAGGGTTCTCTGAAATCTCAAGAACAGCTAACTGCGAGACTTTCATCGAATTAACTGATTCTTTCAACTCCATCGAAAGAGCTAGAGCGGAAAACATAAACAGAATCATCACGATTAACACGGATCTCTTCATAAATCTCCCTCCTTAGATTAGATAGACCTCAGTCTGTCTGCCGTCAAGATAGTCAATGTGGCCCTCTCTAAAAGCGACCGTCTCTTCTAGAAAACCGAAAACTCCCTGTCCTTCCCAGCTATCCACGTTTGTCCTGCAATTTAGCTCCATCGCAAAACAGCTCATATCTCTGAGTTTTAGCTCGCCGCTCCCCTCGACCCATTTCTGGTTATTCCATAAACCTATTGTGGGACCGGCACCATGACCGTTGAAGCCAATCGGATGAGTGTATATCATAGCCTCCAGGTTTAGTCTCTTAACCTCTTTGAGAGTCTGGCATAAGACATCGTTTCCCGTTAAACCCACTATGAAATTCCGTGCCAGAGTGTCCTGAACAAAGTTTGTATCTCTTATGACTCTTCTGAGCTCGTCAATAGTTCTATCTTCCCTTTTCAATGGAAGATAGAACATCTGCTGCGTATCGGTTGCGAGTCCGTTATAGTGAAATCCAAAGTCGCAGTGAAGGAAATCGCCTTCACAGACTACGCCTGTACTTCTTGGATTATCCAGTCCCTTTCTCTGAAAGTCTACATCAGGCCCAAACCAGGTCTCCAGTCCCAGCCTCTCTGCCAGATCTCTTAACGACCATTCGATATCGGACGTCGTTGTTATCCCTGGAAAGATTGCGTCCCTTGAAAACGCCTTCGCGATGATCGCGTGGGCGATTTTGTCTAGATCTCTGTAAAGATCCAGTTCTCTTTTCGTCCTTGTCTGTAACCAATTTACGACCAGATCTTCGGCGCCTGTCAGTCTCACAAAGTCTCCAACTACCTCCTCCAGCTTTTTGAAGAGCGTATGCGTTACTCCATCGGCGAGAGCGATCGAACTCGAGAAGTTGACGCCAACATTTTCTGCACCTATGTCCTTCAGTAGCTTTCGAAGTGCTGTCCAGAAATCGCCTTGAGTGACATCCCAGACACTTGTGTAAAAACCTGTCATCATTTTTCCATAAGGAGACAGAACATACCTGTCTGTTCCTTTGAAGACGAAGGCAGTGTACCTGCTTGCATTGCGATAAGCCGCGGGTAGAAGTGTAAACATAACGGGATCCTCATTGTATTCTCGTCCGAGAACCAGCCAGGTATCAAAATCCGAATCCTTCAACAATACTGGAAGAATCTCTTCAAGTCTTACCAGAAGTATCTCATTATGCTCGATAAACCTGTCTCTGCGATTGGGAATTCTTTCAAGAATCTCTTCATAAGAGTTACTATCGCCAATCATTGAGGATCCTACTCCTGTGCAGCATTGTTTCTTCCAATTGGAATATCGATCTCGGAGTCCTTCAAAAGTTTTTTCAGAAAGTCTCTGTTGTCTCTGAAGAAGTCTTCTTCCTTATTCAACCTGACTCCGAGCTGTCCTTTGCTGCGGACTCTAATCTGTCTGTGATTGCTCTTCTGCCTGCTCACCAGCCTGTACATTACGCCTTCAATTTCGATATAACCCTTAGTCTCCAAAATATCACCTCCGAGAATAATTTAACATTATATGTCGAAAAAACATTGTCATATCACACAGTCTTGCATTGTAAAGTGCTTTTGAAGTAGAATCAGACGTTAGCCCAGATGAAAGGAGATTGCTGATGCTTGTCGAACTCCGTTCTGAGGACTTCTCCCATGTCAGGCCTTTGCTGGGTGAGATTTCTTATAATCTTGTTGTGCCATCGATTCTAGAAGGAAACACATTGGGGAAGTTGTTTGTTAGTAATGAGGAGAAACCGGATTCAGTAATTGTATGGAACTGCGGAGACACTGTTTTGATTGGCGGGGACCCCGGTGAAGGTTATAGAGAAGAGTATTCGGAATTTCTGAAAGAGAAGCTGATTCCTAGCGCGAAAGCCAGAGGAATACCAGTGCTGAATTTCTACTCAACGCGGAAAGCCAAAAGCTTTCTGAAACATCTTCTCGACAGCTTGGAGCCAAGACCTGTTCTTCGTTATCTTTTCAGGTCGACTCTCTCATCTCCTGCGTTGATATCAGATACCTCCGAAGATACTCAGACTAAAAGGATTACTAGAGAAATTCTGGAAGGCGATTTCAGAAATATCGATCGTCTTAAGGGCTGGATTCTCTCGTTTTGGCCTGACTTGGAGACCTTCCTGGACAAAAGCATGGGAACCTGTCTGACGAGAGACAATCAAATCGTTAGCTGGTGTATTGGTGTTTACAGATCTGCTAACAGCGTTGAACTGGGAGTGGAAACAGTCATAGGCTTCAGGCGCATGGGTTATGCTAAGAGAGTCGTGCGGGCTGCTGCCGAGGAGAGTCATTTTATGGGGCTGACGGTTGACTGGCAGTGTGATGCTTCAAACAATCCATCGGTTACGATCGCAAGAAGCCTCAGATTCCAGGAAGTACTCCAGTATACTATTAGTCAGATTGAACTGAGGAAACAACGGGAGTAATCGTTTTGACGGAATTTGTCTGTGCAGAGTGTGGAAGAGAGTCCGACAATAGCTCCGGTTTTGAGAGGTGCGTCTGTGGCGGACCGCTCGAATATCTGTCCTTAATAAGACGCGGTTCCAGGATTTCGCTGGACACCGGTTGCCTTCTGATTGATTTCTCAGATTTTCTTCCACCCTTGCGATACGATTCTTCAGTTTCACTTGGAGAGGGAAGAACTCCGCTGATATC
>Ga0334882_1002957_pt1 | contig 16345 bp, 13 predicted proteins | sample GraSluR1_MG_5_FD_207226 | JGI IMG/M metagenome (GOLD analysis project Ga0334882, IMG submission 207226) | Sludge microbial communities from methane-producing bioreactor in Wageningen University, Netherlands - Granular Sludge_15_04-R1 | ecosystem: Engineered > Bioreactor > Anaerobic >... | reverse complement strand
CCATACCTATTATATAGACAGTGTGCAGGGCAGCAACGACAACACGGGCCTCTCGGAGGCCCAGGCCTGGCAGGATTTCACGAGGGTGAACGGCATGATCCTGGGGCCGGGCGACGCTCTGCTTCTGAAACGTGGCAGCGTGTTTGGCCAGGAGCTGTCGGTATCCGCGCGGGGCACGGAGGAGAACTGGGCTGTCATCGGGGCCTATGGCGAGGGGCCGCGGCCCATCATCCGCCGCAGTTGGGACATCGGCGACCGGTGTGTGCTGATCGTCGATCCCGACTATCTCAAGGTCAGCAGTCTTGTCGTGTGCTATGCCGGCAAGGGGCTGATCGCGCATTACTCCCAGCCGGGGCACGGCGGGCTGCTCATCGAGGACTGCATCGCGCACCACATCGAGGGTCTCTACCGGCCCAACGCCCACGGGATCCCGGAATGGCGCGACCGAGGCGGCGCCCGGGGCGACGCCCTGTCCACCTCCGCCGGGATCGGCCTCTCAGGCGCCTCCGCCCGGGACATCGTGATCCGCGACTGCGAGATGTTCCAGACCTCAAGCGGCTTCTTCGTGGTGGGCGACGACGTCATCCTGGATCGGCTGTACTGCCACGACAACTACGTGCGGAACACCTCCCCGCATCCTTTCCTCGTACGGATTCGGCGCACCTACCTGCAAAACAGCGTCCTCGATGCCGCGGGATGGCACGCCTCGGCGGGCACCATGGGCATCATGCTGGGAGATCCGCGGGGCCTGATCATCCGCAATTGCACCTGGCGCAATCAGCCGGATTCCGGCTCCCACGACCAGGGCGGCATCGACTTCGAGAACCACGGAGACGGCTGTCTCATCGAGCACTGCACCTTCCAGAATAACGCCGGCGCGGCCATCGAGGTGCTGGGACTGCGCTCGCCACAGACGCGGAACGTGGAGATCGCCCATTCGCGCTTCCTGGCCAACAACACCGCGCACAAGCTGGGGCCGGCCGAGATCTACATCTGGGGAGGAAGCTCCGACCCGGGCATCTGCTGCAGCAACGGAGTGGTTCACGATAACGGCTATGTGCTGTGGCCCGGGGTGGAGTTCTTCGTCAATGAGGCGCCGGAGACGACACAGTGGACGCTGCGGGACAACACCCGTTACGACACCATCGCGCAGCTCGATGCGGCCATGCCGTTCAACGCCCCGCCGGAGGTGGATGCCGGACCGGACCTGCATACGGACGCCGCCACGGTGCGGCTCAGCGGCAGCGTCCGCGACGACGGGCGCCCCGGCGCTGAGGCCCCGGCGGTGCGTTGGGAGGTTCTCGAGGGACCCGGCAGCGTCAAGTTCCTGGATGGTACATCGGCCGAGACGGATGCCACTTTCTCCGCCCCGGGCGACTATCTGCTGCGTCTGGTCGCCGACGACGGCGAGCTTTGGCAAAGCGACATGGCGACGGTTCACATCCTGCCGCCGGGCACGTCGGTGGTCAAGGCGTGGGAGTTCAACTCGCCGCTGGACAAGGAGGGCTGGAGTGAGGCGAACCTGGGCACGCAGCTCCGTGAGTGGAAGCATCCGACCTGGTCCACGACGTCTCACCCGGTGCAGTACGTTGCCGGCGGCTACTATATCGTGGCGGTGGAGGACAGTAAGGAGGCGTTCCTGCTCTCCGGGGACGATCTGGACGTGGACCTGGGGCTCTGCGGGTCGATCACGATCCGCCTGCAGAACCACACGGCGGCGACCCGGATGCGGTTCCGCTTCACCACGGCCGGGGCCCCCGGTTGGGAGGATGCAAACAGCAAGGTGTTCGAGGTGGTCCCCAATGACCCAGGTCCGCGGGTCTACACTATAGACATGAGCGACGTCGCGGGGTGGACCGGTGGGCTGAAGCAACTGCGCCTGGACCTGAGCGACGGCACGAGTCTGACCGGCACCTGCCGCCTGGACTATGTGTGGCTGGGTTCGGGCTAGATGGCGTGAGCCGCTGCGCGGCCGTGGCCGCCGGTGGCTGCACGCGGTACCGGCGCGGCATGGGATCGGTGCTTCGGCTCCGCCGGGTTGGTCCGTGGAGCTCGCCCGGCACCTGTCGGGAGGGCAGGATGTCGAGGGTATGGGGCCACCGCGGGGCCCACGGAGGGCGAGGGCTCGGCCGTATCGATGGGGCTGCCGCCCGCGGAAGGGCGTCGACAGACCGACGTCAGAGGTCGGCCTCTGCAGCAGTGCGGCGCAGCAGATGGCGGATCGGTTCAACTCCTACGTTGCCGAGCACCACCGGAAGCCCATGGCCGCCCCGGGCGAAGTGCTCATGCAGCGGCTCGCGGCCCGGCCTGCCTGCTCCGTGCCGAAAGGGGGCCCGACGACTGCCGCCGAAGACTCGCGGCACAGTGGCCTGCGAAGCGGGGCCGGGAGGTCGTGCACCTCGTGTGAGGAGGCACGACCCGGCGGTTGCTCCCGGAGATGAAGACGGGCGCCTGGGCGGGGGCACGGCGGGCGGGGAACGAGCTCAGCGGTCACCCACGTCGTGCCTCAGCCAGGAAGCCTTCCAGGCTCGCCTTCAGGGCGGCCAGCGTCTCCTCACAATGGAGGACCAGTTCCCGCATCTTCTCCCGTCGCAGGTCGAAGGAGTACGAGTGGCGGAATACGTGGCGGAAGTCGAGGTAGAGTCGGAGCCCGGCACGTAGGTCCTCGCCCAGGAGGGCCGAGCGTACCTCCGTTGGGACGGACATCTGCTCAAGGAGCCTGCGGTGCCAGACGTCGCCCGCCGGCACTCCCTCGCCGGTCTCGACGGCGATGCGCTTTAGCAGCTTCTCGACCCCTTTGCAGAACGAGTGCAACATGGTGGCCAGGGCCGCCAGTTCGATGGCATCGGGGGCGTTTGCTCGCAGCGCACGAGGAGCGGCCGGTAGGTGTTCAACAGCCGGTCGAGTTGCTCGAGCTCGACCTGAATCTGTGCCTGGGTCCTATCCCACAAGCTGTAGGTCCCCCTCCGCCTTCAGGTAACGGGTGAAGGGGGTATCCTCGTCCAGGTCCACCAGGCTCAAAGGCCGATCCAGCAGGTCGGCGGCCAGGCCCATCGCACGGAAGAAGCGTTCGGGGGACAGTCCGGCGACGGCCAGGTCGACGTCCGACCCGTCACGCAGGCGTCCAGTGGCTGCCGACCCGAACAGGTAGACCTCCCTGGCCCCCTGCTCCCTCAGCACGCGGGCCGCCGCCCGTATGGCCTCGCTCAGCGTCGTCGCCATCGTCTCGCACCTCCACCCCACATCATATCTGCGGTACGCACGGGACGCCATGCTCGCCGCACCTCCCGCTCCACCGAGCTCTACCGAGAGTGTGGCGACGGTGTCGCCGAGCGCCCGGCGGAGGCCTCGCGTGTAGCAGGCCGGAGCGTCGGCCTGTCCGGGAGCTGCGCCACGGGTCCCTGAAGTGCGCTCAGTCGTTCCCGCTGTTGGCGAGGATGGTGGCGCCGAAGACCGCCCGCGCGTCATCCGAGGCCAGGAACACCGCGATGGGCGCGATCTCCTCCGGCAGCGCGAAGCGCCCCAAAGGACAGCCCGGCGCCTCCATGGGCTCCCCGGGGTGCCAGTTCATCATCTCGGTGGCTACCGGGCCGGGGGCGATGGCGTTGACGCGGACGCCCGCCGGCGCGAGCCGCTTCGCAAGGCCCTGCGTGTAGCCGATCACGCCCCACTTGGAGATGCCATAGGGGTGCGGGGCGTTGCGCAGGCCGGCATCGGAGGCGATGTTGACGATGACCCCCTTACCCTGGGCCTGAAGGCGCCCCGCCGCCGCCTCGCAGATCAGGTACAGCGCCTTGAGGTTGGTGTCCATGACGTAGTCGTACGCCACTTCGGGTGTGGGGGCCGGATGATCCGCGGGCAGCCGCACGACCCCGGCGTTGTTGACCAGCACGTCGAGGCCACCCAGCGCCGCCCAGGCCTCGTCCAGACGCTCCCCGCAGATCGCCGCGTCACTCACGTCCCAGGCCAGCGCGTGGGCCCGCCGCCCCCGCGCCGTCACCTGCGCCACGACGTCCTGCAGCGCCTCGCGGCTGCGGGCCGACAACACCAGATCGGCGCCCTCATCGGCGAAGGCCAGTGCAATCGCCCTGCCGATGCCGCGGCTCGCCCCGGTGACCAGTGCCCTGCGTCCCTCTAGTCGCATCTTGATGGCCTCCGTGTCTGTGCTTGGTTCGTGTGATGACCTCGTCGCGCAGACCGCCTCGCCGCGCGGGCGACGGCGGGCCCGGACAGCCACCGTCTTCTCGCCGTTGGCGATCCGGTGCGTGCGGGGCTGCGCGGGGCTGCGCGCTGTCCTCCGCACACATCCGTACGGCGGGCCGACGTGTGCCGGGGTCAGAGTTCACTCGTCTTCGTCTTCCCAGTCGTCGTCCTCTTCCTCCATATACTGCGGGGGGCTGTCGCCGGTGCGGTCCGTGACGCGGGGGTACTTCAGGTTCGGCTCCGCCTCCCCGATGGCCACCACATCGATCTGATGGTACCAGTCGTCGCCGAAGTCGAACAGGTAGCCGAAGGATTGGCCGACTTCCAGTCCCAGAGAGCTCATCTTCGTCTTCGCGGCGTCACTTGTCGGCTCGTCGCGATCCACGAGCGCGAAGAGTCCGGAGGGGCCGGGAATGCCGTAGCGGCCGCGGCTGTAGTCCCGCGGCCCGGGGCCAAAGTGGAACTCATACATGTGCTCTTCCCAGCGGTCGAAGGCCTTGAAGATCGCACGGTGCAGTTGTTCCAGCGTCTGGCTCCCGCGTATCTGTATCCTGCGGGAGACGACCGGATTGGCCTCGGCGAACTTCTCGCTCACCGGAGCATCGTACAGGTAGACTGCCAGGGTGTAGACCGGCTTCGCCATTGCGTATCACCTCTCGGTCGGATCACTTCTACTGCCTCCCCCAGGCCTTCAGCACCAGTCTCCTCGTCCGGTACTCCCCGAAGGCCTTCTCTTCCTTTTCCTGCAGCACCCGGAACGTCTCACCGGGGAAGCCCCTGGCGAGCTCGGTGGGGAGCCGGTGCGGGCCCTGGCAGGTCGGGGCCTCGCGCGGGTCCAGGATGTCGGCAAGCTCCCGCACGCTCCGGCCGTGCAGGCCGGGATGCTGCGCGGTTGCTTGCGGGCGGTTGGCGGGCCGGCTCCCCTGGGCAACTCAGAGTTCCCCTCCGCGAGGTAGAACCCTGTGGGCCTCTTGCCGACCCCGACGAACCTGGAGCCCGGGTGCTCACGGATGTCGGCGTACAGACGGGAGCCCAGACCGGCCGCAGGCGTCCTGCCGGAGGTCTTGAGCTTCGCCGGCAGGCCCGCGGCGCTCGCCGCGTCCCAGACCTCCCGGTAGGTCAGAGGCCTGTCAGACTCCTTGAGCACCTCATAGGCCAGGTCGAGGAAGGAATAGGCCACAGCCAGGTCGTCCGTGCGCAGTGGTACCGTGCCGTGTTGGGGCCCGAGTGCGTGTGAGGGCATCCGGCGCGGCCGGCGCGCCGCCGGTGAAGCGACGGTCGTGAATCTGGCCGATGTACTTCGCCTTCCTCTCCACGGTATCCTCCCCGGCTCCACATCCCGTAGCAGAAGCGACCGCCGACCGGGCAGGTCGAATGTGCGGAGTGGCGGCAAGTCGTCATCAGAGCGGTACGGGGCGCGTCGAGGCATCCATACTCAGGAATTGCCGCGCAAATGCACCCCAAATGCGACTTGAGTTGTGGTTTGCCTGTAGTAGAATCACCGGTACCTCCCATAACACGTGCGTGATGGTGTTTTGATGACGAGTATGCTCGGGATGTGGTCTGAAGAGCCTTGAACTGGAGGTGTCGCGACCGGGAGGCCGACGTGGGTGCGCACGCCTGGGCGGGTACTTCGCGTGGGAGGTGGCGGTGAAGGGGTCTGACCATGGTGGAAGTGTCGCAGTTCTTAGCACATGGTTCGAGCAGAGTGTTCCCAGGCTGTGGCGAGCATTCGATTAGTGGCGAGTATAGTCCGGCATGACCGCAACCATGCGAGGAGTAGCCGTGCCGACCGGGCAATGCGGTCGGTGGTGGAAGGGCGCGCGGGGCCGATGGTGGGCGCGGTCTCGGTGTTTGGTTTTCGTATGCGCGTGTATGGCGGCCGGCATCTTCCATTGTTGGTTGTCATCATGATCTGGACTCCGTTTTTTTCCGTGGAAACCCAGAAATGCGCTTGACAGCAATCAGGGATGGCGGGTAAACTCCTGCGGTCTTTACTACTGAGAGTAGTAGTAGCGAGTTCATGTTCATCGAGTCCAGGTAATGCGAGATGTGAGGTCGGAACGACAAAACCCAAGGAGGCGCAGCGAATGGGCAGGTTTGTATCTCGAAGCGGGGCCGCCGCCTCTTGCCGAAGCGTGGCGGTGGGAAGACACAGGCAGACCGGGTGGTTCTGGCGTGGGCCGAGCATTGCGCGTTGGCGAGCGGAGCGTACGATAGGAGCCGTTACCGGCCTTTCGGGGTCAAGAGTCTGGCGCATCCGTACGCCGTGTGTCGCCTGTCGAGTTGCGCTGCCTCGACATCGGCGTGGCGAGCGGAACTTTCGACACGTAACAGCGAAAGTGCGCGCAAATGCACCCGAAATGCGCCTTGCGCTGCTGCCAGTGCATCCTCACAATGTTCGGGTGGTCAGAATGGGATGGTCCGCCTCCGTCCGACCTTTCGGTCTGCCGCAGTCAGTCTCCGTCGGTCTGGGCCGGCTCTGTGCGGCCACGGGGCGCCATGGCGGTGTGGGGGGCCGGGGTGCATAGCCTACAGGAGGGCCGTGGCACGCTCACACACCAACAGGCTGGGAGACAGAGAGATGGTGTCATCACGGTCGCGCTGTGCCGTCGCACTGCTCATCGTCGTGCTCTGCCCAGCCCAGGTGTCGAGGGCCCAAGACGCGTACGGTAAGGGCTGGGCCTTACCGATCGATGGCGTGGATCTTGACGCGATCAGCGACAACTTCGGTCTTGGGTACCCCGCTTATCCCTACGAGGGCGTGTGGCACTGTGGGTTCGACATACCCGGCAGCGGGCCCCCGACGCCGTCGGCTGTGCGGGCCGTCGCGGGTGGGAAGGTGGAGTTGTACTCACCGGGGGGATGGGACTACGGTGGCGCGTCGGGCAGCAACTACGCGATTGTGGTTCGGACGGCCACGGTCGACGGAAAGACGGCACACATCGGGTACGGGCACCTTGGGCGGCCCAAAGACGCTGATGGCCGCCCACTAACCGATGACCGCGTCCGCAGCCTTCCGCTCCGCGAGGTGAAGGCCGGTGAGGTACTGGGAGAACTGGGAGACTTTCGCAGCGCACCTCACCTCCATCTGTTCATCTACTTCGACCCGGCCGCGCCGTCACACCTTCCCTCACGCGGGTACGGTAAGCAGGCTCTCCCGCGTCCTAAGGAGGTGAGTACGGACGGGGTCCGCTCGTACGGCGGGTGGTGGGACCCGATAGGCTGGATGCGGACCTACGCGCCGGCCTCCGGCCTTGCGCCCCCCACGCCCGCTCCTATCCTCGTGCTCGACCGCAGCGGCTCCATGAGCGGCGTGCAGGATGAGCTGAACAGACACGCCGAGCAGTGCGTGGACGGCCTGCTGGCGCGGACCAGTCGGATGGCCGTGGTGAACTTCCAGGGGGCGGACTCGGCGACGGTCGACGCTCCGCTCTGCGGCGACAGGTCCAGGATCCTCAAGGCCATCCGCGAGCCCTCCCTGCGTGGGGGCGGCACGGCCCTGTATGACGCGGTCATCGAGGCCGTCAAGGAGGCGCGCCGGGCGGACGAGAGCGCCCTCCTGATCGCGATGACCGATGGCGAGGACAACTCCAGCCGCGCCAGTCTGGGCCAGGCAATCCAGTGGGCCTCAACCTATGGCGTTCGCTGCTGTGTGATCAGTTTTGCCGGCGGCTCTGACCCTTACGGCCTGACCGGGAGCGATCACATTCGCAGTCTTCGGGATCTGTGCACCCGCACGCGAGGCGTCTACATCACCGCCCGCGAGTTCACGCCCAGCATGCTCCTGGACAAGGTCGAGACCTTCCAGCGAGTTGAGATCAAGGCGAGTCCGGTGAAACGCAATCCGCCCGCGTTCTGACCCGAGGGAGGTCCGGCGATGCGAGGCACTGAGTTTGTCGTACTGCTACTATGTGCGGTGAGCCTATCCGTGGCTGTTGCGGTACCGATGGTTCCCGACGAGAACGCCGACGAGCAGGCGCTGCTGATGATCGAGGAGGCGATGGACCGCCTCGATGCCCACGACCTGGCGGGCGCTGTGGACCGCCTGGGCAAGGCTCTCGAGCTGAACCCGGACAGCTTCGACGCCCACTTCTGGCTGGGGTACGTGCGGATGATGTCCGCCGCCGGCAACCAGCAGCACCGTGAAGAGGCCATCTCACACTTCCAGGCATGCCTCAAGATCATGCCGTGGGGCGAGGCAGGTCGGCTCGCGCGGAAGATGCTGGTGCGTCTCACGGGGCGCCCGGCGGGAGTGACGCTTCTGCTCGACACTCAGGGCGCGGAGGGCGCCGGGGCCCAGGCTACGGAGATCGTCGCCAATGAGATGTGCGGCCAGCGCCTGCTGGGGTTCTCCTCCCTGATCGCCCGCGTGGCCAGCAGCCCCTTCAGCGGCGCGCGCCTGTCGGAGGCGGTGGTGGACACTTCCTCAATGGCGCTGGTTCCCGGAAGGCGCATCGCCCTGGCCGCCATGCCGGAAGCGGCCCGGCAGGACCTGGTGCGCGAGGTGGTGGGGGGCATCGACGTCGCGCCCCGCTGCGGCTGGGTCGGGGCGCTCGGTCCGGTGAGGAGCGGCGCCCTGGGTTCGTTCGGCGGCGGGGCCGTGGGGCTGGGGCTCGGCGCACGCATGAGCGTGAGCCTTGTCGATCCCCTGGACGGCCGGATCGTCCACACGTTCGAAGCCAGCAGTGCCGCGCTCCAGTACGCTCTGGGAGCGGTATTGGCCAAGGAGCTGGCCGGGAGGCTGACGGGCAAGCTGGGGAGAGCCCTCGGAGCCGAAGAAGCCACTGAGGCCGGCATCGCCCTGGCCTCGTTGGCGGTACAGGTGCAGCATCGCCTGACCCGGCTCACATCCAGCCTGCGCGAGCGTGAGATGCAGGACGAGCTGGCCTTGCCTGTAGAGGGCGGGGTGTGGATCCGCTCGGCGGCGGAGACGCCCGGAGAGGCTACGGGCAAGCCTCGGCTCGCTGTGGCACCGTTCTTCTGCCCTGACTCGACCACCGAAGAGACGGCCGCCGCCATCGCGGAAGACCTGGCCGCGGTGATCGTCGCCGACGGCAGGTTCTCCGTCATCCCGGCACAGCAGTACGCACCTCGCGTCAAGGAGCTTCACGAGAGCGAACCTCGGCGACCCCTACTCCGCTGCTATGAGGCCATCTCCCGCGGAGCCAAAGCACGGTATATGGCCACCGTCTGGTTCGACCAGATGGAGTCCGGTGTGGCGATCAAGAATCTCCTGGGGAGTGAGGCCTCCGTCGTCATGCGCGGGCGGTGTGGCATCGTGGATCTTGACAGGGGGCGCACCGTGGTGCAGCGCCCGTTCGAGTGCCAGACGGCAAAGCGCGAGGCGGTGGGTGACGTAGCCGAGAAGTACCTGATCGCTATCGAAGAGGTCTCCGGCCAAGTTGTGGGCGAGCTTGCAGCCGCCGTCCGTGACCTGTGAACGAATGACCTTTTGGGGGAGGTCCAGGTGATGCGCAACCTACAACGTCTCTTGCTCGTGTGTGCGTTGACGGCCGGGATTCTGGGGCCGGTCTCCACGGCCTCGGCGGAGGACCTGCTGAAGGCACTGGGGCGCGAGCTGGGTCGTGTCCTGCTTCCCGACGACTCGAAGAAGGCGGCGAACAAGGGTCCGACCCAGACGAATCAGGCGGGCCAGGGCGAGCAGGCCGACGTCTTCCAGCAACTGCTGCAGCAGTGTGGCGGCCAGTTGCAGGAGCCCGCTGCAGTGCAGCGGGTGACGGCTCTGGCGAACAGGCTGAGACCGCATCTGGGCAGAGGCCGGGAGATCACCACGTATGTGGTGAAGACCGGTGTCCCGAATGCCTTCGCCCTGGCCGATGGACGAGTGGTGGTGACGGCGGGGATGCTGGAACTCACCCGGGGGGATGACGGGATGCTGGCCGCCGTCGTTGGACACGAGTTCGGTCATGTTGAGTGCCGACACGGTCAGAAGCAGGGCCTTGAGAATCTGCTCGGCGGACTCATCGCAGCAGTTGCGGGAGACGTGGGGGCGTTGGCCGCGGGTGCCGTGCTCTCCCAGCGCAGCCAGAGCGATGAGTTCGAGGCGGACGCCTGCGGCATGCGGTACATGCTCATGGCCGGCTATGACCCCGACGGTGCGATGGCCCTGCAGAAGAAGCTCGTGGAGATCACCGGGAGCGGCACCGGTGTCGGCGGCTACTTCTCCAGCCACCCGCCAGGTCCTCAGCGGGTCTGCAGCCTGCGCGAGCGCCTCCCCGGCATACTGCTGGACGGCGCGGGCAAGCTGCCCCAGGGGCAGCGCCCGGTCGCAGTCGTGGTCTGCGATAGGGAGATCAAAGACCCACCTGAGCTGTCGCGCAAGGTCTGCGAGCTGCTGAACAACAGCGGGCAGATCAGTACCACCGACGCCGGCGTCAGTCGGTCGGCCGACAGGGCGCTGAGGGAGCTGCGCGACGGCGGAGCGGGACTGCTGGTGTGGTGTGGCGTGGAGGGGCCCAAGGAGGGGCCCTGGGAGCACTTCGTCGAGGTGTACGACGTGCCCACCGGATTGGTGCTGACCCGCCGCAGGCTCGACCCCCGCGCACCGCTGGAGCGTGAGTACTCTTTGGCAGTGCTGGGAAACCGGAACTGGAGGCACGGGGGAGCGGCTGACGGACGCACCGCATCGGGTATCCCGACCCACGGGGAGACAGACTCAGAACTCCTGACATGCCATACCGGGGGCGGCAGGAAACCCTGGTAGAAGTGGCTTCGCTGGGTCAGCCTTTCGGGAGATAAATGTCTATTTCGCAGTCAGCTCAGACTGCCCGATCTACCCAGAGACCGCCTGGCGCCTCCACTTCGAAGCTAGAGATGACGAAGACAGACATCCCGCAACTACTGCGTGTCAGGAGTTCTGAGACTACTGGAGGTAGCTTTGATGACGCGATTTGCCCTCACAACCGCCCTGCTGTTGACTGCCCTGACGGCATCTCTGACCGCCCAGGCGGCCACCGTCGTCCGCGATCAGGTGACGATCAAGCTCAGCGGACAGACGCGCATTCTCAAGCTCTGCAGTGACAATGCGAAGGTAGCTACGGTTGACCAGCCGGGCCGTCCAGAAGGCAAGTGCCTCGTAGGCGACTTCTACCTGAAGCTCGTGAAGCCAGACGGGTCTCTGTGTGGCTCGCTGTCGCTGGGGAGGCTCAGCATCGACAAGGGCGAAGGCTATGACGATCTCAAGGTCCTCCTTCTGGGGGACTACAACGGGGACGGGCGGAAGCTGGAGGTGGCGCTGCGCGTGGCCCGTGAATGCAGCAACAGTTGGCAATGGGCAGTGGCGGAGGTGTCGGCCAAGACGGGGAGACTGCTGCGCTGGCGTTTCGCCAACAGCGATGGAGCATCGGAGACAGTGTCGGCCAGAGGCGACTCAGACTCGCTATCGCACCGCGCCGGGCACTTCCGGGCCCGGGGCTACGACAACAGCTTCAGCGTGAGCGACACGGGCTGGTATGAGGACCTGTACAAGTGGGATGCCAAGCGGGGCCTCTGGCGCTTCGTGAAGAGGGTAGGTGTGGAGAAGCCTTAGTCCGGCGAGTGGCCGAGGATGTAGCGCCAATGGTGCAGCCCCCCGCCCGCACCGCAACACGATCGGAGGCTGGTGTCGCATGGCTCATTGCCCACTCAGACACGCAAATGCCGCACCGCGCACCCTTGTTGCGCTCGCCGTCGCCCTTGGCGCCTTCTACTCGACATGTGCCGCGTCGGGCGCCGGCGACGCCGTCGCCTATCTCAAGGGCGAGAGCGCCTTCGTGCCCGTTCGCTTCATCTTCGAGTGGCTCGGGGCCGAGGTGGACTTCCGCGACGGGAGCATCACCGCCGTCCGCAAGGACACCATGGTCCGGCTCAAGGTAGGCAGCAAGACGGCTACAGTCAATGGGCAGAGCGCCAAGCTCACCGCGGCTCCGTTGCTCATTGAGGGCAAGACCTACGTCCCCCTGCGGTTCGTGGCCGAGAGCTTCGGCGCGGAGGTGGAGTACAGCGCCCGTGGAGGGTACGTGACGGTCGCCGAGGCGGGGCGCAAGACGCGCTTGGACATCGCCAGGCCGACACAGAGGATCGCGAAGGTGTTCGTCTACCCCGAACGCGGCGATGTCTTCGCGGTGTACGCGGACGGGACCAAGAGGCAGCTTACGAGAGGCGGGCAGTGCGCCCTGCCACGACTGGCTCCGGACAAGCGCACCGTGGGGTGGCTCGAAGGCACCAGACAGTCCAACCGCGACCTGTGGTACCTTGCGACCCGCAAACTCCGGCTGTACCGCGACGGGCAGAGGCTGGGGACAGTGACCACCGAGTGGGACATATTCGACTGGAAGTTCGTGGGCGAAGCGACGAACGTGGCTCTATCGACCGGTTCGTGGTACCGGAGCTACGCGAGGGAAGTGTGGTTGGCGCGCGTCTCTGACGGCTCCATCGCGGCGCACTACAACCTGCCTGAGCCGTTGAAGTGGGAGAAGGATGAGCAGTTCCCGCAGTGGGCCAGAGGCCTCGCCTCAAGTGAGTCACATATGGTACGGCTGGATCCGTAACGGCGCGGACGCCCTGTGCAACCCATCCATCCCAGGAGGAACCTATGCACTCATGCCGCCGGACGCTGATCGTCGTCTCGATAGCCCTTGCCCTCACTGTCTGCGTCGCCGCCTCCGCGGCCGACTATGCCGTCCGCAAGGGCGACTGCACCTTCGTCCCCGCCCGCTCCGTAGCCGCCGTCAGTGGCGCGGAACTGGGCTTCTCAGGGGGCGTCATCACTCTGAAGACGCCTGCCCGCCACTTGAAGCTGGAGATCGGCAAGAGGCGTGCCTTCCGGGACGGCAAGGCGGTCGCTCTGGATGGCGCCCCGTTCATCCTGGCGGGCACCGGGTACGTCCCTGTCCGCTTCGCCGCAGGGGGGCTCGGGGTGGAGCTGGGGTACGACGCCACACAACGCCTGGTCTCTCTGGCATACAAGGGGCGCAGGGCGTCACTACCGTTGCTGACCCCGAGGGGCGTTGTGATCCGCTCGCACAAAGACCTGTCGGCATTCATGCGCGAGGTTGAGAAGGCCTTCAGGGGAAAGGACCTCGAAACCATCGAGGCGGCGATGGTCGTGCCTCTGCGGTACTACGACGAGGGCTACATCAGCGGCGCGCAACTGCGCAGGGAGATCCGCGGGCTGTTCCAGGGCAAGTTCACGTTCAACCCGCCCGGCCGCAACGACGGCATCGCCGGCAGCTATGCATGTGCCACGCCCCAGGACTACTACTCCATCGCCTATGACGGCAGCATCCCGGAGTCTGAGATGGGGGGCGAGATTGGCTTCATGGGGTCCTTCATCTTCCATCGTGTCGATGGGCACTGGCGGATCTCCGCGATTCAGGGGCCGTGAGCGTCCGCAGGTGCTCGAGCATCCCGCCGGGCGAGGGCCCGGGGGCTATCGTGCCTCGCGCTGCGCCGGTGAGCGCAGCTCTGCCAGGCGCCGCATGGCGTCCTCCCGGGCTCGCCGGAGGATGTCCGTCTGGTCGGCGTCCGGGCCCGAGCGGCTTTCCTCCAGCTCGATAGCCAACGGGAACAGCGCGACGGCCGTCTCCAGATGGTGTCTGGCGATCCCGGTGCGCCCTCCGGCCGCCGCCAGGCGCCCTGCCTGGAGATGGAACGAGGCCCGGTACCAGTCCAGGCGACACGCCTGTTCGCAGGCCTCATAGGCCGCGTCCGGTCGTCCCTGCTTCTCCAGCGTGTCGGCGAGCTTGCAGTAGAGCATTCCCGAGCGCGGGTCAAGCGCGATGGCTCGCCGGTACAGCGCCTCGGCGGCGGCCGGCCGGTCTGCTGCCGGCGAGGGGGAAAGGCCCGCGGCCGGCACGTCCGCCAGCAGCGCTGTCGTCTGCGCGTCCACAGGGTTCAGGCGTCGCGAGCGCTGGAGGCAGGACCAGGCATGGCCGATGTCGCCCGACCTGACGGCCTGCTCGCCTGCGGCGCGCAACCAGTATGCCGTGTGCAAGGCGAGGGATGCTATCACCATCAGCACAGCCAGCCCCGCGCCGGTCAAGCGCACGGCCCGCGCAGGACGGCGGGCCTCCGCCGGGGCAGAGGCGGGCCCGTCGGCGATCGCCGAGAGGGCAAGCAGCAGCAAGAGCGCGCAGAGGGGCGTCTGCAGGTTGCTCTGGGTGAGGCCGCCCGCCGCCGCCGCCAGCACGGTACCCCATGCGCCCCATCGGAGGAGCGGGAGGCTCGCACCGGCACCGGCCGCGTCGCCGGGGTCCCGTCGCCGCCGCACGACCACGAGAGCCGCGAGCAGGCCGACCGCGATCCCGAGGCAACCGGTCTCGCTCGCGAGCTGCACATAGTCGCTGTGTGCGCTCCCCGGTTCGGCCACGATGGCATAGCGCTCAAGGACACCTCGGGGCCGTGCCGACGCATAGCAGCGCCCGAAACAGCCCAGACCCACCCCCTGCAGTGGCGCGTCTCTCCACATCGCCAGGCCCGCAGACCAGATGAAGGTGCGGTGATCCAGCGTGCCCTGTCCGGCATGGGGAAGCCGGGTGGCGCGCTGAGACACGCCCGCCGGATTGGAGACGCAGACCACGAGAGCCGCCAGCACCGCCGGGGCGAGGCGCCATGGGTAGCGGATGCATCGGGAGAGGGCCGCACAGGCCACGACCAGGGCGCAGCCCAGCCCTGCCGCCATCCAGCCGGAACGGGAGTAGGTCAGGAGCAGCCCCGCCGTGGCCAGACCCGAAGCCAGAGCGGCGAGACGCCCGGCCCAGCCCGGCGCATGCAGGGCCCAGGCCAGGCAGAGGGGCAGGGCGTAGGAGAGATAACCGGCGTAGACGTTGGGATTCAGAAACGGACCGGTGACGCGCAGCGGGATGGCCTGGCGGAACTCCGGGTCCAGCCAGAAACCCGGCGTCATCGCCCCGCTTGAGACCTGGCGCAGCGCAGGCAGTGCGCTGAGGGCAAGGCTCGCGGCCAGGGCGCCCAGCAGCAGACGGCAGTCGCCCGCATGCCCGGTCCAGCCGTCGATCGAGACCCAGATGAGCGCGAGTGCCGTAGTGACCAGGGCGGCGGAGAGCGTCTCATTCGGGCACCGGCTCCAGGCCAGGCTGCCCCACGCGTAGCCGACCACGATCAATGCGCCCCAGATGCGTCGCGGCTCCAAGTGCGCAGGCCCCCACGCCAGACGGCCCACGAGAGCCGTCGCACCCAAGCCCACAGGCAAGAGGACGGAGGGCTCCGTGCGCCCCCCCTCCAGCCACGGCAGGACAACCAGTGACGCGCTGAGCGCGAGAACCGGCACTGTCCTGCCGTGGCCGACGTCCGCCGGCATCCGCGGCCAGAGGGGCGGCACTACCGCGAAGCGCCTTCAGGTACCATGAAGGGACGCAACGAGGGGTCTATGCCCACCGGGATGGCCTCGTAGTCCTTCCGCGGGCCGGCCGCCGAGTGCCGAACACCGTAGGTCCCACCGTAGCCGTAGTTGCCCAGCGGGATCGAGGTGTCCGGCGAACGCACGTCCACGCTCCCGTTGGAGAGCACGTGGATGTCGCATACGCGCCACCACGAGTTGGTGCTCCCCCTGACCGGATAGCCGGAGTTGAAGTTCTCCGTCTGGAGTGTGTAGGGCCCATAGGACTTCACGGTGCTTGCGGTCTCTACCTGCACGTAGGTAGGCGTAGCGGCGGAGGTGCCACGATCGGAGTAGTAGTTGGCGGCGACGTAGTAGGTGCCCGCGATCCTCTGGTCGGCTGTGAAGTGCTCCGGGCCGTACCCGTCCACGTCGTCGACATCCAGTGCCCCGATGGTGATTGCCTTGTTGGCGTAGTACGAATGCGAGGACGGCCGCGCGAAGACGTGCAGATCGATGTCGTTTTGCGCCTGCCAGGTGAGGGTGACGCGGAACGGATCGACGTTGCGTCCGGGCAGAGATAGCTGAAGGGTGCCGCCGGACGTGGGGCGGTACTGCAGGACGGCATGGACTTGACGGCGCCGGTCCTCGTGGTAGAAGTCGTCGGTGCTCAGGCCGGGCCCGAGAGTCCCCATGGCATGCTCGAGATCCATCCCCGACTGCATCGACCGGAAGAGCTGCAGCATGGCCCACGGTCCGATGCGCTGGGTCTCAGTCCAGCCGACGTACGCGGAGGCGCCG
>Ga0334882_1002956_pt1 | contig 16347 bp, 11 predicted proteins | sample GraSluR1_MG_5_FD_207226 | JGI IMG/M metagenome (GOLD analysis project Ga0334882, IMG submission 207226) | Sludge microbial communities from methane-producing bioreactor in Wageningen University, Netherlands - Granular Sludge_15_04-R1 | ecosystem: Engineered > Bioreactor > Anaerobic >... | reverse complement strand
CCGCAAACGTGATGAATCTGTGATCAACAACCATCCCTCGGTGTCAGCAGCGCAGGTCATCCTGGATTTTGATTACGAGGGCAACCGCTACCGGGTCCAGCGCGTCAACCCGCGCGGAAAAACATCAGCAGTCGAGTTTTTCATCTGGTCTCACCCGGGAGCTGGGGGTGAGGGACGCTGGAAACCCCTCACGGAGCGCACCTTGCGCGAGACGGATCAAAAGATCGAAGACACCCTGCGCATGGATTTTGACACCTTCACGAATGCCTCCTTCTTCTTACAGGGCAAGGCAGACCAGTTCGCCACCGCTCGGCCTGCTGATCGCAAACGCATCCTCTCCAATATCCTCGGGCTGGAGATCTGGGAAACCTATCGAGAGGCGGCCAGCCAACATCGCAGGGATTTGGAAAAGGGTGTCAAAGAACTTGATGGGCGCCTGAGTGAACTGCAAACGGAACTGGATGAAGAACCTCAACGAAAAGCACGCCTGAGTGAATTAGAGACCCGCCTGGATGAACTGACCCAACAACGGATAGCGCAGGCCGCGATTTTAGATAATGTGCGCAGGATTCGCGCTGCCCTGGATGAGCAGGCCAAGATGCTGGTGACCTACCAAACCCAGATCGAGAACGCCACCCGCAGCCGTGATGAGGTCCAGGATACTTTAACCGCGCGGCGCACAGAGAAAGCCGAATATGATCAGATGATTGCTTCAGCCGGCGAGATTGAGAAGGCCTATCAGGACTGGCAGGCAGCCCGGGCTGCCCTGGAGACCATGGAAGAACTGGCTGCCCAATTCCGCCAGCATGAAGCCTTGCGCCATAAGCCACACAGCGCCATCCAGTTAGCAGAAACGCGGCTCAAGGACAAACAACAGGCATTAATGGAACAGCAGTCAGCTCTGCAAGCTGAACTTGCTGGGCTGGAAAACCTGGTCGAACGCTTGGAAATTGCGCGGATAAAGATTGAGACGGCAGGACAAATGCTGGCAAAGCGTGAAGCGCTTCAGGCAGAGGTTCAACGACTGCAAGCCGAGCAAGCTGAAGCCAAAGCAGAAAACCCTCGCCTGCGTGATGAAATGCTCGAGCTCAAGGACCGCATCTCCCAGTTGGAGGCTGCTGAAGGGGTTGAGTGCCCGTTGTGCGGGCAGCCGCTCACCGCGGATGAAAGGGCGTCCTTAATTGAAAACCTGACGGTAAAGGGTAACCAGTTGGGCGATCGGTATCGTGAGAATAAACGCCTTTTGGAGGAATTTGAGGGGACATTCAACCGGCTGGGGGCTGAGCTGGCAGACCTTAATGGCGCAGATGCGGCCATGCGTGAAGCAACCCGCCTGGTTGATCAACTTGAACACCAAATTGAGAACCTGAATCAGCAGCGTCAGACCTGGGAAGAGGACATGGCACCGCGCCTGGTTGAGATCACCACTGCACTGGGGGAGGGGTCTTTTGCCCTGGAAGAGCGGGCGCAGTTGCGGGAAATTGACGCCGAATTGGCTGCCCTGGGGTATGACTTGGACGCACACGAAAGGCTGCGCCAAGCAGAGGGCGCTGGCCGGGTAGCTGAAGAAAAGCTCCGGGGGCTTGAAGGCGCTCGGGCAGCAGTAGGGCAGATTGACCGTGAAATCGCCGGGTTGGAGGTGCAACTGACAGACCTGGAGAACAATCTGGCGGTGATGACGGAGGCCTATGATGACGCGGCTGCCCAGTATGCTGCGGCACAAGCTGATCTGCCCGACCTCGCCAGGGCTGAAGAGGACCTGTATGACATCCAGGAGCAGGAGAACCATCTGCGCAGGGAAGTCGGCATGGCAACGCAGAATGTGGTGGTCCTGGAATCGTTTAAAGAGCGCAAGGCTGAGCTGTTGGAGGAACGCGAATCGAAAACCCGCCAAATTGCAGATCATAAACAACTGGAGCGCGCCTTTGGGAAGGACGGAATCCCGGCATTGCTGATTGAGCAGGCATTACCCGAGATCCAAGAGACCACCAACGAACTCCTCGACCGGTTGAGTAATGGGCGTATGTCCTTTAATTTTGTGACCCAGCGGGAATACAAGGATACCGGCCGAGAGGATATGAAAGAGACGCTGGAGATGGTCATCAGCGACAGTGTTGGCGCGCGCGATTACGAGATGTTCTCCGGTGGGGAGGCTTTTCGGGTGAATTTCTCCATCCGGCTGGCCCTATCGCAGGTCTTGGCCCACCGGGCAGGCGCCCGTTTGCAAACCCTGGTGATCGACGAGGGCTTTGGCAGCCAGGATGCCCAGGGCCGACAGCGCTTGGTTGAGGCGATTAACCTGGTGCGGGATGATTTTGCAAAGATCTTGGTCATCACCCATTTGGATGAGCTCAAGGATGCCTTCCCGACGCGCATCGAGGTGGAGAAGACTCCCCTGGGGTCAAAATTGCAGGTGATTTAATTCTTACGATTGGGTGAGCAACAATTACATATGACAATTTTTAACTTCGGTGTTTTTGTTGCCATTTCAATGATTATGATCAAATAGTCTGATCGATTATTTTTCGATGTACACTCTTGGGATTATAAATACGTAGAAAGAAATTTGCTTTGGTAATCGATATAAAATCCGATTGGGTTCAGTCAACCTGCAAGGAAATCATCAAAATTTTATTGTTTCTTGGATAATTAAGTCTGAATAACCTCAAAATAATTTAATCGGTTTAAATGATTTATGTTATAATCAACCAATCATTCTAACTTTAAACTTAAATACAAAGTAGTTATTGGAAAAATATAAATGGGAAAACGCAAATTTTCTTTAATTGCAGGCATATCTATCTTGTTTTTGTTAATTTTGGCGATGTCTGTTAATGCCGTTATTGCTAATGGTTATACAATTTTTCTTCCTATGATTGTCAAAGATAAAACCTTCGATCCTACACCTACAATTACTCAAACAGTAGGTTACCAAAAATATAAAATAGAATATGAAATTGAAACATCCTCATCCAGAGTTTGGGTACCAGCTCCACGATTTTGGGATGGCAAAGGACTTCAGAGTATTTCATATCTAGAAATATCTCCCGAACCATTAAGTTTGCTACGCGAAGAATCTGGCACTGAATTATTCTATTGGGAAAATAATTCAGGAAATGTTCGAATTTATCGATTAATTCTTAAGATTGAATTGACTTATATCGATATCTCTTCTGCATATAGAATCATTTTCCCGGTCTACAATGAGGATGAGTATATATACAAAAAGAACACTGAATCAGATGAAAACATTCAAGCCAATTCTTCTGAAATATATTCTATGGCAAAAACTATAATAGGTGATGAAAAGAATCCGTATCGTCAAGCTAAGCTCATCCATAAATGGATGTCAGATAATATACATTACGAACCTGGTGATCGGGATGCTTTATCAGTCTTGCATAAAAGGGGAGGTGATTGTGCTGGAAAAGCCCATTTATACATAGCTTTTCTCAGATCAATAGGAATTCCTGCGCGTAGCGTAGCTGGCATTCATAGCCCAGGTAGCAGCATACTACAAAGCGGTGTGTGGTTTCCAGATAAAACAATGGGCTATCATGTATGGACTGAATTTTATCTTCCAGATTATGGGTGGGCACAAGTAGACCCAGGTTCTTCAACTTTTGAAAAAATCAATGAACATAGAATAATTACTTCAAAAGGTACAGATATTAAAGTAGGCCACGGATTTCCTATTGACACTGTTTCATGGCTCCATTTGCCATATAACACTCATCACCAGATTGAAAATGAGCCGATAAGATTTAATGTGACTTTAATTCAATAAGTGACCAATGATGAGGAATCGTTTTGGTTTTTGTAGATATCATTTGGAGGTATTATGAAGAAAATTCTGTTGGCAGTAATAACACTCATTTTCTTGTTTACGCTTGAGCCGGAATTAATATCAGTCGACGTTGAGGCACAAAATACATTATCGGCGGCTGCAACAACCTTTGAGGATGTTTCGTTAGACTATTGGGCGTATTCCTATATTGAGCGCCTGTACAATAGCGGGATCACCAAGGGGTGCAGCGAGAGCCCACCACTCTACTGCCCTGAGGATTCAGTCACGCGGGCGCAGATGGCAGTTTTTCTTGAAAGGGGCATCCACGGGAGAGATTACCAACCCCCTGCTGTTGTGGGCAGCACAGGATTTAACGATGTTCCGGCTGACCACTGGGCAGCTGCCTGGATCAAGCAATTGGCATTAGACGGGATTACAACGGGGTGCGGTAACGGGAATTACTGCCCGGAGCAAGCTGTGACTCGTGCCCAGATGGCTGTGTTTCTTTTGAGAGCTGCGTATGGCTCAGAGTATGAGCCACCCGAAATAGATGACAGTACTGGCTTCAATGATGTTTCTGCAGATCATTGGGCAGCTGCGTGGATTAAGCAATTAGCAGTTCAGGAGATCACTTCTGGGTGTGGAAATGGGAATTATTGTCCTGAGAACCCGGTGACCCGGGCGCAGATGGCGGTATTTTTGGTAAGGACTTTTAATTTAGGCACTCCACATCCTATTGGTGAGCTCATTTATCATAAAGCAGATGATGTTATTGCATATGACTGGTTCAGTTACGTGCCAACAAGCTTAAGTAAAACGGAAAAAAGTTACATGCTAATTGGTGGCGCATTTGCAGCAGTTCCTCCTACAGATAATTACAATCAAATTACAGAAATTGGACGGGATGTTGCTAACTCCTATATCTGGACAGCTGAGGTAGAAAAATTTATCTATTTACTTCCAATCATTCCTAGACCAGAAACTAACCATGTTTATGCAGTAGCATTTGATTGGAAAGTGTTTCTTAACTCATCTGACCCATTTGTTCAAAGACCAGATCTAAAAGTAAACTTAATGATAGAAAAACTCCAATCAGAACTTCGCCTTGATGGATACAATGTGCAGGAGAAAATCTTCGTTGAAGGATTTTCTGCAGGGGGGATGTTTGCACAGAGATACGCCCTTCTGCATCCAGAGCGGGTGCAAGGGGTAGCAGCAGGACAATCCGGCGGATCACTAATACTTCCTGAAGAAACCTACAACGGCGTAAAATTAGAATGGCCTGTTGGAGTATTTGATTTCTTAACCTTAGTGGGTAAAGAATTTAATCAAGAAGCATATAAACAAATCCCCCACTTTATTTTTATTGGTGATCAAGATAAATACAATTCTACTCTCCATGGAATAGGTGAACTATGGAGAACACAAGAACAGATTGATTTTATGAACACGACATTTGGTTATGAAGACACAACACGACTAAAAAATGAATGTGAGTTTATGATAAATCTCGGTTACAATGTCACATTCAAAGAATATGAAGGTGTTGGTCATTCATGGACGAATGAAATGCGTAATGATACTTATGCATTTTTTGATTCAATAAGAGTTGGGCTTGGTAATCCACCCGTTCATGATCCTGATCCTAATCCCCCGAGTTCAACCTTGCCTTACCTGATTGATGGATATAATTCAGATTGGGAAGGTTTGGAATTTATAAATGATGTAACTGGTGATTCAATCAGCAATGACACTGATATTACTCGATATGCTTACGCTCAAGATAATAATTATCTTGATATTTTTCTCGAAACACTAGATCCAATCACAAAAAATTACGCTGTGCTTGATATCGGTTTATATCTGATGGATGAAAACAACAACAAAGAGAGATATCAACTTAATGTCACTTCGGAGGGAAATTTTTGGGGCGGCAATTACCCGGAAACATGGTACCGAATACCTATCGCATGGGCATTTTGGAATGATGTAGTGGAAATTCAGATTCCTAAATCCGCCTTTGTTAAGACAAATGATTTTGTTGATATACAGGTTTTTTACATTTCACTATTTACTGATGTAAATGGAACTTGGACGTGTGTAGATAATGTTGAAATGCGATGAAGAATCGATAGTCCCCTGATACGACTGGTCTCCTGGCCAATCGCTTAAGATCCATTTTAATGCTCGTTGTGGTGGGTTGATGGATCCCCATTCACGCTCCAGCGCGCAACCTCCCCTAAGCGAAGTGGAACCATTCCCAAATCACCATTCATTCGTAGGTCACGTATGGTTGCGCTATCCCACTCCGCTATGCTTCAGGGACGGGTCAACCTACGAGACAAAAATGGTACATAAGTGATGGATTATGTTTTGTGTGGATAAATGCTGTGGGCGGGACCAATTGTTGTCACGTTGAAAACGTGACCTACGAGGGATTGAATTTGTTTTGTGTGGATAAAAGTAGGGTCAACAAGTAGGTCACGTATGGTTGCGTAGCAACCTACGTGACAAAAATGGTGCATGGGGGATGGATTATGTTTTGTGTGGATAAATGCTGTGGGTAGGACCCATTGTTGTCACGTTGGAAACGTGACCTACGAAGGATTAAATTTGTTTTGAATGGACTGAAATTGTGGGGGGATGAATAATTGTCACGTTGAAAACGTGACCTACGAGGGATTGAACGGGTTTTGAATGGACTGAAATTATGGGGGGATGAATAATTGTCACGTTGAAAACGTGACCTACGAGGGATTGAATTTGTTTTGTGTGGATAAAAGTAGGGTCAACAAGTAGGTCACGTATGGTTGCGTAGCAACCTACGTGACAAAAATAGTGCATAAAGGGTGGATTATGTTTTGTGTGGATAAATGCTGTGTATGGGACCAATTGTTGTCACGTTGAAAACGTGACCTACGAAGGATTGAATTAATTTTGAATGGACTGAAATTATGGGGGGATGAATAATTGTCACGTTGAAAACGTGACCTACGAAGGATTGAATTTGTTTTCAATGGATAAAAGATGTGGGTAGGATTAATTGTTGTCACGTTGAAAACGTGACCTACGAAGGATTGAACGGGTTTTGGATGGACTGAAATTATGGGGGGATGAATAATTGTCACGTTGAAAACGTGACCTACGAGGGATTGAACGGGTTTTGGATGGACTGAATTTGTGATGGGAGACTATCTGTTGTCACGTTGAAAACGTGACCTACGGGGGATGGAATCTGTTTTGTATGGATAAATGATGTTGATGGGATCATTTCCCCTGGAGGTGGGTTGGCGGGTCACGATTCACCATTCACCATTCACCATTCACCCAATCCAAATCAATAGCGCCCTTGCTGTTGGCAGGAGCGCTATCATCGGGGGATTGTGGTCCGCCTGTTAACTTAATTTTATTCCAAACCCATCAAATGTGGATAGCCTCACCGTGAGCGGCTTCGGCAGCCTCCATGATCGCTTCGGTTAAGGTGGGGTGGGCGTGCACATTGCGGGCGATCTCGTGCGTGGTCAGTTCGAAGCGCTGCGCCAGGGTCAGCTCGGGCAGCAGTTCGGATACATCTGGGCCGACCATCTGCGCGCCGAGAATCTCACCGTACGTCTTGTCGCTGATGATCTTCACAAAGCCCTGGTAATCTCCTAAACCCAAGGCCTTGCCATTGGGTTGGAAGGGGAACTCACCGACGGAGACATCGTAGCCTTTTTCTTTGGCCTGGGCTTCGGTGTAACCGAAGGAAGCCGTCTGTGGGTGACAGTAGGTCGCCCGGGGCATCATCTCGTAATCAAGGGTGACCGTTTCCACACCGGCGATGTTCTCAGCAGCGATCACGCCCATGGCTTGGGCGACGTGTGCCAGGAGCAGTTTGCCGGTCACATCGCCGATGGCCCAAATGCCGCCCACATTGGTGGCCATGCGTTCATCAATTTCAATATGGCCGCGCTCGCTCAGTTTTACACCGACGTCTTCCAGCCCCAATCCCTGGCTGTTAGGCTTGAAACCGATCGCCACCAGGGTCAGGTCGGCTGCGATGGTTTCTTCACTGTCCTTGGTTTCGACGGTGACCTTGGTGCCTTGCTTGGTCGTCTGCACCCCTTTGACCTTGGAGCCGGTCATCACGTTGATGCCGCGCTTTTTGTAAGCTTTTTCGATCTCTTTGCCGACGGCTTCGTCTTCCAGGGGTAAAAGGGTGTCCAGCATTTCAATGATGGTCACCTCAACCCCGTATGCATTCCAAATGGTGGCGAACTCGACACCGATCGCGCCGCCGCCGATAATTACAGCGGATTCGGGCAGGGAATCGCGCAAAATGGCGGTTTCATAATCGACCACCTTTTCTTCGTCCAATTCAACACCGGGGATGGTGAAGGTGTGCGCGCCGGTAGCAATGATAATGTCCTTGGCTTTCAAAGTTTCAACCTCGCCTTCATCCGGGGTTACGTCCACCGTATCTTTGGCCGTTAGCTTGGCAGCGCCCATAAAGACATCAATCTTGTTCTTCTTCATCAAGAAGCCCACCCCCCGCACCAGGCGATCTGAGACCTTGCGGCTGCGGTCATGGGCAACGCTGTAATCTAGTTGGAGGTTATCAAACTTAAAACCGAATTCCTTGCCCCGTTCGCGCAGGGTGTGGGCCACATCAGCATTCTTGAGCAGGGCTTTGGAGGGGATGCAGCCGATATTTAAACAAACACCGCCCAGGAAACGTTTTTCCACAATGGCGGTTTTCTTACCTAGTTGAGCGCTCCGGATGGCTGCCACGTACCCGCCCGGACCAGCACCGATCACAAGGACATCATATTCTTTCATGAGTTTGGGTCTTCCTTTCGTTTATTATTTGGATGCAATGCCATAATATCCGTCACATTGAATGGCTTTATTATACCGAATGCGGCTTGGCAGGGTAGACAAAATCGAGTGCTTGGTTCCAGATGATATTGGGAGGACACCAACCTGGGGGCAATCATTTTGAAGTATGGGGGTTGGTGGTATTAATCTGATGGCAGGCTTAAAGAGTTTTGCTTTACAGACATGTGTGGATGATGCTGTGGCGTTGTGAAACGAGAGGTAAAATTTCGGGTTCCAGTATAATCAAAGGGCAGATGATCGTTATAGGCTATGGTTGAAAACACCATACAAATGATCCTGATCAGGTTCTGAGCTTCAATCATGATGTTATCTCTACTCTATAACCAACGGATGATCGAGAGGTTTTTAAAGTCTACCAGCGCGACGGCGATGGTCATATTGCGCGGGGATAAGATCTCAGCCAGGGCGGGTTCATTAAGTGTGTCAGGATTTAAGGCCTTTACGGAGGCGTTAATTCGATATTGGTCGGGGTTCGCCAAATCGGAGATCAACCGTTATGTGGTTCTGCCCTTAGATGACCAGTTCAGTCTGGTGTTTGCCAAGAAGAAATTGACACACAATGATCTGTTAGGCTTGCGTTTCCCAATGGGGACGCCTTTGGCCCGCATCCGAAAGGATATGACAGCGCTGTTGCACCTGATCCAAGCCTTTGAAAGTAACCAAAGCCTGGGGGATGACCGGTTGGAACAATCCTTGCAATTAACAGGGCAATCCACCCAAACACCTGACTCAGCGCCAGCAGGATGGTATGTGGACATTAATACCCCGGGGCAGCTTGAGGATCAAATCGTGCCAGAAGAACCAACCTTTCAACCAGGAAATCATCTCAACCATAACCGGGGTGAACAAACGCTTTCAAGTTCTAATCCTTTTGGATTCGATCACCATTTTGACGCAGATCACCAGGGAGTTGCCTATGGACACGCTGATGATCTTCCCTGGCACCCACTGGACGCCCTTATAAGACCTGGCCTAGATCCTGAACCGGACGATCAAAGACATCCCAAACCGGTAGAAGACACCTGGCAGCCCCTGGATGACCTTCCATCTAAGGGGGATGATCTGGTGAGCATCCTCCAGGAGGATTTTGAGGTTAACCGCGTCACACACAGCCCTGATGTTGGTGACTCGACCTCGCACCTCACCACTGAAAAACCAATCCAGATGAGTGAATCTGATACCTGGGACGGCGAGGTGACCCAGCCTGTTTCTCACAAGACAGAGGGCCCGCCTTTGGCGGAGACTGTGTTAGATACCACTTTTTACCTGGTGCCGCGGGCGGATGACCAGTACCTGTTGGGAGAGCTGGCTCATCGGCTGCGCAAATGGCTGCCCAAGTTGTGCCAGATTTATGGGTGGCAGCTGGAATTTCTTTCTGTTCGTCCGGATTATCTCAAATGGACTCTGGGGGACTTCCCTGAGTGCCTGACTCAAGAGATGCTGGCGGTTGTCAGGCGCTGGACTTCTACACGGATCTATAAGGTTTTTCCAGGGCTGCAGGGGGGCAATCCGTCCCCTGATTTCTGGTCATCGGGTTACCTGGTGGATACCCAGAACCGTGATTTTCCCACCCAAGTCCTGATCGCTCATGTGTCCAGGGGTCGGTCTCAGGTAGATTCCATTGTTTTGTAAATCTTTAATTTCCATAGAACTCTAACGAAATTCTAATAATTAAACTCTTGTCAAATATGGTCACCTATGCTATATTTATCAGCGTCAAACGTCTGGGTGCCCCCCTCACCCAAGCGTTTGGCACTTAAATCGCTATTGAATGCATTCTCCTCATATTTTCAGGTGGGAACAGGCATAATTATTCCAATCACGATAAAATAAATAAGACTGCTATTCAGAATTAGATTGCCATGTACCCTAGTGGAGCTGCCTGATGTTTGAGATTCGCCAATGCACACATCCGGACTGTCGGTTGCGCATACCGATTGATCCAGGGTTACTTTGCGGTGATTTCTGTCCTCGCTGTGGTGGGATGATGGTTCAGGTTGCGGCGCCTTATGATAATCCTCAACTGGCTATTGACGTCCATCCCAAGCGGCAGATCAGGGTCCTGCTAGATAATGTCCGCAGCGCTTATAACACAGGCGCTATTTTCCGCACAGCTGATGGGATTGGTGCGGCCCACCTTTACCTGTGCGGGATCACGCCCAACCCAATCAACAACCCGGCTATTCGTAAAACCGCTTTAGGTGCTGAAATTACGCTGCCCTGGAGTGTTCATTTGAATGCTCACGATTTAGGGCAAGCTCTGCAGAATGCGGGTTACCGCTTGCTGGCATTGGAAACCAGGCCGGAATCGGTGCCGATTTTTGAATTTGATCCACACACCATTACCTCGGAAGCCGTCGTGTTGGTGGTGGGAAGTGAACAGGCCGGCGTTGACCCTGGAATAATCGACCTGTGTGGTGGTGTTCTGTCGGTACCCATGGCCGGGTCGAAGGGCTCGTTGAATGTAGCGGTGGCTTTCGGCGTGGCAGCTTACTGGCTGACTTTTTCCTAAATTATAATCAACCTGAGGAGAAGCTATTCACGTGGCTAATGGATGAGCATCAATATGATAGAGACCAATCAACTCACGAAAATATTTAAGATTAAAAATGGCGAGGACATTGCAGCGGTGGTGGACCTTACATTGAATGTGTTGGCAGGCGAGGTGTTTGGCTTCTTGGGACCGAACGGTGCCGGCAAGACCACCACAATTCGTATGCTGACCAGCCTGATCGGTCCAACCTCCGGTTCAGCCCGGGTATGTGGGTATGATCTGGGCGTGGATGATCAGCACATCCGCCGCTCAGTGGGTGTTTTGACAGAAAGCCCTGGGATGTATGAACGCTTGAGCGCGGCAAAGAATCTTTCCATTTACGCCAACCTGTACGATGTCGATGATGTGGAAGGACAGCTGAGCAAATACCTGAAAATGCTGGGCTTGTGGTCCCGCCGGGATGACCCTGTCGGCAGCTTCTCGAAGGGCATGCGCCAAAAGCTGGCCATCTGTCGAGCGCTGCTGCATGAACCGCGCTTGCTGTTCCTCGATGAACCGACCAGCGGGTTGGATCCGGAAGCTGCCAAGTTGGTGCGTTCCTTTATCGAGGAGCTGCGTAGCCAGGGTCGCACAATCTTCATGTGCACCCATAACCTGAATGAGGCGGACAGCTTATGTGACCGGATCGGGATCTTTCGAACGAGTTTAATCGCAATTGACACACCTAGCAATTTACGGCGGAAGCTGTTTGGCCGAAAGGTGGTATTCCATCTGCGGGCTCTGGATCCAGCTTGGCTGCCCCAAGTGGAAGCCTTGGCTGGCGTCCACGAAGTCACACGGGTTGACGATAAACTTGTGGTTGCGCTGGATGACCCCGAGACCCTGAATCCCCACATTATTCGCATGCTGGTTACGGCTGGGGCAGATGTGAAATTTGTCGGCGAATTGCGCCATTCCCTTGAGGATATCTATTTTCAGACGGTGGGTCAATCCCGGGATGAGGTGAAAGGATCATGAAGCATATCCGAACGATTATCGACAAAGAGTGGACTGAAGTATTTCAAAACCGCATGGTGCTGTTCACGATGATCCTGGTTCCCCTGGTTTTCATTATCTTGCCGTTGGTGACGCTGTATTTTACGGGACAGAGCATGGATGGGGATGTCGCTGGTGGCGTTGCTGACGTCCCGGCTGAATTTCTATCGGTTTGTGAACCGGGTATGGCAGCTAATGATTGCATGCAAATTTACCTGGTCAACATGTACCTGCTGATGTTTATGATGCTGCCGGTCATTATCCCGGTCACGATTGCGGCATACAGCATCGTTGGGGAAAAAGCGACTCACAGCCTGGAACCTTTGTTGGCGACGCCGATCACAACATTCGAGCTCTTGGCCGGTAAAAGCCTGGCTGCAGCTTTGCCCGCCATCCTTGTTGGATGGATTTCATTCGGGATCTTTTTGTTAGGCTTATCGTTGATTGGCGTCAGTGGTGCAGTCATTCGGTACATCGTTGGACCGACCTGGCTGCTGTCGGTGCTTGTCGCCAGCCCACTGATGGCGATTGCGGCAGTCAATTTTGCGCTGTTTGTGTCATCACGTGTGAACGACCCACGGGTGGCGGAGCAGATTTCTGTGCTGTTGGTCATTCCGCTTCTGGCTGCGCTTTTTGCCCAACTGGCTGGGGTTATCGTGATTGATTTCTTTTTGATGTTGAGTTTTATCGGCGCAATGGTTTTGGTAGATATTGGCATGATTTACCTGGGGGTGACGATCTTTCAGCGTGAAAATATTCTCACCCGTTGGAAATAACGAGGATTTCGCGATGAAGAAGACATTTTGGACCGAAGTTACCCTGGCTGCTGTATTGCTGGCGGTTCTGACTTTGCCCGTCAGCGCACAGGAGGAAGGGTTTTCCGTTCGCCTGCGCAGGGACTTTGGCTATGGGGCGGGGGTCAATGTGCGGGGCACCTTAACGATCAGCCTGGTGGGAGACGAAACCCAGGTGGAATCTATTGCATTCTTGATCGATGGTGAGGTGATGGCTTCTGTGGGGGAGGCGCCGTTCCGTTTCCAATTCCACACGGATGATTACGGGTTTGGCAGGCACCAATTGAATGCCAGGGTTATTCTGCAGGATGGGCGGGTTGAGACCACGTCCGTTGTTGGTATGAACTTTATCAGCCCTGAAGAGGAGCGTGGCAGCCTGGTCACCTTATTTTTCGGGATTGGCGGCGCGCTGATCCTCGCTGTGGTGATTTACCTTCTCGTGCAGACCCTGATCTTCAAGCGCAAGCCAAAACGTGCTCACCAGACCGAGGAAGCTCGCCAGTATGGGTTGCTGGGTGGGACAATTTGCCCGCAGTGCGGACGAGCCTATCCCCGCCATATTTGGGGAATAAATTTAGTGATTGGCAAGCTTGATCGCTGTGATCATTGTGGAAAGTGGGCCATGACTGTTCGAGCAAGCCCCGAGCGTTTGCGTGCAGCAGAGGAAGCCGAATTCAAAGCGCTGGAAAAAGATAAAAGGGCAGGGGTGATTGGATATCAAATCCGGGACGCCCTGGATGACAGCAAGTATGTGGACGAGGTTTGATGAGCGCCTAATTTTAACATCAAGATGACCTGGTGGTAGAGCGCCGCTTGATTGTCCCTTGACCTCCCGCGTGGTAGAATTCGAGTGAAATACATTCTTTTGGAGGTACTATGGAACAGCAGGTCGCAACTTTTAATGTCAAAAAGGGGCTGGCGCAAATGTTAAAGGGTGGGGTGATCATGGATGTGGTCACGCCCGATCATGCCAAAATTGCCGAAGATGCTGGTGCGGTAGCCGTGATGGCGCTGGAACGCGTCCCGGCGGATATTCGTGCCGATGGTGGTGTAGCCCGAATGAGCGATCCTGAACTGATCATCCAGATCATGGAAACTGTTTCCATCCCAGTTATGGCCAAGGTCCGCATTGGACATTTTGTTGAAGCCCAAATCCTGGAAGTTCTCGGTGTGGATTACATTGACGAATCAGAAGTCTTAACACCAGCCGATGAGGCCCACCATATCTTCAAACACAATTTCAAAGTGCCCTTTGTCTGCGGTTGTCGCAACCTGGGCGAAGCCTTGCGCCGAATTGGGGAGGGTGCAGCCATGATCCGCACCAAGGGCGAAGCTGGCACTGGCGATGTCGTTGAAGCTGTCCGTCATGCTCGCAGCGTTCTGGGTGAAATTGGTCGCCTGCAGAACATGCCCGAGGAAGAACTGATGTCTTATGCCAAAGAGATCGGCGCGCCGTATGAGCTGGTGAAAGAAACCCGTCAATTAGGTCGCCTGCCAGTGGTCAATTTTGCTGCGGGTGGGATTGCTACTCCTGCAGACGCGGCTTTGATGATGCAATTGGGTGTGGATGGTGTTTTCGTGGGTTCAGGCATTTTTAAATCCGGTGACCCTGCCAAACGCGCGGATGCTATCGTTAAGGCGACAACTCATTTTAATGATCCCAAGATCCTGGCCGAGATCAGCCGCAACCTGGGTGAACCCATGGTGGGGCGCCAGGTGACTGATATCCCTGAGTCTGATTTGATTGCCACTCGGGGCTGGTAATTGGCGCTTGGTTGAAGCAAATATGGACATCGGCGTACTTGCCCTGCAGGGCGATTTCATTGAACATGTGCAGATGTTACAGTCGATCGGTGTCAGGCCGCGGCTGGTCAAGCTGCCTGGTGAACTTTCGGGCTTAAGTGGGCTGATCATCCCGGGTGGCGAATCAACCACCATTGGCAAACTGGCCGCAGCCTTCAACTTGATTGAACCCTTGCGACAATTTGGCAAATCGCATGCGGTTTGGGGCACTTGTGCAGGCGCAATTTTCCTCTCTAAAGATGTATCGCGGGACCAGCCTTTGCTGAACTTGATGGACATAAAAGTGGAACGCAACGCTTTCGGTCGCCAGGTCGATAGTTTTGAAATGGATCTGCAGGTCCCGTTTTTTCCGGATGGTGAGGAATGTCCTTACCACGCGATCTTTATTCGAGCGCCGATTATCACATCTGTGCAAGGTGATGGGCAAATATTGCTGACCCTTCCTGATGGGCGCATCGTTGCGGCACAACAAGGAAAATTGCTGGCGACATCCTTTCACCCAGAATTGACGTCTGACCCACGCTTTCATCAATATTTTTCGGCTTTAGCAAGGTCTTAAACGTGCGTTCGATACTCTGGTATGATTGGCCTTACATCTTCCGTCATCGCCGTCAACTATGCTGTCTGGATAATATCCTTCTGTTAACGCGCGGTACACCCCTTTCATGGACACATCTGCTCTCTTCCTTGCGGCCGACGGATCATCTCTATACGGGTATCTACGATCCATCAGACGTTGCTAATAAATATGTTGGACAGGTTTTCCAATCTCAAAATATGTCCAGTGCGCATATCAATTACATGCTTCTACCGCAGGATGCTGATGAGGCGCATCTGGTGTCGTTACTGGAAGGCTTGGTAAAACATGCAGGTGGATGGGGTGCAAAGCAGGTTGTGGCGGATTTGGACACAGATTCACCTCATTTTCCCCAATTTCGCCAAGCGGGTTTCTCTGTCCTGGCAAAGCAACAGGTATTTAAATGTCAACCCCCGGATAAGACTCAGAATAATGGCGAAAAGCGTTGGCGTATCTGGCGGAGTGCTGATATCCCTGCGCTGCGCTGCCTGTATCATACCTTGGTGCCGCCCTTGGTCCAGCCGGTTGAACCTTTGACACGGCGGGAAATGCTGGGGTTGGTTTATTTCGACGAGAAGGGTGATCTGCAAGCATATGCTGACCTGGTGTATGGCCCCGTCGGCGTGTGGGTCATGCCGGTCATTCATCCCCAAACAAAGGTAGATATCACGGATTTGTTAACCCAAATGATTTTGGCTTTGCCAGACCGCAATGGCCGTTCAATTTATGTAACCGCCCGTTCTTATCAACCCTGGGTGGAACAGGCTGTGCTGGAACTATCCGCTACGCCTGGCCCGCAGCAAGCGCTGTTGGTACGTTATATTGCCCTCAGACAGCGGATTAAAGCTGAGTTTTCATTTGCTGCCATTGAAAATGGTAATCGGGAACCGACCATTCCGATTGCTCAAATCAAGTCGCATCAAGAATGAGGAACTACTCAGCGAGTGAGGGAATTGGGAGGTGTGGGTTTGTGGGGTTT
>Ga0334882_1002951_pt1 | contig 16368 bp, 7 predicted proteins | sample GraSluR1_MG_5_FD_207226 | JGI IMG/M metagenome (GOLD analysis project Ga0334882, IMG submission 207226) | Sludge microbial communities from methane-producing bioreactor in Wageningen University, Netherlands - Granular Sludge_15_04-R1 | ecosystem: Engineered > Bioreactor > Anaerobic > Unclassified... | reverse complement strand
CCGGTTGGCGGATCGGCACCGCCGCAGAGCCCCGCGCCGGACAACTGTGGTGCCCCTGGGACCGCACCGCCGGCGTCATCGGACCCCAGGGCTCCGGCAAGACCCTCGACGTCCTCACCCCCGCGCTGCTCGGCGCACCCGGCGCCGCCCTGGTCACCCTCACCAAGACCGACGACCTGCTCCTCAGCCTCACCGCCCGCCAGGACCACGAGCGTCCCGTCGCCGTCCTCGACCCGTTCGGGCTCGCCGACGGGCTGCCCGAACTCATCTGGGACCCGATCCGCGGCTGCACCGACCCGATCACCGCCGAACGCCGCGCTAAAGCGTTCGCCGCCGGCACCATCCACGCCACCACCACCGGAGACTCCGGCGACGCCTCCGCCCGCTTCTATGCCGCCGAAGCCGCCAAAGTGTTGATGGCCTACCTCCACGCCGCCGCCCTCACCGGTGCCAGCCTCGACACCGTCCTACGCTGGGTCGCCAACCCCACCGGCTCACCCGAACCCGCCGAGATCCTGCTCAGCCACCCCCACGCCGCACCCTTCTGGCACGGCCTCCTCCAGGGCGCCATCACCGGCGACGAACGCACCACCGGCAACACCATCACCACCGCCCAACAAGCCATGAGCCTGTTCTTCCAGCCCGACACCCGCCGCCGCTGCGTCCCCGGCCCCGCCCGGCCCGCCACCGACATCGCCAGCCTGATCCGCCGTCGCGGCACCATCTACCTGCTCGGACGCGAAGACCCCTATGCCTCCGCCTCACCCCTGATGACCGCAGCTGCCGAAGACATCCTCGACACCGCACTCGCCCTCGCCAACAACAGCCACTGGGGACGACTCTGCCCGCCCATGCTCGCCTGCCTCGACGAACTCCCCTCCACTGCACCCCTGCCCACCCTGCGCACCCGGATGGCCAACGAACGAGCGCTGGGCATCGGGTTCATCTACGCCGCACAGACCCGCGCCCAACTCGTCGCGATCTTCGGCGAGACCGAAGCCCGCGCCCTCATCGGCCTCACCAACGTCCTCGTCATGTTCGGCGGCAGCAAAGACGTCCACTTCAACCGCGAAATCTCCGACCTCGTCGGCACCGTCCGCATCGCCCGCACCACCTGGCAAACCAGCGGACGCGGCGGACGATCCACAAGCGGAGAAGACATCGCCATCCTCAGACCCGAAGAGATCCGGCAACTCCCCGAACGCCACGCCCTCATCGTCGCCGAAAACACCCGACCCATCCTCGCCCGACTCCACCGCTGCATCGACGGCAAGGCCGGACGACAACTCCTCGAACAGCAACAGATCGCCCGGAACACACTCGCTGGGAAGCGGGGCAACCAGGTCTCGGCACGGGCCCGTGACTTGGCCCGCGCGCACGCCGAACAGCCCGACCCGGACGGAGACCGACCGTGAGCCGGCTCCTGGCTCAGCCGTTCCCGCTGCCGGACACGCCGAAGCTGAAAGCTGCCTACGAGGACCTCAATGGCGCCGCCAACGGCGACGCCACCACCAAGATCCGGATCGGCGACCCCGCCGTCCTGCCCCGACCCTGGGACCCACCCAGCTGCACCGACCCCACACTCCGCGAAGAACTCTGGCACTGGCTCGACAAAGTCGTCGACTGGTTCAACACCGAATACGTCTGGGACCACACCGGCGGAGCCATCATCCCCGCCTGCTGGCCCCTCCACCCCCACCTCGTTCACGAAATCGCGTCACTGGCCGACCAACGCCGCCGCGCCGGTGTCGACCTCACCAGCAACAGCCTCGAAGAATGGCACCGCTACACCGTCCCCGACTTCACCGAACGGCTCAAACAGCGAACCCGGACCCTCTGCGACGAAGAACACAAACCGTGGCCCGCCCGATCACGCCACAACCGCACCATGAGCCCCGCGGCGAAGCGCCAGCGTCAGGCAGCATTTGCTTCGGACGTCGAAGAGCTGGACCAGAACGTCGCCGAACTCGAGGAGGCCCTGGCCGGTCCTCCCAGATTGCACCTTGTCGACGATTACGGAAACCACATCGACAGCGTGACTGGCGAAGTGGTGACGGAGTGACTCCTCTCGGCCTCTGAAGGTCCGCGGTGGCAACTGACCCGGGGTGGGATCGGTTAGCTGACTGGACGCTGGGGCGGACTGGTCAGTCGCGAGCCAATCGTCCGCGCACTTGCCCAGAGGGGACTCTCGTGGTGGCAGGCCGGTCTAGGTGCTTATCCTGCTCTCGATCCGGTCGAGTACTCGCATGAGCAGGCTCGCTGTTGCGACCGACTCCGCGGCCTCAGCAGGATCGCCGTAGTCGATATCGCGGTGACCTGAGGGATTCCTCAGTACGGCGTAGGCTCCGGCGAACAAGGCCCGGGTGCCCTCCTGCTCGCCCTTCAGTGCTGTCTGATCTGTGAGGGGTCCGGAGGGCCCGAACGCGTGATTCATCAGGTCGATGCCGAAGTCCGAGTCGGGGAGGCCGGCTAGCGCGCGCACCCTGATCTCAACGACCTTCATCGCAACGAACACGGCCTGCTCAAGTTCGCCGAGCAGGAACTGTGGCCTGGCTCGGCGCTCGATGGCCGGGTGTAGGCCGGCGCTGAGCCGCGCCTCCGCTCGGACACGCGTGAGGCCAGCTTGGATCGCCTGGTGACCAAGCCGGGTCACGAAGATGGCGTCTGCCGACGACTGTGTCGCTGATCGCGCGATGAGTCCGTGCGCGCGTGCCCAGGAGAGCGCTTCCGCAATGGCGCTCATCGCCGGATCGGTGAAATCCCCACTCTGCTTGTGCTCATTCAAGTAGTTGTGTTCGTTCCACCCGGGTCTGTCGGGAAGTTTGTGTTTGAGGGGTCTGGCGTGTGTCCCTGGCCGGAGGGCTGGGGGGAAGGAAGATCACGCTCATGACTGATGAGATTCTGCCGGCGTCGGAGTTGGTTCCGTTGCCGCCGGACATGTCTGGGTTCGCCCGGCAGCTGGTTGCTCAGGCGGCCGGCCAGGGTGTCCAGCTGACCGGGGAGGGCGGCCTGCTGACCGTGTTGACCAGGCAGGTGCTGCAAGCAGCTTTGGAGGCTGAGATGGCTGCCCACCTCGGGTTCGAACGCGGCGACCCTGCCGGGCGGGGCGCGCCGAACGTCCGCAACGGGTCGTACCCCAAGACGGTCCGTACCGAGATCGGCGAGATGACGGTGGATGTGCCCCGGGATCGGCAGGGCCTGTTCGAGCCGGTGATCGTGGCCAAGCACCAGCGCCGGCTGGCCGGCTTCGACGAGGCCGTCATCTCGCTGTACGCCAAGGGCATGACCACCGGGGACATCGCGGCGCACCTGTCGGAGGTGTACGACACCGACGTGTCCAGGGACCTGGTCTCGACCGTGACCGAGAAGGTCGTGGCCGATATGCGCAGTTGGCAGGCCCGGCCGCTCGACCGGGTCTACCCGGTGGTGCTGATCGACGCGATCATGCTGAAGGTTCGCGAGGGCACGGTGTCGAACCGGCCGGTGTATGTGGCGATCGGGATCAGCCTGGACGGTGAACGTGACGTCCTCGGCCTATGGATGGGGCCCTCCGGCGGGGAAGGCGCGAAACAGTGGCTGACCATGCTGTCGGACCTGAAGAACCGTGGCATCCTCGACGTGTGCATCGTGTGCTGCGACGGACTCAAGGGCTTGCCGGAGGCGATCCGGACCTGCTGGCCCGACGCCCACGTCCAGACCTGTGTGGTGCACCTGGTCCGCAACAGCCTGCGCTACACCCAACGCCGGGACTGGAAACAGGTCGCTGCCGAGTTGCGGGAGGTGTACAGCGCGCCCAGCCTGGAGGCGGCCGAGTTCAGCTTCGAGTTGTTCGCCGAACGGTGGGGCCAGAAATACCCGGCGCTGATCCGGCTGTGGCGCAACTCCTGGACCGAGTTCATCCCGTTCCTGGACTATCCGGTGGAGATCCGGAAACTGATCTACACAACCAACGGCATCGAATCGCTGAACGCCCGCTTCCGGGCCGCGGTCCGGCGCCGCGGCCACTTCCCCGACGAACAATCAGCCCTGAAAGTGCTGTACCTCACCGTCCAGCACCGCGAGAAGAACCGGGCCAACCCGACCGGCCGAATCAACAACTGGTCCCAGATCCTGAACACCCTCACCCTGACCTTCGGCGACCGCCTGGGCCTCAACTAGCCAGATGCCCAAACACAAACCGGCGGACAGACCCTTCCACCCGTGTGGAGCAAAGTCGGTGACAACGCGAAGTGCGAGGTCATCCACGGGGAGGGCGACAAGCTGGTCCGAGGTCAGTGACAGCATGCGTGCATTGTGGCGGTCTCCGCGGCAACGTGGAGGGAGTTCGGCCGCCGTGCCGCCGATCGGCGATTCGCGTCGGCGGCTCCCGTGGCGCCGCCGATAGCCTGTGGTCTGCACCCCGGAGAAGGAGCCAACGTTGGCGACCAAGACAGCTGTCCATGACGTGATCGAACAGTTCCGCGCCACCTCGAACGTCGAGGCGGGCACGAAGTTCGAGAAGTTGATGGTCGACTACTTCTGGCTGGATCCGACCCTGAGCGTGGAGTACGACGAGGTGCAGCGCTGGCCCGACTGGCCGCACCGTGAGGGCAAGCACGACGTCGGGATCGACCTGGTCGCGCGCAACAAGCAGTCCGGGGAATGGACGGCGATCCAGTGCAAGTTCTATGACCCGAAGCACACCTTGGTGAAAGCCGACATCGACTCGTTCTTCACCGCCTCAGGCAAGTCGTGGGATGGAATCAGTTTCACCAACCGGATCATCATCTCCACCACCGACAAGTGGTCGAAGAACGCCGAGGACGCCCTGGTGAACCAGGCGATCCCGGTGCAGCGAATTGGGCTGGCCGAGATTGCGGAGTCGCCGATCGACTGGATGCGGCTGGTGCCCGGGGGGCTGGACTTCGAGCTGAAGAGGGCCGTCAAACACGGCCTCCGGAAGGATCAGAAGAAGGCGATTGCGAAGATCACTGCTGGGTTCGCCGAACACGATCGCGGCAAGTGGATATCGGCGTGCGGCACCGGCAAGACGTTCACGTCGCTGCGGCTGGCCGAGCAACTCTGCAGCGAGAACGGTGGCCAGCTGAAGGTGTTGTTCCTGGCGCCGTCGATCTCGCTGGTGTCACAGTCGTTGCGGGAGTGGATGGCTCAGTCACAGACCGACATCCGGCCCTTCGTCGTGTGTTCCGACACGAAGGCCGGCCGGCAGGCCGAGGACATCACCACCCACGACATCCCGCTGCCGACCACGAACGCCGCCAAGCTTGCGGAGGGCCTGGCGTCGGTTGGGAAGCGGATGCGCGGCATGACGGTGGTGTTCTCCACCTACCAGTCGATCGACGTGGTCGCACAAGCTCAGAAGTCGTCGTCGCAGCAGTTCGACCTGATCCTGTGTGATGAGGCGCACCGCACGACCGGCGTGAAGTTGCCCGGGGATGCGGACGAGTCGGCGTTCGTGAAGGTCCACGACAACACGTTCCTGCCCGCCGCAAGGCGGCTGTACATGACCGCCACCCCGCGGATCTATGGGGACGCGGTGAAGAAGAAAGCCGACGAGGCCGCCGCGGTCCTGACCAGCATGGACAACGAGGACCTGTTCGGCCCGGAGTTCCACCGGCTCGGGTTCGGCGAGGCCGTCGAGCAGCGCCTTCTGTCCGACTACAAGGTGATGGTCCTGGTCGTGGAGGGTGACGCGATCGCCGAACCGCTCCAGGCCGGCCTGGCGGACGCAAACTCCGAGCTGTCTCTAGATGATGCGGCGAAGATCGTGGGCTGCTGGAACGGCCTCGCGAAGCACACCGTCGATGCTGACTTCGGGCCCAATCCGGTTCCGATGAAACGCGCCGTCGCGTTCCTGCGCGATATTCGCTCCTCGAAGGGCTTCGCCGAGGCGTTCCCCGACATCGTCGACGCCCTGACCAATGAGGGGGACGAGCAGGGCACCGACCTGGACTGCGACGTCGAGCACGTGGACGGGACCATGAACGCCCTCGAGCGCGCCGAAAAGCTGGCCTGGCTGAAGGCGCCGATCCCTGAGGGCGAGTGCAGGGTGTTGTCGAACGCCCGCTGCTTGTCCGAAGGGGTTGATGTGCCCGCGCTGGACGCGGTGTTGTTCCTGCATCCCAGGAATAGCCTGGTCGATGTCGTGCAGTCCGTCGGACGGGTCATGCGCAAGGCGTCGGGTAAGGACTTCGGCTATGTGATCCTGCCGGTCGCGATCCCTGCCGGGATGCGCCCGGAGGAGGCGCTGAACGACAACAAGCGGTTCCGGGTCGTGTGGGACGTGCTGAACGCGCTGCGGTCCCACGACGACCGGTTCAACGCCATGATCAACTCGATTGACCTGGACAAGAACACCAAGGGCAAGATCAGCATCGACATCATCGGCAAGGGTGGCCCCACCGACGATGAGGAAGGCAAACCGCTCGGGTCGAAGGTCGACACCGGCATCCAGCTGCCCCTGTTCAGCCTGGCGGAGTGGCGGGATTCGATCCTGGCCCGGATCGTGAAGAAGTGCGGCGACCGCGAATACTGGGACGCCTGGGCCGAGGACGTCGTCGACATCACCTCCAACCAGACCGCCCGCATCAACGCCATCCTCGCTCATGCTAACCCGGCACTCACCGAGGAGTTCGATCAGTTCCTCGACGGCCTCAAAGCCAACCTGAACGACTCCATCGACCGCGACGACGCCGTGTCGATGCTCAGCCAGCACCTGATCACCAAACCGGTGTTCGATGCGCTGTTCGAACACGACAGCTTCGCCGCCCACAACCCCGTCTCCATCACCATGCAGGGTATGGTCGACGCGCTCGCCGGGCACGGCCTCGACGCCGAAACCGCCAAGCTCGACAAGTTCTACGAGTCCGTCCGGAAACGCGCCTCCCAGATCGAAACCCCGGCCGGACGGCAGACCGTCATCCACGAGCTGTACGAGAACTTCTTCCGCAAGGCGTTCCCGAAACAGTCCAGCTCACTCGGGGTCGTCTACACACCGGTCGAGATCGTCGACTTCATCCTCCGCGCCGCCGACCAGGTCTGCCGGCAGGAGTTCGGCTACGGCCTCACCGATCCCGGTGTGCACATCCTCGACCCGTTCACCGGCACCGGAACCTTCATCGTCCGGCTCCTCGAATCCGGCATCATTCGACCCGAGGACCTGGCACGGAAGTACGCCAGCGAGCTGTGGGCCAACGAGATCATGCTGCTCGCGTACTACATCGCGTGCGTCAACATCGAAACCACCTACCAAGCGATCGTCCGCGCCCAGCAGCCAAGCGTGGACGTACCCTACGTGCCGTTTGCCGGCGCGACTCTCACCGACACCTTCCAGATCACCGAAGACGGCGACCGTGCCGACACCAGCCTCATCCCCGTCAACAACGACCGCATCGAGGCCCAGCTCACCGCACCCATCAAGGTCATCGTCGGCAACCCGCCATACTCAGCAAACCAGGGGTTAGCGAACGACGACAACGCGAATCTGAAGTACCCAACTCTCGACGCGAGGATCGCCGACACCTACGTCACCCGGTCCAGCGCGACCAACAAGAACAGCCTTTACGACTCCTACATCCGCGCTTTCCGTTGGGCGACCGACCGGATCGGTGCGCACGGCGTCATCGGGTTTGTCTCCAACAATGGCTGGGTTGACGGCAACACCGCTGACGGCATCCGCAAGACCTTCGCCGAGGAGTTCAGTGACATCTGGGTCTACAACCTGCGTGGCAACCAGCGCACGGCCGGAGAGACATCCCAGAAGGAGGGTGGAAAGGTCTTTGGTTCGGGATCCCGCACCGGTGTTGCTGTACTGATCGCCGCGAAGCGTCAGCAAGCGACGACCTCCTGCAACCTCCGCTACTTCGGCGTCTCCGACTACCTCAGCCGCGAGGAGAAGCTCGCTGGCATCAACACCGCCGACCTCTCCATCATTCATGGCGAGATCCTCCCGAACGAAGCCGGTGACTGGCTCAATCAGCGCAACGACGAGTTCGAGAGCTATGCGGCGTTGGGAGACAAGGACGCCGGGGGTGCCGCCGCTCACTTCAGCCTGCATTCGGGCGGCCTCAAGACCAATCGTGATGCGTGGTGCTACAACTTCTCGCGCCAGTCTCTGGGGAGCGCGATGTCGTCGATGATCGCGTTCTACAACACGCAGGTTGCTCACAACAACGGTCAGGATGCCAAGTTGGACCGCGATCCGCAGCGGATCAGTTGGAGTCGAGGGTTGATCGCCGACGCTCTTCGAGGTAGGACCCACGCATACAAGGCGGATCGCGTCTATCGCTCCACGTATCGGCCCTTCATGCACGAGTGGGCCTACTTTGACCGCCCGTTGAATGACATGGTCTACAGGCTCGAAGCGGTCTTTCCCACGCCAGAGCACAAGAACGTCGGATACTACGTCGTGGGAGCCGGGTCGGACAGACCATTCGCCGCTCTCGCCACCGAGGGTCTGCCCGACCTTGCTATGTGGGGCTCAAGCAGTGGCCAGTTCTTCCCTCGCTGGACTTACGAAAAGGTCACCGACGTCGAGCAGGGGTCCCTGCTTGAGACTGTGGCTGATCTTGATGAGTGGGGTTACCGCCGGCTCGACAACATCACCGAAGGCATCCTGAAGCTCTACCAGGACAAGTTCGGACCGCAGGTCAACAAGGACGACGTCTTCTACTACGTGTACGGGGTGCTGCACTCGGAGCAGTACCGCACCACCTTCGCCGCCGACCTGAAACGGATGCTGCCCCGGATCCCCCTCGCCGCGACCGTCACAGACTTCCAAGCCTTCACCGAGGCCGGCCGGAAGCTCGCCGAGCTGCATGTCAACTACGAGTCGGTCGAACCGTACCCGCTCACAGAGCAGGCGCCACTGCACAGCATGGATCCGTGGACGACCTACCGGGTTGAGAAGATGAAGTGGGCTGACAAGAACACGAAGAAGGCGATCGTCTACAACAAGCACGTCACCCTGAGCGACATCCCGGCCGAGGCCCAGCGGTACATGCTCGGCTCCCGGTCGGCATTGGAGTGGCTGATCGACCGCTACCAGGTGAAGACCGACAAAGCGTCCGGGATCGTGAACGACCCGAACGACTGGTGCCGCGAACACCACGACCCCCGCTACATCGTCGACCTGATCAAGCGAGTCACGCGCGTGTCAGTAGAGACCATGAAGATCGTCGACAACCTGCCTTCACTTCCGATCGCTGAGCGGTAGAACGCGGTGCTGGTCAACTTCCGAACCCGCGTCGTGACAGCTAGGGCTGGGTCATTACTGCCCCGGCTTCGGCGACGACTGGTCGGGATGGGGTTCGATGTTCCAGCAACTCCACGCTCTTGGCTGCTCGTCGAGGATGGTGGCTCCCTGATATCGGGGGCCGAGTTTGGTGGCATTCACCACGAGGCTGTGCCTCTTCTGCCTGAGCACCCTTCCGTACTTGACCCGAAACAGCACCCAGAACTCCCCGAGGATGACATCCGTCTTGTTGTCCCCGAGCGCACGGCGTTGCAGTTCAAGGTGACCGACGACGAGTTCATCATCCAGAACATCAGCGTGCTCTATCGTTCGCGTCACCGGGGCGTCGCAACAGCAATGGCCCAACGGGTCGCCGACACCTGGGCAGGCCCGCGTCTACGGCGTCACGGGGGCGGCTTCACGGCCGAGGGCAGACCATGGGCCATGGAGTTGACTCGGCGCGATCCCTCCTGGCTGATGCCTGAGGGTTTCGCTGCGGCGGAGGCTGCAACCACCGATCACGCCATCGACGTTGATCAGACGTGGAGGATCCTGACCTTGAACAACGATTGGATACGCTTCGCCGACGCCAAGGCCGGCGCGACGCTCGCATTTGTGGGCGCAATGGGAGCCATCCTGTTCAATCTTGTGTCGGGTTTGACGACCGACGCAGCTGAGAACGCAAGCATCGTGACGACCTGCGCGCTGCTTTTCGCCGCAGCGCTGCTGGCCGGCTACGCCATCGCCCCCCGCACTTCCGATGCCGATGCCGTTTGGGATGTCACGAGTGGGATCTTCTTCGCAAGCATCGCCAAGAACTACAGGGGAAGGCGGCTCGCCTACCGCGACGAATTGCGACGCTTGGTCACGGACCCCGACGCCCTCTTCCTCCAACTCGCAGATCAAGTGCATGTGAACGCCAAGATCGCCACAACCAAGACGACCCTTGTGAAGTGGGCAGTCCGGTCGGCGCTCTGTGCTGGCTTTGCGCTCGCACTGGTGACCTTCCTGATCGCCACTTAGGCCGTGTCTGTCAGTGCCAACCCATAGTGTCTGTCGGGAATCAGCCTTGTAACGCGGACAACGTGAGGATGGCAATGGACGCGCAGGAACTTGAAGGATTGCTCGTTGAACTGAAGTCTGACGTCGGAGCGACACTCGACACGGTGCCGCCCGTGGTCGTGATCGATGATCCTGGCGTCGATGACATTCCTGGCCAAGGATCAGCGAAGTGGCTGAAGATCCCTGGGGTAGTAGCGGTGGTCGCTGACCTGAAGAGCTCCACGGCGCTGGGGACTGGCAAGCACGACACGTCCACCGCGCGCGCATACAAGGCGGCGGTCGAGGGCTCGGTGAAGGTCCTCAACCGATTCGATGCGGACTTCATCGACATCCAGGGAGATGGCGGCTTCGGGCTCTTCTGGGGGGAGCGGCGGTTCGAACGAGCGCTCTGCGCAGGCGTCACCATCCGAACCTTCAGCGACACGTTGGTCGACAAGCTGGAGACCAAGTGGGGTTCTGCGGGCGGCCCCGAGACGGGATTCAAAGTGGGAATTGCGGTGGGACGTGTGCTCGTCAAGCAACTCGGTACGCCTCGAAACCCGGATGAACAGGAGGCCGTGTGGGCGGGCAAGCCCGTGAACTACGCGACGAAGTGTGCGCAGTCAGCCGACCGACACGAGGTCGTGCTTGCTGGATCTGTATGGGATCACTTCCAGTACAACGAGTACGTGGCCTACTCATGCGGTTGCGCCGGAAAGCCGAGCGCAACGCTCTGGTCTGACATAACGATCGACCGCCTGGACGATGACGAGCGCTTCGGCCGGTCTACGGTCGCTCCATGGTGCCCGAACTGCGGGCCTTCCTTCTGCGAGGCGATCCTTCTTGGAAAGCGCCACCGAGACGACATACCCGACGAACTCAAAGCAGCCCTCACAAAGTCCCAGATGAAGGACGCCTTGGCCGCGAAGGCTCAGGTAGACCGTCGTGAGCGAACTCGTCTCCGTTCGCTTCGGTGAGATCAGTCGTGGATTTGACACTCCTACTCCCGCTGCATCGACATGATCGCATGAAGAGGGTCGTCTCCCGGAGGCGCCGGGAGGTTAGGTCAGCGCCGAGAGCTCCGAGCCTGCCTAGAGCCGCGCCGAGGAAGGCCGTTGAGTGACTGTTCGCTCCGAGATACTTCAGACGATTCTCGGTCTGGTCGCTACCCGTGATGACCAGACCTTCTCGATGGCCGAGATCCTCGATGCGATGCATCGGCGCGGCACGCGCTACGCCGACCAGACGATCCGAACCCACATCGGATCGGTTATGTGCATCAACGCACCTCCGAACCACGCTGTCGCCTACCCTGACATCGAGCGAGTGGAGCGTGGGCGCTACCAGCTTGTCAGCGGTCAGGTTGCCGAATCCCCGCCGACCCCGAGACCGGCCGCAGTCGAGTCCTCTCCTGCAAGCCTGGTCTCCTCATCGGAAGAGCCCGATCACGACGAGACCAGCGCGCAAGCGCCGGTGTTGCCGATCGATCCGGACCAACTGGCGTCCGTGGTCGCAGCGCTCTCCAGCCAGCCGCTGACGAGCCGGGTGGCCAGCGTCGAGGCCGCGCTCGAAGGACTCACCGCAGATGGTGTTCGGACGGAACTGGGGGGCGGACTGCTGTCGGCAGAGACCGCCGCCGCAGCTATCGCTGTCAGGGAGTCCCTGGGTCGGATCAGTGACCTCATCCACGCCAGCGTGATCTGCGCCACACTTCCGCGGATCCTTGAGCCGGATGAGCGCATCACGGTACGGCCCTCGTTGGCCTCAGGGAACGACCCGACCCGGCGTTACGACCTGGAGACCGATCGTCGGATCGCTGAGTTCAAAGTTGCGGTGTGGCAGACCGGAAGCAACGTGATGCGCAAGCGCACGGTCTTTGCGGATCTTGTCGCGCTGGCGATGGATCCCCGGCCGCTGCGCAAGCAGTTGTTCGTCGTCGGCGTCCTGCCGGGCCGGTTCCTGAATGGTTCTCGCTCGCCGGCGCAACGCGTGTTGGAGAGATCTCAGCAGAGCTTACGCGAGCGGTTCGCTGAGGCCTACGGCACGCAGGCGATCTCGGTGGCCGACTTCAGGATGGGCCCGGCCTGCGATGTCGAGATCGTCGACCTCCTCCAGCTGCTGCCGCAACTGAGGTCGGCCCTGACGCCGTGAGCGACGTGCCCTACCTTGTGTTGGGCTACCTTGCGGGGCCGCTCGCGGGACGAGGGCCTCGTGCCCTTGGCCGCGCTGAAGCTGCACGCCGTTCCATCGCGACCCCTCGATCCGGTCCAAAATCCTGCTGCTCGGCGTCCGCCGCCCTTGGGGCGAGCTGGCTATTGACCTCGGTGACGCGTCGAAGCTGGAAGTCAGCTGCTTCGCGAGGGCCTGAGTTCCAGGCACGAGCCATGCCGACGAGGGCAGCGCGGATCAGGCTGGACGGCACGCCGGTCCTGTCTGCGATGTATTCACCGCCCGACGGCCACCGGTCGGGTGGTTGTGCCGCGAGAATGCTGGCGGCTTCGAGTGCGGCCTGTTCCGACGGCAGATGGCGAATCCGTTCGTCGATGAGTTCGCTGCCCAGATGGCCCGCGCCGTCGAGCGTTGTGGCGAGGAGGGTGGTCTGGTCCTTTGCGATGAGGTCGGCGGGGTCACAGCCTTCGGGTAGTCGGGCGAATCGGGGATCCAGGTCTGCGGCGGCAAGGATCCAGTAGTCGCGTTCGGCGGCGGCCCGGCCGGCCGTGTCGGCGTCGGTGGCCACGATGGGCTGCTGGCCGCCATCGCGTAGCCGCACCGCTTGCTGGCGAGTGAGGCTTGTACCGAGCGCGGCGACCCCGACATGACTGCCGCCCGTCGCGAGGGTGACCGCTATGGCGTCGAATGGGCCCTCGGTGAGCACAGGGATGCTCCCGGGACGAAGCTCCCCGCCGATGTAGAGCTCGTCTCCCTTGTGGTAGAGGGCGGTTTCGGCGGTGTTGAGGTACTTGGGCCCGTGTCCGTCGTCGTCGCCGTGTGTGGGGTTGCGTCGTGCGACGAAGCCGAGGATGTTGCCGTCGGTGTTGGTGATGGGGAATGTGACGCGGTCGCGGAAGCGGTCGATGAGGCGTCCGGTGCTGGCTCGGGTGGCAACGCCCGCGGCCAGCATCTCTTCCTCGGTGACGTTCTGGCGGCGTAGGTGGGTGACAAGGCTGGTCCAGCCGTCGGGTGCGTAGCCGGGTCGCAGGCCGGTGGCGGTGAGGTCTTGGCCGAAGCGTTCGGTGACGTAGCGGCGGGCCCAGCTGTCGGTGTAGCAGTGCTGGTAGTAGTCGGCGGTGAGCTGGTTGATCTGGACGAGTCGCCCCAGCGGCGGAGCGTCGCGCCACATGTCCCGGCGATCAAGCATGGCTCGGATCTCGGCGAGCGTCGGTTCTGGGGCTGGGAGGCTGCGACGAACGACCGCCTCCAGCGCGAGCGCCTGATCCACATCCACGTCCAGGTCGATGTCACTCTCGTCATGGAGCGGGATGCTCGGCGGTTCGGTTTGGTTCGGAGTCTGTTCGGGGCTGGCCAGGAGGACCGGTGTCGCGGGTGTGTAGCCGTCGGTGAGGTCTGCGGGCGGTTCGTCCTCGATCAGGCCGGGATCGTCGCGGTCGGCTGCGGGGTCGGTGAGGAGGGAGAGCCGCCAGACCCAGGCTTGGCAGGTGTCGACGTGTCCCTCGGTGGGGCTGTGGCGGGCGTCGTCGAGCAGGGCGTCGAGGTGCCAGCCGCGTGCCAGCCCGTGCTCGATGGTGGTGACAAGGGCGGGCCACCACGGGCTGGCGGTCAGGGTCTGGGTGTCGTGCTGGCCGATGGTCTGGGTGAACTGGTCGAGCCATTCGGTGGTCAGGTGGTGCGCGGTGTCCGCTTGTTCGGCGACGGCCGGGGTGATGTGTCGGGCCATCCGCCACCACAGGGCTGCTGCGGCGTGGTCGTCGGGTAGCGGACCCTCTGTGGCCGCGTGGTCGATGAGGGTGCGGGCGTTGATACCGCTGCCGGAGAGTTGTGCGAGGCGGTGGGCGAGGATGGGTGCGAAGTCGTCGGCCAGGAGTGCGGGGCTGATGGCAGCGAGGGTGTCGTGCCATTCGTCGAGGGCGGCGGACTGGCTGGCGTGCAGCTGGCGCTCGAGCCGCTGCTGGTAGCGATGGCCGGCAGCGTCGTGTTGGGGCTCGCCGGTGGGACGCAGGTCGGTGGTGGGGACGCCGTTGGCTGCGCGCCACACCTGGATGTCGGAGACCAGGCTGGCCGGGGGAGCCGCCGACATGGATGCTGCCCAGGCCGGCAGCGGCAGTTCGGTGCGGATGTGGTTGGCGAGGTCGCGGATGAGGTTCTGTCGGGCGCCGAGGTAGTCGCCCCACAGGGGGTGTTGGGCGAGTTCGGTGGGGATGCCGGCCAGCCAGGGGAGTGGTCCGTGCCCGCGACTGGTGCGTTGGTCGGCGACGCGCCACGCGAGGATCGCGGCGGGCTCGGTGCCGGCGGTGATGGGGTCGGCGACGGCGCGGGCGAGGGCTTGGATGGGGTCGCGTCGGTCGGCTTCGACGAGGAGCAGTTCGGCTTGGAGGGTGGGCCAGGCGGGGGAGTGGGTGATGCGGGGGAGGGCTTGTTCGACGCGGCGTTCGAGGCCGCGTAGGCCGATGTCGCCGGCGATGTGGGCGGCGGCGTAGCTGAGCGCGTCGTTGTAGCGGGCGATGGCGGGTCCGAGTTGGAGGGCCGGGTCGTGGGCGTCGCGGAGCTGGGTGGTAGCCGATACGGGGGATTCGTCGCGGGCCAGGATGGTTTCGAGGATGTTGGTCGGGGTGGGCGGGTTGATCACCTCGGGGTTGATGGCGGTGTGGGGGTCGCCGTCGTCGACGACGACGAGGTAGGCGGCGTTGTGGTGTCGTCCGCGGGTGAGCATGGTGTAGGCCTGCTGGCGGGTTTCGGTGCCGGTGAGCATCCCGTGGACGGTGTCGGCGGTGATCCCTTGGGCGGTGTGGATGGTGGAGGCGTAGCCGAGTTCGACTTGTTCGGCGACGTAGTCGGCGGGCAGGGTGACGTGCCGTCCGGACTGGGTGTGGCGGGCCTGGAGGCCGCCTGTGCGGGTGGTGCCGGTGACGGTCCATCGGTCGCCGTTCTTGACCCAGTCGTTGGCAGCGACCCGGAGCAGCCGGTTGTTCTGGCGGGTGATGATGGTGTCGCCCATGCTGGCCCGGTTCCCGTCGGCGAGATCAACCTCGGTCTGCGGGGTGTGTCCGTTGAGGCGTTGGGTGCGGGCGCGTTGGTTGAGTTCGGCGACGCGTTCGCGGGTGCCGGCGAGCATGATCGTGTCGCGGCCGTTGTTACGGTCGGTGGTCCAGGCGTCGAACAGGTGGTCGGCCATGGTGGTTTCGTCGCCGACGTGGATGCGGTGTTGGTCGAGGTAGAAGCCGAGCGCGGCGGGTTGGCCTTCGCGGAGGTCGAGGGAGGCGGAGCCTTCTGCGGGGTCGGTGAACCGGAGGAGTTCGGTGAGCCGCAGGGCACCATGCTGGGCTTGGATGTCGCGCAGGACGCCGCCGGCGCCGATCGCTGCGAGTTGTTGGTCGTCGCCGATGAGCCGGACGCTGCCGCCGCGTTCGAGGATGTAGGTGACGGCGTGGTCGAGGGAGATGGTGTCGGCCATGCCGGCTTCGTCGATGATCACCAGGGTCTTGGGTCCGATGCGCTGGTTCCAAGTGGTGGGGTCGCCGAGGCCGGGGGTGATGTCCCAGACGAGCTTCGCGAGCGTGTCGTGGTGGCCCTGCATCCGGGTGCCGAGCTGGGCTGCTGCGGCGGCGGACGGGGCGAGTCCGATGACGTTGCCGCCGGACGCGGTCCAGGCCATCGACAGGGCGTCCATGGCGGTGGTCTTGCCCGATCCGGCAGGCGCGATCGCGAGCTGGACGCGGGCCTCGGAGGTCGCCATTTCGCGGACGAGGAGGACTTGGCCGGGGTTGAGCTGGACCCGGTTCGCTGCGCATTCCAGAAGCGCCAGGTCGATCGCGGTCGGGTCGGCGACCATCCCGCCGTGGTGTCCGGCTGCGGTGACGAGGCGTTGTTCGGCTTGCAGGACCCGGCCGGAGGTGAACAGTTGGGAGCCGGCGACGTAG
>Ga0334882_1002949_pt1 | contig 16373 bp, 11 predicted proteins | sample GraSluR1_MG_5_FD_207226 | JGI IMG/M metagenome (GOLD analysis project Ga0334882, IMG submission 207226) | Sludge microbial communities from methane-producing bioreactor in Wageningen University, Netherlands - Granular Sludge_15_04-R1 | ecosystem: Engineered > Bioreactor > Anaerobic >... | reverse complement strand
TTCGAAAACGAAAGTTGGTTACCATACGTGTTGATTTCGACTCCCTAAAAAATCTTTTAGATAGTGAAACGCCCTATCGAATTGTTATTCATAATCAGAATCAGGAATTGCCACTAATGGTAAACTTTACCCTTTCGAAAAAATTAAATAAATAGCAATTCATAAAACTAACTTTTCACTCATAGGTGAATGATTTTGGAATGGTGTATTTAGAATTAAGCAGTCAAATGTTTACACCATTAAACCTTACATAGAATTCTGTTGTCGAAATAACGAAAACTGTCCGATAACACGAAAAAAACCTATTTGGTAAAAATAATATACCTTACATTTGTAAAATAATAACACCAAAAATTAAGTCATCATGCAACAACTCGATTGGAAAAACCTTCCATTTGGTTACGTAAAGACCAACTACAATATCCGCTGCGCATATAAAGATGGAAAATGGGGCGAACTTGAGGTTTCAGACTCTGAGTATTTGCCAATCCACATTGCAGCAACAGCCTTGCACTACGGACAGGAAGCCTTTGAAGGTATGAAGGCATACCGTGGTAAGGATAACAAAATCAGACTTTTCAGGTGGCAAGAAAATGCAAAGCGTATGCAACGCTCTGCCGAAGGTGTGTTGATGGCACAAGTTCCTTCGGAACTTTTTCTGCAAGCCATTGTAAAAGCCGTTAAGCTGAACGAGAAATTTGTTCCTCCCTATGGCACAGGTGCTTCACTTTACATCAGACCAACGCTTTTTGGTACAGGTGCTGAGGTAGGTGTCCGCCCAGGGAAAGAATACATGTTCCTGGTTTTTGTAACCCCGGTGGGTCCATATTTCAAAGAGGGTTTCAATCCGGTTAAAATTGCCATCGTTCGCGATAGCGATCGTGCTGCACCTCTAGGTACCGGAACATTTAAGGTTGGTGGAAACTATGCAGCCAGCTTACGAGGAACCGTTAAATCGCAAAAAGCTGGTTATAGCGCCCCTATGTTCCTCGATAGCTGCGAGAAGAAATACATCGATGAGATTGGTGCTGCCAATTTCTTTGGCATAAAAAACAACATGTATATAACCCCCAAATCATCATCTATTCTTGCTTCTATTACCAATATGAGTTTGGTTACCCTTGCTGAGGATATTGGGCTAAAAGTTGAACGTCGTCCTGTACCTGTAGAGGAATTGGAAACCTTCGAGGAGGTTGGCGCATGTGGTACCGCTGCCATTATCTCTCCCATCGGCGAAATCAATGATCTGGAAAAGGGTATCGTTTACAAATTCTGTAAGGATGGCAAACCGGGTCCCATTTCCAAAAAACTATACGATACACTTGTGGGTATTCAGTATGGGGATGTTGAGGATAAACATGGGTGGATTACCATAATTGATAAAGACTAAATATCATTTAAGATGGTATCTCAAAAGCTCACTGTGTGACTCAGTAAAGGACTCTGTGAACCTCTGTGGAATTTTTTAATATATTGTTCCACAGTGTATCACAGTGAAAACTCAGAGTTTACCTTCGGTGAGGGCTTCGCCGTTCACAGAGTAGTAAACCTAATACTTTTTGGCTTTTGAGACACCATCTTTTATTAATGGGATCGGAAAACAACAACTGAACCCGATTCAAAAGCCAACTCAAACCAATCGTCAACACTTTGGTTGAGGGTTCCTTTCCACAACTCATTAAACCTCATATTTTCAATAGGATACAAGAGATTTCTGGAGTTGAAAATAGTTGAACTGTCGAATGAAAAAATGGATACTTTTTGTCCTTTATAGCTAGTTAACCTATCTCCCTTTAGCAATGGCACTAATGTGCCATAATCTGTAATCATTATTACTTCAACTCCCATACGATTATAGCTGGGTAAAAGACCAATATTTCCTAAGGTATGATCTTCGCGAAGACCCGTTCCTGCCAAAATATTTATGGCTCTTATACCCCGATCAATGCACCAATTCACTGTTTTGGTCAAATCGTTGCTTTGCTGATCTGAATTATGGAACAATCTGTCGGAGTATTTTTCCCTAAGATCGTCAGATAACGAATCCAAATCGCCCACAATGGCTGTAGGTTCAAGACCATATTTATTAAGATTATTAACCGCACCATCACAACAAATTATATTGTTAGCACCAATCAATATGCTTAATGGAACCTGATGGGTGGGAAATCTACCATTCGCTAGGATTACTGATGACATTGGGTTACGGGTTAAGGGTTGCGGGCTGTTGATCAGCAAATTGTTCACTAAAATATCTCTTCCATTGCAAATAGCCAACAATGCTCATGGAAAAGTATAAAAAGTAAAGCACCGAAGTTGGGTAAAGTCCTTTGTAAATATATAGCCCTAAGGCCACCGAGTTGACCACCATCCACACCCACCACATATCAAGTATCTTGCGGGCAAGCATCCAGGTGGCTGTAATGCTAAGAGCTGTTGTGAAGGCATCGCCATAGGGTACGGGCGAATCGGTAAAATTAATCAGAACATATACCAGTACAGCAAATATAGCAACTGTTACAGCTAAAAGCGGCAAAGCCAGCTTAACTTTTAATCGGGAGATTGGAAGAGAATCCTTTTTTTGGTCTTTTCCCCCATAAAGCCAATGCCACCAGCCATAAATGCTTATCACCAAGTAGTATACCTGCAATCCCATATCGGCATAAAACTTCGATACGAAAAAGATGTAGACGTAAAGAGCCGATGTAATTAATCCAAATGGCCAAAGCCATATGTTACGTTTAATCTCCAGGTATAAAAAGATTATGCCTGTAATAGCGCCTAGTAACTCAATGTAGTGTGTTTGAAGCCAGGGGAGCATGATTGGATGATTGGATGATTGGTTGATTGGATGATTGGTTGATTGGTTGCCCTTCGACAAGCTCAGGGTGACAATTGATTGATTAAAAAAATTAAGTTAAAATTCCACTAAAATTTTACCCATAAAATTTATTCCTGCTTGGGGGAAAAAACCATCCTCCCGGTATTCAGGACTGCCATCCTCAAAAATAGCACGATAAACCCATCCATTGGCAATATACTTCTCATTGAGCAGGTTGTTCACTGCCAGCTGTAGGTTGAAACCTTTTGTTCCCTTAACTTTCAGCTTATAGTCAACCTTTAGATTATTAACAAAATAAGCATCCAACTTGCGATCGGGACTACTGGTATTATCAATAAACTGCGAACCAACATACTTAGATGTCAAGCTAATATTAAAATCGTTGAACGGTGTAACCCTGATTTGGCTCGATCCTATTACCGAAGGTGAAAAGGATATATCGGTGTCGCCCAGTCGGTTTTCCTGCTGCCCAATAAATTCCCAATCGGAATCGTAAACGTCAACATACTCTACAAAATTTTTAATCTTGTTCTGGCTAAGGGTTACATTACCTCCCCAGCGTATCCAACTTGTTGGCAAAAGGTTTACCATTAGTTCAATCCCTGTGCGATAGCTCTTTTCAACATTGGTCATAAGTGGGTATCCTACATCGCTTAATTTACCTGTAAGAACAAGCTGATCCGTGTAATCCATATAGTATAAGTTTACCCCCAAGGCAAAATTTTGCGATTTCAGATTATACCCCATTTCGTAATCGATAAGCATTTCCTCTGTTGGGGTTTGGTTATCATTTCCATACTTCATGGCATCCTTAATATCAGCCCGGGTGGGCTCACGATGAGCAACCCCAATTGAAAAAAAGTATTCCTGGTTTGTAGCCATACTATAAAAAAAACCGACCTTAGGATTGAAAAAATCCCAGCGATGATCCTGGTCAAGTAATTGCAAATCATCGTCATTGCCTGATAGTTTGTAGTCAATTCCACGGAACTGTAAATCGCCAAAGAGTGAAAATTTATCCGTTAAATAGAAGGTTGATTTTAGAAAAACGTTGAAATCTTGCTTAACCCCATCATTGCGGTACCATTCAAAATCTTTGGGAATACCAGTGTTTATTTTTGTCCAAAGCACTTTACCAAAATGATCATTGCTAAACTGGTTCCACCCCCCACCAAGGATAATGCTAAGCCGATCCCTATTGAATGAGAGCGATGTGGCAAATCCAAAAAGATCATTATCAAGCAATTTCTGACGGATCATATCAACCCTTTTAATAGTATCTTCTCCTAAAATCAAAGGATCGATGCCATAATCGGTTAGTTTTCGGTTTCGTTTATACTGTTCGTAGAAACCTTCCCCTGAAATATAGTACCCTGAAAAATTCAGTGAAAGGTTTTTATTAAACTGATTGCTGTAGAGCAAATGGTAATGGGTTTGGTTGTAGTTATCCGATTCGTTGGGGTAGAACAATGCATTTTCATCCTCATCGGTTCCCATGTAACCCGCGGGATTATACCTTCGATTTTCATCCAGTATATATCCTGGTGTCCCTTCCCATGTAATACCAGTACGCTGCGTGCCATGAATTAGGTTAAACCTCAAAATGCTGCTGCTGGTATGCCAGGCACCCGTAAAAAAGATTGACTGGTGATCGGACCAACCCCGCTCGATGTAACCATCGGATTTTATTTTTGAATACCGCGTTTCGAAGCTGAACCTATCGTTAATGAGTCCTGTTCCTGCTTTAACTGAAGTTCTAAGGGTATTAAACGATCCTGCTAAAACTTCTCCCAACGCAAAGGGTTCGGGATTTAGGGTAACGGTTTGAAAGTTCACCGTTGCACCAAATGCTCCTGCTCCCTGAGTGGATGTTCCCACTCCTCTTTGAATTTGAACATTGTCAACCGAGCTGGCAAAATCGGGCATATTGACCCAAAAAACCGCTTGGGATTCAGGATCATTAAGGGGTATTCCATTTACAGTAACATTAATACGCGACATATCCGTTCCACGGATACGAAAAGCAGTATTTCCTATCCCTGTTCCTCCTTCCGAAACTGCGACTACAGATGGGACCAATTCCAACAGGTAGGGAATGTCGAATCCCGATTTTAGCTCATTGAGCCTATCGGCATTAATATTGGTTTGAGCAATAGGCATTTTGCTACTTGCACGTGTTGCACTTACAATCACCGCTTCGGCTAGAATTGACTCTGGTTTAAGGGTGATATCGATAGAAGTATCAGCATCAATTAAAACTTCAACATACTCCTTTGAGTAACCCATAAAAGACGCCACCAACTTGTAATTACCCGAGCGGCGTAGTGTAAGGCTGTAGGAGCCATCGATGTATGAGGATGTTCCCAGTAAGGTATTCTCAATCATAACAACTGCACCCGATATGGGATTTCCATCAGCATCAAATACATGACCCGATAGCCTGAAAATTCCGTCAACTTCATTGGGTATAGCCCAAGCAGATACCCATATCCTAAACAAGATCAGAAAAAAAACTATTCGTTTCATTTTAAACAATCCTTTTAATGGTTAAACAATAATCTGCTGATAACCGCATGGATTTGAAAAAAGCAGTGAGTACCATCTGCAATTTTTTCATCGCAATACTTTCAGCAACCAGTAAAAGGGGTTTAATACTTGAAGGTTGATTAAAAAAACTCTTTTTCCCTTCGCCGGTACTACCCGGATCAGGTTCCAAGGGTGTGATCTCAGCCTGTTGTATTAAGGCACCCCTAAAAGTGAATTACCCTACAAAGATAGTGGGTTTTTTGGAAAACTTGAAAACTCTTCAGTTTAATTTACTGAAACTTTGGAAAAGTTAGTTTTAATGAAAAAAACATAGCTGATACCCGAAAGCAAGATAAAAACAAGTCCTGCAATAAAAATTGCACCCTGAAGGCTAAAGGTATCAGTGTACCAGCCATAGATTGGGCCCCATAGCGCAAAAACAATGCGAATCACAAAATTGCGCACCGATAGAATGGTGGCACGTACATCGGAGGAAGTGATTCGGTTGATGTAGTCCTTAAGCACAGGTGTGGCAATTCCCCGTGCCATGTAGAATGCAAATAGAAAGATTAATCCCCAGGAATTCTGAAAGAATGCTGCTCCAAAAAACCCCAGGGCAAGGATCAAGGTAAAACCTAAAACAGTAGATTTAACTCCCAGAAACTTTTCAAGTTTGTAGGCAAAAAGGGCAGTAACACCAACCGAAAGGTTTAACAAAGTCCACAATACCCCGAAAAGGGTTACAGGCAACTCTATCTTGATAAACCACGGCTGCACGAACCAAGCCATGGTGAGCGTAGATGCTCCCACAAATGATGAGTAGAGGATATTCCACCTTAACTTTTTGTTCTCGATTAAGGCGTATTTTACAACTCCGATTATTCTGGAAAAACTCATCTTAATGGCTATTCCATGCAGTTTGGGTTCAACCAGGGTTAATGCTGCCGGAACGGCAGCAAATGCTATCGCAGTTTGAAAGTAGTAGGGATATCGCAAGCTTATGGCGGCAAGCAAACCTCCTGCAATACCGGCTAAAGCCTCGGCAAAGTTGCCAACTGAGATCATCCGCCCCTCGTGTTTCATATATTCATTCTCACGCTTGCTCTGGAGCAGGGTGTCGTACAGCAAAGCTGAATCGGCACCTGAAATCAAACTCTGACCAAATCCCAGTACCACCTCAGCCACAAGGAATCCCCAGAAACCAAAGGATAACGAGTAAACCAAAAAGCCGAGGAAACCAAGTGCTGCCCCAATTACTAGAGTGTTTTTTCGTCCCAGCGCATCGGCAAAGTACCCGGAGGGTATCTCGAGGACAACGATGGCGATGGAGTAAATTGCTTGTAGTACAAACACTTCCTGCATGCCCAAACCGTTATCCTGATAGAAAAGCACCACAATAGGCATGATCAGCATAAACCATTTGGATGCCTTGATAATGTATAGCCTGATAATGTTGTGCAAAGGACCTTTTTCCATGACGGTGCAAAGATATTTGTAATTATAATATCAAAAACCTTCAACTTTTAATGCTTTCAAACAATCTCTTTTCGAAGTTTCATCCCTTGAAATCTCACTTTTATTTATCAACTTTGGACAAAATTAACCCTTTAAAATATTTGTGCTATGGGAATGACCTTAATTGAGAAGATCATTGCTAACCATTCGAAACATTCGACCGTGAAACCCGGCGATATTGTTGATGTGGAAATGGATGTTCGCGCTGCGCGCGATTTTGGCGGTGCCAACGTGGTGAAAAACCTGCTGGACAACAATCTTGAGATTGATGACCCAACAAAAACCTTCTTCACATTCGACTGTAACCCTACAGGGTCAGATCAGAAGTATGCTGTTAACCAGCATATATGCCGTCAGTTTGCCCGCGAAAGAGGGATAAAGGTGTACGATATCGACAAGGGTATCGGTACTCATATTCTAATTGCCGAGGGGCAATCCTATTCGGGCAGCACTGCCGTTACCACCGATTCGCATGCCAACATCCTTGGCTCAATTGGTGCCTTTGGGCAGGGAATGGGCGATCAGGATATCGCTGCTGCATGGGCAAACGGAAAACTTTGGTTCAAAGTTCCCGAATCGGTAAAAATTACCTTCACAGGAAAAAAACCAGCTAATGTGAGTGCTAAGGACATTGTACTTAACCTGATGACAACCTTTGGTGCCAATAAGTTGTTAGGCTACTCCGTTGAATTTTACGGTGATGCTGTGGATAATCTTACCCTCGACGAGCGTATCACCATTGCCTCAATGGGTACAGAAATGGGTGTGATAACTTTCCTTTTCACTCCTAATCAGGAGATTATGCGCTATAGCGAGTTGCGTGCAGGACGTAAACTGGAACTGGTAACCGCCGATAAGGATGCCAGGTATGCAGCAGAGCACACATTTGATATTAGCAAGTTTGTGCCCATGATCTCTCGTCCCGGGAAACCCCACGACACTGTTGATGTAAATACAGTTAAGAAGATAAAAATCGATTCTGCTTTCATTGGAAGCTGTACCAATGGTCGCATTGAGGATATGCGAGAGGCCGCTAAAATTCTTAAGGGAAAGTTAATAGCTCCCGGCGTGGTGCTAAAAATAGTACCTTCAACTGATGAGGTGTGGCAGCAATGCCTTAATGAGGGCTTAATACAAATCTTTAAGGATTCTGGAGCATTGGTTTCCAATGCGGGTTGTGCAGGTTGCGCTGCTGGTCAGGTTGGGCAAAACGGACCCGGAGAAATTACTGTATCCACCGGTAATAGGAACTTCCCTGGGAAACAGGGAAAGGGCGAGGTTTATTTGGCTTCGCCAGCGGTTGTTGCAGCATCAGCAGTTGCCGGATACATAACTACCCCCGATGATATACCAACAAAACCAGCCGAATTTACAACTGCTGACCTTAAAGCCAAGGCTCAGCGCGCTGAGGCTGCCAAGAAAGATATCACTGAGAAACCAATCGTTGTGGAGGGAAGAGCTTGGTACATTCAGGAAGACGATATCGATACCGATATGATCTTTCACAACCGCTACCTTGCCATCACAGATATCAACGAGATGGGCCAGTACGCCTTTGATAACCTGAAGGGTTATGAGGATTTTGCCAAGAAGGCAAAGCCCGGTGATATCATTGTTACCCACAAAAATTTTGGTGCAGGAAGCTCTCGCCAGCAAGCGGTTGATTGCTTCAAGGCACTGGGAGTAACCTGTATCCTTGCCGAAAGCTTTGGAGCCATTTACGAGCGTAATGCCATCAATGCCGCCATGCCTATAGTTACCTACAATTCATTGGATGCGCTGAAGTTAGCTGAGGGTGATACCATCCGTGTGAACTTTGAAACCGGATTGGTTGAGAATGTTACCAAGGGAACTAAGATTGATGCCAATCCTTTCTTTGAGGTGCAGATGGAGATTTACCAGAAGGGAGGGATATTTTAGAAGATTGATTGATTGATTGATTGATTGATTGATTGATTAAAAATAGATAATGCTAAATAGTTAACCATGACTCCAAAAACATTTGTTGAAAAGGTGCTGGGTGCCAGCGAGGGAGCAATAGTCTTTCGCAAACCCAATATTGTGCTTACGCACGACAATACTGCCTCCATTGCCAAAACGTTTCAGAAAATGGGTGGAACCAAGGTGTTCGATCCCAAACAGCTTTTGGTGGTTCTCGATCATAATGCCCCTCCTACCGATGCAAAGTTGAGTAACGATTATCAGGCTATTCGTGATTTTGCTAAGGAACAGGGCGTTAAAATGTTTTACGATGCCGGTAGAGGGATATGCCATCAGATTATGAGTTACCATGCCCGTCCGGGGATGATAGTGGTTGGCTCTGATAGCCACACCTGCACAGCAGGTGCATTCAATTCGCTGGCTGCCGGAATCGACCGCACCGAATCGGCTGGTCTGTTCAAACGTGGCGAAACATGGTTTCTTGTTCCACCATCCATGAAGATCACGCTAAAGGGTAAGCTACGTCCTGGCGTTTATGCAAAGGATATATCGCTTTGGATCATTGGCAAAATTGGCACCGATGGTGCCAACTACATGAGCATCGAGTACCATGGCGAGGGAGTGAAATCACTTTCCATCTCGGAACGAATGACCCTTGCCAACCTAGCATCAGAAATGGGTGCGAAGAACGCCGTTTTCCCGGCCGATGAAGTTCTTGCCGAGTTCCTAAAGGGCGAGAAGTATCAAGGTGTTTGGGCCGATGAGGGCGCAAAATACGCCATGGAGCTGGAAATTAATCTCAATGAGATATTCCCTGTTGTTGCAGCACCCCATACCGTTGAGAATATCAAGTCTGTTGCTGAAGTTGAGGGTACACCAATCCACGAAGCTGTAGTTGGAACCTGTACAAATGGCCGTTTGGACGATCTACAGATTACAGCCAAAGTGCTTGATGGCAAGAAGGTTGCCGAAGGAGTTCAGATGTTGGTGATCCCTGCATCCAAGGAAATCTACATGGCTGCCATTGAGGATGGCACCATTACAAAGCTGATGAAAGCAGGGGCAACAATTCTCTCTGCATCGTGCGGACCATGCCTTGGAACCGGACAGGGAATACCTGCGGATGGTTATAATGTGGTATCCACCGCAAACCGTAATTTCCTTGGGCGAATGGGTAACAAGAATGCCTCTATTTACCTGGCTTCGCCAGCCACCGTTGCCATGAGTGCCATTCATGGAAAGATTACAGATCCAAGAGGAAAGAGCGCTGGGGAAGTTTACAAAACATCCATTCAGACCGCTACCACTCTATCAATTCCAAAGGGAGAGAACCGCAAAGTAGCTAATGTTTGGAACTACTCCGATGCAGATAACCTGAACACCGATCAAATGTTTGCAGGAAACCTGACCTACAATGTTCTCAGCTCCGATGCAACAGCCATTATGCCCCATCTTTTTAAAGGATTTGATGAATCCTTTGCCGAAAATGTGAAGGAGGGCGATATCATAATGGCAGGCGATAACTTTGGCTGCGGAAGCTCACGCGAGCACCCCGCAGTTGGATTGGCTCACGCTGGGGTTAAGGCCGTGATTGTTAAAAGCGTAAACCGAATTTTCTACCGTAGCTGTATCAACCAGGGTCTACTTTTAATTGTGCATAGGCAAGCTGTTGAGGCTTATAAGGCTGGTGATAAGGTTGATATGGATTTTAAAGCGGGTATGATTATCGTTGGTAATAAAGAGTTTACTTTTGAACCCCTGCCCGATGCCTTAATGGGAATCATTGATAAGAGGGGATTGGTAAACTACATGAAAAGTATTTAGAGCCATAAAATAAGGTAAGAGAAATAGCTTCAATTCATATACACACCAATAAGATTCGGAGGTTATAAATTTAGTGCCTAACTAAATTTTGACCTCCGAATCTTTTATAGTTTAACAATACCATTCTTAATGGCGTACTTAACCAATTCGACGTTATTCTTGAGGTTAAGCTTTGAGATAATATTATTCTTGTGAGTTTCTACTGTGCGTGAACTGATAAATAGCTTATTGGCTATTTCCTTACTGCTTAATCCATCGGCAAGTAGTTTGATGATCTCAATTTCTCTTTCGGACAGGCAATTATCGGAAATCGATTTGGTCTTTACATGCTGCACATAGCTCTTATAGATAATTTTTGATAGCTTTTCACCAAAGTAATCCTCGTTATTGTAAACTAAATTGATCGCAGTGATAAATTCTTCCTTTGAGGTATCCTTTGGTAAAAATCCATTGGCTCCTGCTTTTATGGCACCTATTATGCTATCCTCATCGGTATTTGCCGAAAGGATCAATATTTTGATTTCTTCGTTTGTTTTCTTCAGCTCATGGGTAATCTCTACACCTGATTTACCAGGGAGAGAAATATCAAGAATGATTATATCGGGGGTTTGGTTTGCCAGTATCCGCATTAGAGAATCGTAGTCAGCTGCCTCACCGATTACCTTAATATCTTTGCTTACTATAAACATTGCTTTAATACCATCGCGAACAATCTGATGGTCATCCACAATAATTAATTTAATAACATTCATAGTTTTAAACTAAGTATCTATTTTTACTACGAGTTCAAAGGTAATGTAAAAATAAATTTGGAGCCTTCACCAGGGCTACTTTCAACCCGAATTTCTCCATTCATCTTATCAATCAATTCTTTACAAAGTATAAGTCCCATTCCCGTTCCTTTCCTTTCGGAATCGCCAATGGTATGAGTATCTATATCAATGCGAAAGAGTTTATCTATATCTTCGGGCGATAAGCCTATACCTTTATCAGCAACACAAATAATTACATGGTTTTCATTGATATTGGCCGAGATGTTTACTTGATTCTCTCCTTTTGAAAATTTTACAGCGTTGGTTACTAGATTATTAAGTACAACAAGTAAGTAAGCTCTATTGGCAAAAACAAAAACATCATCAGGAATAGCATTCACCAAAATTGATCCATGTTCTATAGCAAAACTCGAAAGCGTTTGTGTTACATTTTCAGCAATTTCGTGAAGATTCACTATTTCCGATAAAACATTTTTTGATTTATTTTGAATAACCGCCCACTCCAGCATATTATTTAGCAAACCACTAATCTGCCGGGCAGATTGATGAAGTTGTCCTAAATACTGTTTCTTATCCTCGTCACTGATCTCATCATAATCATTACTTAATGCTGATGTTATGTTTAAAAACGCAGAGAATGGATTTTTAAGGTCGTGGGCTAGTATTGAAATAAACTTATCCTTAGTGTTATTGAGAACTTTTAGTTCCTCATTCTTCTCTTCAAGAACTTTGCTGTTTCTTTTTCGAATTGAGTAAAGCCAGAACAGCAAAGCCAATAAGGATAAAAGTGTTAATGCGATAATTATGTAAAAAAAACTTTCCCTCTTCGCATTTCTTATTTTGATCTCGCTTATCCTCTTCTCCTGGTTTAGCAATTTAATCTCGTTATCCTTCTTTTCAGACTCATACTTAATTCTCATCTCGTTGATTATCTTTGTCTTATCTTCAGAAAATAATTTTTCCTGTGATTCGATAAAATAATCAGCATACTCCAGAGCTTTTCGTTCGTCACCAATGGCCGCATAACTTTTCTTTACCAGAAGAGCTGCCTTGTTTTGAAGGTAAGTTGATTTAACCTCAACTGCATAATCGTATGATCTTGTACCATAAAACACTGCGCTGTCGCTGAGTATATTCCTATCGTGTTTGCTATAACTTTTTAATAAGAAAAGTACTGAATATAGCTCAGAAAGGTTTGCATAGGCCTTTGATAAACCCATCTTATCATTTATTTTCTGCGATAATTCATTTGCTTTCCAATACTGCTGCTTTGCTTTTAACAATAATTCGGATTTATTTTTCTCTTTCTTGGAAATTTTTGCCAACTCCTTGTTCAAATTTCCAAGGTTTTCGTAGCAAAGCGATTGACCCTTTAAATCGTTATACTCAACTTTTAACTTTAAAGCATTTGTATAATTTTCCAGTGCTTCCCTAAAATATTCCTGTTTAACGGAAATGCTATCGGTTGCGTTTCCAAGGTCGAAGTTTAAAATACCCATATTGATATACAGTTTTGCCCTTCCAACTTTGTTGCCTGTTTTTTCAGTTATTTCAATGGCTTTATTGTAATACTCCCTTGCAACATCATACTCTTTCTGAATGTGGTTAATGATACCAATGTTATTGTAGGAATTGTATATATTAAGATTACAGCCAATGGACTCGCCAATTGCCAATGCTTGAAAATATTTTTCAAGAGCAGTGTTCAAATCTCCTTGGTTTTGATACACGTAAGCAATGTACCGGATTGCTTTCGCCTTCTGCTGTAAGAATTTTCTTTGAAAAGGGCTGGGTTGTTCAAGATTTTTTTCAGCCAACTCTTTTGCCTGCCTGTAATAATCCATGGCTATTTCGGGCTGGCTATATTCAAATAAATCGCCAATGGTAAGTAGTATCTCAAATTTTATCGTATCGTGATGCGGTTTTTCTAATTCCAATTTCAGGGAATCAGGATTTCCATTTGTTTGGAAATTAACCAGTGCATTGAAAAACAATAAAATAAAAGTAAAAACAAATATTTTGCGTACTAATACCATAGTATTAACCATCAAAGTATATAAGTAATGAATAAAAAAGCCAATATAGAAATAAATTAAGTGATTCGCTGTACCCGGAATTTAGCATGAAGATATAAAAAAAACAGGCGCAAATCGATTTTGCACCTGTAATGATAACAAAAAATCTTAATAGATTATTGAAGTTTACTTTTCCTTATCATCAATTAAAAATTTCCAATCCTCTCTATACTTTAACCTTGATTACTCTTTCACCATCCTCCTAACCACCCTTTCACCATTCTCAGCCTCGATAACGATCAGGTAGATACCATTCACCAAGCCATCCGTTGGGATGGTCATACGCTCAGAACCCAAGGCATTAGTTTCAAGCACCTTCTGCCCAATCAGGTTGGTGATTATTACCTTACTAATTGCACTAGTATTCATTATAGTAATATTGCCTTTGAATGGATTAGGAAATATTTCCAACCCCGAAATAAAATCAACTTCAACCGCAATTGGGGTAAGGACCACTGGAATAACTTGACTTTGACAAGACTCAAATGCACCATTAAATAAGTGATAGCCTTGTACCGTTATAGTAAAAGTGAAGGAACAGCAGCCAAGCCATATCTCAGCTATCCCTTCCTGATTAGTAATTATTTCGTCCTCGAAATTATGTGATTCATCGAAAATCTCAATCGCTGCATTCTCAATGGGAATTTGGTTTTTGTCTGTTACAATAAATGTTATTCTCCAAATAAAAGGGTTCCAACAATCGTTAACCTCTGTATCTCCCATTACAGTTACTACCCTATTGGGTTCGCCATCCCATTCACCTCCAGTCCAGCCGTGGTTAAGAAAGTATTTATACTGATATTCATCTGCTTGTAACTGTAAGGTTTTTGTCCAAATCCATGTATCCTCAATCCGGGTCATCATCTGGTTATCGGGATCGCTCCCAGGAACTGTCCAGCCAAACATTGAACCGGTGATGTAAATGGTATCATTAACAGGATCAAAATTGGGCTCCTCCCCCTTTTGCAGATTAAAAGTTACATTGTAAGTATCAGGTCCTGAAATAACACATGCCTGAAGGTTCCAGTTGTAGTTTAGTCCATATGAATCAGCCATGCCTACCCATCCATTGTCAAGATCGTAAAGCATATCACCCTTACCACCTACAGCAGGACCAGCATCGCAACCTGCTGGGTGTCCTGCTTCAGTTACGATGTAGTAGCCAAACATCATCTCATCGGAAGCATCAATCTGGTATGGAATCTCCAGCTCAACAGTATTCCATTCTCCAATGGTAACCGTTTCAACATCCTGAGTGTACACTGATGTATGATCGTAACCAGTCCAAATCCTCAGTGAGTATGTGGCATTCACTTCTTTGGGAAAAAAGCTGATCTGGGTGATAAGCATGCCATCATAGTCTGCCAGGTCGGGTTCTTCCCAGCGACTGGCAACGGCAAATTCGCCAGGACCACTATAGCCAACCCCTGTGAAGTTTGTACCATCATCCCAATGAATCCACTCACCGTCATCCTCTTTGGTCTGGTCAAACGGTTTGTAAGTGCTGGACTCTAAAGCAAAAATTTTAATACCCTTTTCCTTACGAAGTATAGAAATTATTGCATCTTCCTGTGTATAAGCAAAGGTCGAAAAAGCTATGAGAAAAGGGATTATCAGTAAAAAATTTTTCAAGCTATTCTTTTTTAATATCTTATTAATACGAATTAACAGTTGAATAAAATGATTCTTGTATATCTTAGTGATCCTTTGTGACTTCGTGTCTTTGTGGCTATTATTATTTCTGCCACTAAGGCACTAAGACACAAAGTTACACAATGCATCAGAATTCAAATTATTGATATTCTATCGATTAACATGATTAAATAAGAGTTGTTTTCAACTGTTAATTCGTATTAATAAGATTTGGCAATAAGGTGATTACATAAATAATGTTTTTAAAAACAGGGAACTAAACAATCAAATTTACAAAAAATAAACGAATGGCAAATATTAGCGCAAAGAATCGATCGCAAAGTCTATTTATAACGTCGATTATTCCATTCCTTGATAAATATTAAAACTGTATAAAAAATATTTTTTAGTTCAATTGTAATTAATTCTTATTTTTGTATAGATCAATGTACTTCGTAAAAATTAAAGGAATAATACTTGACTATAAAAAACTAAAAAATGTACCGAACCTATCTCGTTCTCTTTACAATAACATTTATATCAATCATTAACCTCAAAAATGCAAGCTGTAAATCATTAGAAAAACAAATTGACAGTTTAAACAGCTACGCCTATTCAATAAGCAGCTCAAACCATGCAAAAGCTTTCGTTATTGTCGACTCAGTACTTAGCCTTAGTGTAAATATTGGTTATACAAAAGGAGAAGCTGACGCACTTAGGATTAAGGGTCTTTCCCTTTTTTACGGTATTCAATACTCGCAAGCACTGCTTCTTTTCATAAAGAGTCAAGAAAAATATAAACAGATAGGAGACACAATTGGATTGTGCAACGCCAATAATCTTATTGCCACAGTATACAGCTACCAGGGGTTCCACGAAAAAGCTCTTGAAAAGCATAGGGAAAATCTTGCCATTAGAAGAATAATTAATGATCAGGAAGGTATTTCGATGAGTCTTAACAACATTGCTGTTACCCTCCGAAGCCTTGGCAAACTCCATGAATCGCTGAATTATTACAGGTTTTCTCTTGAAATAATTGCCAAATCTGATGACATCCGTTCTTACGGAAGAGTCCTAAATAATATTGGTAACTTATTTCTTGAACTACATCAACCCGACTCAGCTTTTTTATATTTTCAGAAATCTTTAACCTGATTAATTCATAAACTCAAATTTCGGTATATTTTTTTCAAATAAAGAACCACTTCATTTCATTTTGCGAGAATTTTACATCAAAATTTAAGG
>Ga0334882_1002946_pt1 | contig 16389 bp, 9 predicted proteins | sample GraSluR1_MG_5_FD_207226 | JGI IMG/M metagenome (GOLD analysis project Ga0334882, IMG submission 207226) | Sludge microbial communities from methane-producing bioreactor in Wageningen University, Netherlands - Granular Sludge_15_04-R1 | ecosystem: Engineered > Bioreactor > Anaerobic > Unclassified... | reverse complement strand
TTTCCAGAAAAAGGATGTCCCCCTTCCGGAGCTGGAGGCTCCCAAAAAAAAGAGCGCCGGGGATCTGCAGTGCGTTTTTTTCGTGTACGGCATCGGAGCGCCACCTCATCTCTTCCGGATTTTACGGAAGCTCCCTAAAAGCGCCCTGGCGGTGGTGGTGGTGGAACCCTCTCTCGACCTTATTCTCCACACCTTTTCCCTCACCTCGGTCTATGCGGCGCTCCCCTCGGGATGCCGCATCTCTTTCTTTGCCTTCCCCGAACAGATGCTGGGGCAGGAGGCTCTTACGGTAAACGTGCGCCAGATGGGCACCTTTCTCGCCACCAGCGCCACGGTTATCCGGCATACGGGAGAGGTGGAGGCCAACGGCAAAGCTTTAGACGATCTGGAGCGGGAGCTCTGGCGCATGGTGCGCCTTTCCATCGAGTTTCTCGGCAATACTGCGGAGGATACCCTCATCGGGGTGCGTAACTTCGCTCTGAACACCCCCTGGATACTCAACAGCCCCAACTTTTGCGATTTCGAAAGCTTTTACGGCAGGCCCTGCATCTGCGTGGCCTCCGGGCCCTCTCTCGATAAAAACGTGCACCTTCTCAAGGACATTCAGGATAAATTCATCATTATATCGGCGGATACCGCTGCGAGAAAGCTCCTCTCTCTGGGCATCCGGCCCCATTTTGTTACCTGCATCGAACGCCCTCAAGGTATGTATTGGAAAAATATCCGACCCTTGCTTAAAGAATTTTCTGAAGAATGTTCCAAAATTGTGCTGGTGGCGGCCTTTGTCTGTACCTCCCAAATTGTGGCCCGTTGGCCCGGGCCGGTAAAGATTGTCGGTAAATCTGAACTTGCTTTGGATAAGTGGCTCGCGAGAGATATTATGGGGGGCGAACTCTTTCCCTGCGGAGCTTCTGTGGCGCACATGGCATTTTCACTTTCTAAAACCCTTCGAGCTTCTTCTATCGCTCTCATAGGCCAGGATCTTGCCTATGGAGAAGAGGGTGAAAGCCACGCCGGGGGAACTGCCTCGGAAACGGATATGAGTATTGAGCAAAGTCGCAAAAAAAATCTTCTTGAAGTCCCTGCCGTGAATGGAGGCACCGTAAAAACCCACGGTATTTGGTTCTCCTTTCTCAGGCTTTTCGAGAGTCTCATAGAACAAACCAAAACCCCCGTATACGATTGTACCCAGGGAGGAGCCCTTATCGGGGGGACGGAAGTTTGCGACCTTGAGGACTTTATTGCAAAAAAGAATATAGACCTGGAGGTCTTTGCAGAACCTTCATATAAACTTGCTGCCGAAGCCGTCAAGAAAAGAGATATTCCTCAGATTTCTTCACGGATTCTTCAGAAATTCGATGCAAAGGCTCATGCAGTCCTTGATGCTTCGTTGAGGCTTTTGAGCGAAATAGAAAACCATGTTAGTGCAGTTTCCGAAACCCTTCTTCCTGCCCAGCGCCGCAACCATGCCCGGCAGGCAGCTCTTCTTCTGGATAAACTTCATCAGGGCAATGCTCCTCTTGCCTTTATTGGCCAGAGCTATACCAGCCTCAGCGGAGACATCCTTGCTCGAAGTCGCTCTCTAGAGACCATGGAGCAGGTGCATCTCTGGAAAAAAGCATATTCTGAAATTATTGAGGGACATCGCATCATACTGCGCTTTTTCTCTCAATGGTTTACCTACGCTTCCAGGGCGGTTTTTTGGTGTGGAGAAAGTCCTGTGCATAAGGAAGATCTGCTTGCCTCCTGGGATGAGGCAAAAATTCTAAAAGAGACACAGGAGCTTGTCCATGATTTTCAAACGTCGCTCGAAGAAAAAAGTGTCGCAGTGGGAAAAAATGTCGACACAAGGTTGGTGCGACTGAATAACCTTCTTGCCAAAATGGATGAATACGATTTCCCCGGAGGAGGAGAACTCCTCTGGCAGATGGCGCGGTTTCTCGAAGAGCAGGGCCGGGGAGAACGAGCCTCTCGTATGATGCTTACCACACAAAAAGCTTTTGAGGGGCAATCTCTTCCGGAAGAACAGATTATCGCATTTTTTCAGGACTGTGCCCGCATTCTTTCCAAGCCGGATTTAACCCATGTCCCTCCCTTTAAAGAAGCGCTTTCCATGGCTCGAAATCTTCTTCGTTACAACAGAGAAGATCTTTTCGAAAACCTGGAAAAAAATGTCAAAAACGAGTGGCGCAACTATCTCGAAAACGTACGAGATTCTCGAATTATCGTTGCTGGAGATGAAATTCAGAAGTTTCACCTCTTAGCGGATATCTGCCTTGCGGGAGATGACTTTGGAGGTGCCCTCCGTCATACCTGGAGTCTTGTGCAGTGGGCCTATGTGGAAAAAGATCCACGGGGCAAACGGTATCTTCAGTGGCTTTGTAAGCATTTGGAGATAGCTCTCAAGGCGGTCAAAGAAGAAGATCGCCTGGCGGGGGAGGATGTCCTTCAGGAGCTTGTGGCTTTTTCCGGCCTTCTCGTATTCTATGGCCCCCTGATTTCTTCCGGACTCTTGGAGATTTTGCAAAAAGAGGGGCTCAACCTTGCGGAGGAAACAGCCGAAAAAGAAGTATGAGGTGTTTATGCTCGTAAAGAAGTTGGGATGTCTGATTGTTAGAGAAGGGGGTGTTGCGGAAAAGCCAGGGTAATCCCAGCGTTGTAAGCGGTTATGGTGTACCAAAGTAGACGTTTCAAAAAGGTCGGGCAGGGAAGCCCGATGCAGCACACCACACAAGGAGGTATTTTATTATGCGTGTATATCACAATATTCCTGCGCTTTTTGCCTATAATGCGCTGAATGCCACCAACGAGAGCCTGCAGAAATCCATCAACAAGCTCTCCACGGGGCTTCGGATCAACAGCGCCGCGGATGATGCGGCGGGGCTCGCCATCAGCGAGAAGATGCGCGCCCAGATCAACGGGCTGGACATGGCTGTCCGCAATTCCCAGGACGGCATTTCCATGATCCAGACTGCCGAGGGTGCCCTTAACGAAACTCACTCCATTCTGCAGCGTATGCGTGAGCTTTCGGTTCAGGCCGCCAACGATACCCTCACTAACCAGGACCGTAAGTACATCCAGGATGAAGTGGATCAGCTCACCCAGGAAATCGACCGTATCTCCACCACCACCCAGTTCAATAAAAAGAAACTTCTCGATGGTAGCGCTTCCGCCCTGTGGTCTTCGGACACTCTGGAGACCGAAGCCTACATCCGGGGCAGTCTCCGCACCATCGACCAGTTCGGCCAGAAGGACGCCGCCGAGGGTAACTACACTATCCGTATCAGTGCCAACCCCGGCCAGGCGGAGATCCAGAAGAGCGATATCTTCACGATCAAACACGAGAACGTGGCCATGAACGTGGGATTGAACACCGAGCTTGGTTTCGAGCGGGTTTCGATAGACAACCTCCCCGCAGGCGATTACAAGATGACCGTAGCTACTTCTGTCGATGTTGTTGCCACCGCATCGCAGTCCTATAACGTCGGTACCATCAGTGCTGGCACGGGGTATGTTGCAGGTGCCGCTGCGGCGAGCATCTTGTTCGAAGTGCTCAGCGTAAACACCGCCTCCAACACCGTGGTGGTTCGGGCAGAGGCTTACGTTATGTCTGCCGGTGGTGCCGTGGCGAACTACGTGCAGGAGAATCTCACCCTTACCACGGCGACCAAGAGCGCTTATACGGGGCTTGGTTTTGCTATGGGTGATGCGCTGGCCATTGATGCAGCCTCCAATTTTTCCGTAGGTGGTCGTCATGTGATGCACCTTGCGGGAAGTGCTGCCGGAGGTACTGGAGCCATCAACGTCAGTGCCACCATTAATTCTTCGTGGGCCGCGGAAGGAAACTGGGCTTTGGGAGCTGCTGGTAGTGCCCTTAGTTATGATCGCGGTTTTGCCCTTGACTTGGGCGATATGAACGGCAAGGATGTCCACTTCCGGACCTTCTTCCTGAACACCCAGAATGGTCAGGTGTATCAGTCGGATATCCGGATTACCTTCAGCACTGGCATCACGGGCTACACCGCCTTCGGTGCTACAGCGATTGGGGCGACTTTCACCGCCGCTTACGTGGGGCAGACTGCCGAGGGCGACGTAAGCCTTCGGGATCTGGACAAATTCTGGGATGCCAACGGGCGTTTCCTCCTGGAAGATCCCCAGACCATCACCATTACCCAGGGGGATGGTAAGAGAACCAGCATTACCCTCAACTCTACGGACACTCTGGATGGAGTGGCGAAGAAGCTCAACGATGCCATCGCCTTCGGCCTTGGGCAGTACCAGTACGTGGGAGCCGATGCAGACATGTTCGTCTCCTTCGTGGGAGAGGAAGATGTTGTCGGTTCCACCCCCGAATCCGTGCAGGGCACCATGGTTATCCGCAGTGCCGTATCCGGCGCTGCCGGGCAGCTCGCCTTCGCGGGCGACGAAGACGTCATCAAGGCCCTCAGCCTGAATGTCATTCAGGACTCTTCGGAGAACGAATTCCGGGTAACCGTACAGGATGCCCACAACGGCAACACCGTGGCCTCCGCCGTGAAGATCACCGGCAACATGCTCCGGGGAGTGGTGCACGAGAACGTGGACGTCAAGTTCAACGCCATGGCGAACATCAACGTGGAGTGGTCCGATGCCGCCAAGGGTTTCATGCTCACCCGGGATGACGAAGTCTATGAAACCACCCTTCACCTGGCGGATAACAGCACGGTCTTCCAGATCGGCGCCAACGAGAAGGAAGACATGGGAGTCGCCATGGGCGACATGGGAGCCGAGGCTCTCGGCGTGAACGCCATCGTGGTCACCGATCGGGAGTCCGCTGCCCGGTCCATCACGGTTATCGACAACGCCATCGACCGGGTCTCCACCCAGCGGAGCGCTCTTGGAGCGTACCAGAACCGGTTGGAGCACACCATCAGTAACCTCACCACCGCCAGCGAGAACCTCAGCGCAGCGGAAAGCCGCATCCGGGATCTCGACATGGCCAAAGAGATGATGAACTTCACCAAGCTCAACATCCTTTCCCAGGCGGGCACCTCCATGCTTGCCCAGGCCAACCAGCTTCCCCAGAACGTCCTCTCCCTGCTGCGGTAGGCTTTTACCAGCGTTTCTATCAGGACACGAGCGAAACAAGTTCGTTCTTTGGGGGGAAGGGGCTCGTCCCTTTCCCCCTTTTCCGTAAAAACCCGGTAAAAGCGGTGTGTTGAGGAGGTGGGAAGCATGATGAGCTCGAGGATTTCCTCGGTTCAGGAGGGAGAGATACTCTCCCGGTACGGCGATACGGGACAAAAGGCCGCCGCAAAGAACCAGGGGAACCTGCAGGAGCGAATCCTTCAAAACCCCGAACTGCTGCAGGAAAAGGTGGACAAGGTTCAGGAGATGTCCGATCTCATGGGGCATTCCCTGGAGTTCGATGTACGAAAAGAAGCCAACATTGTACAGATAGTGGTAAAAGATAGATCCTCCGGGGATGTGATTAAGAAAATCCCCCCGGAGAGGATCGTGAAGTTCCTGGAAGGGATGGAAAAACTTCTGGGAAGTCTCTTTGACGAGAAGTTCTAGCGTTTTTCATTGCACGGCACCAATTCGAACGGTAACCTTTCAATAGCTTGCGGCGGAACTCTTTCCAGTAAATCTTTAGCGTCAAACTTTCTCAAAATTCTGCCGTGAGCTTTTCTGTTTCTCTTCGATTGTTTTTTTCACGAACCCGATTCTTCTCCATGTCTTGTTGTTTGAAAAAATTGCTGCTGTTTGCGAGGAGTTGAAACCCACGTGCGTATCGCCCTCATCCCTGCCCGGGGAGGAAGTAAGCGAATCCCCGGAAAAAACATCAAGCTTTTCCATGGCAAACCCATGATATGCTATTCTATAGAGGCGGCTCAGAAAACTGGAGTCTTTGATCGCATCGTGGTTTCTACGGATTGTCCGGAAATCGCACACATTGCTCTGGAAGCGGGTGCGGAGGTTCCCTTTATGCGCCCCCCGGAAATAGCCAATGATTATGCTTCCCTTGCAGACGTGGTGTTGCACGCCCTCGATTGGTTCGAGAAAAAAGAGGCTATCCTGGTGGATTTTTGTTGCTGCATCTTGGCTACGGCTCCCTTTATCAGGGCTTCGGATATACAAAAGGGCTTGGCCCTGATGGAAGAGAAAAAGGTGGCCTCCGTTTTTTCCGTTACTACCTTCGATTTTCCTATCTTTCGAGCTTTGGAGCTACAAGAAGACGGGGCCCTTGCCATGATATGGCCCGAATACATGAAAACGCGATCTAACGATCTCCCCGAGGTGTATCACGATGCGGGGCAGTTTTATTGGCTGGAAACGGCGAGGTTTCGGAAAAGCGAGCTCATTTATTCTCTCGACGCTCTTCCAATATGCCTTCCGAGGAAAATCGTCCAGGATATCGATACCCCCGAAGATTGGGAATGTGCGGAACTTATGTTCGAAGCGCTCCAGAGTTCTGCGGAGGGAAGGTAAGATAACGATACGCTTTCAGGCGGAGGAGATAGCTCTATGTTCAACGGAAAAAGTATTTTGATCACCGGAGGTACCGGTTCCTTTGGAAGGCGTGCGGTAAAGAAAATCCTGCAGGCCTGGAAGCCCGAGCGCATGGTTGTTTATTCCAGGGATGAATTTAAACAGTATACCATGCAGGAGGAACTTTCGCCCCGAGAATGTCACGCGCTTCGCTATTTTTTGGGGGATGTCCGGGATAGAGAACGCCTTTCCATGGCCATGCGGGATATCGACTATGTCATTCATGCGGCGGCGCTCAAACAGGTTCCCGCAGCAGAATATAACCCCATGGAGTGCATAAAGACCAACGTTTTGGGAGCCTCCAACGTTATTCACGCCGCCATAGAAAATAAGGTGAAGAAAGTGGTTGCCCTTTCCACGGATAAGGCGGCAAATCCCATTAACCTTTACGGAGCTACCAAGCTTTGCGCGGATAAGCTCTTTGTGGCGGGGAACAATCTTGCCGGAAAAGGACCTACCCGTTTTTCCGTAGTCCGGTACGGCAACGTTATGGGATCCCGGGGTTCGGTGATTCCTCTTTTCCAAAAACTGGCGGCGGAGCAAGCCCCTTTTTTGCCCGTAACGGATCCTGAAATGACCCGGTTCTGGATTACTCTGGATCAAGGGGTGGATTTTGTGCTTAAAGCTTTTCACCGGATGTGGGGAGGAGAAATTTTTGTCCCTAAAATCCCCTCCGCCCGCATAACGGACCTGGCCCGGGCGATAGCTCCGGAAATTCCGTTAAAGATTGTGGGAATCCGCCCCGGAGAGAAACTCCACGAAATCATGTGCCCCCGGGATGATGCCCGGAGCGTGCTGGAATTCGAAGATCATTATGTCATCTCTCCCTCTATTCTTTATGTGGAGACGGAGAAAGAACGAACCCGTAATGCCCTTGGAGAAGAGGGGAAACCTGTGGCGGAAGAGTTTGAATACAGCTCGGGAACAAATCCTTGGTTTTTTTCGGTGGAAGAAATTCAAAAGCTCATAAAGACTATGTAGCCATAGATGTTGTGGCATATTTTATTGTGAGGTGTTTATTGAAAATGCCGGAGGTTAGGGTCGCAGGGGATCGTTTTTTGGGGGAAGGCCATCCCGCTTTTATCATCGCCGAGATTGGAGCGAATCATAACCGCTCGCTCAAAATGGCCAAGGAACTCATCGATATGGCCGTGGAGGCCCGGGCGGATGCGGTGAAACTCCAGATTTACAGTGCCGATACTCTGTATTCCAGGAAAACTCCCCGGCATTCCGGGTATGAGAAGGATCTGCATACCCTCATTGAAGAAATCGAGACTCCCCGGGAATGGCTTCCTGAGCTTGCTTTGTATTGCAGGGAGAAGAAAATCCTTTTTTTTGCCACTCCTTTCGATATACAAGCGGTGGATGAGTTGGATGAAGTCAGTTCTTTTTTCAAGATCGCTTCCTTCGAATTGGTGGATCTGGAGCTTCTGCGTTACTGTGCTCTCAAGGGAAAACCTCTCATTATCTCCACGGGTTTGGCGAATATGGAGGAGATAGAGCAGGCTTATCTCTGCTGTAAAAATGCGGGAAACGAACAGGTAGTTTTTTTGCAGTGCGCCTCCATGTACCCCTCACCTCCCCATATTATGAATTTGCGTTCCATGGAGACGCTTCGAAGAGCCTTTGGAACTCCCGTGGGGCTTTCGGATCACACTCTGGGGATTCATGTCAGCGTGGCGGCGGTGGCCATGGGGGCTTCGGTAATTGAAAAGCACGTTACTCTGGATCGCACCCTTCCCGGGCCGGATCACCCCTTTGCCATAGAGCCCAGCGAACTCAAGGAGATGGTGCGCCAGATCCGGGAGGTGGAGGCTGCATTGGGGGATGGGCGTAAACTCGGCCCTGCCCCGGAGGAGATGGAATTTTATGCCAAGGCCCGGCGAAGCATCCACGCCGCTCGGGATATTCCCAAAGGAACGGTGCTCACCCGGGAGATGCTTTGCATCAAACGCCCTGGGTACGGTATCGCTCCCAAAAACGTGGAGATTCTGCCGGGGCGTTTAGCCATGCGGGATATCGAAGCGGATGAGTGGATTACCTGGGATATGGTTTGATGAGCTCCTCACGAAGAACTTTTATTTATGCCGCCAACAACAACAATGGTTTTTTGTGTGGCCATGCCATCGCCCAAGCGGGTTTTTCTCCGGAATATCTGCTGTTGCACCCTTCGGAGAAGCAGAAGTTTGGAAAAGAAATCCGCTCACTTTTTCCACGAACCCCGGTTTTAGAATGGGGCGAGAAGAGGCTTTTCGAAAAATTGGAGAGTATTGCGGCAGACATGTTGTTGTCTATAAATTTTGGGTATATTTTCCCTTCAAAAACGCTGTCTTTATTTAAGTATTCTATGAATTTGCACACGGGCTATCTCCCTTTCAATAAAGGAAGCCACCCTAACGTTTGGTCTATTGTAGAAGGAACTCCCGCGGGAGTAACATTGCACGTAATGACTCCTGACGTGGATAATGGAGATATTATTGCACAAAAAGAAGTCCCCGTGTCCGAGATGGATACGGGGAAAGCGTTATATTCCAAGCTGGAAGAGGCTTCGGTTGATTTAATCAAAGAAGTTTTTCCAACCCTTTTATATGGGGAAATACGCAAAACCCCCATGCCCGAAGGGGGAACTTTTCATTTTGCCCGAGAGTTTGATGATTTATGTTCTTTTTCCCTGGATGATACTGTACATGTTGGTGCTTTTTTACGCCGGCTCCGGGCTTTATCTTTTCCTCCTTATAAAAACGCTTATTTTCTAGATGGTCACGGTAATCGGGTATATATGGATATTGTGCTGAGCGAGGAAGAGAAGAGAGATTCTTGAAAAGCATGGAGATTGAGCTATTTCATTTTGATTTTTTACGGCATCTTGCTTGGCAGGCTCTGGGAGCGGAATCTTTATGAGAAGCACCTCAAGCGGTTCCGAAATTTGAAGAGAGCTCCATGTAGGTGATCTGCCGGAGAGGATGGCGGAAGGGATTTGAAGATGGAGTAGAGAAACCGAGCGGGATAGCGTTCTCCGGATATTCTGAAAGCGCGTGAACATTTTTGATGTGACGAAGTGCGCCGCTTCGCCGGAGGTAAAGACGTATAAGATGCCTACGTTTCATGGATATCATATTTCCCCCGAACTATTCCTTCCATTTTCTTCAGCTCTTGATCCGTCAGAAATTCAAAATGGGTTTTCCTTTTTTTTGCCGAAAGAAAGCCCTTCCCCTGGAGGGAGAGGCGGATGAAGAGATCTATCAGGCGGTCCGGCATGTCCAGAATATCCTGGAGGGCCTGTTTGGTTTCGTCGTATTTTGCGAGAAAATCCAGTTCCTTCAAAAGTTCTTCTTCTCCCGTGCGTTTTACGAAATCGTACAGAGCTTCGGCTTGGAGTGTCATATCCATGTACCGGTACCAGGAAGCGGTTTCCCCATGGACAGTCATGTGCCCCGCATCGTCCAGATGGTACTCGATAAGGCGCATCAGTGGTCTTGAAAAGCTTTCCAGGGAGTGGTCGTAGAGGGGCAGATCTTTCAGCATGGTGGCGGAGATGGGGAAAATAAGCCCCTTGGGGGTAGCTTGCCGCAGAGATAGGATGTTATGGATGAGAAAACGATGAATACGGCCATTGCCATCTTCGAAGGGGTGCAGAAAGACGAAGCCATAGGAAATGATGGCCCCATGCACAAGAGGATGCAGGGCCTCTTTTTTCATGATTTCATGGCATTCAAGCAGACCTTCCATGAGTTTCGGGAGATCCTCCGGTTTGGGAGGAACATAGTGTACGATCTGTTTATAGTGAGAAGACGTTTGAGCAATGTAGTTTTGATTTTTCCTGTAATCCCGGTCCTGAAACCGGGGATCCATCAGTTGGTTTTGCAGCTGAAGAAGTGATTCTTTTTTGCAAAAATCCTGATGTTCCGCTATTTCGAGGAGCTGCATAAATTTCTCTATCCTGGATGTACTGGGCTTGATGTGCTCGATTTCGAAGGAAGATGTGGTTTCCTTGTTGTAAAGATAACTTAAAGCGCGTTGGAGCAATTCCGGGGAGTAGGAGATCAGAAGTTTCTCGAAATATTCCTGGAGATGCAGCTTCTCCATGGCTTTAAGCTTTTCGGTACGCCGGATGATGGGGCAGAAGGATCGCTCCCCGAGAAGGTTGTTGATGATCCGCTGGCGTGGAACACGTTTCCCCGCAGGAAGGGCATAGTATTTTGTACCCTCCAAAAGGGGAAAGTAATTCCCCCTGGTCATGTCTTGTAGCGCAAGCTGTTCGCCTGTCAAAAATTCGTAGAGGAACCAGGTTTTGCGGGTATATTTTCCCGTAGGTTTTAGAGCTATCCATGCTGTAAGCTCTTTTTTTGGAATTACCTTGAAAAGGGCCGACAGAATGCCGAGATTGATCCCATCGTATTTGAGCGCAAATTCCAGGTGGTCTCCGGATTTCTCCCCGGGCCAGTAGGATGGGGGGTAGGATGTTTGTACCTGGGCCCCTTGGATAGTGGAGTTTAAAGTTCCGGAAGAACGCACCGAAGAAGCGTGCCAATTCGGCAAAACCTTGAGTTGGTATTGCTCGATAAGAAAAGAGTATCCCGCCGGGCGGTTCGATGTGAACTGCACCATGATCACCTCAAAAAAGTGGTATCCCCCTCAAAAAACGTTTACTAAGAGCTATAAACACCAAAATAAACGTATTGTCAATGTTTTTTTGTTCCATCGTTTTTGCGAAAATGCGAAAGTCGTTGTTGTTGCTGGAAAAAAGCTTTTTCATCTTCCTAGGGAGGCTCGGACAATAGGTTTTTCTCTTTTCCGGACTATGGAGCCGAATTCTGTCCTTCCATGGTATCATTATAGGATACTTCGAGAGGGGTTTTCCAACCTAAAATTCACAGCTTGCGAAAGAAAGGGCATGGTCTTTATGGATATACGAGAACTCGAAGCCCTTATTGCAAAGGGCGAAAGTCCTTATGTAGAGTTTAAGGAAGAAAGCGTACGAGCTAAAGATCTTGCTGCGGAGATTGTGGCTTTTGCAAATTGCGAGGGCGGCATGATTCTTCTCGGAGTAAACGATGGTGGAAATGTGACGGGAATGGAAGAAGAGGCGGCGGAAGAAAAAATCATGAACATCTGTCGCACGAGCTGTATTCCTCCCATTGTTCCCGAATTTGAAATAAAAGAAGTAGAGGGAAAAAAAGTTGGAATAATCCATGTAGAAAAGGGATTTCACAAACCCTATTATACGGTGGATAACAAGTATTATATCCGAGTGGGAAGTACCAAACGAATTGCTTCGAGAGAAGAACTCCTGAGACTTTTCGAAAAGACTGGAAGTTTCCATTTTGACGTTTCCCCAGTAGCGGATGCCACGATTAAGGATTTGAACCTTGAGCGCATTCGGGATTATTTTTTGCAATACAACGCCTTCGATCTTTTTGAGGAATCCCGGGAATCCATGGAGAGAATTCTTGTAAACGGAGATATTCTCACAGAGGCGGAAGGACATGCCGCGTGCACCTTGGGGGGGCTCTTGATTTTTGGCATTCACCCGGAAAAATTCCTTCCTCAAAGTGGTATAAGCTTTGCCCATTTTAATGGGACTGAAATAACGGATGCCTTGATAGATAAGAAGAATGTCCTGGGCAGGCTTCCGGATGTGGCAGAGCAGATGATGGTTATATTGCAGAATAACATGATGCGTCCTTCGGTAATCGAGGGAGCTCAGAGGAAAGAGCAGGAAGAATATCCCCTGTTGGCGTTGCGGGAAGCGGTTGTCAATGCCCTGGTGCACAGAAATTATGGTATATGGGGATCGAAGATTCGCATTTTCATGTTTGAGGACAGAATAGAATTTCGAAGCCCCGGCAGGCTTCCTAATACGGTTTCCGTAGAGAAGATGAAGGTGGGAGTTTCCTATGCACGAAACCCCTTCCTGGTGAAATACATGGAGAACTTGCGTTATATCGATCAATTGGGAAGAGGAATCCCCATGATTCTTTCAGCCATGAAGAAGATGGGGGCGAAGGAGCCTCTTCTGATGGAGCAGGGGGATGAGTTTGTCCTAAGGCTGTATCGAAAGTAAAGTAAGATGGATTCTGGAAATTGAGGCACATAGAAATCCCCGAGGAGCACGTGCTCCTCGGGGATTTCTATGTGCACTTTTCTTGGGTTTGCCCGTTAAGGCATCACCGTGTCCAGAGGCTCGTTATTCGCTGCTTCCGGACCAGTTCGCAAAGGTTTTACTTATGGAAGCAAGCTGGGCGCTGTAGAGAGCGATGCTTTGTTCCGCTGCGGCATACTGAGTCCAGAGGCGTTTTTCGGTGATGGAGATTTGGCGTTCATAGTCTTCGATGCGTTTGTCTATGTAGCTGATTTCCTGTTGCATAAAGTAGATTTCGCTAGCTATTCTTCCGTCCGGAGTCGAGGTGTTTCCGCCTACGTTGACGGGGGTTGTGCTGACAAGGGCAGTCATGTATTCGTTCATCTGTTCCATGCTTGCGGTCATCATCTCTGCCACGAAGTATTCCGTTCCTTGCACGTGGTGAGCAGAGTCGTTCGGCAGGGTAACGTCAAGACCCAAACTCTTCAGCACCCCGTCGGAGTCCTCTATATACAGGTCTTCGTCGATGTCTTTGCTGATGATGGAGAGGGTGTTGTTCGTTATCTTGGCACGAATTTGAGCGGGCTCTGTAAAAGAGAAACCGCTTCCCGCAGGGGTTACTTTGGCGTCGTTGATCTTCTGCGCGAGAGTTGTGAGGGTGTCTCTTTCCGTCACGGAAATGGTGGTGGTCTTTCCTCCCACGGTTACGCAAAAGTTCCCGGTTTTAAAACCATCGCGGACCTCGCTTAAGAGTTCCGTAGAGCTGGAGAGAGAGTCCGTCATCCACTGATCGTAAAAGGGAAGCTCCCCCGGAGTGAGGGCTTCCATAAACTTGCTCTGATCGAATTCGATCTTGCCGCTTTTTCCGTAATCTGCGGATTCCGTGGTAATTCCAAGCTGCGAGAGCATGGAGAGAGGCCCCAGAGTTTCGACGGAGTCCGATATCAGCTGGCGAAGCCGGTTTTTTGTCTGCCAGAGCATGGAGTTACCATGGAGCAGGCCGAATTTTTTGTCGAAGTCGCTGGAGGTTTGCCAGTCTTCGGAATTCTGTTCGACCTCCTCTTCTTCGGAGAGCCGTATGTTGATCCAGTCCATGGCATCGTTATAGGCCGTGACAAATTCCTGGATGGCCGTGATGGCTTTTTCCGTGTCGAGAACGATTTCCATTCCCACGTGGCCGATATTCTTGAGCTCCAGGGTGGTGTTTCCCACAAGGTCGTCGATGGTATTGCTGGAGCGCCGCACCTCTACGCCGTTGAGGTCGAGAATGGCATCCTGGGCCTTTACCCAGTGGGCTCCCTCTTCGGTGGCGTCCAGATTGAAGAATCCGAGAATGTCGTCTCCCGTGCCCGCTTCGAGGGTGAATACGTTGCTGTGGTAGGAGAGGGAGTCCCCCGTGCCGAGCTGGATGGACATGGCTCCGGTGGGTTCCGTGCCGGAGGTCCAGGTGATGAGTCCGGCGCCGTCAAAAGTGAAGTCCGTTCCCTCCGTGTAGGTGGTGCCCCCCACGGTAATTTCCATGAGTGCCGAGGAGGAGAGGGAGGGAAAACCCCCGCCAGGAGCATACGCAGTAATATCGGTGGTGGCTCCGCTTCCCGTTCCTGTAACGTTCAGGGTGTTGGAGAAGTAGACCGTATATTCGTCGCCTTCTTCGGGATGTAATCCCGGATCCTTCCAATGGATGCTGCCGTCCACGTTGTTGTAGTCGAAGTCGATTCCCGCCCGGTAGGTTCGGTCACCTGCTTTGATTTCCGACACGTAGGGAGGATAATCCCATTTCACCACATATTCGGTTCCTTCAGCGGGGGCTCCGGCCTCCCATGTGAGTTCTCCCGTTGAAGGATTGTAGTTATAGGCAGTTTTGCTTAAGGGGTTTCCGTCAGTATCGTAGACCGTCACAGAGGGGGGCACTGATTTCGTGACGGGGTCGCCCATGGTTACGCTGCTGCTGGAATCTTTGACGAGCCGCTCTTCCGGGGTGCGGGCCAGATAGTCCGTTCCTCCTGTGCCGGAAGCAAATTCCCCCCGAAAGGCGGTGACGTAGCGAGTGGTGGTGGAGCCGAGCCCCGACTCCAGGCTGGATATGACCATGCGATTGTCGATAAGCTGAGCATCCACGGCGAGGCGCTGTCCCGTGATATCATCCGTGGCGTTGGCGATCTTGTAGTTGATGTCCAGGATGCTGTCGGTGGCTTTTACCTCGATTGTTCCACGCCCGCCCCCGACATTGATGGAGAACGTGCCTTCCAGCCCGAGAGCCTCGGAACGATCGCTCACCCGGGTGGAGATCCGGCTCTCGCTTTGGGCGAGCTGCCTGATGTTGATGTCCCAGTTTTGCAGCATGGCCTCCGTGGTGGGGGTGGCGGAAATGATGTTGGAAGCCTCGGCTCCCGAGGGGCTGTAGACGGTAAAATCCGCCTTTTTAACCTTGTAGGTGGATGCCTGGGTGAGAAGAGTGAGGGATTTTTGAACGACCTTGAAGTTTGCCGACATTTCTTCGAAAAGGCCGATTTTGAGTTCCAGGGTCTCTTTTTTCGTCTCCAGAGGTTCGTACTGCTTGCGTTTGGCCGCAAGAATGGTGTCCACCATAGATCCCCAGTCCATGCCGGAGCTTGCACCGGTAGACATCTTGAACATGGAGTTATAATCGTAAGCCATAAATATCCCCTCCTTGGGAGAGTGGTTTTTAGATATAATACACATATCCGCTATCAATATCGGTATGAAAAGGGTTTCCCTAAAGGGAACGGAGAAGTAAAAAAAGAAGTTTTTACGTGTGGACTGACCATGAAGGGAAGTGAAGCAGAGTATGTTTTTACCGTATGGAAGGCAGTGGATTACCCCCGAGGACCGTCGGGAAATTGATGCGGTTCTTTCGGGAGATTGGCTTACTCAGGGGCCGAAAGTGCAGGAGTTCGAAGCCCTTGTGGCGGAATATGCCGGAGTGCCCTATGGGGTTTCTTTTTGCAACGGTACCGCGGCGCTGCACGGAGCCATGCACGCCGCAGGGGTGGGGCCGGGAGAATGGATTGTCACGTCTCCCCTTACCTTTGCCTCCACCGCCAACGGAGCGCTCTTTACCGGGGGAAATGCGGCTTTTGGAGATATTCATCCTGAAACGCTTTGCCTCGATCCCGGGGAAGTGCGGAAAATCCTCGATAAAGCCGAAAAATTACCCCGGGCGGTGGTCCCCGTGAGCTATGCGGGGTATCCCGCTCCTCTGGAGGAATACCGCAAGGCTGTGGGGTCTCGGGATGTGCTGATCATCGAAGATGCCTGCCACGCTTTAGGAGGAGACCGGGAGGGAAGAAAAATAGGCTGCCATGCGGATATGACGGTTCTGAGCTTTCATCCTGTAAAGCATATCACCACCGGTGAAGGGGGGATGGTGCTTACCCGGAGCAAGGAGCTGGCGAAATCGCTGCGGCTTTTCCGTACGCATGGTATTACCAAGGAGGAAGGAGATTTCGAGTATCCTTCCCATGGCCCTTGGTACTATGAGATGCAGGATCTGGGGTGGAACTATCGGCTTACGGATATGCAATGCGCCCTGGGAATCAGCCAGATGCAGAGGCTGGATTCTTTTATAGTGCGCCGCCGGGAGATTGCGGGACTTTATGCGAAACTCTTCGCGGAAATGGAAGAAGTGCGTACTCCTCCCCGGCACGAGGGGCATGCTTGGCATCTGTACCCTCTCTGGGTGGTGCCGGAAAAGCGCCGGGGGCTTTTCGAATATCTCCGGAGCCGGGAGATGGGAGTACAGGTGCATTATCTGC
>Ga0334882_1002945_pt1 | contig 16394 bp, 16 predicted proteins | sample GraSluR1_MG_5_FD_207226 | JGI IMG/M metagenome (GOLD analysis project Ga0334882, IMG submission 207226) | Sludge microbial communities from methane-producing bioreactor in Wageningen University, Netherlands - Granular Sludge_15_04-R1 | ecosystem: Engineered > Bioreactor > Anaerobic >... | reverse complement strand
GTACAAGGAGTTGCGGATCGGATCGGCGGAAGCGATGCGCGGGGGTTCCTGCGGGGTCGGGAGGTCGGCGCGTGCGGCAAGGCCGCCGCGCCGAGCGGCTGGGTCGGCCTTCTGGCCCGACCGTTCCGAAGGGGGGAGCATCCCTGCGCGCTTCGCTTGCCGCCGTCGGTAGCGTCAAAGCCGCCCCACTTCCCGCCCTTGGCGTTCGTTCCTCACACGCGGGCGGGAGCGGGATCGACCTTGCCGCGTTCCCTGATCTACTCATAAAAATGGGCGGAATGATCCAGCAGTGAAGCATCTTTGAATCCGCCCCGAATGATTCCACCCATTTTTACCAAGGGCGCGACGATTCCAGCGCATCTGCGTCGTTGCGAAAGGCTCGCAGTAGTGATCTACAGCATCGCTTTCGACGCCTCGCATCTACGCCGGACTTATCGCGTGCCTAGATCAGGGCTAAAATCCCGCTTCCCGGATCACATCGCTGGCGCGACATCCCAAGGCTTCTGCGAATCTGACGACCATTTCCACCGTGACATTGTGCTCCCCGCGTTCGACAAGGCCGACATAGTTGCGGTGGCAGTCGATTCGTTCGGCAAGCGCTTCCTGCGAATATCCTTTGGCTTCCCGCCTTGCGCGCAAGGCGTTGCCAAGATTCAGGCGGCGGAGATCTTGGGACAGGGGAATGATAAGCCTGCAAAGGTTAAGGGCAAGCCGAAGAAGGCGGCCGTAGCGGGCAAGGCTAAGGGGAAGACCGCGCAGCCCAAACGCAAGAAGATCGCTATCTCCAAGCCGAAAGCCAAAAAGGCTGGGCGCAATGCTAAGAAGGCCTGATCCGGAGCCGTTGCAATGAACATTCACATCAAAGCCATTGCGCTGACCATGATGGTTGCGCTCGTTTCAGGTTCAGTAGCGCGGGCTCAGCCACCTCCCGAAGGGGGCAAGAAGATGCTGGTCGCGTACTTCTCGCATACCGGTAATACCCGCGCCATCGCCGTGCAGATCCAAGAGGCGACTGGCGCTGATGTCTTTGAGATCGTGCCGGCTAACCCGTATCCGGAGACCTACTCCGATGTTCTAGCCCGAGCCAGGCAGGAGTTGAAGGACGATATCCGCCCGGAGCTGAAATCCGCGGTTCCGGATATCGCTCCGTACGACGTGGTTTTCGTCGGCTCCCCCAACTGGTTCAACACGATTGCCCTGCCAGTGATGACATTCCTCTCCAGCCGCGATTTCACTGGCAAGACCATTGTGCCGTTCGTGACCCACGGGGGCGGTGGATTGGGAAAGAGCCTGCAGGATATGAAGCGCTTGGCCCCAGGGGCGACGGTGCTCGAGGGCCGGGCTTACCGGGGTGACGCCGTGGAAGATGCCGGCGAAGACGTGCTGGCGTGGCTGCGAGGACTGAACCTGGTCGAATAGACGGGTTAAGGCTGCTGTCTACCGGCGAGGGGCTGGGGGACCGGTGGCGAATGCGGCTTGGCTCTCCCTATCCGGCGGCCGACAAGTAGAAGGACGGTCACCACGATAGAGACTATGGCCCTTTGCGGACCAGGCGGGCGCGGCCGTGCATGCCTTTGAGCACCCATTCGGAGCATCCGCTGTCGAAAGCGACGCCCCAGGCGTGGCCTCGATTGTAGGCCTTGGAGCTCCAGTAAAACCGCGGCGGGGTATTGGGGAAGGCGGCAGGATCGATCGTGGGTTTGTGATAGCTGCCCAGGCACCATCCGCCGACGCCTTTAGCCATGCCTTGCTGGCTGCCGCTGCTGCAATATACGAGTGAATTCAGTTCTTCCGAGGTTGGCAGGCGCCAATCGTCGTGGCCGGCGAAGGAGACCCCCTTGGCGGCTTGCACGGCCTCGTCCCACATCAGGACGGTGGCTTCTCCGGTACAGCCGTCGGGCGTCCATTCCTGGCCGATGCTGCATTTCATCCACATCAGGCCGGTTTCCACGTCCGTAACGGTGCCGTCCGCGTGGTCCCGATAGCGGGAGGCGGGTGATTCGGCAACGGCGTGAAGGGCAAGGACGACTGTTGACAGGGACAGCAGATTGAAAAGGGTGCGGTTCATGGTTGTTTCTCCGGGTGGCGTGTAAATGGCGTTGTAGCGCAAATGGGCGCCCACGGCAAACCATGGCTGACAACCATGGGACAGGTTTGGGCTTGGATTGCCACCTTACTCCCGGATCCCTATACTCGGCGCATGGATAAGATGAATAGAGCGAGCTATACCGCGGAAAGATGAACCAGCATGCCCTATTACCCCAAAGACGCTGCTGTCATGGACAAATTGAGGGACCTGCTGGCAGAGCAGGGCATGCCTTTGGTGATTGTTCGCAAGTTCAACCAGCTGATGGGGGCCATCAGCGTGCAGGTCGAAGACGAGTACACGAGCCGGGCGGTGATTGACACCGTGTTCGTCGCTTTGGAGCATCAGGCAGAAACGATCCGGGAACCGGAGCGCGCCGCCCTTTTGAAGCGGATAGGGGAGTGCCGCCAAGAGATCAACAAGCGCTTGGACCGGCGGCAACACCGGCAGGGGAGCTGATCTCGGTGCCTGGTCTTGTGCCCAGGGCGAGGGCGGGCCATGGATTAGGCTTTCACCTGTTTTCAAGCCACAGGTACATGTCGAGGTGAACTCTGGCGATGCCCTGGCAAGCAGAGTATCTGGCGGCAAACGCCTGGTACATGTCGCTGGTGTCCTTCTGAAGATATTTCAAGCCGGGCCACGGCGGCAGTTTCCCGCGCCCTGCGAGACGCTTCAATCCCTTGGCCACGGCACTGTCCAAGGGAACTTCGAGCCAAGGCTCAACTTTGCCAATCTGGAAGTGGCGATTGAGATATTGGTTGTATAGCGCGTCCCGGAGGAAAAGGTTGAGCGCCTTCCTTGCCGCCCCCCAGGGACGGTTCTTGATAGGAAGGGCATCCAACAGGCATTCGGTTTGCCGATCGAGCCAATCCCGGAAACGCGCTTCGTTGCTGGTTGGGATGCGGGCCAATGGGAGGCGGGACAGGAACTCCTGTGTTGCTTGGATTACACCCTTGCCTTGATTGCGCAGAGTAGATGGTCCAATGGCGACAGTCGCAACTCGGTGTTGCATTGTGGAGATGAAATCCGGGGGCAAAGTGGAGGTTGAAGTCTCCATCACGCGCTGGTGAGTTCGAACACCACGTCGGCGAGGAACCGGCGGAAGGACTCGTTCTCGACGAACTGCTTGTAGACCTGCGTGTCGTCCTTCAGGAGCAGCTGCATGACCCGCCCCAGCGCCTGGTCGTGGGCCATGCGCGCCGTATGCGGGGTGTTGGCCTTGGCGTTCTGGTAGCCCGGATCGGCGGCGACCTGGGGCGCGATGTCGTCGCGGATGCGCTTCGCCACGCGGTCGGCATCGGTGAACAGCGTCGAGAACCGCTCGTTGAACATCTGGAGGATGTGGCTCAGCTTGTCGAGTTCCGGCACGGGCCGGTGCCCGCCTCCCGTGGGAGGGATCGGCACGATCTCGGCATCCTTGTCCGCCAAGCGAACGTCCATGGTCGCCTTCTTCTCGACGCGGTAGCTGTCCATGTCGATGGATTCCAGGATGCCCTTGGCCAGATCCTGTTCCTTGGGCGCCGGCAGCTTGGGCGTCAGCAGGTTGAGCAGGATCGACAGTTTTTCCCATTCGATGTTGGCGATCGACATCACCGAGGCCAGGAAATCGTAGGTCCGGCAGAACGCCTTGGCCTTGCCCTTGAACTCCACCTGCTGGTCTTCGTCCAGCTTCTCCTTGTAGACCGCCACGCACATGTCGAGGATGGGGTCCAGCGCGTCGCGGGCGGCCCCGGAGAGGAACAGCTCGACCACCTGCTTCACCTGCTCCGGCGAGTACACCTGGGCGTCGTCCAGGGCTGCCTTCAGGTCATGCAGCTTGTTGGGGTCGGTTTCCTCGGCCAGCAGCGTGGTGCGGTAGTAGTCCTGGAAGGCGAAGGTGATCGCTGCCGCGTTGTTCTGGAAATCCAGCACGAAGCAGTCGTGCTTCTGCGGATGCGCCCGGTTCAGCCGGGAGAGGGTCTGGACCGCCTTGATGCCGGCCAGCGGCTTGTCCACGTACATGGTGTGCAGCAGGGGTTCGTCGTAGCCGGTCTGGAACTTGTCGGCGCAGATCAGGAACCGGTAGGGGTCGTCCTGGAACTTGGCGGCGATTTCCCTGCCCGGGAATCCGTTGAGCGAGGCCTCGGACACCTTGGCCCCGTCGTAGTCGGGCTCGCCCGAGAAGGCGACGATGGCTTGGTATGGGCTCTTGCGTTCCACCAGATAGGCCTTGAAGGCGTGGTAATACTGGATGGCCCGTTCGATGCCGTTGCAGATCACCATGGCCCGCGCCTGGCCGCCGATCTTGTTGGCCGCCAGCACTTGTTCGTGGAAGTGGTCCACCATGATCTCGGCCTTGAGCCGGATCGCGTGGTCGTGGCTCTCGACGTACTTCCGCAGCTTCTTAGAAGCCTTCTTGGTGTCGAACTCCGGGTCGGCCTCGATCTTCTTGACCAGCTTGTAGTAGCTGTCCACGGGCGTGTAGCATTGGAGCACGTCGAGGATGAACCGCTCCTCGATCGCTTGCTTCATCGTGTAGCAATGGAAGGGGCGGTGCTTCACCTTGCCTTCGGCGTTGGGCGGCAGGGGCTCGCCGAACATCTCCAGCGTCTTGCTCTTGGGCGTGGCCGTGAAGGCGAAGTAGCTGGCGTTGGTCAGCATCTTGCGCGCCGCCATGCGCTTTTCAAGGGCTTCGTTCACCGTGTCTTCGGGATCGGGTTCCTCGCCGTCCGCACCAAGGGTGGCGCTCATCGATGAGGCGGTTTTCCCGCCCTGGCTGGAATGGGCCTCGTCAATGATAATGGCGAAGGTGCGCCCCCGGTGCTCGTCGCCGATGATCTTCAGGACAAAGGGGAAAGTCTGGATCGTGGAGATGATGATCTTCTTGCCTGCCGCAATGAACTGCTGCAACTGCTCCGTTTTCGAACTGGAGTCGCCCGTCACGGCTCCAACCGTCGCGCCCACCTGCATAAACTGCTTGATGGTCCGCTGGATCTGGTCGTCCAGGATGCGCCGGTCGGTCACCACGATCACCGAGTCGAAGATTTCCTTGCCGTTGCGCTTGGCGCCGATGAGCTGGTGAGACAGCCACGCGATGGAGTTCGACTTGCCGCTGCCCGCCGAATGCTGCACCAGGTAGCGCTTGCCGACGCCATGGTCGCGCACGCTGTCCAGCGCCTTGCGCACCACGTCGAGCTGGTGGTAGCGCGGGAAGACCTGCTTCCGCTTCTTCTTGCCCGTCTTGGCGATCTTCTCCTCGACGACCTGGGCGTAGTTTTCGAGGATGTCGGTCAGGCCCTCCAGGGTGAGGACTTCCTTCCAGAGATAATCCGTCTTGAGGCCGTTCGGATTGGGCGGGTTGCCCGCGCCATCGTTCCAGCCCTTGTTGAACGGCAGGAACCACGAACCTTTGCCCTTCAGCTCGGCGCACATCCGCACCTCGCTGTCGTCCACGGCGAAATGGACCACGCAGCGCCCGAACCCGAAAATCTTCTCCCGGGGGTCGCGGTCGCGGCGGTATTGCTCGATGGCGTCCTCCACCGTCTGCTTCGTCAGGCTGTTCTTCAGCTCGAAGGTGGCGATGGGCAGTCCGTTGATGAAGATGCACAGGTCCAGCGCCCGGCGCGTCTCGTCGAGGCTGTAGCGCAGCTGGCGCGTGATGCTGAACCGGTTCTGGGCGTGCAGCGCCGCCGCCTTGGCGTTGCCCTCCGACGGCGTGCCGTAGAACAGGTCGAAGTGCCCCGCCGGATGGTGCTCCACTCCCTTGCGTAGCAGATCGACCACGCCACGGCCGCCGATCTCCGACGAGACGCGGGCCAGGAACTTCTGCCGGGTGATGTCGTTGGGGTTCTTGTAGTCCAGGATGCCGAGCTTTTTGAAGGCGTCCGGCTGGGTGACTTGCAGGAATTGGAACAGCTGCGGCACGTCCAGCGCATGGGCGCGGTCGAAGTCCTTGGGATTCCCCGCCAGCCAACCGCTGCCTGTTGGCAGGGGCGCTTCCGCCACGACGCCCTCCGCTGCTGACGCCAGCCCGTCCGCTCCGGTCATGTGCCGGAAGATCAGCGTTTCGAGGGCCTTCTCGGAAATGTCGGTACTCATAAAGGATGCCTCCGCCTACACGAATGCCCTACGGCCATCAAACAACCAGCAAGCAATCTGTCGCCCCGCAATGCGCTTGTATACAGTGGGTTGCAATTATTTATAAATCCAGGTGCCGCTGGCCGAGCGTTGCCCATCAAGCAACCCCTCCCGGGCTGTTGGCCGTCGAGGCGGAAGCGGCCCAATAAGGCAGATAAGTTCGGCTGCGCGTGCCCTCTTCGGGGTTCCTTACGATTATCATTCCGGCATCGACCGCCTCGTTGAGGATGCGGGAGGCCGTGGCGGCGTTGGAATCGTTGATTCCCAAGCGCTTGCGAATCGTTGTATTGGTCATGGCGGTCCGCATGACATAGCATAGACACGCGTGCAGATAACAGGCCCTGACGCGATCCGACTTGTCCATGGCGGAAAGCGGCCGATGGGCAAAGAGGACTGCCCGAGTAAATCCAGAAGGGGCTTCGAACATCGGGGCCGGCAACTGGAAGGATTCAATCTGGGCCACCACCTTGTCGATGCCGCTGCCGCGTTCTTCGCAGATCCGGAACCGGCGCATCAACGAAGCCAGCGATTCATTGCGCGACTTGGGCGGCGAGTCCACAAACCGCTGGGTATCCACCAGCGGTTCTCCAGGATTGGTGATTTCCACGCGGTCTGAAAAGATTTCCACCATGGGGCCGGCACCCCCGACAAAGAAATCCTGGTGAATGATCGCATTCGCCACCAGTTCGCGCACCGCCAGCTCCGGATACATCGGGACGGTTTTGCGCAACGCTTGACCAATGACCTCATTGGCGGGGAGCATCCCGTTGATGAAGTTGATCAGGCCCTCGAATCCGCTGGCATATCCTCGACCGCCCTGCTGTTCCCGCAGGGTTTCCGTCCTTCCGGTTCCCCGGTATTGGATGACGCGCATAGCCTTGCGCTTCACCGAATGGAAGTCCTCCAGCTTTTTGGCGAAGAGAACCGCGCCGAGGTTGGTGACGTTCCACCCGCCGGCTTCGCACGGGCGGATCAGTTCGTCATTGGCAAGCGCTTTCAAGATGCCATCTTGGTTGGCGGGCAGAGGCTGTTCCAGCAGGTCGAAGTAGGCAGAAAAGTCCAGCAGGCGCAACACTTCGTCCGTCTCGACGTGCTCGGCCGCGACCAGATCCTCGAACGGAGTGTGATCGAAGATGCGCCACAGGGCTTGTTCCCGGTCGGGGGCCTCCTTCAGCGGTTTCTTGGCTTGCCCGATGCGGATAAACTCCTCGCCCTGGAAACGAACGGGGTGGCGAAAAGCCCGGGCGATTTCCAACAGCACCACGGGCACTCCATCGACCGCGAACTCATAAATGCGGAAGTGGATTTTTGGCGTGAGCAGCCTCAGCAGCCAAGTTTCCAGCGGCTCATTCCCCTTTTTTGTAGCCGAAGGCACAAAGTTGGTTCCAACGAGGCGGTGCGCCTGGTCTTCAACGCCCCAGACGAGATAGGCGAACGCTTTTCCGTTCAGTGCCGCTGCATTGGACAACGCCGAAATATACTCTCCGATTTCCTGCGGATCGGCATTGTTGACCTTAAATTCGGCCCACTCGGTTTCACGGGGCAGCTTGCATAATTCACGGACGAGACCGGCCATATACTCGGGACTGGGGTTCATGCTCATGCTTCGACTTCCTCCGGGTCGGATTCGGACAACTCCTCGGCGTCCGGCGTGGCTTCGGGTGCTACAGTTTCATCCGGCAGGTCCTTGGCCGCTTCCCGCACGTCCAGCTTGCCCGTCACCACGTCCGCGACCAGCCGCGTGCGGTATTCGCGGAGCAAGGCAATTTCGCGTTCGAGACGGCCGATGACGGCAGAAATATCTACAGTATGATCCTTGACATGCTGCACGATGGCAAGCTGCTCGTCGTCTGGCGGGAAGAAGAATGATATTTCCTTCATCCGCGACTCTGCGAGGTCCCACTGACCAACCCGGACACCGTCCGACGCTTGAGTAAAAAACGGCACATACGCTTTTGAACGAAGCGCAATATGGAAGAACTCGCCACCGACACCGCGTAATTTGAAGATGAAATACGCCGGACTAACAATGCCGTCAAACTGGGATACTCCATAGGAGCCTTGCCACGCCTTCATCTTGTTCATGGCAAATTGACCAACCCTTACGACCTTATAGTTGCTTAAATCGTCAGGTATGAAGTTGTGGTTTCCTTCCAAGTCTTCAGTATCACGTTGTATCACGCCTTTTTCGCGTACAACGGACAGCAGGGGTAAATCCGAGCGGTTGCGTTCTGTGACACGTGTTAGCAGTTGTCGCAACTTCCGCACTTCCCAATGCTCAGGGATGTCGCCGAGCCAGGGGATGCCGGAGGGTTTGAGCTTCACGTTGGGGTTGAGGCCGCGGGTGACGGCGCGGTGGATGATGGCCTGCTTTTGTTCGTTCAGCAGCGCGATGATCTTCCGCTTCGCCCGGATGGCCCGCTCCAGCCGCCCGTTCGCCCAGTCCAGGAATTTGCCGATGGCCGCTTGTTCTTCAGCGGGGGGCAGCGGCATAAAGGCGCGGCTCAGGCGCTCGTAGTCGATGTTTTGTCCTTCACGGATGCCCGTGACGAAAAGCGTGAGGCTGCTTATGAAATCCGGCGACTTGAAAAAACGCGAATAGTAGCCGGCTCCTGCTTCCCGGCGTGGTTCGAGAACCGTATAGGCAGGGCTTATGATTCCGCGACAATGCGAGACCTCGATGCCACCTTGAAACGAACGGAGACTGATGACGAAGTCGCCCGTCTCGACAAGTTTCAGCAGGTGGAAATCTTTCATCGCCGTCACCGTCCGCGTTTCGTAGTCCTCTTTGCGGACAACGCCCTTGGACTGTGTTGCAGCGAGCAACGGCTCGTCCGGGAAACCCTTTTGAACGCGCTCCTTAAAAAGGGACTTCATGCGCCGCACCCCCCAATGTCCCGGCACCTTGCCGAGCCAAGGCAGGCCGGAATCCTTGTATTCCGGATAGGGTTGGAGCTGGAGGGGGGTGGGGTTCACGCGGGGGCGGGGGTGGGGGATGGGCTGGAGTTTTCCACAGGGTGGAAAAAAGTTTTTCATAGCGTGGAAAAAACGCGAAAAAGTTTTCCATAGCGTGGAAAAATCCGGGAAAAGTTTTCCATACCGTGGAAAACGGTGGCGGGCGCGCTGGGCGGGAGCGGGGTCACGCGTTGTCCTGCGCCGGGGCCGACGGTTCCTTTGGCGGTTCTTCGCCGAAGAGGCCGATGTAGGGCTCGTAACGGAACAGCCGGTTGCGCTTGTTGCCGGTGATTTCCTGGATGATCCCCTGTTCGGCGAGGCGGGAGACCAGTTTGTTGGCGGCGGGGAACGTGGTGCCGGTCAACTGGCGTACGTCCGCGACAGACAGGATCGGCTTCAGGAACAGGTGCTCCAGCACGCGATGCCCGTTTCCGGCAGCCCGTCCGAGATGGGATGTCACGAGTTCCCGGTGGGTTTCGCGCAGGGCCAAGATACGACGGGCGGTGTCGGTTGCCTCCGCACTGACTTCGGCAACGCCGCGCAGGAAGAAAGCCAGCCAGCTTTCCCAGTCGCCTGTGTTGCGCACGGTCTGGAGATGGTCGTAATAGGCGGCGCGATGGCGTTTGAAGTAATGCGAGAGATATAGCACCGGCTTGAGCAGGATGTTCCGCTGGCAAAGCAGGAAACTGATCAGCAGGCGACCGATGCGGCCGTTGCCGTCAAGGAAAGGATGGATGCTTTCAAATTGGGCATGGACGAGTCCGATCTGGATCAGCGCAGGCAGATCGCCGGGCGCATGCAGAAAGGCTTCCAAGTCGCCCAGGCTCGACAGAACTTCTTCCGGAGGCGGAGGCACGTAGGTGGCTTCGGCCAGCGTGCATCCGGAGGGACCAATCCAGTTTTGAGACCGGCGGAGCTCGCCAGGCGTGAGATGGGCGCCGCGAACGCCGCGAAGCAGCTCCGCGTGGATTTCCTTGATGAGCCGGATGGACAGCGGGAGTTCGTGAAGACGCGCCAGCCCATAATTCATGGCGCCAACGTAATTCACGACTTCCGAGACGTCCTTGGGCTGGTCCGGGGTCAGTATTTTGGCTTCGGCGGCCAGCAGGTCGTTCAGGGAGCTCTGGGTGCCCTCGATCTGGCTGGACAGGACCGCTTCCTTCCGCACGTACATGAACACGAACAGGTCCGGATTCGGCAAGGTCTGGATCGATCCGTCGAGCCGTCCCAGCGCCAGGTCCGCCTTGGAAAGCAGCGGGTACAAATCCCCATCCAGACGGATTGGAGGCGTTGGCGGAAGTGATGCCGGCAGAAAAGCGCGGTACCCCATCGGCTGCTTGATGTATCGGCCAGCCCTGCTTGATTGACTTGTTGTTTCGGGAATCATGGCTGGTAACTTACATAAGGACGGTTATGTCGTCCATAATAAACGCAGGATTTAATATGATTGAAATTGGCAGCCATGTTAAAGGCAAGATATTTGTTGGTACTAGTCACCTTTAACCAGTTCATCTAGAACGCCTTCTGATTCTTTCTGTACGGCGTGGATGTCGGCGGCGATTTCTTCAAGGGTACGGAGGGGCTGCGGCTTGTAGAAGTGCCGGGTAAAGGAGATTTCGTAGCCGACCTTGGCGGAGCCGTCCTTGATCCAGGCGTCGGGGGTGTAGGGCAGGACTTCGCGGCGGATGAAGGCCTCGATGCCACCGTCCTCCAGCAGCGGGATCTGTTCGGTGTCGCGCAGGTCGCTGTCGGGCTCGTATTCCACGACAGGCGGCGGCGCTTTCGGCGAAAGCGCCCTACCTTCGTACAAGCCGTGCAGGGGGTCAGGCTTGGTCTTGCCGGGCTTGTGAACCTTGGCGATGACCGGGGGCGCGGATTCTTCGCGCCAGCTCACGGCCCGCAGAAGCTGCTTGAGGTCGGCGGCGGAGAGTTTCAGGTCCAGTTTCTTGAGCGCTTCGTCAACGCGGTCGCGGAACACGTTGAAGTCTTTGAACAGCTCGCCGCCCAGAGCCTCCCGGAGCTTGGTCGCCACATCGACCAGCCGGCCGTCGCGCTCCCAGGTCTTGGGATCGGCCAGCTTCCGTTGCTTTTTGTCGGACAGGCCCTTTTTCTTGGGTTCGGCGTCCTCGGCATCTTCGCCTTCATCCTCGGCCTCCCCGGTGTTCCATTCCGAGAGGCGCTTTTCCAGCGCGGGGGCGATGCGGACGAAATCTGAGAACAGGGCGTCGCCGAACTCTTCGTAGATCGCGGCGCGCAGATCTTCGTCGCCCGAGGCGAACCGCAGTGTCTCGATGGCCCGGAGAGCCAGTTGGCTGTGCAGGCGCAGCGGCCGCTCGACCACGACCTTCCAGTAGCCAAAGGCGGCGTTGGGAAAGATTTTGGACTCGGGCGTTTCCTTGAAGTCCAGGAATGTGCGGCCGATGCGCTCGATGTCCTCGGGCGCCAGCTCGCAGTTCTTCTTGCCCAGGTTCTTCCGCAGGGGCTTGAACCATTGGGTGGCGTCGATCAGCTGCACCTTGCCGCGCCGGTGTTCCGGCTTCCGGTTGGACAGCACCCAGATGTAGGTGGCGATGCCGGTGTTGTAGAACAGGTTCAGCGGCAGGGCAACGATGGCCTCCAACCAGTCGCTCTCGATGAGCCAGCGCCGGATGTTGCTCTCGCCCTGGCCGGCGTCGCCGGTGAAGAGCGAAGATCCGTTATGGACCTCGGCGATGCGGCTGCCGAGGGCGGACCGGCCGTTCATCTTCGAGGCCATGTTGGCCAGGAACAGCATCTGGCCGTCGCTGGAGCGGGTCACGAGCGACATCTCTTCGCCAGCGTGCATGACCTTGTAGCGCGGATCGCGCATCTGGTCCTTGCCGCCCATCGTCTCCAGGTCCTTCTTCCAGCTTTTGCCGTAGGGCGGATTGGAGAGCATGAAGTCGAATTCTTGGGCCGGGAAGGCGTCGTTGGAGAGCGTGGAGTATTGCGCCCCGCCCATGATGTGGTCGGCGTTCTCGCCCTCGCCCTTCAGCAGCATGTCCGCCTTGCAGATGGCGTAGGTCTCCGGATTGATTTCCTGCCCGTAGAGCTGGGCGACGATCTGCTGCTTGCGCCGCTTGGCGATGCCCATGAGCGTTTCTTCCGCCACGGTCAGCATGCCGCCGGTGCCGCAGGCGCAGTCGTAGAGCAGATAGAAGCCGGACCGCAGCTGGTCCGCGATCGGCATGAATACGAGGTCCGCCATCAGCCGCACGGCATCGCGGGGCGTCCAGTGCTCGCCGGCCTCCTCGTTGTTCTCTTCGTTGAACTTCCGGACCAGCTCCTCGAACACCGTCCCCATGCCGTGGTTGTCGATGCCGGCGGGCGACAGGTCGATCTCCGGATCGAGGAACTTGTTGATGAGCGTGCTGATCGCATCGGCCTTGGATAGCGTCGGCAGCTGGTTGCGGAACTTGAAGTTCTCGATGATGTCCTGGACGTTGGGCGAAAAACCGTTCAGGTAGTCCTCGAAGTCCGCCAGGAGCTGCTGCTGGCTGCCCCGCGACTTCAGGTCGCGGAGCGTGAACTTCGAGGTGTTGTAGAAGGCCTGGCCGGCGGCATGGCACAGCGCGGCCCGTTGCTCGGTGATGCCCGCCTTGTCGAGCATGCCCTTGGTTTCCAGCACCTTCGCCTTGGTCGGCTCCAGCACCGCGTCCATCCGGCGGATGACGCACATGGGCAGGATCACGTCCGGATACTTGCCGCGCTTGAACAGGTCGCGGAGCACGTCGTCGGCGATGCCCCAGATGAAGGACACGATCTTGTTGTGGGTGGTCGGGTTGTAAGCGGCCATGGGCTATGCGGTCCTTGCGCCCAGACGGGCCGGGTTACGGTGCAGGTGAATCATAGGCGGCAGGCTAGCACGCGGGGGAGGGGCTAGGCAAGAGCTTGGTTTCCCACGCCGTTTCATGTATATTGCGAAGCGTTATAGGGTTAGAAAATCATTTTACGGCAGGAGAACGGGCATGATCGAGATCGTCAAGGCGGGCGCACGGCATCTATCGGACTTCGGCTGGCTGAAGACCTATTGGCTGTTCTCTTTCTCCGACTACTTCGATCCGCACAACATCCAGTTCGGGGCGCTGCGGGTGTTCAACGACGATGTGGTCCAGCCGGGCACGGGATTCCCTACGCACCCGCACGAGGAGATGGAGATCGTCACGATCGTCCTGGAGGGCGAAATGACCCATCAGGACAGCATGGGCAACAAGACCGTCATCCAGACCGGCGACGTGCAGCGGATGTCTGCGGGGACCGGCCTGACCCATTCGGAGTACAACCTGGCCGACCGGCCGGTGCATTTCTACCAGATCTGGATCTTCCCGGACGAAGCGGGGCTCAAGCCGTCCTACGACCAGAAGCGGTTTGCGTCCGCCGATTGGCGCAACAAGCTGCTGCCCGTGGCGTCGGGGCAGGGGAAGGCCGGAGCGGTTTCCTTCCATACGGCCGCCACGATCTACCGCTGCGACCTGGAGGCAGGCAAATCGGTCACGCACAAGGCTACGGCCGGCCGCCGGATCTTCGTCTATCTGACCAAGGGGCTGCTGAAGGCCAACGGCGAGACCATCCGGTCGAAGGACCAGGCCCGCATCGACATCGACGAGCCCCTGGTGCTCGAAGCCAAGCAGGACTCGGAGCTGATCCTGATCGATGTGCCGTCCTGCAAGGGCTGGGGCTACAGCCGGGACACCCTGAAGGGGCGGAAGAGCGGGTAGGGGGCGTTTGTCCCGGCTAGCTGGCCCATGGTCGGAATGCCCCCCCCCGATTATATATTGACAGATACTATATACATCGTATCGTATCTGCAAACATATGAGTGGTCGAGCAGACATTGAAAAGTGGGCGGAGGAATTCGGTGGCGTATTCACGCTGGGGGATTTGCGCGCACTGTACGGGGATTTGAGCGAGGCCGGGGTCTACAAGAAACTGGAGCGGATGATCGCCGTTGGGGAGCTGGCGAAGGTGAAGCGGGGGCTATATGCGTTGCCGTCGGCTTCCCTGGCGGTCATCAGCATGCGCATCGATCCGGGGGCCTATGTTTCGCTGGGGTCGGCTTTGAGTCGTCACCTGCAGATTGGATCGGTTCCGGCCCGCCGGCTGCAGGCCATCAAGGTCGGCGTTCCGCGCACCTACTCCTGTCCGCTGGGGACGATCGAGCACCTGAGCATTGCGCCCAGGCTATTTTTCGGCTTCGCGGAGGAGAAGGGGATCCGGATGGCGACGCCGGAAAAGGCGTGGCTGGATGCCTGCTACTATGCCTACAAAGGGCGGAAGTTCTCGTTCGACCTGGACACCGACGTGGACCGGGCGGGCCTGGACGAAGACCTGTTGTCCACCTATCTGGCCGCCTACGATCCGCGTTTCCGCGCCGTCTATGAACGCACCTGGAGATAACTGCGGCTTCCTGCTGGGCCATGTCCAGAAGTTGACCGACGCCGATTTGTCCGCCGAACTGAAAGACTTCCTGCGCGCCGACGAACTGGCTGGCCTGAGCATGCGCATCCGGGCCGAATTCGCGAAATGGTGAGGGCGGGCGGACTCGAGAAAGCATGATTCATGGATGACAGCGCACCATTGCCGGCTTGGGACAACCGCGATCCCTCGGGTTCCATCCGTCGCCAGGCCAACTGGTTCGTCGAGCAAGCCCGGGCCACGTTCCTGAAGGACGGCACCCACGTGGAGCTGTTCTTCCTATACGACCGGAACGGGAAGGGCTCGATGGGACCTCCGCCGCCGGGCATGCCCAAACATCAATTCATTGAGGCGCTTAAAGCCTCCATTCGCCAGAACGACATCTACGGCGTCGTCCACATCGTCGAGGCCTGGGTGTACATCCCCAAGAAGCCCAACGACCACACGATGAAGCAGATCCTCGCCGGCGAGATGGCCGTCTCGGACCTGAAGAAGGGCGACAAGACCGAGGCCCTGATCGTCCGCTACGAGTGCCGGGACGGCAGCCAGCGCATGTGGATCAGCCCCATAGTGCGCCCGAAGACCGGCGGCGTTGCCCTCGGGGACGCTTTGGAGATGGGCGAGACGGCCGAGGGACGGTTTGCCAGCCTGTTTTGACGGCTACGCCCTCAATTCATCCGCCAGATCGCCCCGTTGAGGACGGTGGCGAAGGCCACCCACGCAGCGTAGGGGAGCAGTAGTATCCCGGCAGTTCGATCTACCCGCCAGAATGCGCGGATCGTCGCCAGGATGGCCGCCAGCAGGATCAGGATCTCCGCCAGCGCCCAACCGGGCTGCTGCAGGCCGAAGAACAGGGGCGTCCACAGGGCGTTGAGGGCCCATTGGAGCAGAAACAATCCCAGAGCCTTCTTCTGCCGGATCCAGCCGCCATGTAGCCAAACGCGCCAGGCCGCCACAGCCATCATGCCGTAGAGGATCGTCCACACCGGCCCGAAGACCCAGCCCGGCGGGTTCCATGCGGGCTTGGCTAGTTCCGCGTACCAACCGTCGGTAGAGACGAAGACCGCTGTGGCCGAGGCGCTGTAGGTCAGCAGCAGCCAGCCGGTCAGTCCCAGCCATCGGCGAACGGAGCGGCCTGAGCCGTGTTCCGGGCGGCCTGTACCTGTCCGCGGTGTCTTCATGCCGGGTATTCTACCCTATTTGACCGGCGATGGCATGAATGGCCCGCCGGGCAGGGACGGGGAGCCAGCGACGGGGACTGGTGAATAGAAAAGGGAAATAGGGGCGGCTGGATCACGCCGGAGGCGTGACAAGTTTCAACCAGCGACTTCTTGGTCCCGAAGCAAGCGCTCTACCATCCCGATCACGCCGCCAGGCGGGTATCGGGAACGCCCCTCAATCGACGGGCGCCATCGTGAATGATCTGTCGGCAGGGGCCGCCTGATTGTCCGGTCCCCGGATATAGCGGAGGAGGGTCTTGCGGCTTTTGGAATTTTTGATGGCGCGTTCGATCTCCAGGGCTGCTTCTCGCGAGGAGGTAGACATCAGAAAGACCTGAATCCAATCCGTGGCCCGCCGGGTATAGCGCTGGTGGCCGGCCAGATGGTGTTTGAGTCGCTGGGCGGGGTCCGCGGTTTCCCCCACGTAAAAGCGGTCCAGAGATGGACTGTAGAGAATATAGACGAAGTGCACCGTAAAAAATCGGGGCGACTGGATTTGAACCAGCGACTTCTTGGTCCCGAACCAAGCGCTCTACCAGGCTGAGCCACGCCCCGTGCTAAAATTTTCAAACCATCATCCAGGG
>Ga0334882_1002943_pt1 | contig 16405 bp, 15 predicted proteins | sample GraSluR1_MG_5_FD_207226 | JGI IMG/M metagenome (GOLD analysis project Ga0334882, IMG submission 207226) | Sludge microbial communities from methane-producing bioreactor in Wageningen University, Netherlands - Granular Sludge_15_04-R1 | ecosystem: Engineered > Bioreactor > Anaerobic >... | reverse complement strand
TAAAAAATCCATGGCCTTTTCTTCATCTGGAACAAACAATTTTGGAACTAAATTTTCGGATTTCATACATTATAATATGGCACTAACCTCACATAAACCTTTGCACTAATATGGGGATATGAGCGTAAAAATTTAATGATTGATGGAAATTAATTATAGAATTAAAATTTATTAGATAAAAATCATTTAGCCAATAATTAGAATGTTTAAATGATGATAAAAGATCATGAGAATAAAAAAAAATAATGAATTTAATGGATTATAACGGATTATCCCATTTTATAATAGGCTTTTACATGTTTTAACCCGTGACAATCTGGTAAATGTGGTCAATGATGATCTTAAACAGGTCATCAGTTGGAAGTTCACCATGTTGATGGTCATCTTTGAGTAGCTCCCGGGCCATCCCCACTATTTCCTCAGGACGGGTGGATCGTTTCATAAGTCCTTTTTCAATGTAATAAGAATCCACAGAGAGCAGTTTACCAGGATAACATGATATCACCGGAGTTCCCAGCAGAGCGGCTTCCCGGTTCATGGTTCCACCAGCCCCTATCACCAGGTCACAAGCCTTCATAAGGCTAAATGTATCCACAGGAGGTTTTATCAAGGTAATCTGTTCATCATCCTCAAATATTTGCTGCTGTTCCCTGAAACGTGGAATCACCAGGATGTTGGCCTGATCTTCCAGGGCATCAACGATGGGAGACAGGACCGTTTTACGGCAGTCAGCATCCAAATAAGAAGCCAATGCAGGTTCTGGCCTCATCAATATTGTTTTTTCTTTATCAAGATCTAATTTAAGGTCCTGAAATATATTGGGGTTGTACTGGAAATCTACCAGATGAGTGATCTCTGATGTTCCATTATAAGGGTACAGGTGATTGGGGTCTGCACCACAACCAACCACTGCCTCTTTTTCAATTACTTCTGGCAATATAATCTGGTCACAGAGGGGTAAGGTTAGTTTGTTAGCAGCTATGGCATGTTCATTATCTAGAACATAGACGCTGGGGATTTTAAGACCATAAGAAACACGGGGAAGTTCAATGGAATGTTTGGAAACAGCAACATCTGGTTTTTCCCTGCTTATGATCTGAGAAAGCTCGTAGGCTCTCTGAGTACTGCGGATGAGTTTCTCCTCCAGACTCACCCCGTGCCATCCCACCAGGTTGTACTCGATCCCGAATAGATCAAGTAGTCGGTGCACATCACCAAAGCGGCGGGCAGTTATAAAAACTTCTTCACCCTGATTCTCCAGGTAGCGGATTATACTGTGGAAAAACCGCACATGGGGGGCGTTAACAATGTCTATCCAAATCTTCAACCCATCACCAGCTAACAAAATTTTGACTTTTTAAAAATCCCTTTATTTAATGTGAATCCCTTCGAATAGATCCTTGAATTGATTTCCTGATTTTAACTGTTTTATCTTTAACAATCCAACATTTTACTATTAATTTTCGTTTATAAATATATTAATGGCCCCAATGACATCATCAAAGCCTTTTCCAGTCTTAAGACTGGTTTTGATAACTTGAACTTCAGGGTTTATCTCTGCCACATCACTGACCATTTTATCAGAATCAGCACCCACTGCATCGGCCAGATCCACCTTGTTGATAACCACCAGGTCTGCATCCTGGAATATCAATGGATGTTTTTCCACTGTGTCGTCTCCTTCGGTGACACTGATTACCACCATACGCATATGGCTGCCCAGGTCAAAGTCCACTGGACAGATGAGGTTACCCACATTTTCAATGAACAATACATCAATATCTTCCAGGGGCAGGTCATGCAGGGCGTGTTCGACCAGGTGCGCATCTAAATGGCATTCTTTACCTGTGTTTAATCCCACTACAGGCACACCGTGTTTTTCAAACCGGCCTGCATCGTATTTACTGATGACATCCCCGGCAATAACCCCTATCTTATAGTCCACCGCATCAATTATAGCTTCGATAAGGGATGTTTTTCCGGATCCTATGGCTCCCACCACATCCACTGAGAAAACTCGGTCCTTATCTAGTATTCTCTGATTTTTTCGGGCCAATTTACGGTTGGCCACCATTATATCGTGTTGAACTTCCACTTCTGCAACTTTATGCATCCTCATCACTCTTCTCTATTTTAATGGTTTTAACGTTACATTCTTTTCCAGTTAAAACTTCCACATTTCTTTCCCCACATTCAGGGCATACTACTATGGCCAGATAATGGTCAGAACCATCAGTATTGGCCAGTCCTGTAAATTCACAGCCTCGGCATTCAATTTCCACAGGTACATCTTCGATAATGATTTCTGCGTTTTTAAGAATTGTATCCTCAACTATGACATCTAATAAAAATTTTAACTGCTCAGGATTTAACATAGTGAGCATTCCCACTTCAATAGTGACTTCCACTACCTCTGTGGCGTTGTTTTTCTCTGCAGCATCTAGTACTGTGTCCACTATGGCCTGGGCCATGGATAATTCGTGCATTGGACTACCTCTCTAAGCTTGTATTTAACCTATGTTATGGGAAGCTTATTAATAAAGTTAACAAATAATTAAAAGTGAAAGTAAAAAACTAGTAGTTTCTTCCCATGGCGATTATCGCCCCGGAAGTTGAAATAAGCTATTTGAAATCTTTAGTAATATTTTAAATAAATTTATGGTGATTTTAATGATAATTGGAGGATCTTCTTCCCAGAAACTGGCTGCTAATATTGCCCATGAAATGGATGATGTACTTTGCCCAATAGAAACCCGGAAATTCCCTGACGGGGAACGTTACTTAAGAATTAAGGGAGATGTGGAGGATGATGTGGTGGTGGTACAGTCCACTGGCTACCCTCAGGATGAAAACCTCATGGAACTCTTCCTCATTTTGAAAACCCTCCGTGAAATGGATATTACTAACATACGCACCGTGATCCCCTATTTTGGTTACGGTAGGCAGGAAAAAAGTTTTAATAAAGGTGAAGCAGTCTCTGCCAGGGTGGTCTGCCAGTTAATAGAATTTGCTGGTGCTAGTTCGGTTTACAGTATGAACCTCCATGAACAAGGCATCTGTGATCTATTTAACATTCCCGCCTACAATCTATCAGCTATGCCTGCCATTGCGGATTATGTGAAGAATAATGTGGAAGACCCAGTAATTATAGCTCCAGATAAAGGTGCTCTAGGCTTTGCCCAGGAAATAGCACAAATCCTTAACTGTGAATCAGATTATTTGGAGAAAATACGCTTATCCCCGGAGAATGTGGAGACGAAACCCAAAAATCTGGATGTGGATGGTAGAGACGCGGTTATCATCGATGATATAATTAGTACTGGTGGAACCATTGTTAATGCCTGTGGGATCCTAACTGAACACCACGCCAGTAAGATTATAGTTGGCTGTGTGCACCCGGTGCTGGTGGGTGATGCCCTGCTTAAAATATTCTCTGCCGGAGCAGATGATGTGGTGGGAACAAACACCCTTAAATCTGAAGTTAGTAATGTTTCTGTGGCCAGTTTGGTGGCTGATGCATTGAAAATGGATAATAATCTGGGATAGGATCATGACCCTCCAAAAAAGGGATAATAATTAATGGATAAAATTACATAATATTATTATCGCAACATAAACATTCGCATACAGTAACATCTACTGAAAGTTACTGATAATTCATTAATTGGTGATTATCATGACCAATTGGACCCTTGTAATTATCGGAATTGTTATAACTGTGATTATCGGATTAATTGGGATTTTCTTACCATTTTTAGGCATTTTAGCCCCTATTATAGGGGGTTTTGTTGCAGCTTATATGGTAGGTGGGGACTACAAAGATGGTGCGGTTAATGGTGGAATTGCCGGTGCCTTCGGAGGAGCGATCTTGGGATTGGTTTTATTAGGTGCATTCACCGCAATTATTGGCGGCCTAAGCATAGGGTTTATATTTGGCCTTATACTTGGAATTATAGGAGGAACAATTGGAATTGTAGTTAAAGGAAGTTTTGGGGCTTAGGAATATGAGAATTAATTGAATAACCTATACTTAATATCCTATACAAATTTTTATAAAATAAAATGGTGATGGAGGGATAAAATAATGGTCAATTGGACAGCAGTGGCTATTGGTTTTGTGGCAACGGTTGTACTGGAAACAATTGGAATTCTTTTCATATCTATGGATATCGCAGTTTCTATATTTATAAGCATTTTTGCACCTATAATAGGGGGTTTCGTAGCAGCATACTGGGCTGGCGGAATTTATAAAGAAGGTATTATAAATGGTGGGCTTGCCGGTGGATTGGGTTCTTTAATAGCAGCCATTATCTTCCTCCCCGGAAGTTTAATGTTTATCGCAGAAAATGCCGTGATTAGCTTTATTACCAGTGGAATACTGGGCATTATTGGTGGTTTAATAGGAATATTGGCCAAAGGAAAACCTAAAGGCAAAGATGAACCTTCTCCGGAATAAATTGAGACTCTTGGCGTGCAAAAAACAAGTCAATTATTTATTTAATTATTTATTGTCTTTTTTTAATCTATTCATTACTTTCCTTATTTTAATTTTCCATATTTTAAGGAAACATCAAATAATATCAGTTTTCCCCTTCTTGATCATTCCAGACCCAATTTATTATACACTATTTAAACATCGATATAGACCATAAATTAAGATACATTGTCCATTGAGTAAGCATTTATTATCCTACAGAGAAAATCCAAAATTATATTATAAAACATGTCTCAAAGTAAATATATGGAGGGGTTGTCTTGATGAGGCCTATTTTTGAGGACAATAGCTATCCATGGGAGTGTGAAAATGGAACTTTTTAGGAAATACCTTATTTTTGGAATTTTTTGCTATGAAAAAGAGTTTTATGAATTTTACAATCCAAATCCCTACTCAGAATACAAATTAGCACCACTACTTCCCCCATTTTTTACAATTTCAAAACAATTTCAAATTAAAGGGTTAAATGAAGAATTAAAATGATGGTTAAATGGATTAATAATGGATTAACCGGGGCTTAAATCATGAACCCTGATGCGGTTGGCAAAGAAAAAGTAGATAAAGAGACTCTGGCTTCATTAAAGTTCAAAGCTGAACTTAAATTACTTCCCATAGTCTTAAAGGCAGTGAGGGATGTTACTTGCAGGTATGGTCTTGATGAGGATTCAGTGAGGGATTTAGAACTGGCTACTGAGGAAGCCTGTCATAATGTTATTGAACATGCCTATGAACCGGGTGAAGAGGGTTATTATAAGGTAAAAATTCATCGAGAACCAACCTGTTTCCGGATAACAGTACGAGACCAAGGAATACCCTTCAACCTAAATCGTTTAAATGAGGAAGAACCCTCAGACATTGGTGTCCGGTTAATGAGAGCGTGTACTGATGAAATTAGAAGTAAATATCTGGGGAAAAGAGGAAAAGTGGTGGAACTGGTTAAAAATTTCCCCTTTGAATCCGTGAATAACATGGAAAAATCACCCACCAAGATCCAATCCAGTTCCTTGGATCTGGCACCTCCATCTGAAATAGTAACCCTGCGATTGATGCGTTCAGATGAAACAGTATCACTGGCCCGTCTGATATACCGGGTTTACGGTTACAGCTATCCCCATGAAGACATATACTATCCTGAAAAATTCGCCTCCCTTATAGAATCAGGACTGGTAACCTCCTGTGTGGCAGTGAATGAACTAGATGAAATCGTTGGCCATCTGGGAGTTTTCCTGGAAACCCCTGCAGATCATGTGGGAGAATCTGCTCTAGCCGCAGTTGACCCCCGTTACAGGGGAAGGGGATTGTTCCCCAAGATGAAAAAGATGATGATGGAAGAAGTAGCATCAAAAGGCATGCTTGGCCTTTACAGCCGGGCGGTTACTGTTCATGTGGCATCCCAAAAATCCAATGTTAAAATGGGTGCTAAAGAAACCGGTTTTGTACTAGCACATTCTCCTCCCACCGCGATTTTCAAGAAAATGAAAACTGAAACTGCCAACATCCGCAGAACTGTGGCTCTCTTCTACGTGCCAGTGGTTCCAGACAGGGAGCAAACTGTCTTTTTACCCTACTCACACAAAAAAACCATTAACAAAATTTACAAACACGCCAAAATACCACGTTTATTCAAAAAAGCAAATCCTGGTGATGTGAAGTTAGCCCCACATTCCCATATTTATTCTCATGTTTTACCAGAGATGGCCAGTGCATTTTTGAGGGTTAATGAATATGGTGTGGATTTTATTGATGAACTGAGACTCCAGGTCCAGGATTTAAGCCTGAGAAAAATTGAATTAATAGTCCTGGATCTACCACTGAAAGATCCCAGCACTGCTATTTTATGTCCTGAGATTGAGAAGTTGAACTTTTTCTTCTGCGGCATAATGCCAGAATACTTGGATGGAGATTCAATTCGACTACAGTACCTCAATAATGTGGCCTTTGATCCTGAAAGCGTGGATGTTTATTCAGAATTTGCTTGGGAAATATTTAATTACGTGGTGGGTGAGTGGAGTAAACATTATCAAAATGGTAATAATAAAGAATAGTTCTAATAAACTGGTTAAATGATTTAAGTTATTAAGGATTGGTGTGGAAATGGAAATATCTGGAAAAACAGTGCGAGATGTGGAAATAGTGTTTATAAATGGTCGGCTGGATGCCTACAACTCAAACCTAGTTGAAGAAAAGTTAGATAAACTTATTGATCTGGTAAGACCAATATTGTTGCGGATCTATCCGGAGTGGAATATATCAGCAGTTCCGGCCTAAGGGTGATGCTTTCATCCCTGAAAAAGTTGAATGCAATGGGAGGAAATCTAAAATTGTCATCCCTACAGCCATACGTTATGGAAGTCTTTAAAATTGCTGGTTTCACCAAACTTTTCCAGATCTACAATGATGAACAGGAAGCAACTAACAGTTTTAACTAAACTCAGTAAAATAACAAATGATCTTAAAAAAATAATAATTATGGGAATGAATTGAGTAGAATGAAAAAGTAAAATGAAATAAAAAGTATAAGAAGATTTTTAGAAATTACATCTTCTTATTGGCAGGTTCCACATTAACCCGGAGTCCTTTTATTCCTTTTCTCTGCAGAGCACCGACTACTTCTCGGGCGTGTTGTTGAGGGAGTTCAACAAATGAAAACTTTTCTAAAACATCGATACGTCCAATACTGGTTGAAGATAGTCCTGAGGCTTCTCCAATTGCCTTTACTATATCCTTTGCTTTAACTTTCTGTTTACGGCCCACATTTACGAAGAATCTGACCATTCCGGGTTGTGCTCCAGTTTCTCCATATTTAGAGTCAGAAGTTTGGCTGGAAGAAGAATCATCCTTTCCTCCCACGTAAAGCTTCAGGAGGGCAGCAGCTATGTCCACTGAACTGTAATCTTCTTCCATTAATCGTTCTATCAGGTGAATTTCCCGATCGATATTTCCTTCATCTATCTCTTTCCGGAGTCTTTCCAGGAACAGGTCTCTTTTGACTTCTTCCACTTCCCGGAGGGATGGGATCTTCTGTTGTTCAATTCTGACCTTGGTGTAACGCTGGATATCCCGTAACTGGTAGATTTCTTTTCCAGATACAAAGGTGAATGCCTGTCCCTTCTTGCCTGCACGGCCGGTTCTACCTATCCTGTGGACATAGTACTCATCATTGTTAGGAACATCGTAGTTGAAAACTGCTTCCACATCATCCACATCTATTCCTCGGGCTGCCACGTCAGTAGCTACCAATATTTCTATCTGACCCTTCCGGAACTTATTCATGACTCTGTCCCGCTGGTTCTGACTCATGTCTCCGTGCAGTCCATCAGCAAAGTATCCTCTGGTCTGAAGGTGGCCTACAAGACGATCTACCCTTCTTTTGGTGTTACAGAAGACCAGTGCAAGTTTAAGGTTGTGCATATCTATAAGTCTGGTCAGAACATCCAGTTTCATCTGTTCTTTGACTTCGAAATAGATCTGTTCGATTTCAGGAACAGTTAATTCCTGATGGGCTACTTTAAGCATTTCAGGCTTGTTCTGGTATTTTCTGGTTAAAGCAAGAATCTCCCGAGACATAGTGGCTGAAAATAGTAACATCTGCCTCTCATGAGGTATCTGTTGTAGTATAAATTCTATATCATCTCTGAAACCCATGTCCAGCATTTCATCGGCCTCATCCAAGATGATCATCTTCACTTGATCTAATTTAAGGGTACGTCGATGGATGTGATCCATCATCCTCCCCGGAGTCCCAATAACGATCTGCACTCCTCTTTTCAAAGCTTTAATCTGTCTTTCGATGGGTTGTCCCCCGTAGACAGGTAGAACTGTGGTTTTTTTGTATTTAGATAACTTTTTAATCTCTTCTGCCACTTGAATGGCCAGTTCTCTGGTGGGGCAGAGGATTACTGCTTGCACACCTTTAACCGAGGAGTCCAGGTTTTCCAGCACGGGTATTCCAAATGCTGCAGTTTTACCGGTTCCGGTCTGTGCCTGGCCAATAACGTCCTTACCATCTAATATGTGGGGTAAAGCCAGTGATTGTATAGGGGTTGCTTCTTCAAAACCCATATCAGCAATGGCTCGTTTCATTTCACGGGATAATTTCAAATCTTCAAATAATAAACTTTCCATGGTATCTTCCTTACTTTATCTTCTTTATTTAGTTGTTTTCCTTGTTTTATCAACTAAAATATTCAATTAAGAAATATTCTAAATTAATTTAACAAATACATAAGTAAAATCAGGCTATCCAATTATAACGCTATACAATCAGTCACGTAAAAAAATAGCTGAAATAATCAAAAAATCCACATTTACTTTTCTTAGATATTCTTTGTCTTTATTGACATTTATAGTAATCTGTTATTTTCCCTTATTCTAATCTTACCATAATTCTTAAAAAAAAGTTTTCAAAAAAATAGCAATTTAAAAGAAATTGAAATAATTAGGGAAAAAAATATCCCTAAAAAGTTCTACTGATCTCTTTAGTGGGTTGCAGGTTTTTGCAGGATACCATGAGGTACCATGTCTGTGATCTTCTGCATTTTGTCCATGAGACTTTTTTTACCCTTACCACTGAGGGTGTGTTCCAGTACCTCGCTTAAAGTTTCCACTGGTACGATTTCTATCTTTTCACGGTACCGTTCTTCTATGAGCACGTCTTCCATGTTAGATTTAGGAATTAAAACTTTACGAATTCCTGCCTCGGCCGCAGCTTCGATTTTACCGGTTACACCACCTACAGGTAGCACATCCCCACGAATACTTAATGATCCAGTTAGGGCTACTGACTGGTCAACTGGTATGTTTTCCAGTGCAGATACAACTGCAGTTGCCACTGAGACACTGGCACTGTCACCTTCCACTCCTTCGTAGGACTGGAGGAACTGAATGTGAATATCGTAATTGGATATGTCGGTTCCAGTGTGCTTTTTAACCAGGGCACTGACGTTTTGAACTGCTTCCTTGGCAATTTCTCCCAGTTTACCTGTGGCTATGATTTTACCTTCATCTTTACTTTGGGCTGGTGCTGCTTCAGCTGCAATGGGCATGATAATACCACTACGGTCGCCAATGATTGCAAGACCGTTAACTTTACCCACTTCACCACCTTCAGATTTGAAAACCCGGTAACGTTTCTTCTGGACAATGTAACGATCGGCTATTTGCTGCTCCAGGGTTCTAGCCAGTTTTTTCGCACTGAGAACGTGATCTACAGTTACGTAATCTGCTTTTTCCCCTTTGGCTATGTCACCAGCAGCCCTTACCAGGCCACCGAGATCCCTTAGTTTTAGAGTTAAAGAGTCTTTTTTACCAGCTCGGCGCTGGGCCTCGTGGATTATCTCAGCTACAGCTTCTTTACTGAAGTGAGGTATTCTTCCATCCTTTTTAACTTCTTGGGCCACGAATTGAACCAGTTTATCACGGTTTTCTTCAGTGTCCTTCATGGAGTCCTTCATGAACACTTCGTAACCGTAACCTCTGATCCTGCTTCGGAGTGCAGGGTGCATTCCTTCCAGTACGTGCAGGTTTCCAGAAGCCACCAATACAAAGTCACAGGGGACCTCCTGGGAACGAACCATTGCACCACTGCTGGTCTCACTCTGACCCGTAATCTGGTATTTCTTCTCCTGCATTGCAGTTAATAGTTCCTGCTGGGTTTTCATATGCATGGAACCTATTTCATCAACGTAAAGCACTCCCTTATTAGCCTTGTGAATCATTCCTGCTTCCACCCGTTCGTGGGCAGGGGTTCCCAATCCACCAGACTGGTAAGGATCGTGTCGGACATCCCCTAAAAGGGCCCCAGCATGGGCTCCAGTGGCATCAATGAATGGGGCCATGTTATTTTTGTTGTTGTTAATGAGTAGTTTGGGCACCATTACTGTGCTGCGGGGTTTCATCTGCTGCAGGGCCAGGAATACTATGCCCGCGGCGATGATGGCTGCCAGGAATTGTTGCATTACAAAACCGATAACCAGTATCAGGCTGATTATAGCGATCATGAACATGTTTTTACGTTCTTCCTGTCCTTTGGCCTTGACCTTGTAATTGGTCACCACATTTTTTCCTTCACCAGCCGGCATTACACCAATCAGGGGGTTGTGGTTGTCTTCCATGTTGGGATATACTAATATGTCCTGAAGTTCTTCAGGGGGAAGTAGTTCAGCCATTCCCTTGGCAAGCATGGATTTTCCAACACCAGGTTCTCCAATTAGAAGAACGTTACGGCGTTGTTTTGCTGCCTTTTTAACTGTTTCCACGGCCTCTTTCTGGCCAATGATCTGATCTATGATTCTATCAGGGACCTCAATGTCTCCTGAAGTTTTGTAACTGCGAAGTTTGAGGGTTTCATCGGGAGAAACCTCAGAATCTGGGTTATAATTTGCCATAGGCTTTTGTAACCTCCATAATTTTAGATTTATAAAAAATCAACCTGTTTTTAAAATGGTATATACTCTAATGACTATAGTAAAAGTTGTATAAGAACATTTGCTTTGGTTGCATTAAATCTCATCTTTTCATGTAATATAAAAGTTTCCTTAAAAAATATAAGAGTTACCTAAAAATTACTTGCATACACTTTAAGGTTACTTATGCTTCAGAAAAGAAAATTGAAAAAAAGTATAAATTGACGATTAGTTACACCAAAAGACAATTAACTTATGAAAACATATGCCCCCAAATAATTCTCGGAATAACTGTATTAATTGAGTTTAATAAAATTAATCGGGTTATAATAAACGGACTTCATAGGAATTTAGTGATGAAAAATGGTGTCTTCAGATAAAACTAAATGCATAATGGTTCAGGGAACTGCTTCAAATGCAGGTAAAAGTGTGGTGGTGGCTGCACTCTGTCGGATGTTCGCCCAGCGAGGATACCGCGTTAGTCCTTTCAAATCACAGAATATGTCCCTGAATTCATTCACCACCAGGGAAAACAGGGAAATAGCCATGGCACAAGTCTTACAAGCCGAAGCTGCCGGAGTAGAACCCCACCACCATATGAATCCAGTTTTACTTAAGCCCAAAGAGGATTTCACCTCCCAAGTTATAGTTCAGGGTAAACCCGCTGGTGACATGAACTTCTACCATTACCAGCATAACTTCAGGAATCAAGCCCTCAAAGCCATTAAAGAATCTTTAGATGCTCTGAAGAAAGATTATGATATTATTGTTATGGAAGGGGCAGGTTCACCTGCGGAAATAAACATGCTGGATGTGGATCTGGCCAATATGCAGATCGCCCGCCTGGCTGATGCTGACGTGATTCTGGTTGCGGATATAGATAAGGGAGGGGTTTTCGCATCAATAGCCGGGACTTTCCAGTTATTACCCCCAGAAGATCGTCAGAGGATCAAAGGAATTATCATAAACAAATTCAGAGGTAATTTGGAGATTCTAATGCCTGGAATCAGGCAGATCGAAGATATTGTTGGTGTTCCAGTGCTAGGGGTGTTACCCTACGATCAGGAGCTTAAACTCCCTGAAGAAGATTCAGCATCACTTTCAGAACGTAAATACCGTAGCAGTGGAAAGATTACCATTGGGGTGATGAGATTGCCCCGTATTTCCAACTTCACTGACATTGATCCCCTGGAATACGAACCTGAAGTGGGGGTGAAACTTATTGAGATAGGGGATGAGATAGGTAAGGTTGATGCCCTGATCATCCCGGGGACACGTAACAGTATCAGTGATATGGTGACCCTGGATGAAGCCGGGCTTGCCCATGAAATCAAGGACCTGGCCATGGAAATACCTGTTTTTGGTATTTGCGGAGGATACCAGATGTTAGGGTCGAAGATCATGGATAATTCCCTTAAAGAATCCAGTATTGGTAGTATTGATGGTATGGGGATTCTGGATGTTAAAACCAGCTTTGGGGAAATTGAAAAAATCATCAGCCAGAGCCAGGGTACTTTAATTAGAGGTAATGGAATTTTCAAAGGATCTGAAGGTGAAATATTGCGGGGTTACGAACTCCATGAAGGAATTTCAAAATTGGGGGAATCCAAACCCCTCCTCAGGGTTCTGCAGGGTTGTGGAAACTACCCTCAATCTGGTTTTGATGGTGCCCAGTACGGTTTAACTGCCGGGACTTATTTCCATGGAATATTCCACAATTTCCATTTCCGCAGATCATTCACAGATTATCTAAGGGAAGTTAAGGGTCTGGAAACCATAGGATACCAGGAGGACCATTTCCAGGAGCTGAAAAAATTCTCAATCCAACGTTTATCAGACCTGGTTGAAGATAATCTGGATATGGATTCATTCCAGGACGTATTGCATTTAAATATCTGAACTTTTTTACAACATCAAACCAGTATCCGGGAATAAACCATGAATCTAATTCCAGAATAATTCAGGAATAGTAATCCCGAAATAATCCATGATCTAAATCCGGATATCTATTTTTTCCCTTCTATTTTTTTCAGATTTTCTTTATATTATGACCAAAGCCCCTAAGTCCAATATGCGTATAATAACCTGATTTGATTGATTAAAATGTTTAGATAGGATTTTAATGCTTTTATATAATAAGAGGGATATCTACATCAAAAGAAGATTTTAAAGACATTATAATCAAATAAATATAAGATTGTAAATAAAAATTTAAGATTTTATAGAGAGATAACACAACATGGGAAAATGAAAATTGAATGAATTAAATAAAAATGGAAGTAACTTTCTTAACTGACTTGGTTTTCACCAGTACTGATATTTTTTCGTTTTCTTCTAGAACCCAATCATCTCGAGGGATGTACATTTCACCATTCTGATGGATGGCCGCGATAATATAATCATCAGTGGGGCTCAGATCACTCACTCTCTTGCCCACAATTCGGGAATTCTTAATACTGATATCTAGGAGCTCTGCATTTCCCTTACCCACTACTATTAAATCTGCAATTTTCGGGCGGTTAATAAGTTTTTCCAAGTAACCTGCAGCAGTGAGTTCTGGACTTATTACATGATTTATGCCCACTTTTTTGAATGCCTCTTCATGATCAGGATTACTTACCCTGGCAATAATCTTGGGAACCTGGTACTCTTTTACCAGGATACAGGAGAGTAAGTTAGCCTCATCATGACCTGTGGCAGCAACAAAAACATCTGCATCAGAGATATTCGCCTCCTCAAGCGTTTTTACATCAGTACCACTTCCACAGATCACCAAGGCATCTAATTCTGCAGCTGCATTTCCACATAATCCACTGTCACTGTCTATAAGAGATACATCATTTCCAGATCCCACCAGGTAATTGGCCAGGGTTAAACCAACCCTTCCGGCTCCCATTATAACTATGTACATAATAATAACATCCTACTAATCATTTCCTTTACACGATATTACAAATTAATTGATTCTACGGATTAATTGATTCTATTATGTTGAAATAATTGATTTGTTTAATTTTTATAATTCATATGTAAATTCATGAATTCATATCTGGAACTGATTTTTCCCGTGGCCTATATTTTAAACAGCAATAAACATTTTAAGCCACATCGGAACTTCTAACATAATTCTAATTCAACTTGTATTGATAGAAACATCTATAATATAAAGATTACGGAAGTAGAAAAAATAAATTGAATAAAATTATTACATTAAAACATAATTTCCTTTTCATCAATTTTTAGAGTCAATATGTTTATTTTTATGGTTTTTGGTGGTTGATATAGTTTTAAAAATTAATTAAGAGAAAAAATAGGGATAATTTTACATTCTCAAATGTAACAATTTAATTGCTTTATTAAAGTTAAAAAAAGAAAGTGAATTGATATCACACCCACCCTCCTTATTACTTTACCACTAAAACTGGACAACTGGCAGATCTTACTACACTTTCAGTAACACTTCCCGGGTATAAGCGGTTCAATCCGTGTTTACCCGAAGCTCCTATAACCACCAGATCAATTTCTTCTTCTTTGATAGTTTTTAATATTTCATCAGCAGGTTTACCCTTTTTAATCAGTGTATTAAACAGGATATTTTTACATTTACCATTACATTCACTTTCTTCCAGTTTTTTGGAAAATTTTTGCACTGCCATGTTCCCCTCTGCCTTAAATTGATCTTCCAAACTCAATTCTAGATCTTTCTGAGGTATAGATCTAAGGTAAGAAGTATCAATTACATTTAAAACCATAATCTGGGAAAAACTTTGATTAGCAATCCATATAGCATACTCTCCAGCTTTTTCAGAATATTCCGAGCCATCGGTGGGTATTAATATTTTTTTATACACGGACCATTCCTCCTGATAGTAATGTGTAACTCTTAAGGATTTATAGTCTTAACCCACTTAATTATAAAATTTTATGAAATATGATATAATCCATTATAACGCTTTGGATAAAAATAATGTCTTTATTTCCCATTTCTTTAACCATAAATGATCATAACTAATTTTTATGGTAAAATTCAAATTTTATAAATTTTAAATGATTAAAATCAATTATTAACAAGATAAAGTTGTATAAACAGTGCAAATTAAATTTTATTAGATCAAATAGATTATATAATATTAATAATTCCAATAATCCTTCTAAGAATTATCAAAGTTAAATTTGAAGGTGTCACTACCTGCCCCTGAGTTAACAATCACTTAAAATTTTCAGGAGGACCCCACATTAAACCTAAAGATATAAATAGGATGAACGGAAAATCACGGTATGCACACAGCATGCGGCGTTAGTCCAGCCTGGTTAAGACTCTGGCCTGCCACGCCAGCGACCCGGGTTCAAATCCCGGACGCCGCATCGCGGCTGTAGTCTAGTCTGGTTAGGACTTGGGCCTTCCAAGCCTACGACCCGGGTTCAAATCCCGGCAGCCGCATTACCCCCTTATTGTTATAATAATTACCACTCTAAAGAGCTTTAACATTTATTTTAAGGATCCCACTGTTTCCTCTATTTTAAAAAAATGCAATTTACATTGAATGATTGATCGACTGTTTTACTAACGAAAATCATCAAAAGATTTTAATCATCAAAGTTTTTTTTTAATATCAATTTTTATCTTAATGATTAGTAACTATGGTTCAGAACCAAGATCAATTCAGTGATACAAAATATTCCAGTTATTATTCATGTGGAACAATCATTGATGATTCTAACAATAAAGAAGAGAATAAAAAAAATTACGAATCTGAAGAGAATAAAAAAAATCACAAATTTAAAAAATGTTTGAAAAATTTTTTAAACTGGTATTAAAAGTTCTGCCGCTACCATTCGGCAAATATCCGTTTTTGTAATTACTCCCACTGGTTTATCATCGTCAAGTACCAATAAGCCAGATATGTCTGCCCTTAACATGAGGTTTGCTGCATCTTCAATACCATCATTAGCAGAAATGGTGATGACTTCCTTGGACATTATATCCGTGATCTGGAGTGAAACTGCATCTTTGGCTGAAGGTTTGATAGTTCCCAGAACTCCAATAAGATCTGAATAAGAAACTACACCCAACGGTTCACCATTATCATCCATAACAAAAAGTCTCCGCACCCCTTCCTTGTACATCTTTTGAAAGGCTTCTGGTGGACGGGTACTGGAAGTGATGGTTATAACATCCTGGTTCATTGCCTCTTTAACTTTCATTTTTTCACCATTTGACAGAATATCACTAATTAGATAATTACTCTTAATTTATCCATCTTTTTTAATTATGTTTACTATGCATTACATTGTTGGTAAAGTTTAGTGTGTAGAAGTTCAGTTACAAATTAATTTGAGAAAAGATATTCTTTAAAAGAACATTAATATTTTAAAAAAATCGCTCATATCCCCATATTAGTGCAAAGGTTTATGTGAGGTTAGTGCCATATTATAATGTATGAAATCCGAAAATTTAGTTCCAAAATTGTTTGTTCCAGATGAAGAAAAGGCCATGGATTTTTTA
>Ga0334882_1002942_pt1 | contig 16406 bp, 13 predicted proteins | sample GraSluR1_MG_5_FD_207226 | JGI IMG/M metagenome (GOLD analysis project Ga0334882, IMG submission 207226) | Sludge microbial communities from methane-producing bioreactor in Wageningen University, Netherlands - Granular Sludge_15_04-R1 | ecosystem: Engineered > Bioreactor > Anaerobic >... | reverse complement strand
TTCGAGTCTACTTTTTTTACCCGTATTTGGCTATTCGACTGGCGGGTGACAATTCTTTGGGGTTCGGAGAAGGAGTTGAAATCGAGTGAGTTACAGGGGTAAAAAAATAGACCCTAACTGCTTGAGTTAGAGTCCAAAGTGGAGCGTATCAGACCACATATCCTGACGCTCTTGGACTCATTATTTCAATTACTTACACCAATTCCCGAAAATCACGGGTTGAGAATAAGTGAATTATTTCGGCAAAAACCGCAAAGAACGACTTGCGGTTTAAAGATAATGAATGTCTGGTAATTATTGAAATATAAGGTATTATAGAGGATGCTCCGTTTAACGGATTACCCTTCCAGACACTCAAGCCGTGGTTCAGGGTGTCGAACCCCTGTCCAAACCCTCTGTATGGTTCATTTCCTGCGGGTTCTCGAACCCCGACTCCCTGTTTTTATAAAAGCGGTTTTGGGATTTTCAATTTTACTTCTGGGAATATTTTTGGATTTCGAATTTTTGAAAAAAAATGAGAGGTCTGGGAAAAAGAAGTGTTTGTATGGGGTCAGGAAAACCGATTTGAGAGTATTTAGATATAGGGCGTGGTCAGACACAGAGTCCACCCACGGTCTCCAGAGACCCTCTCCCTGCCACCCGTCTGGGACGGGTGGATACCCAGATGGGCATAGGCAGGGTGTCAGGATTAAAACCAGATGATATGAGTTTACAAGAACGATTTCCATACAACAAAACCATTGCAGAGGTTCAGCATGTATATATCGATAATGGCGATTCGATTTACGTGAACAGTCCCTGCATCAAAGCCAGAGACCACGAGATAACAACGGGCAGAACCTATGTACTGATATCTACGGTAAATGGAACTGTACAGGCTTCAAGTGTTGAACTACTGGATATCTTTTACCATAACCATCAGATTTACCTGCTGCTCATAGATACCGAATCCCGAATAGTAAAACTGGTATGTCAGTCCGTAGACGCAACAGAGTATCATTGTACATGGAAACTGCTGGACTGGAATTACCTGAGAGCCGAAGCCGAGAAACGATGACCAGAACCCCTGTACATATCGCTCCTGATGCCATTTGCTTGGACAGACCCTTCATCCTGACCCAAGAGCATCTACTTGTTGTTGGGATGCCTTATCTCTATACACAGGGCAGCTATATTGCTGCGGTTCGCTTGCTTGGTATCAGCGAAGCCGATAATGTACTGTATCTCGAACTTCAAGAACTGGGTTCGGATAGGTTATTCAGTGCTTCTTGGAATCTCGAATATGAGGGAGAATACTATCTCTGGACTCTGGCTGACCTGCCAACATTAATGACCTCAACCAAATAAAAAAGCCATGAATACAGAATTAAATAATCGGAATCAGAATCCCAATACCCTCATCACAGATAAGTTCCAACATCACAAGGGGTTCTTCATAATCGATGCTGATTGCATTATGACCGACAATCAGGTCGTCACTATAAGAGAGATATATCAACTCGTAGACTTTCTTAATGGTGGTGATATCCAATACCGAGATGTAGAGTTCTGGCATGCGCTACTTAAAAATGACTGGCTTAAAATAATTGTTTACGATATCGGGAACAAAGCAATAATAACACGCATCCACGAAATGAATAAAAGCAATTATTCCTGCGATTGGTTCTTAATCTCCGAAGACGTGTTTGAAGACGAGATTATGATTTGAGTTCCTGCCTTTGACCAAAATAACCCACCCCCTTTTTTGCAGGTTTTCTACAGGGGGGGATGCATACGAAAAACTGGGGGTCTGGAAGACGTTTTCTTGATGGCATTTATTTGGGGTGAGGGTTTGTTTGGGAATTGATGCAAATAAACCTGACTATTTCTTTAATCCTATTAAAGAATACTTTTATCTAAATAAATATCTAAAGGTAACAATTCAGGGTTCCATACATTTCTATACCTAGTATAAATATTCTAAACTAGTATTTCAAAATTAAAATATCCAATCTCAGGATTATCCAACTCTCCTATTAGCATAGCTCTATCAAGAAGCATATTGGATTCCTCACAACAAGTTTCTGGAAGTAATGAACAATTGTGACAAGCTGCCAGGTTGCATGAATTTGGTCCTTGGCCCATGCTGTCAATACATATGGGGTCGCTGGAACACCATCTTGAGTTCTCGATGGCATCATAGACTATTTTTTCAAGGTTCCCTTTTTTCCCTTGCCGAACAAGTCCGCCAAGTGACCCTTCAGAATCTCCAGATGCAGTATAAATTAGCACTCCATTCATTTTATCATCAACTGATTCAAGATTGCAGTAAATTCTTTCTCTGAGAGAGGAACTGCCATAACCACATTCATAGCTAAACTGATTTATTACTAGATGAGCAAAAGTATGAATCAAAACAAATTGTGGAGATATATCTCTCCTCTCCTGACCTCTTTTTAGTCTTTCCTGGTTGTAGTTGTCAGAAAGTAGCTTTATTCGATTTATTATCTTTGGTTGTAAGGCCCAGTTTGTCAACACATTTTCATTAAATTCAAAGAATACGCCTTCTCCTCTAACAACAATTGCTGGTAACCAAGAAATAGTTTTGCCAAGTTTAATAAAATCCTTCCTTGAATCTAGACTCTTTCCATCATCTGGAAGCAGCCTTGAGAATCCCACAAAAGCTCTTGTTTCCCTTAACTTGTGAAGCAGACCAACACTATTGAAACTTCTACTGAATGAGATTCCAGAACTTGAATCCTCATAATCGGAGGCATCAATTTTTGAAACAAAGAAATCTTGATTTTCACCGCCCATTTCAGATAAAATAGCATCATATTCCATCTTTCTATACTTTTCTTCAGAATCATCTGTAACAGAATTTTCTGCACCAACAAGTCTTTTTGAGGCCGCTTCCAATAATTTGTCAGTGTAGAAATCAACTTTCTCTTCAGGAAAGTTTCTTTCAGCCACAAGTTCAAAGGTTATCCGCTGAAATTCATCGTTCTCTTTGCGTCTGGTTAAAAATCCCCAGTTCTTTTCCAATACTTCAACAATTCGTCTATCTATCGATTCCTCCCACTGTGGTAGATAAATTGAGCTTCGGACCTGTGAGAAATACACATTTGATGCACCTTTTTGAACGACTTTCAAATGTTGACCACAATGTCGAGTGTTTCTTCTGTCAGCCTCTTCTCCTAGCCACGGTCTACCTCCTGAACATGTAATTCCAATCCTAGTTAAAGACTGGTCATTAAATGCACCTGCCATGGTTCTCCGTGCACCACAACTACATGTAATCTCAATTCCAGATAATGCGCCTGAACTCCTACCTGCTCTTAATCTCAATGCATGGATACCATCATTTGGTGTCGATTCATGTACCCATTCCATGAATGGGAAATCTTGTATGTGACCATCTGGACAGATGGCAATAAAACGTACTGGAATTAACCTTTGACGTTTTCTTGGAGCAATACTCGAACAAGACCTCCCCGAATCAAAATTGTATCCCGAACATGTTGGCTTTTGTGAATGAAAGATTGAAACAAATTCCATATGTCCGCACCTTGGGCAGTAGTGCCATCTTGGGAATCTAACGAATGGGATTCTTAAAGATGGATTTGTAACACCTGGGCCTGGGTCTCTAAAATCAGGTGGCAATCGAAAATCCCTTACTCCAAGTCTTTTAGCAAGGCGTTCTTCTGTAACTACAAATTCTTCTAAATTTGATATGCTCCTGTATTTCTCTTCCCACAAATCAAGTCCAGCGACCATTAATGATTCATCCTTTGGAAAGTTAATCATGTGCCCAACTCCCCAAGGGGTTATTAATTGAGACCTTCGAATAGGTTTTCTTGCTGGCATAATTATTCGTCTATGTTAATATAATCGGTTATTACTTGTGCATCACATGTTGAATCAACATTTCTCATGGAAGTGGGTGTGGACCAAGCCCTTATTTTAATATCTTCAGGCGGATTTGTCCCTGCAGGATACATTAAAGGTATATTAGATAGTTGACCAAACGAACCATATACAATGGGCAATTCATTCTTCCAATACTCCAATCTTTCCTCTAACAACTCCAGGGTTTTCTCGTATTCGATAGCATCAATTGATTTTACTCTGTTTCCGATAATGCCTTTTACTCTATCAATTGTTTCAGAAGTTGGAAATGGTTTTGGAAAGTCTCTGCTTTCCTCCGAATAGAACCTAATTAAGCCAACTAGAATCGCATGTAAGGCTCGTTCTCTAGCTGGACTTGAGAATGGTGTTACACTTGTAGGTTCTACTTTACTATAAATTTTCGAATGAAATTCTTGAAAATGTTCAAAGTGAGAACGGTCCCTCGGTTTAGAACAGTTGTATATAGTGAAAACAAGACCAGGCCCTTTTTTTGAACGACCTACTCGACTTGTAGCCTGAATATATTCTGAAGTTGTTTTTGGTTGTCCAATTACTGTCATTAAGCCTAGACGTTGAATGTCAACACCCACGGAAATCATATTTGTAGCAAGACAAACATCAACAGGATAAACATGCCTATTACCTGTCCAAGATATTGAAAGCTGTTCCAAATATTCAGGAATCTCACTACTGTTAATCCGACTTGTCAATTCAATATCTTTGTTTATAAACCTCCTTTCGTCTCCTTTAATCCCTTTTCGAATCCATATTGAATTCATATATTCTCTAATATCCGCCCGTATTAGTGTGGCTGCATGACCCAGTTCTCTGATACTATTGAAATAGGTTAATACGGTCCAATAGGGGTCTTTTTGTTTTTCTTCGGAAACTGGTACTGATTTGACTGACTGAAGTAAAGCAGACATTAGTCTAACCTGCGCAGTTGCATGAGAAGGTAGAGCAGATGCAAAAATTCCTACATATAATCTGCCCACACTATTCGTATCTTCAAAAGCAAAAAATGAATCACCTGCATTCAAGCATTGTGCTGGAAAAATATTGACATTTTCCGTACCTCTTCCATAAAGTGAGTTTATCTGTTCCTTTGCTCTACTAATTGTTGCTGATGAGGCAACTATTTTTGGTTTAACATCGTTAGTAGTACACAATTCTTCAATCATTGTCTCATAAAGGCCTACTAACGAACCCAGGGGACCAGATATAAGATGTAGCTCATCCTGAATGATTAGTTCAGGTGGTGTCATTCTACCAACCTCCCTAAAACCAAATATGGTTCGTGCCTCAGGTTTCCAAGTTAGCATTGCAAATTTATCGACAGTGCCTATTAACAGCGTTGGAGGGCTATCATATATATCTTCATCGATTACGACTAAAGGAAGGTTATTCCTGCTATCAGAAAAATCACATTCAGTATTATCACATTGAAAGGTGATTGTTGCTGGTTTCCCCCTTCTTTTATAACCTTTAATCTCGTTTGTTCTTGTTTCGTTAATTGGCCCCATTTGTGCTCCACACCATGGACACTTCAATACAATAAAAGGATTGTCATTTTGTCCACCACGTTCCAACTTGGCATATTGCTGAATTGCGCCTGGGTTACTTGAATTGGAATCTGACCGTTTATTCGGAGTCAATTCCCCAACCCATAATCCAATAGTAATTCTATCTTTTCCTAGCTCCAGTTCATTTTCTTTTCTAATTGCATCGCAAGCACAAATTAATGATGAAGCTCTCTGAAATTGTTGTGCTGTAAGTAATCGCAACGTATAGCGCATCAAAACAGTTGTACCTGAGTCATCCTTATTGTTCAAACGTTTTAGGAAGATAGTGTAAGCTGACAATCCCAGATATGCTTCAGTTTTTCCTCCACCTGTAGGGAACCAGATTAAGTCAACAATATCTCTTTCAGGATGTTCTTTATCGGCCATGGAAGTCAGGTTCATCAATATAAATGCTAATTGGAAAGGCCTCCAAGAGCCTACTTTTACACTTCCATCTTGATTTTTGGGATAGGTTTCTGGGTTATTAATATCAGGAAACTTAGGTGTATCGTGCCCATCTATTCTGGCTGGACTTAAACCAGTAGTATTGCCTTTTTCAATGTTCCAATATCTTGTATGAATACTATAGCGTAATTGCTGCAAAAGCATTGAGCGATTCATTAGCTGAAATGCTCGATTTACCTTATCGTTAGATTTCAATAGTTCTACGCCATCTTTCATTCTTTTCAGGCAAATTCGGCAGCTACGAATATGGTTTGTAGCAGCCTCCTGATATTCTTCACTAAGTTCAGTTTTAGCGATTCTCTCCTGCTTATCTATCCATAAAGCATATTCATTGTTTAATTTGTTGAGATTCTCTGTGATGTCAACATTTGAATAATCAGAAAAATCATACATTTTCAGTGGCACATTATTCAAAATTCTTGGAATAATGGGCTTTATCTCATATGTAGGGATTGCTTCTGTAATAATCGAGTTCGTATTTTCGATTTCATTATCATCCCATTTTGGTGAACATCCGTGTCCAACTGCAAAAGTTTTCTTATTCCTAATTAGTAATCGATTCGATTCTTCATCTTCAGTGTCTGCACTTGATTGCGCTACTTTGTATGGAGCAAAACACTTTTCACTTGCTTCAACTGAAAAAGCTACCTGGAAGAAACAATCTTCGTTCTTTATATTTTCTGAACTTCCAAGATTGAGATTAATTAAAGTGAATGTTAGCAGATGTATTCCATTCGAACGATTATCACCATGCGTTCTATTGCGAACATTCAGCTTTAGTTTCAACTCTTTATTGTCCTTACTTTTTAAAACCTTATCAAATGAGGCTCCAGAGTTCAATGGGACTTCCTCAGGTTTTAAATTGAATTCTTGGTCAAGTGGAATTCTAAAAAATGCTTTTCTGGATACGTATTTCTTATTGTCTTTTAAATATGTATAATCTCTAATCTCATATGAGGCGGCATTAATCTTTATTCGATAACCATCGACTGGAATTTTGGAAAAACAACTAAATCCTATAGCTGATGGAAGATAACTATTGGCTAATCCTATCTCTTCCTCAACTCCTTCATCATCAGAATGCGACCCTTCATTTAGCTTGGATGAGGGAGACTGAAAAGGGTCATCATCTGAAACATCAGATTCACCGCTTTCAATGATATTCTTATCTTCAAGCGAGGCCGATTCAACCTTATCATAAGATGCAGTACGAGGAAATAATACACCAGCTCCATATCTTAGTCTTGGAGGTTCGTTTATTAATATTTCTTCCCCATTCTGCTGAATATGTGGCTTAACAGGGTCTGGACCGATTATTTCTTTTTTTATGTATTCTAGGATATTTTTTCTCATGTTCAGCTTAGTTTATTCTTTAATATCTCCCTGTATAGGTTTCTTTCAGTTTCAGCAATTAGTAAAATCAGACCATATCTAGCTCTGCTCATCCCTGTATATAACAATGACTTGGCTCTTTCACTTGATAAATCATCAATATCTGTTATTAGAATGTAGTTGCTTTCTAAACCTTTGAAGGAATGTATCGTAGCAAATCTAAAATAGGTGTGTTCGGAGTATAGCTCAGAAATGTGATTAATCTCTTTAATATTAAAACCAGAGACTGAATTAGAACACGAATTCTCCAGTTTCTTAGGGGATAATATTACGATTTCATTTGCAGGAAGTCCATTACCTGAAAGTTTACTCAGCTGATGTTCAAGTATTTCTACTTGTTCAATGCTGTTTTCATAAAAGACATATTCAACAGGAATTCCTTCAAGGAATTCAAGAAGATAAGGTGGACTAATGAAACCTGAAATCAATGATGTCTCTTCACCAATCTGTTTTGTGTTTCTGCAATTAGTTTTCAAGAAGAACTTTGAAGAATAAGCTGTCTTGTCAACCTGTGAAAGCATCTTCTCTTTGGAGATAGTGGAATAGATTGCCTGCTTCTCAAAATCTCCATATATTTCCCACTGCCCATCCGACATCCCACCTTTCAACATTGAATCAAACAAGCGTAAATACTCTTCTCTTATGAGGTCTTGACCTTCATCAATTATTAATTGGTCGAATTTCTCATTTAAACCTTTGTTATATATATCTGTTAGCAGTTGAGGGATGTATTTCGTGTAGAAATCCTGTTTATCGACTTGTGATTGGTCGTAGTCGAAACCCCTTGACTCCTCAAAGAGAAAAGCATGTAAACTGCATACTGTAATACTATTACGATAATCCTTTAATTGGCTACTCATCCATTCACCAATCAAGCGGTTGAAACAAGTGAGAAATACTTTTTTACCTCCCTGTGAAGCTCGCACAGCTGATTCAAGTGCAATCATTGTTTTTCCAGTGCCAGCACTACCTTGTATTAAACACCTATCATTTTGCTGAATGTGGTCAAGAACTCTATATTGTTCTGCAGTATATGACTTAACCTGCTTATCAAATTCACCGAGTTTATCCTTAATTGTTCTAACTTTTTCGAAGTCTCCTCTTAAGAAATCACGCAATGTAAACAAGTCTATAAGGGTGGGTAATGATTCTGAAACAGAGAACCACCTTTGTCCTATATACTTTTGAATATAATGATTAATCAATTGAGTGAAAAAGTCCTCTAGACCAACATGAATAGAATCCTTGTCTAATATTTGCCATGACTCGAATTCAACACTGTGTATATCAAATTGTATATGAGGGAATGCACAAACAAAACCAGTCAATACTCTTGTTAACTTGTGGCCCTTACCAAATTCCTTTTCTATTGCAGCCTTCAATGAAAACATAGCATCCCTGGCTTGGTTAAAGGGTCCAATATTACTTGTATGAGTATTATTGAATCTATCTTTGTAATACCATACTCCATTTACACACTTTACATCTCCTCCTTTAACTTCCATTACGTAAATCCCTCCATTAGGAATTAGTAGAAGGAAGTCAATCTCGCCATATAGCCGTTTCACATGCTGCGATAGGTTTAAGGAATGGAGAACTATCCAGTCTTTTGTAAATTCATTTTGCTTCAGAATGTCAAACACCATTCTTTCACCACTACTTTTGCAGTTCTTATCAAGGTAAGGGGGTAATAGCATTGCCATTATATATTCTCCTTTTCTAAAAGTCTGTTCACATATCTGATATCGATATTTTCCCAAACCTTGCATATATTAACCACTCTGAGTATTTCCACACTGCCTAATCCTTCTATGGAGATTTGCTCATTAATCATGGAACTATCCGCATACTTATGCATCTGGGACTTAATTTTATTGCTAATAAAGTCAGAGGCTTTCATTCTTAAGCCAGTCATCTTTCGAATGGACTCTCTAACAGTATCTATATTATTAAAAAGGTGTTCTGATTTAGCTATTTTAGCGATGCTGACTAAGTCAGCGTTATCATCAGGGCCTATTCTGCTTTCATCCTGTAACCATGACCGAATAGTGGCTTCATGTTTTGAGCATCCAAATTCTCTTAAATCTTTCACTAGTTTGGAAAAATCATTTCCAATTCGTGAATAATAGTCCTTTAGTAAATCTCTCCAAAGCTCAGTCCATTGTTTTAATGATGCTAAATCGTCAGGATTGGTATTTCTTTCAACCAGCGCAACTAAAATATCCCGTTCTGTATGGATGAATGCTATAATATCTCCAATTCTAATGGATTCAATTTTTCTTCTTTGGAGTTTCGCCTTATTTCCGCTCTGTTCAAAGAATTCGTTAATAATTAATAATTTATGAGATTCTGTAGAGTACAGGAATTGGTCATTCCCAAAATCTATCCTCTTTGCCCTTATGCTATCTGCTAAGTTACCTTTGACCTGATAGCCTGAATATTGTATTGAATCAAGTTTCAACTCAAAATCAATGATGTTAAAGGAACTTACACTATTATCTTCATCAGGTCCAACATCAAAATACACATCCTCGAATCCAGGACTGTTTAAAGAATTATTCTTGAGTTTGGCACCATCCATGTCTATTGTAATATCAATGTTTTCCAAATACTTTCTGTTTCTCATTTGCAGAGATGAATGGTATTTGTTTTCGAATTTATAGAATAGCAAAGTAAGCTCTGTAAAAAGAAATGAATGGACAATTCTATTCATGTTACTGCCTTTCGGCCAACCTAAGAGAATAGCACTTAAAGAATCATTCGATATTATATTATCGTTAACTTCTCCAACAACTAACAATTCAGGATAATCATGTTTATTTGTTGAAATAATGTAATCTTTCAATGCCCTTTTTTCTTCTTCTGAATGGCAAATTATGTAATCATAACTTCCCGAACCAACTAACTTTTCCAGGATATTACATTTCTCTGTAGGCTTAGCAGAAATGATATTGATTAATGATTGAAGCAGTGCAATACATTCCTTAATTGGCTGCTCAGAATCACCCAGCCATATCCTGTGTTTTTGGAATGAAGTATCAACATTGTTAATCTTTATAGCTAAACCTTTGAGCTCTTCCTCAGAAGGTATATAGGCAATTCGAGAGATTTTATTTGTAAGTTGAAATATGCTCATTCTAATTAAATTCAACTCACGATTTGAATCATCGGTTTCGATAGAATACAAAGTGCTTATTAAATCTTCAATCACAGGGCAATTACAAACTTCCTTTTTTATACTAAACTCATTGAATTTTCTAAGCCTCTTATTAAATGTATGAAATGATGAATGTTTTCCTATTGGGTCGATTCTTAATTTCCCTTTCGAGAAAGCGAAGAATTCAAAACCATGATTCTTAATATCTTGCAGAAATTCAATTTCTGCTAAGTCAGTTAATAGAATTGTTGGAATGCTAAACTGTCTGTCGACATCTATAAAATCTGCTCTTGGAGAAACTAAATTGAACCCATCGATAATTATCTTTGAAACAGGTTTTGGTTCCGACAGGTACTGGGATAAATTGGAGTAATTGTTAGCAATAAGCAAAGGGCTAAACTCAGAAATATTTCCATTTTCATTAATTCTTTCCGCTCTGAAATATTCATTTATACCAAATCGATTCAATAATACATTTTCAACTGACTGTTCAAAGTCCTTGTATTTGCTTATTAAGCAGATTGAGCTCTTTTGGAACAGTTTATTTCCGTATGAGTCAATACCTAATAGCTTATCAATGGGAGATTTTTTCCTCTTTGGTAAATCTTGTTTTACTCTTTTTAATGAGGATAATTTGTGCCTGGTTCTTGGAGCAGGCTGCAATTTAAAAGCACCTGATAAACCAAGTGAAAAGTAAGTATTACAGCCAGTTTTGAATGTAATCTTGTTCGAGGTCTTATGGGCCCATTCAACAATGCTACTCTGATTCAGAATTAATTTATCACCAGGTTTATAATTCTCAAACGATTTATAGATTTCCTCTTGATGAATTTTGAAGTCATGATTAATATTTTCGAGAGTTAGTGGTATTGAAAGCCATTGTGCAGCATATTCTTTTGAAGGAAAGATTACACATAGTTTATTAGAACTTGCATTCTCGAAAAACTGGAAAACAATACGTAAGGTATCCCTTAGGGATATGGGTAATGGGTAATCATCATCATCGGAATCAGAGTAAGAGTATTTTAGTTTTTCAATAAACTCTTGGTTCATATCATTGATGGTTAATGTTTAATTGCAAAGATTTTTAAGAATCTCCGTCATAACAGGAGGACAGACCCCATTTCCCATGAGCATAATCTTTTCTCTTCTTGTCATTTGTAGTTTGAGATTGTATTCATCTGTGAATCCCATAGCCAACTTCAATTCTTCTGGTTGTAACATTCTCATCATGTGCCCATTTTTGGTTGGAATCACCAAGGCAAATCTATCAAGAGTTGTTATCGTTCTTAAAGGTTTGTCAATGCTTTGCCAACCATGACCAGTTCCATAGTAAACCATAATAAAAGGTTCGTTCTTGCCTAGAACTTCAATAGCATTAGTTGCTCGTTTCAATGTCTTTTCTGCCCTACCTTTCTTAAAAACTGGGGATAATGCATACCTGTCTGACCAGTCAATAATACTTGAAACAGGCATTCTTTGATTACTCGTTGGTTTTGGAGGGTGGATTTTATCTGATAAGGAGCAAAGAAGAAAGAGACGGTTTCTCGCTTGTGGTACTCCAAAGTCGGCTGAGTTAAGCTGTATCTCATTCACATAATATTTTAATTCATTCAGCTCGTTAATTAACTTAGTATGCTTGTTCCAAGCAGACATTTCTACAACATTTTCAATTATTATCCATTTCGGTCGAAATACCTCTGCAAATCTTGTCACTTCAAAAGCAGTGTTTTTGCTAGCCTCACATCTGTCCCTTGCTCCTTTTGCAACTGAATGATTGGTACACTCAGGAGACCCTAGTATCAAATCGATTTCTCCAATTTCTTTTCGAATAACTTTCGGAGATAGGTTACGCAAATCATTATGAAATGCTTTTGCTTCTGGGAAATTCGTTTTGTACGCAACGATTGCAGTTTGCCAGATGTCAAATCCTGCTACGATTGCAGCTCCTGCTTTTCGAGCACCAAAACTGCTTCCACCTGCGCCACAGAATAAATCAATCGTTCTTATATTCCCATTATTTCTCATATATCAGTTCTCCTTGACTTAATGCTTTTCTTGACTTTGAAATATACCATGCATTCATTGTTTTATCCCATTGCTTAATCGTAAAAAACTGTTCCCATGAAAAGCGATGTAACATCTGTAGTTTATAATCATCATTAATCTGGACAAGAAGCAAGTACTCAAATAGTTGCTTTTCCTTATCATTAGGGTCAGGGTATATGGTTCCTGATTTATTACCATCCTTTATTGTCTTAATTGAATATCGTTCTCCGTTTCGTGAGAGAGCATCGACATTCTTTGTTCCAGTTGGTGCTTTTTGTAGATTGGCAAGGCCTGGTGTATTATTAAAGTAGTTAATTGCGATTTGCTCTCCCATTTCACCAACATTGAATTTTATTCCTCTGCTCTTAAATTCTTTATCAATTAAGATTCTGATAGCGAATAGCTCACTGTCTGAAAGCTTCTCAAAGTCTATTGTTTTCATATATTTTGCTTTATTTGCTTGGATAACTCTTCCAGAGTTGACTTACTATTTTGAGTTTTAAGTTCACACTCCCAGACAGTAAAAACCTTCCAACCCAAATTTTTTAGGGACGATACAATACTAATATCATTGCTTTTTGTTTGATTAATCTTCTCAACCCACCAATCTGTTCTTGTTTTCGGAATGGAAGAATACTTGCATTTTTCATGACCATGCCAGAAACAACCATGTATAAGAACCACAGACCGATATTTTGGTAACACAATATCAGGTTTACCTGGAAGTCTTTTGTCATGAATCCTGAAACGAAGACCTTTTGAGAATAGGTATTTCCTTACCAAAATCTCAGGCTTAGTATTCTTACCTTTGATTTGGCTCATATTATAACTCCTCGTTTCTACGTCGTGGACATCACTCATTTTTCTATTTCAATTAGACAGATTTATTCCTAACTATTTAATTTATTGCTATTAATAGTCGAATTATAAATAGATTCCTTTGGCACATCCAAAAGCTCACTTATTCTCTGTATGTGTTTCTTTTTTGGCATACTCTTTCCAGCACACCAATTAGATACAGTCACTTCACTTACGCCAATCTTATCTGCCAACCACTTTTGTTTTAATCCCTTAGATTTTAGCAATTCTTTGAGAAGTATCACTTTAAGAAAAATTAAAGTTTGAATTCATCGAAAATACACAATTCAGACATGAATTGCAATTACATTCAAACCAAAGAATAGCAATGAATTTTGCTTTTTCTGTCTGAGATAGACCAATTATAGAATCAATGTTTATTGAAGATATCCGTGACTCTCTGGAAGATGGCAACACCATTCATTAGCGCAATCACGAATTTTTAAACGAGAGAAGTTTTTGTCGGCAGTAGTTAGATTCGGGAATTTTTCATATGATTCAATTTTTGGGCAAGGGCTGGATTTATTTACCCGAGAAAACACTGGGAAAAACTGAAATATTAGAAATAACTAAAACGCCCAGAAATTATCGAATAAAACAAATCCAGCCTTATAAATCTGAAGTAGAAAATCAGAAATTAACGCAGGTCAACATGTCCATACTTTGTTTTTAGTTCGTTATCAAGCAATTCGTACTTATCCCATTCTTCGTTTATTTCCTCTTCAAGCCAAACTTTATGCCTGTCGAGCAATTCGATTATGTTTTTTATCGAGCCTCTGCTTAGATTTTTAATTGTCTTCTTATCTAATGATTTAAGGTCTTTTAATGCCTTTTCACAACGTTCCACCAAGTATTTATTAAAGCCAATACCCATTTCTACTATAGCATACATTTCAAAATGAAATTTCTCTTCGATTTCCTTATCAGAGTAAAGTTTAAAAATGTCGTCATTTATTCCTTTACCGCTTTTGATAGCAAATATTTCTTCATCGGTAAGTCCATAATAATCTAATTTATCAATTGTATTCATGCTTTTTCGTTTTAATTATATAGTTATTATTTATCCAACAATGTTTCCATAGTTTAAACGCCAAGACTGAGTCTCGTCACCTATTGATTGAACAATTCGACTGGATTTGCTTATACAATAACAGGTGATACGTTTTTTACCTTTTCTTTTTGTATCGTATCCGTTTTCAGCCATTAATTTTCCCGTCACTAATACGTTGATTCGTTTACTGGCATGAGGAAACTTAACCAATAATGCATTAACCAAGTCGAGATTCGTGATTAGAAAAGTATCACCCACCGTTTCTGGTTTCTGAACATACTCGTCAAAAATCAGGTCAACATCTGAATATTGGATATAATCTGAATAGATGTGCTTCAATTCCTGTTTATTATCCTGCTGGTAAGAATATGGAAAACCATTCACGAGAAGGTTATAGGCTTCCATAAACAAGTCCGTGTAATCGATATCCGCCAGTTTATCAAAGTAAATTCTTTCGATTTCAAGCGGAATAATCCTGCGGTTTTGTTGTTCCCTAACTACAAATAAATTGTTACCACTCCCAGCAAAACTGCACCTACGCTTAATCGTTGATATTCTACGGTCATATTTTCTGCGCATTGTTAATTCTTTGGTGCTAAGTACCGTTTTAAACGTCTTGTCCTGCTCATATGACCTGCCATCCATTTCATCATCAACGATTAACAAAGCCTGTGACATTAATACCTTGAAATCATCATCGAAACTCAGGGAGTGTTCCTTTCGATACCCGTGAAGTTCTTTCGGAAGAGTGAAGTTTCTGAGCAATGTTGTTTTCCCAAGACCTTGTTCGACCGACAAAAGGGTCAAGAAGAATTCGTTGGGATACTCATAACCCAATGCCTGAGCAATCATTCCAGTATACCATTTTTTTAAGTACTTTATCAGCACTGTCTTGTCAATGGATTTGTTCTTCAATTGTATACAATCCAGCCATCTTTCGAATATTCCAACAGGATGTCGGTCTTGATTCACTTCAATGAATTCAAGGATTGGATTGATTGTCTTGATATAATTTGATTTAATGGTCTCTTCGAATCGAGTTCTCGGTATCTCCTTGTCGAAATGCTTCTTCAAATCGATATACAGTGTATTATAATCCAGTTCCTCGATGATTTTACCATTAATGGTGAGGTCTTGAATAAATGTATCATACCTTACGCCTCGTGAGTTGATATATTCAGCAATATCGTCTGAACTTACTTTATTTGGCTTCGTTTTCACTTCATATCCATACTCCTTCAGTAAGCGAAGTGTGGTACGGTAATCATTCTTTCCTTCCAACACCTGTAAAACCTGAAAGTGGTTGTAAGGTTTTTCTGGTTGAAATTCCGTAGAAGTGCTGAAGCAAAAGAAGGTCTTGGTATCTTTGAAGTAATAACCAGAATGCACGGCTGAAGACCCATCCCTGAGAAGGTAAACCTTGTGGTCATCTTCTTTAACGACAGACCATCCGTGTTTTTGAAATAACTCAGTAATAGAGTATTTATCATTGAACTCGTTAATGGCGGTTTCGCTGTAAACAAATGCTTCACCGTTCTTTGATGTGCCACCTGTTGGGAAATATCTGGTCAGGCTTCTTGCTATTTCAAGCAGTAGATTCCTTTCTTCTGATGTGATGATTGGAATTTCAACATTAAGATTCTCAAGGTCGAATATTCCCTGCTTAATATCGTTGTTTACCATGCTTGTGCAGAAGTAACCACCTTCGCCACGGGTTTCGAGGATTACTGTTTTATCTGAGTGAAGAGCCAGTTTGAGATTTTTATCAATGGATGCATCAGGGCATCTATAGATAAAATGGAAGCCACCACTTGGTGTTGATTGAATTATCAATCTTTTAAGAAGGTCAGGGGGAATAAGGTTGGTATAATCCGTGATAATTGTTTTTAACGGGTCATTCTTGATGTCAATATCTATGCATTCAAGATTACCGCTAATTTGTCCCGTAATTATACCTACAGTACCTTGATTGAGGTAATGTGAG
>Ga0334882_1002940_pt1 | contig 16414 bp, 13 predicted proteins | sample GraSluR1_MG_5_FD_207226 | JGI IMG/M metagenome (GOLD analysis project Ga0334882, IMG submission 207226) | Sludge microbial communities from methane-producing bioreactor in Wageningen University, Netherlands - Granular Sludge_15_04-R1 | ecosystem: Engineered > Bioreactor > Anaerobic >... | reverse complement strand
AACTCTATATTGGTGATCTTAGAGATGATTCAATATTGAATAGGGTTTTTACTGAGAATCATATTGACGCAGTAATAGATTTTGCAGCAAATTCACTTGTTGGAGAAAGCGTCCAGAATCCTTTGAAGTATTTTGAAAATAATATATACTCAACTATAAAGCTTTTGAAAGCAATGAAAAAATATGATGTAAAATATATTGTATTTTCTTCAACTGCTGCGACCTATGGTGAACCTGAAAACGTGCCTATAATGGAAAAAGACAGAACACTTCCTACAAACCCATATGGTGAATCAAAGCTTGCAGTCGAAAAAATATTGAAATGGTGCGACAGGGCCCATGGCATAAAATATACGGCTCTGAGATACTTCAATGCCTGTGGAGCACATATAAATGGTAAAATCGGTGAGGATCACAATCCTGAAACTCATCTGATACCTATAATACTGCAGGCTGCTTCAGGTAAAAGAGATAAAATAATGATTTTTGGCGATGATTACAATACTCCAGATGGATCCTGCATAAGAGATTATGTGCATGTATCGGACCTTGCATCAGCCCACTTGCTGGCATTGAAAAGACTTCAATCTGGAGGTGAAAGCAGGATTTACAACCTGGGAAACGGAAAAGGTTTTTCAGTAAGAGAAGTAGTGGAAGTTGCCAGAAGAGTTACCGGAATAAACATTAAATCCGAAATTGCAGAAAGACGTGCCGGAGACCCTGCAATTCTAATAGCTTCTTCAGATAAAGCCATTGAAGAATTGGGATGGAAACCTAAATTCAATTCACTTGAAACAATTATCGATACCGCATGGAAATGGCATAAAAATCATCCTGATGGATATTCAGAATAAAAGGAAAAGTTCCCCCACTATAATGTGAGGGATTTTCTTTTTGCATATATTAAAATTTTATCTGGGAAGGATATTTCCATTTTTGAATTTCTTCAATAGGAACTACCTTTGGCTCCTTTCCCCCGTTTATCATAAGAGCTCTATAGTATATCCCGGCAAGTTCTTCCACATAGTGTGCCTTCAGCAGTGCTTCCTTCGGATCTTCATCCACCGTCACTACTCCATGGCTTTCAAGAAGTATTGCATCAGCTCTCTGTATAGGTTTTATCACACTGTTTGAAAGTTCAGTGGTACCTGGTGTTCCATAAGGCGCAACAGGAATTATCCCGTCCTTCAGCTTGAGGTTTGCACACTCATAAACTATTGACGGTATTGCTTTGCCAAGTACCGCAAATGCAGTTGCAAATTTGGAGTGGGTATGAATTACTGAATTCACATCTTTTCTTGTCTTGTACACTGCAATATGCACCAGAAATTCACTTGTAGGCTTTACATTTGTCTCTATTTCAACTACATTTGCATCCGTATCCACCACGCATATATCGTGATAGGTCAATTCCTTTCTGTCCACACCTGTTGGGGTTACAATCACATATCCCGTTTTTCTGTCCCTTATACTGAAATTTCCTGATTTATGCCTGCACAGTCCTGAGCTGTCCGCTTCTTTTGCTATATTTACCAATTCCTTTTTTAATTCTTCCAACATAAGTGTTTCCTCCCAATCATCTATATATTTAAATATTCTGCCGTACTTTTATTTACTAACATGTCCATTTTGCCTTCATTAAAAAATTCATTCATAACATTTATAAGAAGTCTTGGTGCTTTAGATATTGCGTCTACAGTATCCCCTGCTATATGGGACGTCATGGTCAAATTATCCAGCTCTAATATTGGATCTTCTTTTTTGATAGGTTCATCCCAGAACACATCTATTGCAGCTCCAGCTATTCTATTTTCCTGAAGTACTTTTACTATGGAATCATGGTCAAGTATTCCTGCCCTGGCTGTATTAATCAGATAAGAACTTGGCTTCATTTTAGAAAGGAGTTTCATGTCAACAAAATTTTTTGTTTCCTCTGTAAATCTGATATGAAGGGATACTATGTCAGATTGACTGAACAATTGATCCAAAGGCACCAATTTTACTTTAATTCCTTGAGAATCCAACATATCCTGGGATACATATGGATCATGCCCTATTACTTCCACGCCAAGTTCTGTCAACTTTTTGGCAACCAGTTTCCCTATATAGCCCAAGCCAAGAATTCCAACCTTTTTGTCCTTAAGACAGGAAGTATATTTACTGTTTGGGAATTTTTTTTTCCAGATTCCATTTTTTATTCCCAGATAGCTCCTTGCTATATTTCTAGATTCAGCAATCATAAGTCCTATTGCAAATTCAGCTACAGGTTCAGCATTTCTAATTACATGTATAACAGGGATATTCATTTTTGTAGCAGTGTCTACATCTATGTGCTCAACACCTCCCCTGCAGGTTCCTATCAGTTTAAGCTTTCTACACTTTTTCAGGATTTCACCAGAAAGAGGACAAAAATGCCCTATAAATATATCTGCATCTTCAACAATAGCTTTTTCAATATCTTCAGGAACTGCTTCAGCATATGGTCCATTTTTTTCTATATTCAACATCACTTGCTGGAACTTTTCTTTTGAAGTCATTTCCCAGTCATATTTTATAATTTCTTTTTGCCTGCCGGGCAAAAGCAGTTTGGCTTGTTCTGCCATATAGTCCGAACTTACCAGAGTATCCCCTACAACCACAATTTTCATATAAGACCCATCTCCATTTCCTACTAAATTACTTATAAATTTGTCTCAATACATCTTTCACATCACCCAGTGAACTGAAAACAAGCGTAGGCTGTATTTCAGAATCATCCAGATCATGAAGCTTTGCTTCACCCGACAATACAAGGATGGTTACAGAATTGTTTCCCTTCCCTATGGCTATGTCGGTGTAAAGCCTGTCTCCTACAAAGGCAATTTCCTCTTCCTTGAATCCTGTGTCTTCAAGAATATATTTCAAGGTATGACGGGAGGGCTTTCCGAAAAATTCAGGAACTCTTCCTGTTGAAGCTGTAATCATTGCACATATGGAACCGCAGTCCGGTATAAAACCATTTTCAGTAGGGCAGTTGAAGTCGGGATTCACTCCAAGAAATACAGCTCCATTTCTTATAAATTCACAGGCCCTGGATATATTTTCATATACAAGTGATGTGTCAAATCCCGCAACAACCACCTCTGCATCATCTCCATCGGGATTTATTCCTGCCTCCCTGAAATCGGCTTTCAGGTATTCATTGCCAAGGACAAATATCCTCCTGTCCGCCATGTTCTGTTTTATATAATTTATTATTACCTGATTTGAAGTGAGCATCATGTCGTCCGTTAGCTCATACCCCATTTTCCTGATCTTGTTTACATAAAATTGTGAATTTTTAGAAGAATTATTCGTGAAAAACTTGAACTCGATATCGTTTTTCGTCAGTTCTTCAAGAAATTCCATGGAACCTTCCAGTATTTTATCTCCGAGATAAACAGTTCCATCAAGATCGAGGATAAAGCATTTTACCTTTTTCAAAATATCTTGCGTCCTGTCTGCCATATATACTACCTCCCCCTTTCAATACAACCTTTTATTCAAACTGTTTCTGAAACAGAATTCAATTGTAATAAATATCTGCTACACAGCCGCCTGCCTCATCCAGCTTGCCTATATCTTCAAGGAGTTGAAAGATGCCGTATCTCTTGCGCATGTCCTTTGCAGCAGCAAAACTTTTTATAAACAGTTCCCTGTCTATTCCTATATCCCGTGGATTCCATACGGCACCGCATTTTTTCAGGGTTCCGATTATATTTTCCGGCTCTGGAACGTTGACACTGCATATCTTTTTTATGTCCTCCCATTTCTCAAGTATCCTGTCCATTTGAGCCTTTCTCTTTTCGGGTTCAAAATTGATGCTGTCCTGTTTGAATTCAATGATGTTTTCGGCACTTCTTGTGAACACATCTTTTATATTCTGCGTCCACTTGTCTCTGTCAAGATACAGATAATCACCTTTTTCAAGTACTTTATTGATGTCAATTCCTGCTGCATATTTGTATGCATAAGCCACAATTCCAACGCCCACACCTACGGTATTGCCGTGAGTCCACTTTTCTTCTTCACCCCTGTTCATAAAAATCATTTCATAACAGTGTGAAAGCTGATGTTCTCCGCCGGAGGCCGGCCTTGATGCACCCACCATACCAATGGCAATTCCGGACATAATCAGTGCATCCGTTATATTCTTCACAGTTTCAGCCTTCCTGCCTGTCAGGCCGGAGGCAGCCTCCTCGCATTTTTTAAGAGAGGTCATGACCAGATTTTCCACCTCACTGCAGAGGTATTCTCCATTTAATACATTTGCAATATGCCAGTCTGCAAGTGCAGTGTATTTGCCGAGAATATCTCCGAGTCCCGCCTGGAGCATCTGCATGGGCGCCTCCTTCATTATATCTGTGTCCCCAATTATGGCCCTTGGATATGCTGCATCATAGGTAACCTTCACGCTGTCGCATATGAGAGGCGAAACTACTGAAGCATATCCGTCCATGGAGGGTGCCGTGCCAACAATTACATAGGGTATCCCCACCTTGTAGCTCAAAAATCTTGAAACATCGTTGATAACCCCTGAACCTACTGCAACAACAAGCTCCGTATCCTTCGGTATTTCAAGGAGCAGCCTTCCAAGGGCTGTCTCATCGGGTATCAGGTGTTCCTTGTCAAATAAATACCTGCTTACTTTAAATTTGTCCTTTAACAGCTTTTCAACTTTTCTCCCTGCCACTTCAAAGGTATGGACATCCTCTACAATAAATATTCTTCTTCCTTCATAATCCTTTATTATATTTGGGAGTTCATCTATGACACCACTGCCCACCTTTATATCATCTATTTCCACCCTGTGAGTCCTGCCGCATGAACACTTGTACTCAAGTCCGGTCATTTCTTCTACACTAAAGCTTGCTAAATCCTTCATTTCTTACCCTCCTTCGGCTTTATCTATCTGCACTGCAACAGCAAGAGCATTTCTGCTCCTGCTTGTAAAAATGCTTAACACTATACTGTTTCCGTTTCAAAATCTGCCCATGGGATATCAGCTGCTGCAGCACCATGGTTTATAACATTGTCAATGTGTATTAGCAATGGAAAATCACTAAGCCTAACAACTCCTCTTTCTGCAAGCTTCCTAACTGCACGTGCTGTACGGGTGGCAATTACTATTGATTCAAGAGTTACTCCCTGTAATTGGTTCATAGCTTCTTCCATGGAAAAGCCCCGTCCAAGTAGAGTTCCAATTTTACGAGTACGTCCACCAAATACAGTTACATAAAGGTCACCGGCAGATAAGACAATGTTTTCTTCTCCACCACCTACTATCTTAAGAAGATGCTTCATTTCTTTTACACCCTGTCCAAAAAGTCCAGCCTGTGAATTATAGTGCTCTATTCCTGAACCATCGCGTCCAACGGCTAACCCAATGGCGAATGATACTCCAAGTGCATAAGCATTTTTAAGTGCAACTGCACACTCAACACCTGCAACATCCCTAGACAGACTGATGTGATAATATGAAGTTTCAAGCAATCCTTTAAGCATTCTAAGAGTATCTATATTCTCCCCACAAAATGTAACAGCAGAATGATCTTTATCGGCAAGTTCATAGCTAGTACATGGACCACCTATGGCATTAATGGAAAGCTTTTTATTGGAAACAAGCCTGCTTTTAAAATATTGTGGATAACTAGTCAAATTTCCATCTTTCTGGTCAATCATTCCTTTTGTTATCGAAAGAACGGGAATATCTTCAGGTATAATAGGCAGTATATTTTCTGCAAACCAATCAACTCCAAAGCTACTAACCCCGCATATCACAACATCGGCTCCATCCAGTGCCTTATTCACATCATCAATTTGATAGTATTCAATTCCTGTTTCAGGCAACTGACGCTTTAATGTAGAATGAAATGCTGTATCCCTTAATGTATCTATTATCTCTCTATCCAATGGACTGCCAACCAATCTTACCTTGTTTCCATTCTCAACTGCCGGGAAAGATAGTGCAGATGCCATTTGTCCTGATCCAATAACTGTTATAATTTTCATAGTATTACCTCCATATTTAAATTAAATCTATATTAACTGAAATATCTTTACTACTATCCAATTGAGGAAGTTTCCTCCAAGATCCAGACTCGAAATAGTGGACGTTCCTTTAGGCATGGTAAAATGTGCCTGTTGTGCCATCATCGTATGGAATGGCGCAATATTGGTTGCCATAAGAAGTACAAATGCCATAACTATGGTTCCTGATATGACAGAATGAACTATATTGCCTTTAGCTGATCCTACTATAAACGCTACATAGAAGCATATAGTTGCAAGATCCCCAAATGGAAGAACCTGATTTCCCGGTAGAATAACTGCTAAAAATATAGTTATAGGAACAAGTACCAGTGCTGTAGCCATTACTGCTGGATGTCCAACTGAAACAGCCGCATCCAACCCTATAGTTATATCTCTTCCTTCTCCAAGATTTCTCTTCTGAAGAAAGTTCTTAACTGACTCTGACAATGGGATTAAACCTTCCATAAGTATTTTTACCATACGCGGCATAAGCAGCATAACAGCACCCATAGAAATACCCATCTTAAATATTCCACCAATATCATAACCTGCAAGTGCACCTATAATTATTCCTAATACTAATCCAAGCATCATAGGTTCACCAAATACACCAAATTTCTTCTGAATGCTTTCAGGATCTGCATGTAATTTTGTAATTCCAGGTATCTTGGCAACTAATTTAACTATTGGAATACCTATAAGTCCACATGCTGCAGTGGAGCCTGTCGGCAGTGAAACTCCTTCAAGTCCAAAAAAATCTTGAACCATTGGAGCAGTTTTATCAGCAATTTTCAAAACTGCTATTTCATACAATATTGCCGCTAAAATGGCAAATATCCAATTTCCGCCCGTCAAAACGTACACCGTAGCTCCTGCTGCTGTGAAGTGCCAATAATTCCAAATATCAACATCCAATACATTTGTAAGCTTTGTAACCAGCATTCCCAAATTGACTAACATGGCAATTGGTATCATAATTGCCGCTATAGGTGATGCCCAGGCTATTGCTGCTGCTGCCGGCCATCCTACGTCTATAATACTCAGGTGCAGTCCGAAGTTTGATACCATTTTCTGTGCTGCTTCTCCCAATCCTCCTGCACCTGTAAGTAAACCGATTACCAGATTGATACCAACAAAGCCAATTCCTATAGTTATACCGGATTTAAACGCTTTCTTTATACCTTGTCCAAATATTATTCCTATTATAGTAAGTATTATAGGAAGCATAACTGTTGGCCCTAAGTTTATAATATACTTCACTGCAGATATTAACATATTAATCCCCTTCTTTCCCTTTTTTTGTAAAACATTATATTTAAAACTATTAATCCATTGAATATGCTATAATTAATTTGTTAACAATATTACGCATAAGTTATCTCTGTTTTAGCTGAAAGTTAGAAAAGATAACTTATGTGCTTTTTATGCTTCTAATATATCAATAATTTGTTTATCAATTTTTTCTGTATTTATATTTGTAAGATAATTCATTCCCTTTATTACTGGCATCTTATATTTTCTAGGAACTATGGTAGTAGTGACCAATAGATCTGCCTGGTCTTCATAACCTGCAACTTCTGCTATCTTGCACTGGATAACTCTTGCGTTTAGCTTATTATCCTTAATTAGCTTTTCAACTCTCTCACAAACAACCGTTGAAGTAGCTATACCTGTACCACAAGCAACTAAAACAAGTTTTCCTTTTTCACCTGACATAATTTTCATATCCTTTCTTAATATATATTTATTTAAACTTCTTGCAAAATTTCTGCAAGAATTAAATATCTTTTAATTATTTTTAATTGACATATTTGTCAATATTTTGTAAATACTGTCTACATCATCTTTTTCGAGTATACTTTTCATCATTTTTTGGTTTTGAATTAAATTCATTAACTGCTGAAGCATCAGAATTTGACTATGTGGTTTATTCAATGCCATAGTAAATACAATTTTTACATCTACATCCCCGTCTCCATCCATACACTTAAATTTAACTGGATCTTTTAAGGTTATCATTGCAATTGCAGGATTCAGTACATGTACCGCATCTGTATGTGGTATAGCTACATTGTACTTTCCAACTCTAAGTCCTGTAGGAAATACCTTTTCTCTTTTAACTAATCCATTTAGAAATGAATCTTTTACAAAATTCTTAGAATACAACAAATCAAAAGCTGCTTTAAATACATTCTCATTGGTTTTAGCTTCTAATTTATTTATTATTAAATCCTTTCTTAGATATTCTTTTATATTTTCTATCATGGTTATATTCTCCTCTCCAAAGCTACCCGAAGTCTTATTAACGTTTTCATTATTTTATAAAGCAATTAGCTTGCCAAACCATACGGACTAGCTCAAAGCCGCTATTTCAATACGTTTACATAGGAAATATTACTATCTATAGCACTCATGTATTTTAATTAATACTACTAAATTTCTATATTCTGTTACATACTCTGTATAATATAATTTTGCTTTATATATTCTAATATTGTGTTGGTGATTAACTTTCTATCATCCATGTCTCTTATTTTAACTATCAAATCACTATTTTTTATTACTTTATATAGTTCCAAGAATAATTTTTTATGAGCAGTAGTCAAAGCCAATATGAACAAAACACTTACATTATTTTCTTCATCCCATTCCATTGGATTTTTAATTATAGCCACTCCTATTGCTGGGTTAATTATACTTTTATCATAACTTCCATGCGGTATCGCCACACCATCCCCTATACATGAACTTCCAAGATCCTCCCTGTCAAGTATATTTTCATAAAAATCACGTGATACAAATCCTGCCTTTTCCATTAATCTCGTCATTATACTTATAATTTCTTCCTTCGAACTCATAGAATGAAAAACTCTCACAATACTTGCATGAAACATATCTTTTAACCGAATTTCTGAATTTGCGGGAGCTTTTTTATTGTTGATTAAATTAATAAACAATTCCATTTTTTCACCTTTTAAGAACTCTTCAAGTGATACGAAAAAAATATCTGGAATTTCCGGATTTACAGTTCCTACTACTGCTATAACTTCTTTTCTTACTCTTATATTTTTTATCTTCTCCAATAGGCTTCCATTTTCCTCAATAAGTCCTAAAGGAATTATTTCTAAATCTTGACAGCCTATTTCTTTAAGCTTATGTAATATCATTTCCTTTATTTTTATTGCAGTTCCTATTCCGGTAACACATGTAGTAATTATAACTTTTTCTTTTATATTAACATCTGTAACATTATTGTTTCTAAAACTTCTTGGAAGTATTTTTTCCAGATCCAATAATGAATTAAACACCGAATCTAAAGTAGCCGTACTCTGAACCGATTTTCTAAGAGCCTCCAGTACCATTAAAGTATCTACTCGTGAAATTATTCTTGTTGGTATTCCAAGTTCTTTGGTTATAATGTCTCCAAAAGTTATTAGTGAACCCATATCTACCAAAAGCAATACACCCTTACCTGTATTTATTCTCTTTACCATATTTCTTGCCTCAATATATACATCCTCAGGCTTTTCATCAAGGGACATAGTTATAGCTTCTCCATGTTCTATTCCTATTATGGACCTGGAAATTTCAAGCATAGCTTTTGATACCTCTCCATGTGTAACTACAATAACCCCAACTTTACTTTCACTTGTACCTTCCTCTTTATTCAGAAATTTATTTAAATATAAGGCTATAAATCCAGCCTCATCCTCCGGGAAATTCATTTTTAATTTCATATTTATCATTTTTATTACCTTCAGTGCCATTTTAAATTCCCTGCCATATTTTACTTTTATGGTATGTAGTCTGGGATTTACTATATTTTTTCCCGTTCTCAATCTTTCTATTGCAGAGCTTATATGAAGACACAATACATTATAAATTGATGAGTCAAAATTTTCCATTTCAGGCAGCAGCACTTTTTTTATATCATCTACTATGTCTATCGTCTCCTTTCCAACTATATCTTCCAGCAATTGCTTGGACATACCAGAATATCTATTGACTATGTCGTTAGCATAATTCCCAACCTTTTCTTCAAGATCTTCCGATAGTATATTTCTAACATCTTCCATGGATTTTCCATCACTTTTAAGTTCCTCTATTCTTTTTTCAATAAAATCATATATATTGTACTTAAATATACTATTTTCATCATCATCTATTATGTTATCATCATCACAGATATTCATATCTTTTATATTCACCATATTGAAGTCTATTGATTTCTCATATATATATGATATCTGCTTTTTTATGTGTGATGGAAGATCATCTATCAAAACATTTACTTTATCATAGTTATTAGCTATAAAATTTAGAAACGATCTCGCACATATAACCTGTATATCTGATTTCAATTGTCCTATATTGCCCGGACATCTATAAAATAGAAGACTCCTTATAATTTCTCCGGATACAAGCATCTCCTTATTTATTCTTTGAGCCTCAAGTCTGAAAAATTTGTTTATAAGTTGCATCCTTTCGATTACAGGTCTTTCTTCTAAATTAGGTATTTCTACGAGAACCGGAATTCTTCTCCTAAATGTATTTAACAAATTTGATTCTATATTTTCAGTTGTTGCTCCTATTATCATCACATTTACTTTTCTTATTACATCTGTCTCACCTAGTCTATTAAATTCACCCTTATCTATAACTCTAAAAAGTATTTCCTGTCCTTTTGGTGGCAATCTATGTATTTCATCTAAAAACAGCATACCCCCATCTGCCTTCTCTATGAGTCCCTCTTTATCAGAATCTGCTCCTGTAAAGCTTCCTTTTTTATATCCAAATAGCTGTGATACAAGCAATTGTGGATTATCACCATAATCGGCACAATTGAACACTACAAAAGGTATATCTTTTTTTCTGATCTTTCTAGCAAAAAAATTCATCTGTTCAACTAATTGACTTTTACCTACCCCTGTATTGCCAACTATTAAAGTATGCAGTCCGTTTTTAGGATACATAACGGCTGCTTCTGCAAGTTTTATTACATGATTCAAGCTGCCATTATTACCTATAATATTATTAAAACAACCGTTTGCTTTTTTGTTTATATATTTTTTTGTTTTTTTGTTGTGATTTGTCATATTACCCTTTATATTTTCAATATAATCTCTATATTTATTTAATCCAAATGTAGATATTTTAAACCCCTGATTGTTTAATTTCACACATAATTTTCTGTAGGAGATGTCTTTATCTACAGATACTATTGAATTTATGGCTTTTAATAAGACTTCATCTCTCCTTTCTAAATAACTTGGTATATTTGACTGCTGTCTTAGTTCATTAACCTTTTCTCTCGATATTCCAAGCATTTTTGAAATCTGTTCATCAGTGAAAGGATTTTTTTTATCCTCATCCTGTATTATAGAAATAAGTTTATCGATCATTTAAAATCACCTCTAAGTTTTTTAATCAGCAAATTTTGTACCTAATTAGGATTCCCTTTCAATTGTACTTCTTAAAGCATACAATAACTTATTCTTATCATAAAATATCACAATTTATCGTGCCCTGCTATATAATGTTCTGTGATATTTTATGTATAATGCTCTATAAAGCAAATCAACACAAAATAAGTGCAGGCTTTTTGCTCCTGCACTTATTTTGTGTATAGGGAAACTCACTAAGTTTTCTCTTAGTATATTTAATAATAAACCCATATTGTGACAATACCGTGTCATTAAAAAATAAGTTTTTTTAATACTCTAATTGATAACCTTCTCTATAAAGAACATATTGTCAAGCACTTGCCAATTTTGGGGAAATGGTCGTCCAAGAGCCCAGTAACTTACTCCCCTCAATCCATATTCACTGGCAAGTTTGTACTTTTCAGAAACACTTCTTGCATCTTCAAACCACACCACATGTTCTCTTCTCTCTTCATCTATATAATTGTAATATGGAGACTTTGATGTTTCATCATATTTTATCTCCGCTCCAAATCTTCTTGCTCTATCTATTGCCTCCTGATTTCCAATAACTTCTGCAAATTCTCCCCCCGGTATATAAGGCAGCGTCCAATCATAACCATAAAGAGGAACTCCCATGAATATTTTATTACGTGGTATTACACTTACTGCATAGTCAATCACTTTTCTTACTTCATTAAGTGGTGCTACTGCCATAGGTGGCCCTCCTGACCACCCCCATTCGTAAGTCATTATGACTACAAAATCTACTATTTCACCATGTGCCCTATAATCATGAGCTCCATGCCATGAACCTGTGGTTATATCATAGGTTTTAGGTGCAAGTGCTGTTCCCACAACATATCCCATGGGATGAAGCCTTGCCACCAGCTGTCTCAGAAAATCATTGTACTTCTCCCTGTCCTCTGGTGGAATTCTTTCAAAATCTATAATAATCCCCGAATATGATTTAGCCTGAAGTGCAGAAACTATATTGTCAATTAAATTATCTTGGAGAGACTGATTATTCAATATGTTGTGTATCAGATCCGTATCAAAATTATCCCCTGATATATTGGTTACGGATAAAAGCGGTGCAGTTCTAAAATCCATTCCTGCACTTATTGCTGCATCATCATTTAAAGGAGTAATTCCCCCGCTGCTGGTAACATGATGGCTAAAAGCAGTCAAATAAGTTAAATACCTTGCAACACCACTTACTAAATTACTATCTCTTTCAGGATTCGCAGGCTGTATAAAGGCGTTTGTTTCTATAAATCCATAATTTCTAGCTTGTGCTGGAATTGTAAGTGTCATTCCCGGATAGATCTCTTCCGGATTTAAAATATTGTTGGTCAATATTATATTCTGTAGAGAAATTCCAAACCTATCGGCTATACTCCAGAGTGAATCTCCTTCCCTCACAGTATATGTCATTTCCCTGCCTGGAATTACAAGTGTCTGACCTATGACCAGGCTTTGAGAAGGGTTTAAATCATTTGCCGCTATTATACTTTGAGCACTTACTCCAAATTTTTGTGCTATAGACCATATGGAATCTCCCCTTACCACCACATATATATTCAAAATGGCAACCCCTTTTTATTTACTACCATTAACCAATATATTCACAAGTGGATCTTTGTGTTCAATGAAATTAATATCCCTTTTATACTGCAGAAAGGTACAAATTTTTGCTGAAATACCTGTCCCCTCTATCCGGAAATATGGTAACTATATTTCCCTTATCTATATTTTTGGCCAGCTTTAATGCTGCCGCCAGTGCTGCTCCAGAAGAAGATCCTACAATAATCCCCTCTTTTTTTGCCAGCTCTCTAACCGTGGTAAAAGCTTCATCGTCAGTTACTTTTATTACATCATCCACAAGATTCATATCCATGGTATCCGGTATAAAATCATTTCCTATTCCTTCTATACTGTATTTTTCTTCTTCGCCGCCACCTAGTTTTGAGCCTTTTGGATCTGCAAGAATTGCCTTTGTATTTTTATTTTTTTCTTTTAAATATTTTACTACTCCTGTAAAAGTTCCTCCGCTTCCTGCTCCAGCCAAAAAATAATCTATTTTACCATCCAGCTGTCTGTATATCTCAGGTCCCGTAAAAATATAATGTGCCTCAGGATTATCTTTATTTTCAAATTGTCCAAGAGAAATGGAATCCGGTATTTTCTCCAGCAGTTCCCTGGATTTTTCTATAGCACCTCTCATTCCCTTTTCTTCCGGTGTATGGATTATTTCTGCCCCAAGAGCCTTCATGAGAACCTGTTTTTCAATTGAAAACTTTTCAGGAACCACAAAAATTACCCTATAACCTTTATTGAGTGCACCAAGTGCAATTCCAAGCCCTGTATTTCCCGCCGTAGCTTCTATTATAGAAGATCCTTTTTTCAATTTTCCCCTTTTTTCTGCCTGTTCTATCATATAACTTCCTATTCTGTCCTTTACACTACCTCCCGGATTGAAGTTCTCAAGTTTTGCAAATATATTTACACCATCTTTAAGTTTAAATCTATTTATTTTTAATACAGGAGTATTCCCTATCATTTCCTTTATATCATTGTAGAAATTCATTAAAATATACCTCCAAAATGTTTATTTCGATACTTCTATTGCATTATTTAAATCTTTTATAAGATCTTCTTTGCTTTCTATCCCAACTGATAATCTAACTAGATTATCCACGATTCCAACTTTTTGCCTTATTTCAGAAGGTATGGCTGCATGTGTCATTGTGGCAGGATGACATACCAAGGATTCAACTCCCCCGAGACTCTCACCAAAGGTTATCAATTTCAAGCTCTTAAAAAATGTGTTTATATTCACATCATTCTTCAGCACAAATGAAATTATTGCTCCATATCCACTGGCCTGAACTTTCTGAATACCATGACCTATATGATTTTCAAGTCCAGGGTAATATATCTTTTCAATAGATGGATTCTTGCTCAACAGCTCAGATATATATTCTGCATTTTGTTCATGTCTGTCCATTCTGACCGATAATGTCTTTATACCCCTTATTAAAAGCCAGCTGTCAAAAGGGTTTAATATTCCACCTGTAGAATTCTGTATAAAGTGGAGTCTTTCCGCCAGTTCCTGACTATTCACTACAGCAAGTCCAGCAACTAGATCACTGTGCCCTCCAAGATATTTAGTTGCACTGTGAATTACTATATCCGCCCCAAGTTCTATGGGCCTTTGAAGATATGGTGTCATAAAAGTATTATCTACAATTGTCAATATATTTTTTTTCTTTGCAAGTTCCGATATCTTTTTTATATCTGTTATTGTCATGAGAGGATTGGTCGGTGTCTCGATATAAATTGCCTTGACATCTTCTGTAATGCTGTTCTCAACAGCCTCGATATTACTTGTATCTACAAGTTCGAATTCCAGATTAAAATTTTTAAATATCTTGTCCAGTACCCTGTAAGTTCCACCATAGACGTTGTCAGATATAATTATTTTGTCTCCACTTTTAAATAACATCAATACCGCCGATATGGCGGCCATGCCGGAAGAAAAAGCAAATCCTGCATGTCCATTTTCAATATCGGCTATAAGTTTTTCAACAGCTTCTCTAGTTGGATTCCCAGTTCTTGAATACTCATACCCTTCGTTTTCACCTAATCCCTTTTGCTTGTACGTTGAGGTTTGATATATAGGCACACTAACTGCACCAGTATTTTTATCCCCATCTATTCCACCGTGTATTAATAAAGATTCAATATTCATTTTATTTCTCCTTTCGTATGCCTCTTGCCATAAATATTCCTGGTTCTGTGCACTCACCTTTACTTGAATATCCTTTGCATTTGAGTCCTGTACTCTTTACCTGCACATCTGAAAATCCAGCTTTTTCTGCCCATCCTCTTATAAGTGAATGAGAGAATCCCAACCACTCATCATGCATTTCAGTTCTTGCCCATTCCCCATTGTGTTCTTCAACATCACATATTACAAATACTCCATCTTTTTTGAGTACTCTGTACATTTCCCTTACGGCCTTCTCTGCATCTACTACATGATGCAGTGCCATATTTATAAAAACAGCATCAATTGATTCATCAAAGAGAGGCAAATCCGATATGCTTCCTTTTATAGGATATATATTTTTAATACCTTTTTCCAGAGTCTCATTATGAAGCTGCCTCAACATGTTTCTTGAATTATCGATAGAAAATACCAGCTTTGCATCTATAGAGAGTGCCTGAGATATAAAACCTGTTCCGCACCCTAGATCTGCACAGATCTTATCTTTTATATCAAATTGCGAAAGTGCTATATACTTTAATTTATCTTCAAAATACTCCTCTCTTATTACATTCCACTTATCTGCAATTGAATCAAAATATCCTACAGAATTCATAATTATTCCTCCCATAAATACTTTTATAATAAATTCTAATTTTACTTTCGGGATTTCGGATTCCAAAAAGTAAAAAATCTTCTGCCTCAATTCAGAGGCAGAAGATTACTTCCGCGGTTCCACTCTGTTTATCTCAAATAAAGGAAATAAATCCATTAAAATAAGACAACTCTTTTTTTGGTACAATCATACCTCAATGCTCTAACGGGCATACACGCTGAAGTCTACTAGGCTTCAATTCAGAGCTCAAAGATGCACTTCAATCATTATTGACTAAGATTTCCTTCCATCCATGGGAAATCCTCTCTAATAGGCAAATAATAATTTACTCTTCTCATCATTGCAATTCATTATTATCTCACTTAAATCAAATTTATAATACTACATATATAAAATTTAATCAAGTATAAATTTTACTTTCTTACGTTTATTTTATATTATACATAATCATCAAAAAATGTTACTACAATTTAAAATGGGACAACTTCGAGTTCAATTCATTTGAAAAATCCCTCAATTCATCAGAAAGATTTCTTATATGCCCAACATTCT
>Ga0334882_1002939_pt1 | contig 16416 bp, 8 predicted proteins | sample GraSluR1_MG_5_FD_207226 | JGI IMG/M metagenome (GOLD analysis project Ga0334882, IMG submission 207226) | Sludge microbial communities from methane-producing bioreactor in Wageningen University, Netherlands - Granular Sludge_15_04-R1 | ecosystem: Engineered > Bioreactor > Anaerobic > Unclassified... | reverse complement strand
TGATGTATTATGAGGAAGTAGCACGCAAAGCCGCTGAAATGAAGATGGTTGTCGATTTCCATGGTGCATACAAACCATGCGGTCTGCGACGCAAATATCCCAACGTTCTTACAAGGGAAGGGCTGATAGAGTTTGAATATAACGGATGGACGGACTCTGACAATCCTGTTCATCATAATCTCCTTCCATATATCCGTATGTTCACCGGTCCGATGGATTACATACCCGGAACGATGCGCAATTCAACAAAAAGCAATTTCAGACCGTTTGGCGATTACCCCATGGGTCAGGGTACCCGTGCACATTCAATCGCTCTTGCTGTTATCATGAGCAGTCCGATGACAATGCTGCCCGATTCTCCCTCCGACTATTACCGTGAAAAGGAGTGCACCGATTTTATCGCACAAATACCAGTCGAATGGGATGAAAGCTTTTTAGTTGAAGGTGAAATAGCGAAATATACAATCCTGGCACGCCGGTCAGGCAATGAGTGGTTTATAGGAGCCGTCACCAACTGGGATGCACGCACCATTAACCTTGAGACCGGATTCCTCGGACCAGGTCGCTACAGGATCGAAGCCGTTGAAGACGGCATTAATGCAAATACAAGGGCTGAAGATTACAGGAAAACAGAAACCTTTTTTCAGTCAGGAGATATTCTGAAGCTGGAGCTTGCTTCAGGGGGCGGCTGGGCAGCGAGGATCACTCCCGATAATTAGACTTCGTCAAGCTGTCAGGCATACCACTTCCTGTCACGTTTCAATTCTGAACCGAGAATGGCTATTGTCAGGTTTGCATCTTCAATTATCTGAAAATCAAACATTCCCACGCAGGTGAAGTCGGCCCCGCCTTCAAAGGCAAACCGAAGCCCATCCTCCGGCTTGATTGCTCCTGCTGCCAGTATTTTATATGCAATCCAGGGTGTGGTATTAATTGAAAAGAAATCAGCAGTGGCTTTATCAGATACACACCAGATGTTGTCGTGTGCCATATTGTGATCTCTGCCGTCTTTGGGCAGATACGGATCAGAAGGGTCGACAGGCGTTGCTGACCAGTAGTTGTTATGATGATATGTTTTCATAAAGAAATCAACCGGTATCCCGTTGCTCACACACGCTTCCGGTACCGTTATCGAATGAGAAGCGGTCCCGGCTATAATTCCCTGACCGCGTATAAATTCAATGGCTTTGGCCAGGTCATCAATCCTGTTTTCCAGTACAATCTGGTCAGCTATTCCCCCCTGAACGAAAGCTCCGACAGCACCATGATCGATTGCCAGTTTGATGTTAGTCATATCATCACCCCTGGGATATGTCTGGGCCAGCCACTGTACCTTGCCTCCGCGGGCCCAAAATTTTTCCATTATCCTGATCGTATCTTCATCACATCTGAAAATAGCCGTATTGATACCGCAGGCTTCACACAACCACAGCGTCTCTATGACTTTTTCATCGGTGAAATATTTCTTCAGCCAGGTTGAAACATATATCAGGTCACGCGCATGCGCGAACCCGCTTATAAGATTTCCCCCTATCATTGTCCTGCTCAGTGCTATATTCCCGATCCTTCCCGCAGGCACCTTACCCTGCAGTTCCTTCAGGGAATAATTTTTTCCCAGCAGGAGTGAAGCTCCGCTTACTGCTTCAGGGTTTGAAGCAAGGTTCTCTTCCTCGAAGCTGATCCATCCTCTCTTTCTTGCCATCCCGAAGAATACAGCGCCAAAAAAGGGAACAACGGCAAGGTTCTTTATCATTTCCCGCCGCCTGCCATCATAATTTTCCGGGAGAGGCGGATTCTCTGCAGATGGAAATTTCTCCTCCCTGCGTTTTAAATGATGATAATGGAGCAATCTCTGAATGCTCCACAGGTATTCTTTCGGCAAAGACGCTATTACAATCAGCGCAACGGCTTCAATAAGGTTGTAATTGATTATATAAAAATGACTTGGTGATGGAATCGATGAGTAAACGAAGGGCGGATTGGCTATGTAATAAAAAAGCAGGAGGAGTGCCCCGGAGATGGAAGCTGCACGGGTAAGGACCCCGACAAAGAGGCATAATCCGATAATTATCAGTCCCCAGATATTTAGATAATCAACTACCTGGAGGGCTGTCTGATTACCTGTTATCCAGTGGAAGAATCCTGAAAGGAGCCATTTCGACTCCATCAGGTATGATGCCGATGACCAGTATGGATTAAAAAGTTTGGAGATGCCTTCATAGAGAAAGTGCCACCCGACAGCGATCCTCAGCAGGGTAAAGTACCAGATTGTTATTTTGTTTCCTGTTTTCATTTTAATTCAATATGAAATCTGTTTCACAGGGAACTTCCCCGTTCCGCTAAATTATAAAAATCCAATACACTTTATCCTTGAAATACAGGTTACAGGATATTAACGATACCTGCTTCATTCTAACAATCGGCATGGATCATTGACAGGACCGCAAACATGTCGCTGCTACGCAGCTCGTAATTAAAGGGATACTTACTGGTTCTACAAACATATCGCTGCCAGGCAGCTCATTGTTCCGTAGAAACATTCTGGTTAGAATCAGGGATCTGATGGACCGATGGGTTATTAGAGTCCGGCCGGGACGACCTGTTAAGTTTGGTCTGATAAGTATGGGTTTACTATTTATTACTAATTTTATACAAATTAAAAGGAGGTGTGAAATGAATTCAAGGGACAAAGAAATAATTATGGGAATAATTTCCGTTGCATTACTGCTAATATACTTTTTCCTGCTGGGAAAGTTAATTCTTGCTGTTAACTCCTGGGATACGCAATCCGGTGTATTTACAGTAAATTCAGATACAATATGGGCGATCAATATTATCGGTGGTTTAATTTCGGCTGTCGTTATTGGAAACCTGGCAATGGCAGAAAGGGGAGAAACACCGGATATTCAGGTCCTGGAAATGATTAAGGCATATGGAGCCGGACTTATGAGGAATATTGTCCTGGCCTATATTGCAATATGGTTCTTGATTGGAGCCGCCGCATTCTACGTTGGAGTGGTAAGGTGTCCCGATGTTTTTGAGCCCTTGAATACCATGGGTAAAAGCTGGCTGGGGATTCTGGTAGGGGCGCTTTATGCCTGGTTCGGGATAAAGAAAACCTGACGGTCATTCGATAGCTTCGCCCGCTGTAGCTTTAGCGGAGGCGGGTCATTCGATAGTCATTCGATAGTCATTCAATTGTCATTCGATAGTCATTCAATAGTCATTCATTAGTCATTCGATAGTCATTCAATAGTCATTCATTAGTCATTCGATAGTCATTCAATAGTCATTCGATAGTCATGGGGACCCTATCCTGATTCTGCTTCCTGGCCCGGTGCTTCTGTAAAACGCCCCATCCCTGTAAATCAGCATCTCTCCAGGATGCTTATATTGCAGTCCTGTATCCACTCCGATGATCCTGTTGTTAAAAACTGCATCAATTTCCACGCATGGGGTGTGCCCGACAATTATGTGTCCCTTGCCATAGAAATCAAGGATTGCCCGGAGTTTGTCTTCACAAAAACCTTTATCTTCAAAATATCCTCTGTACCACAAGGGTCCGTTTGCATGACACAGGAATTTCAATTGTTCATCTGAGTAAACACTTTGTAGATCTTTACCGATTATTTTATTCGCGAATGTCCGGTTAATTTGTTTTACTGTAAGTTTTTTCCTGACAACTTCAAATGAAATTCCACCGTGCACAAATAATTTGTTGTTAATTGTGATCACTACTGGTTTGGAGCGAAGCCATTTACCCAAAACTGTTTGTCCGGAATATAAATCAGAGTACTGAGTATTCAGCAAGGTTTCGACCTTCCTGTATTTTTTATTAAGATCGTTAGGGTTCTTCCGGAAGAGCATGAATTCATGGTATCTTTAAAGTTGCCGGATCATGGTCTGCTGATATGGTTAAACACAAAATAAAACTACCCGTCAGGCTGAGAAGTATTCTCTTTACGCTTTGTCGGGTCACTGTTGAATCGGTTTAAATATTTTACAGGTTCTGTCGTATAATATTAACAACACATCTGTCGGATTTGTTGTTCACAAAACCGGGTTTGATTAAATCTTACTTTTCAGACAACTTCTCCGGAATAAGCAAGACATGGTCAATGAAGGCCAGCAACAAACAGTGAACAGAATATCCATCCCATTTGTTTATTGTCTGGATGTTGGATTCACATCATTAGTTGTATGTATGATAACAAATGTGTAAAAACAGATGCAGGTTCCGTTACATAAAACCCGGTATACAAACCAGGGCCTTATATTCTTTTCATTCTGCGTGGTTATCCTTTTCTTTTTAGCGGGACCGGCCCTGGCAGAAAAGGGAGAAAGGCTTTTTCTGTCAGATGAAGTAATATCGATGGAACTGAGGACCGATTTTACTGCGATCCTGAAAAGCAGAACTGAAGATCCTGAATTTTATGATGGTGAGATGGTCTACTATGACCAGGAAGGGAGATCCGTAAAGCTCTCTGTCAGGGTATCGGCACGCGGAAATTTCCGGCGCGACCCGGAAAACTGCGCATTTCCTCCCCTGTATGTGGAATTCGGGAGAAATGAAGTGAAAAATACGCTTTTCGTGAACCAGGACAAGCTGAAGCTGGTCACTCCGTGCCAGAGAGAGAAGGAGGTAATCGAGGAATACATTATTTACAAAATGTATAATCAGGTTACTGAAAAGAGTATGAAATCAAGACTTGCAAAGGTTCGCTATTTTGACACAGGGTCCGGCAAGGAATTGTTTGAAAGGCACAGTTTCTTTCTTGAAGACAAAAATCACCTTGCCGAAAGGAATAATGCCGTTATTAGAGACAGATTCATCGCAACTCATGATCTGAACAGAGATAATTATAAAAAACTGGTTTTCTTCCAGTACCTTACCGGGAACCTCGACTGGTATGTTGAGTCAAGGAAGAATATAATAATAATGCAGCCTGAAGATAGTTCTTCAAAACCTTTTGCCGTCCCTTATGATTTTGACCTTTCAGGATTTGTTAATCCTCAATACAGCAAACCCAAAGGACTTCCTGTTAAGCAATTACGCGATAAGAGGATTTACAGGGGACTCTGTTATACTGATGAAGAACTCAGAGATATCTTTACCTTTTATGAGAACCTGAGACCACAGTTTGAATCCATCATAAAGAATAGTCAGCTTCTGTCAAAATCTGACAGTAAGCAATTATTAAGATATATCAGCCATTTCTATACGGTCATTAATAACAAAAACCTTATCAGCACTGAATTACTGTCTGTTTGTGAGACGCATCAAAGAAACAACATAACGGCACTTTCAGAAAAGCGTTACTGAGCATAATAGTTACGGCTTGATGGTCATTCAATAGTCATTCGATGGTCATTCAATAGTCATTCGATGGTCATTCAATAGTCATTCGATGGTCATTCAATAGTCATTCGATAGTCATTCAATAGTATAACAATGAATGACGTCCGCCATCTGGCGGACAAAAGACAATGAATGACATCGCGCAGCGTTGAATGGCGTCCGCCGTTAGGAGGACGAAAGACGGCGAAGCCTGATGACGGCCGAAGGCCAAATGACGGCGCGCAGCGACAAATGACGCGAAGCGAATGACGGCGAAGCCGAAGATGGTCATTCAATAGTCATTTAATTTACTATAAAAATGAATCAGCGGTTGGGGAATTGAATGATTTAATGTAAATTTGGTTGGTGTGGCACGGTATGCTAATCAGATAAAAAACCGCTGTTTTTATTAACTGGTGAACAGGCTTGTGCTTAAGATTGTTGTAATTAATGATGATTAGAAAATTTATAATCCTGTTTATTGGAATATACCTGAGCGGAGTACCGGGGTTTGGTTCAGTGCAGCAGGATGATAAGACCATTACCCCGGGGAAAGTTGTAGTGATTTCCGTTGATGGTTCAATCAATCCGTCGAGTGCCCAGTATATCAATTCAGGGATAAAATTCGCACGTGAGAATAGTGCAGAGTGTCTTATCATTAAGCTTAATACTCCGGGAGGGTTGCTGAAGTCGACACGGATAATTGTAACGGATATACTCGATTCAGAGATCCCTGTTGCAGTTTTCGTTTACCCCGGAGGGTCGCAGGCCGCATCGGCCGGTGTTTTCATCACGATGGCGGGGCATATAGCTGCAATGGCTCCCGGCACAAATATAGGAGCAGCGCATCCTGTGGATCTTCAGGGTCAGCAGGATTCCATTATGAACGAAAAGGCCACTAATGATGCAGCAGCGTTTATCAGGACAATAAGCGAAAAGCGTTCACGTAACGCACAGTGGGCAGAAGATGCCGTCAGGAAAAGCCTTTCCATTACTGAATCTGAAGCGATGAAAGAAGGTGTGATCGATATGATCGCAATATCAATCCAGGACCTGCTTGAAAAAACAGACGGAAAGGAGATCAGCCTGGCTTCGGGGGAGAAGATCCTGAGAACAAGAAATGCTGAGATAATCAATCTCGACATGAGTTTCCGTCAAAAGATACTCGCTCTGCTGAGTGACCCCAATATAGCCTACATATTACTTATGATCGGAATATACGGGATCTTTTTCGAGCTTTATAATCCCGGGGCAATCTTCCCGGGGGTGGTGGGGGCTATCTGCCTGATACTGGCCTTCTACTCCCTGCATACCCTCCCGGTAAACTATGCAGGACTGGCTTTAATAATACTTGCAATCATCTTATTCATCGTTGAGATCAAAGTGACCAGCTACGGACTCCTTACGATAGGAGGAATTATATCATTAATACTCGGATCGATAATGTTAATAGATGTTAAGTCAACACTCGAAGTTTTCAGAATTTCATGGCAGGTGATCCTGGCGATAGTTATTCTGACAACTGCTTTCTTCATATTTGCGATCAGTTTCGGGATAAAGGCGCAAACCAGGAAGCCTACCACAGGCATAGAAGGCATGATAGGAGAAACAGGAGAGGCAATAAGCGATATGGAGCCAACCGGGCAGATAAAGGTGCATGGAGAGTTATGGAACGCTGAGAGTATGGAGGGTCCCGTCAATAAGGGTACGAAGGTGGTGGTTACAGGTATTTCAAACCTTAAATTAATTGTTCGTAAATCAATATAAACAGAAAGGAGATTATTATGGAACAAATGTATTACACATTGCTGATAACAGGGATTGTATTCCTTGTACTTATTCTGGCAAGTGCAATCAGGATCCTCCGCGAATATGAGCGCGGTGTGGTCTTTCGTCTGGGAAGGCTGATTGCCGTTAAAGGACCGGGCCTTATTTTGCTCATCCCTGTGGTTGACAGGATGGTAAAGGTCAGCCTGAGAACCGTTGTGATGGATGTGCCGTCGCAGGATGTGATCACGAAGGACAACGTTTCTATAAAGGTAAACGCTGTGGTCTATTTCCGTGTTATGCAGCCCGACAAAGCAATTGTTGAGGTGGAAGATTACCTTTCCGCCACCTCACAATTATCACAAACGACACTCCGTAGTATATTAGGGCAATCGGAGCTTGATGAGTTACTTTCGCAACGCGATAAAATAAATCAGGAACTGGCACTAATCATTGATAATCAAACTGAGCCATGGGGGATTAAAGTATCGAATGTCGAAGTAAAGCACATTGACCTGCCCCAGGAGATGCAGCGCGCAATGGCCAAACAGGCGGAAGCCGAAAGGGAGAGACGTGCAAAGGTTATACATGCTGAAGGAGAGTTTCAGGCAAGCCAGAAATTGTCGGAAGCAGCTGATATTATCAGCAAAAACCCTGCTACGATACAGCTCAGATATCTGCAGACCCTGACCGAGGTGGCCTCGGATAAAAATTCAACAATTATTTTCCCTGTTCCGATCGAAACGATAAAAGATTTCCTGCAGGATAAAAAGAAATAATTAAATGCACCAATCCCTGTCGTGCATGCTCTGCCATAAACAGACCAGCGATCGTGTTAAAGCCGGGGAGAAAGTTTACGGGCCGCAGGAGCTTTGTAGAAAAAGGAGAGAGGGAACAATATTAAATTTACTAACTAACAGGAAGGATTAATTTATGGTTCTGAAGAAAGAAGAAAATATACTCAGTGAAACAAGAAGATTTAATGAAATTGATTTATGGCAAAACGTCACGGAAGAACAATGGAACGATGCCGGCTGGCAGTTAAGGAATGCCATACGAAGTGTTGAGCAGCTGAAAAAGGTCATAAAGTTGAGCCCTTATCAGGTATCTGAAATTGAAAGAACGCTAAAGACATTAAAAAGCGAAGGCAAGGAGCCTTTGAGAATAACACCGTATTATGCCACATTGATGCAGGAGGACCCTTTTCATCCTGATATGATGCCGGGGGAAAAAGCCGAAAAACGTCTCGATCCTGTATTCTGGCAGAGTGTGCCAACGCCTGCTAACCTCTTATTCCCTGATACGGGAGCTGAAGGGGCAATGTGCGAAGGTTCCAGAAGCTACGGAGCCGCATACCAGCGTTATCCGAACCGGATCGCCCTTTTTGTCGCTGAAAACACAAGCTGTGCCTCCTATTGCGTGCATTGCCAGAGGGCTAAATCACTGGACGGCTCGGTTGACGTTAACAGCACGGAAATTGATAAGGGCCTCTTCTATATCGGAAATAACTCCAATATCAATGAAGTGCTTGTCACCGGAGGTGACGCACTAATGATCAGCAGACACCGGCTGCAGTATATCCTTGAAGAATTGAGCAGAATAACACATCTAAGGGTGATAAGAATTGCAACCAGGGTACCTGTTGTTATGCCCATGGGAATAACTGACGAATTGCTGGAATTAATAAAGGCTTCAGCAAACAGATTCAGTCAGGGTGTTGAGAAGTATGTTTACTTCATGACGCATATTAATCATTATCAGGAGGTTACAAAAGACCTGGCCGGGGCCGTAAAAAGAATACGGGAGCATGGTTTTACTATCAGAAATCAGACTGTTCTCCTCAATCATGTTAACGACAACTATAAAACACTTGCCGAAACATTCAGAAGAATGTTCTGGATAGGAGTGCACCCTTATTATTTGCTCCAGTGTCATAAGGAGAAAGGGATTGTTCATTTTATTACTCCGATCCAGATCGGGAAGATCTTCATGAAACATTTACAAGGCTGGCTGTCAGGCATTACTGTTCCCAGATATGCGGCAAATATCGAAGGTGGCGGCGGAAAGGTATTATTAATGCCGTCAGGGCATGATACCTTAAATAATAATACCAAAATTGATGAAAAAATATCTGAAAGTTATGCGACCGTCATTACCTGGGATGGCAGGGAGCTGGTAAGCTATGAAGCTCTTGGCAGATCCACGCGCGAAGAATTTGAGGCAGGTGTTAAAATTATGGATACGTTTATAGGAAGAAAAGGAGTATTTCGGCCAAAACTTATTATTATTGATGACCAGGGAAAACATATTGAAACAACCAACAGAACAAAATTGCCCACACTTGAGAATCTGAAAAAATCCCAACTGCTGGGCTACAAATTATATGCTGACGATATGCCTCTGACCAATCCGACGGATGCATTAAATGAGCTTGAGGAAGGGTTTATGAAATCAAAATACTTTAAGGGTTAACCTGAATTGATCTTTTTTACTCTTACAACTACTGCTATCTGCGGTGAAGAAGGAGAGTCACATCGCCTACCAGTTCAAAAGGCTTGCCGTTTGAGAAGGTGCCGGTACATTTATAGACATATACGCCCTGCTGGCTGAGGGTGCCGTTGTAGTAACCATCCCATCCGATCATCACGTCATAGCTTGTGTAAATCAGAACCCCCCACCGGTTAAATATCTGCAGATGATACGTTTCAACTCCCTCCCAGAACGGATGAAAGACGTAATCCATCTCCGGTCCGCTCAGTGAGTAAGCACCCCCGTTGGGACCCGACATGTCGGGTTTGAAGGCATTGGGGAACTTTATCCATCCCTTGCCTTGAACAGTCACTGCACCGGGCTTGACCAGCTGGTCGGTACAGCCATGTTCGGTCCATACCTGAAGGGAGATATCAAAAGTGCCAAGAGTTGAGTAGAGATATCTCGGATTAACTTCGTCAGAGATGTTCCCGTCGCCGAAGTCCCAGAGATATTGTACGCCGTACTCCGACATATTATACAGCTGGATCTCATCGTCGGGAAGCATCACCAGATCGGGAGCCACCCTGAAGCTGACAACGGGTTTCCGGTAAACCTCAACCTGACGGTAGGCGTAATCACGTCCTCCTGATCCGGTTACGGTAAGTTTCACATTATATACTCCGTAGTGAGTGAAGGTATGTAAGGGCTCGAACTCGGTGGAGGTTGTTCCGTCATCAAACTCCCACAGATATGAATCACCGTAAAGGGAAGTGTTCGTGAACTGAACAGTATAAGGTTCGCAGGCTGCATAAACGGTGTCGAACGATGCATCCGGAGGACCCGGGAATATCCTTATCTTATGGGAAACTGAGTCGTAACAATGGGTTGAAGAAACATATAACCTGATATCATATTCTCCGGGCCCTGAATATGTATAGGGAGGAGGTTTCTCCAGGGTTGAAGTGGAACCGTCATCCATATCCCAAAGGAATGACCATTGGCCGGGGTTCGTAATATTGTCAACACTTACTGTGGCTGAAGGGTAGGTCTGATGAGTCGGCAGGGGAACGAATTCAGCTTTTGGCTGAGGGTATACGGTTATTGCTCCGTTTATTGTATCGATGCATCCATACCTTGAAACAGATGTAAGCCTGACAGAGTAATAAACCTCATCGGGGGTAAAGTTGAAGTAAGTATGAGTGGGATCTTTTACAGATGTGGTCATCCCGTCCCCAAACTGCCAGAAGTATGATTCTCCCAGGACTGATTCATTGGTATAATATACGGTAAGCGGACTGCATCCCTCATCATTGGAACTGAAAGCGGCTATTGTGCGCGGATAGACGTTTATGTTTTGTATGGCCGAATCGATACATCCGAAATCTGAAGTTGTGGTCAGCCTGATGCTGTATGTCAGGATATCGCCTGTCAGGTTATCATAGATATGATTAACAGGCAATGAAGAGTCTGTGTCTAAAGATGTCCCGTCGCCGAAATTCCATCTGTAATGGTCCGCATTAAGGCTGTTATTGCTTATTACAATATCGAACGGAGGACAATCAACAACCCTGTCGGTCTCAAAAAGAGCTTTGGGTTTTGGATGTATGATCACTTCCCTGGTTATCCCGCTTACACAAAAATACTTTGATATCGCAGTCAGATGTACCTGCACGGTTACCGGGGCATCGGTGAAGTTAGTGAAGGTATGGACAGGCGATTCGGAAGTGCTTGTTGATCCGTCGCCGAATTCCCAGACATAATAAAATCCGTTGTTCGTAAGATTTGTGAATTCCACCTGCAGGGGGTGGCACCCTTCTTCAATATTCATTGAAAAATCTGCGAGGATATCAGGGTAGACCATAACAGGTCTTGTTATTACATCAGAGCAGCCTTCGTTGCTTGTTGCTGTGAGGGTGACCTGAAATACTGCAATATCATCGAAGCCTGAATTATTGAAGGTATGGAATATGGGATTCAGGTCGGTCGTGGTAGTATCTGATCCGTCGCCGAAATCCCAATGGAAGAAATCTCCACCGACAGATGCATTATTCAGCTGAAGAGCGAACGGGGAGCACTGATAATTTTCCTCAAAGGTAAACTCTGCGTTTATATAGGGATGAACAGTTATGTTGACGGAGTAAGAATCCTGGCACTCATTATCCGGTGATATGGTTACAAGGGTTACAGTATATGTTGAATCGGAACTTCCTGTGTTGCTGAACATGTGGGAAGGATCACTTAGATTTGATGATGTCCCGTCACCGAAATCCCAGATAAAGGTCTGGCTTCCGTTGGATAAGTTTGTAAAATCAACGCTGAGGGGATGGCATCCTTCAGTTGAGGAGGCATCGAAGAGTGCCTGGATGTCAGGAAGAACCGTAATATTCCTCACTGCCTGGCTGGTGCAACCTGCATCATTTTCGGCCGTCAGAACGACTTCAAATATCCTCGGATTCAGGAAATCAGTGTTCGTGAATGTATAGGTAACAGGTCCCGGATCAGATGTGTTAATAACCGTTCCGTCGCCAAAATCCCAGGTGTAGACCGATCCACCGTATGAGGTGTTTACGAGCGTTATTTCAAGAGGGTTACATCCGGCCGATTGGTCAATCGTGAATCCGGCCAGTACATTGCCATGTACGAGTACAGGCCATGAAATGGATTTTACGCATTCCCCGTCTGCCGTTGAAGTTGTCAGAGTCACCATGTAGGTGGTGTCGGAAGTGCCGAAATTTGTGAATGTATGAATTGGAGATGGTTCTGTCGAGGAGGCTCCGTCGCCAAACTCCCAGAAATAAGTGACGGCATTTTGTGAGAGATCGGTAAATGTCACGGTAAGGGGATGGCATCCTTCGAAGGCGGTCGCTGTATAGTTGGCTGTGATGACCGGGTGCACGGTTATGTATCTTATCAGTGTATCGGAGCATCCTTCCTCGTTCAGAACAATCAGTTGAAGAGGGTATGTCACTGCTGAATTTCCCGGATTGTAATATGTATGCTGAAATGCCGGGTCATCTGTATAAGACAAAGGAGAGCCGTCACCAAAATCCCAGATGTAGTAATCGGCTCCTACCGACTGGTTGTTGATATTGATTGTGAACGGGTCGCACCCTACAATGTCATTCACGGCAAAAGCAGCTTCAATATACGGATGCACCAGAATATCTGCCCTCATGGTGTCTGTGCAGAACTCATTTGAGGTAACTATGAGGGTAACAGTGTAAACGGTATCGTGGCCGGTAAGATTTCTTTCATAAAGGTGTACGGGATTTACCTCGGTTGAAGTCCCTCCATCCCCGAAATCCCAGAAATGGTAAGCTGCCCCTGAAGAATTGTTCTGGAACGATACCATGAACGGAGAACACTCCTCATATAGAGATGCAGTGAATGAAGCAATTATCTCCGGATAGACAGTTACATCGCGTGATATCTCATCAAAGCATCCCTCTGCATTTTCAACGCGCAACCTGATGGTAAATATCACAGGAAGGTCTGAGTTGTTAACATATGTTTTTAAGATTTTCGGTCCGGGTGATGTTGAAAAGGTCCCGTCGCCGAAATCCCAGAAATAGATATCAGCCCCGAATGACTGGTCGCTGATAACTATCTCATGCGGGGTGCAGGCAGCCACTGTGTCGAAGGCAAAATTTGCCTCAATATATGGCAGGACGGTAACTGAATAGGTTGTTGTATCCCTGCAGTAATACGGACTGATGGCTATAAGCCGTGTTTCAAACGTAAGGGCATCGGGGCCGAAGAGGTTTCTGAAGGTATGCTCCGGATGCTCTTCGATGGAGGATCCTCCGTCACCAAATTCCCATAACCAGGTATCGGTGTTTCCTGATGATGTGTTGACGAACTGAACGTGGAGGGGGTCACAACCCGTATCAGCCCCGTCAACCGTCAAGTCTGAATATATTTCGGGGTAGATGACAATGTTTTTGGTAAAGATATCTGCGCACCCGCTTTCATTTTTTACCAGGAGTGTGACAGTGCGCTCTATTGGTGCATCGGTTGTATTTGTATATAACTGGGTAATTGAGAAAGGCTGGGGATAGTTTGGCGGCGGTGGATAAGGTGTGACCGGATCGAGATCAAATCTGATCAGAGGCGATCCGTCACCCAGGTCATACTGCCACGAATATACTCCGGTTGACTGATCGGTGAATGTTACTTCTACCGGAGAACAGGCAGAGGATACATCTGACTCAAAGAAGCCTGTTATAGGTGTTGAAACCAGTATTGTAAGGTCAATCGTTCCTGACGCGCACGCCCCCGAAACCTCTACCGTATAATTATGAGGGCCGGGTGGAAGATTGATGGCAGTCGGCATATTGGATGTGGCATCATCGAGATAAGTGTCGGGGGTCCACAGATAATTGGTTCCGCCGTATGCATAAAGCTGGACAGGATCTCCGTAGCATGCCCGTACAACGGTTGAGTTCGTCCCCGCAACATTTGCACCAACGTTAAGTGAGCCGAAGTCGGAATAATAGCCATAATACAATCTTCCCTGCGCAGCACCAGGGAAACCGTTAAGTATTCCCAGATGGAAAATATCACCGGTGTTTTGCACCAGGTGCTGGCCCACCGACAGGGTATTTGAATTGATAGAATTAGAGAACCATGCCATGTATCCGCCGCTGCCCTGAATCTCGGTAAAGGCCCCCGGATCAATTATACCATCATTCCTTATCCCGTCAATAAGGAATTTATCCTCGTTCCCTTTCTTAACTATTATGAAGAAATAGAATTTGTTATCCGACCTTGCACGGGTGAAGGCAAGCTGGGTGTTACCGGTGCAGCCTATAGCCGGTATAATAGCTCCCCCGCGGCTCTGGTTCTCAATGCCCATCTGAAAGGCATAGAAGGGTTTTACCGGATCGGCCGGGTTCAGGCTGGATGTGATCCTGGCATATTTTGACCCGCCCGGAACGACCACGAGAGCCTGCTGACCCCTCTGAAGTGTTGTGTAGGGAGTGGGCCCTATAGGAAGGCCCAGTGCATCATATACGTAGATGTCAGTGTTGTTTTCCGTGGCAAGGACATAAACGTGATTGGGGTTGTTGATCTCAGGCACTATATATGTGTTACCGATAACATCTACAGGAACCAGCTGGTCTCCCACTACATCCTGTCCCTGGGAGCCGGAAGCAATGGCATCATCCTTCACAGTAATGCTTATTGGCTCAGTTGATTCAACACGTGTACCGGCAAGCCTGTCACCGGCAAGTATGCTGAAATTGAACGGGTAAAGAGAAAAGGTCTGCCCCCTGTTAAGAGTCAGGGTATATGTACCTCCTGCCGGAATACCGGCTGAAAGGGAACCATAGCTTGCAGCTTTTCCCGGGGGGAGTGTTATTGTGATCTGGTTATTGTCAGTAGTGGATACGATGTCAATCGCAGAGTAGGTCCTGGGTATCAGGTTCCTGTTGTTGTAGATGGTCTGAAAGGGAGTATAAAACAATGTTCCGAGAGCATTCCTTCCTTTAAGCGTCCAGAGATCAGATCCGTAATCGTAGTTAACCTCCCAGTACACTGTGATCATATTGGTTGCTGTAATCTGCAATCCGAAATTATTGATGCCGCTTGGTGTCAGCGGTTTGTTTTCAAGCCTGTTATTGGCCGGGTTTGCATTGACATCTATGAGGTGGGAGAGATCAACAGCAGCAGTGGAATTGGCAGCAATGTCAATTATAATATCCTGGAACCCGTTCGGATTGAGAGTCGGGTGATAGGGGTTGGCAGGCATGCTAATGGTGACGGTGGCGGGAAGCTCAAGTGTTGCGATCCTTAGCGTTCCCGGTGTTCCTCCTGTATTTCCCCTGTGTGATAACTCGGGAACCACGAACCAGAATTCATCATCCACCTGGGAGTAGGAAATAGCTGAGTGTCCGACCAGAAAAACAATAAATAGTGAACATCTCAGAAGCTTTTTTAATATTTCCTTACCTTTAGCGGATAAATTCATTTGTTTCAGGTAACAATGAATAACAATTATACGTAAAACAGCATTATTTGTTGCTCTCTGTTTGAGATTAGAAATAAACATTTGTTATGTTTAATCAACATATTCTTTCAAGATTAATCAGAATTTGTATGATTTGTGCTCTTTTGCCTGTATTGCGAGTAAGATCCCAGGTCTATCTTACGGAAGGTTTTGAGATCGGAGCGAGACCTGCAGGATGGACAGAAGAATATGTTTCCGGAATGGAGCCATGGCGGTACAGGAACGGAGGTCACAGCCCTAACGACAACAACTGGCAGGTCCCGCCTGAACAAATCGATATTACAAGAAACCCTCCATCGGCATACGAGGGGTCATATAATGCAATATTCTTCAAACAGGGTGATAATAACGAAAGGACTAAACTAATTACACCTCAGCTCAATCTAATGGGGGGTGCAAGTGTTGAGCTCAGCTTTTACCTTTGCCAGATACCATGGACTTTTGAAGGTGCAACAGGATGGGATGTCCTGAGAGTTTATTATAAAGTGTCGGAGAGCTCACCCTGGGTCCTTCTGCATGAGTATCTTGACCCTGTCTATGAATGGACAGAGCAAACTCTTGTTCTAAGAAACCTTTCCTCAACGTATTATATTGCTTTTGAAGGCCATACCCGCTGGGGATACGGCACCTGCATTGATAATATCTCAATTGAGGAAAAAGGAAGCCAGCCGCTCTGGATAAAAGAGATTGATTTTCAGCAGCCATTCCCTGTTTCTGTTCCTTCCGGTTCAGTTAATGTTCCCGTTATGCGGATCGAATTCAGGGTATTTGGCAATGCCGAAGAGGCGTTTCTACAGAATATTCAGTTTACCTCGCTTAATACTTCAGA
>Ga0334882_1002933_pt1 | contig 16432 bp, 13 predicted proteins | sample GraSluR1_MG_5_FD_207226 | JGI IMG/M metagenome (GOLD analysis project Ga0334882, IMG submission 207226) | Sludge microbial communities from methane-producing bioreactor in Wageningen University, Netherlands - Granular Sludge_15_04-R1 | ecosystem: Engineered > Bioreactor > Anaerobic >... | reverse complement strand
TCTCCACCAATTAACCTCAGCAAGGCCAACGTTTCAACCTTGCCGCCAATGCCATTTTCTCCCGCTGGGCCAACGCAAGCCGGACAGCCATCCTTGCATTCACAAGCAGAGACCAGCTGATAGGCATCGTGTAGAATCTTTTCAAATGACTCAAAGAAGGCCTGCGCCAAGCCAACGCCCCCGGGAACCATCTCAAAGAACACGATTACCGTTTCACCCTCCGCCAGGGTAGAATCTTCATCAACGCTCACTTCAATGTCACCGCCATCGCACATCAGATGCAGCGGAGACAATCCGTGCAGCACATATGCCAATCCGCTGAGGCTGCTTTTTTTTCGCAGATTCTGCTCTGCTTCACGATGGCAGGCAGGACACAGGGTGATTAAATTATCCATCGCATTGGCTTGTTCTGCGGTTGCAAACCGCCGGAAAGGAATTTTATGATGTACATGAAAAGATTGCCCATTTTCCTTGACTCCACACAGGCGGCAGCGGTATTCATCGCGGCGTTTTACCAACTTGCGGATGGCTGTCCATAACGGCCCGTACACATTGGCATCATTGCTCCAAAGATCAGCCTCGCGCAGCTGGTTAGCCACCAGTTCGGGAATGGCAAACCATACTGCTGGTGTGCGTAAATTCTGAGAGGGCATTTCGATCGTTTGCTGGTCAATCAGTTCGTGTGTCTCCCAGCGGATACGGCGGTAACCAACCACCTGTGATGTCACATCAATCTCTCCATAGGACAACACAAGCGCACCGCTGTTACGCTGCTTTTCCTGCATCACCAGTGATAACTCGCTGTGTTTAACCGCCTCCGTAAAATAGTCATCATGAAATTCACGCAAATGCACACTTTTCTTCTCAAGATCATATTCTTCCACGAAATACATCTGCCCTTCATGCAAATAGACCGCCCCCGGATGCACCATCCAATAGGAACTCAATTCATCCACTTCTCCTACCGTAACAAATCGGTCTCCCTGGGCTACCTGTAATGTCACAATCACCCCCGAAGCAGACCGCAGTGAAATATCACTGGCGGGATAGGCATCACGCATCCAGAAAAACTTGCCGTTCTTTTCGATCAACTCACCACTCTGAACGAACATTGACAACAGAGCTTTCAGCAAATCAGGGTCAAGATCTCCGAATCTTTCACCTTCTTTGAATGGCAATTCGAAACAGGCACTGCGCAAGTGATTGATCAAAATTAACAAATTGTTTGGATCGATATATACGTGCTCAGGCGTACGCCCAAACAAATACGCGGGGTGTTTGACCAGAAATTGATCCAACGGATTGGCAGAGGCAATCAAAATGGCGCAAGCTGGTTTATCGCTGCGCCCCGCGCGGCCTGCCTGCTGCAACGTGGACGAGATCGTGCCAGGGTAGCTGACCAGAATGGCTGCATCGAGATTACCGATATCGATGCCCAATTCCAGCGCGCTGGTTGCCACCACCACCCTCGTCTGCCCTTCGCGCAGATCGGCTTCAATTTTCCGCCGTTCTTCCGCCAGATATCCGCTGCGATAAGCACGAATTTCACGCAGTGCGACCGGATAGCGCTGTTTTAATTGGTGAAGGATAATCTCAACCCCCCGCCGCGTTCGCGAAAAAAGAATGCTCTGGATATGATAGCGTAAAAGATCACCTGCCAGGTGAATTCCTTCGACAGACGCCGGACTGCGCACACCCAATTCTTTGTTAATCACAGGTGGATTGTATAAAAAGAAATACTTCTCACCATGTGGTGCGCCATCTTCCTCAACCAGCATAATGTCATCTTCATTCACTAGATGCCTGGCATGTTCCAAAGGATTGGCAATCGTTGCCGATGTCAAAATGAACTTTGGCGTACTTCCATAGAATTCAGCAATCCGACGCAATCGCCGCATCACATTGGCGAAATGTGAACCAAACACTCCCCGATAGGTATGTATCTCGTCGATCACCACAAAAGAAAGATTGCGAAAAAACCGCTCCCAGCCGGTGTGGTGCGGCAAAATCCCCAGATGCAGCATATCCGGGTTCGTTAGCATGATGGTTGCATTGTCACGAACGGCTTTTCTCATGCTTTGCGGTGTGTCGCCGTCATAACTCGCGGCAACGAAGGGCAGAAATTGATGGAGTTCACGAAATTTGTCAGCGATCTCTGTCAAATTGTTCAATTGGTCAAAAGAAAGTGCTTTAGTCGGGAACAAATACAGAGCAGTGGCATGAGGGCTTTGCAGCAATTGCTGCAGCACAGGCAGGTTGTACGCCAGCGTTTTGCCACTGGCAGTCGGGGTAGTGACAACGACACCCCGATGCGCATGCACATTATCCCAGACCAGACTTTGATGCTCGAACAGGGAATGAATGCCCTGCCTGAGAAAAACCGCCGCCAATCTGTCGTCCAAATCTGCGGGAAAAGGGGTTGTTTTCGCTACGCCTCTGGCCCGCGTATGGCAATAGACAAAATTCTCTTGGAAAGTTCCTTTCGATTGCCACTCATTAATTAATTGCTCAATTGCTGTTGTCATCGGCCTGTTTTCTTGGTATTCCTCTGTATAATAGGTATTGTAACAAAACCTCCATCGTTCGCAGATTGTAGATTGTATCAGGAGTAGGTATCATGTTGATAATCACGTTTCTTCTTGTCCTGGTTGCCGGTTTTCTTGCATCCCAGCTGGTCAATTACCTGGCTGACATCCTCCCCCGTCGTCCAGTTAAATTTACGACGCATTGCTCCTTCTGTGAACACCCCCGCAAGGGTTGGCGTTACATTCTTCTCCAGCGCTGCAGCAATTGTTTTCGCTTTCCAAACCTGCGCCACTGGCTGGTCGCTATCATCATCCCTTTGTTATTCCTGTATACCTATTACCTTGTGAATCGTTCGCTGCCAAATATTCTTTGGGCCTTGTTAATCATTTACCTGGCAACTGTCTTTCTCATCGACATGGAACACCGCCTGGTGCTGCACAGTACCAGTATTGTGGGATTGATTCTCTGTGGTTATATTGGCTACACGCAGTTTGGGTTTGCCCAGGTGCTGCTTGGTGCCTCAACTGGCTTCGCCATCATGTATATCCTTTACCTGTTCGGCATTCTGTTTGTCAAGGTAATCAACAAACGCCGCGAAGAGAAAGTCGATGAAGTCGCCTTAGGCTTCGGTGATGTCACCCTGGCTACAGTATTGGGTGCTGTTTCTGGTTTTACCGGCATTATCTCAGTGCTTCTTCTGGGCATCATCCTTGGCGGTCTCATATCGGGTGTCTACGTGATCGTTACCATGCTGCGCAAACAGCACAAAGCCTTCACCGCTCTGCCTTATGCCCCCTTCCTGATTCTTAGTTTTATGGCTGTTTTCTTTCGCTAAAACAACCTACTCTTCAATCACCCGCCAGCCGTACACCTCATCCTGTACGTTTTGAATTTCGGGCAGTAGTTCAAGGTTGCGTTGAATCAGATACCCGTCAGGATTTACTTCCGGGGTCATATCGCAGTCACCATCCAGACAATAGCGATAAGTAACGCTGCCAAAGAATTGCAGCGGGCTGGTCAACACACTGAACCAGGTCTGATCATCCACCTGCCACATCGGAATCGGTTCCATCCAGTCGATGAATTTGTACTGTATCCATACTCCTCCCTGGTTGAGCGGTTCCGGTACTGTTGCAATGATCGAAATTGACCCAAACTCACTGATATTCCAGCTCTCCACCGATTCTTCGATAACAGTGTCATACGCCGGTACAAATAGCTTGCGTGTCACATAATGACTGCTTTGTTGCTGTTCAGCGCTCCAAAAAGCATCCCCCAGGGTGTATTTATAATGAACTTCCGCGCCCACAGGCAAGATGACATCCAACCGATAACGGCCATCCTCGCCGCGTGCCATCATGGGGGCTGCTGCAGCGGCGACATTCACACCGCCCCACTGCAATGCTTCGCCGCCGCCAAATTGAGAGAAATTCCCGATCATGCGCACAGGCAAACCCGCCAACTCATCTTCGGGGGTATCAAGAATAAACACCACCCTCACTAATGCAGCCGGATCGAGCAGCAGGTTGGCTTTGGTTTCCAGTAAAGTGCCAATGGTAGCCAATTGTTGAAATACACGGTAACTGCCATCTTTGCTGTACGCTACCAGGTTATGGATGCCGATCGGGACGACTTCAAACTGGTAGAAACCATTTTCGTCTGTCCTTGTTTCCATCCCGGCAATCGTAACAATGAGGCCCTCAATGGGTTCACCCTCTGTTGAGTAAGCCAGGCCATTTACGCGGCCATAGTTTCCATCATAAGAGTCATATCCTTCCCAGGAAACCACAGTGTCTTCAATGATAGTCTGCTGGTAAGCATGCACACAACGATATGTCACTACTTCATCCATAATATTGCGTTCATATTGCCGCCCGCCCAACGAATAGCGATACTTAACCAGGCTATTGATGGGCACGTTGATATGAACAACAAATTTATCACCAGTGACGCGCGGAACCTCATATGTGACCGCATTGAATGATATTCCTGTAACATCATCAATGACATGTAAATAGACTGGCAAGTCAGCAGCCGTACCAGATGGCACATTCACCTGAAATGTCACTTTGACGTGTTTTTCCGGTTCCACCGTCGGTTCAGGGGTTGCCATATCAGAGAGTTCAGGTTCAACTATGGCACCACAGCCCCATAATACCGTCGCCATCAAGCAAAAAGTCAATAATAGCAAGAATTTATTGATTGGTTTTTTCCTTGTTCGCGGCATGTGTATTCCCTCTTACAATCCTTGCATATACCTGACAAAACGCTGATAGATTTCTTCTTCTTTGTTGGCAAGACTGCCCAAAACGCCATTGACAAACCTGGGTGTGCTGTCTGAACCAAACACTTTGGCAAGTTCGATAGCTTCATTAATGGCGACTTTTAGCGGTGTTCTACGACTGATCGCGAATTCCCACGTGGCAATTCGCAGAATATTGCGATCAATGATCGCTACTTGATCCATCGGCCATTCTGGCGCATGGTCAGCAATCACAATGTCCAACTCTTCTATCAGGGGAAGCACCCCTGTAACAATTTCTAAGGAGAACTCACGCACTCCTTCATCCAGATCGTCATCCAAATCCCATAAATTTTCCAAAACCAGACCTGGTTCATGGCTGCTCTGGTCGATTTCGTATAAAGCGCGAAGAGCAATACTGCGTGCAATGGTCCTTGATTTCATAAGAAATTACAATTTGCTGGGAATGTCACAATCGACATCCTCGATATGAACATCAATATTGCCGGCTGTCATTCCCACCATTTCAGAAATGGCCCGGCCGACTTTAGCCTGAATGGCGTGTGCAACATTCAACACCTCATATTCCGGCTTCAATACCACGTACACCGCTGTGTTGACCACATCATCTTCTATAACGATGTGAACTCCCTCGCCCGATCCTTTGGAAAAAAACCGATTGATCTCTCCCGGCGTATCGGCCAACCGGGACACCCCTTCAACACTCAACACAGACAGGCGTACTATATCCAACAGCACTTCTGGAGCGATGGTGGTCTGACCTGGGAATCTGTTCTGTTCGTTCATAATGACTCCAATGCTTCCTTTTGGGGTTTATTATATCGTAATATCAAAAAATACTATCCTGTTTTGAGCTCCGGTTCGCGGATGCCCAACAAAGCCAGGGCTGAGAGCAAAAACATGAATCCGTAGATGATGAACAGGATCACATACCCGCCTTTATCACCGATCGGACCGCCCAGATAGGCCCCAATCGCGCCAGCGCCAGCGCCAGCCAGGTTTTGAATGCCCAAGTATTTCCCGGGATTGTCTGCTGGCACCAGACTGGTACCCAACGCCCAGTTGGCGGAGTAGAAAATACCAGCGGCGGCACCGACCATGACGCCTGCCAGATAGACCCCTTCCATACCAGGAAACACCAGCAGCACCGCCACCCCGGCGGCGGCTATCAATCCGCTGATTACCAGCAACAATTTTTTGCCGAACCGGTCAGCCAGCCATCCGGTCGGGATAGCGAGTAATAAAACGAAAACACCAACCAGCATGGTGACCTGGCTGGCAGGCACTGCAGCAGCCTCACGCACCAGATCGAATTTTTCCTGCAGAAAATACACCATGAACGTAGCCAGGTTGGTTAAGCCCACCATAAAAGCCAAACGGTTGATCACCCACCAGACATAACTCTTGCGCTGGCTGGTTTCTTTAAAGCCAAGCGCTGTTGTTATGCTAAGGCGCACGCCGATCACTACCGCAACCGCCATCCCCAGAATGCCAGCCACTACCATGAGGAAGTTGCCATCCAGCTGCGTTGCCAGATTTCCAACTGAATTTACAATTTCACCTGTCCCCAAAATCACCACTGTGAATACCACCGTCATCAAAAAGAGGTTCAGGAATGGCTTCCAATCGATCGGCGCGGGATCCTCTGTGACCGGCTTTTCTTTCACCAGCATCGTTAACCCCGCCCCGAGTAACACCACAAAACTTGTCATGCCCAATGCCAGCCACAAATTGTTTTTCGCCACCTGCGGCGCTATCAAAAGAGAAACCAAAATGACAGGAATGGGCAACTCGAACAGGGCCTTGATGCCGGAAGCCATACCCCGTTTTTCTTCGGGAACCAGGTCGGGGATCAGGCTTTGCGTGGCAGCGTGCCCAAGATTGGAAGACAACATAGATATTATATAAAGGACGAACAGCACCATGTAACCGGTATTGCCGCTGAATGTCACCGCCGCAAAACCGATCAGCATGAAGATAACGACTTCACTGACACTGCCAAACAAAATAAAGGGTCGCCTTCGCCCGAATTTGCTGCGACTGCGGTCAGATAGCAACCCGAACAAGGCCTGCGCCAGCACCGCTGCCATCAAAGCCCACAAACGGATCGTCCCAACTGCTGCGCCTTTGCCCTCATCCCCCAGGAATTGCTGCACCAGCACCGGGATGATTAAAGGTGCCAGAGTTTGCGAACGGGTTGTCAGCGCCAGATAATTGATGTTAATAAGAATATAGTCATACCAACGGGTATCGCGCTTCATGTTGTCTTGCTCCTGTGGTTTCATTTGTTCTCATTATGAGAGGGGGGTAAGAAAACGCTGGATCTCCAGCAAATATCCATTGGGATCGCGGAAAAAACAATGATAGATGTTGTAGTCTGGATGATATGCCGGGGATTTTTCGAATTGTACCCCTGAATTCAGCAACTTGTCATACCATTCATCTACATTGTCCGTCACAAATGTTAATATCACGCCGCGCTTATCTTCAGGCACACAACGTTCGCAATAACCGAGGTAAGCATTCTCGCATACCTTAACAATACGGCAGTTGCTCTGTTCCAATACCAGTTCCAACCCAAGTACTTCCTCGTAGAATCTTGAGGTCTCTAAAAGATTGCTTGTGTAAATAAAGGTCACTTGTTGATCGAATTGGTTGGCCATCACCTTCCTCCTTTATAATTGATTTCATAGTGAGTTACATTTTTCTGTAGTATACAGCATATGGTAAACTTGACTGCGGTAACACAATGGCAAACCAACTGATAAATCCGTCCTCAAATACAATCCTGCATGTAGAACTTGCCGACACATTTCTCAAGCGGTTCTTAGGATACATGGGCAGAAAGTCAATCCAGTCTGATCATGGCATGCTGTTCACCCTTGCGCGCTCCTCAATTTTGGATTCTTCCATCCACATGTTCTTCATGCGCTTCGATATCGCTGTGATCTGGCTATCTGAGGAATTAACGGTGGTTGACAAAACCATTGCCAGGCGTTGGCGGCCTGCCTATGCCCCTGCCCAGCCTGCCAGGTACATTCTCGAAACCCACCCATCTCAAATTGACAACTTTTCTTTGCAAGACCGGGTAGAATTAAACCATGCGTCGTAGAACCTACCTGTTTTTATGTTTTTTTGCCATCCTTCTTGCTGGTTTTACCAACAGGTCTGTAGCCCCGGGCCAACAACTCCAGGAAGACGCTGGAGATCCCACCTACATCGTTCAACCCGGCGATACGCTGGCAACCATCGCTGCCGAATTTGGGGTGTCGCTTGATGAACTAATCAGCGTTAACGGCATACAGAACCCTAACCTGATCCCGATCGGCACCGAATTGATTCTGCCGGGGATGGAAGGTATATCCGGTGTACTGACCACCATTAACCTGCCCATAGGCGCAACACTGCACAACCTGAGTATTGAATACCAGGTGGCGCCAGATGTTCTCGCAAAAGTCAACAAGATCGCCAGCCCTTCACAGATGTATCAGTCTGCCCGCTTTATCGTTCCCCTGCAGGAAGATCGTCAGATGTATGAGATATTTACTGACACTTCATCAGCACTAACCCTGCTGGAACAATCGGCTTTACACAACACCAATGTCTGGCAGATCGCCAAAGACAACCGGCAAAACAACACCTGGTCATTCTTACCCGGTCGACCCTTATTCCGGCGAACCACAGCAGAAGCACAATCGCCATTACTTTCAGATATCGTCCGCTCGCTGAACATCACCCCAGACGCACTTCGTCAGGGCAGCATTATGACAATCGAAGTGGTCACCACACAAGAAGCTGACCTTCAGGGATTTTTTGAAGGCAGAGAGCTTCATTTTTATGAGAGCGGAGCCAATACTTACATAGCCCACCAGGGACTGAATGCCATACATCCCGTTGGACTCAACGAATTTATCCTGCAAATCACACCATCTGATGGCAGGCTGTTTGCCATTGAACAATATTTACCTTCTTACGCAACTGCTTTTGGTGTCTTGAACCTAACCGTTGACAACGCCACCCTCGACATGCCTGCGATGCGTAGCGAAGATGAAATTATTGGGAACATCATCAGTCAGATTACGGAAGAAAAATACTGGAGCCTCCCCTTTTTATGTCCATTGGAAGCACCAATCTGTGTTCGCGATTGGTATGGAACAAACCGGAATTATAACAACGGCACATTCTTCAATTTTCATACAGGTGTTGATTATGGCGTCTGTGCCAACCTGAACATTTACGCACCTGCCGATGGAGTCGTAGCCGTTTCCGAAGAATTCACCGTCAGGGGTTTGGCAACCTACATAGACCACGGGTACGGTATCTATAGCGCCATCTACCATCAAGCCCAGTCATTCGTCAAAGTGGGCGACTTTGTCAAAGCAGGTGACCTCATTGGCGAGATCGGGTCAACCGGCCGCTCAACGGGTGCGCATCTTCATTACGAATTAATCGTCAATGGTGCCCAGGTCAACCCCTATAATTGGCTTTCATCCGATTGCCAGTGATCTTTGGCACAAGTAAAAGATTAGTAACCTTAAAGAACCGGTTTTAGGTATAATTAGCATGTAATCATATTTGGAGAATCACAATTTATGTCTTTATCAACTGAAAAACAGGGAACGCTGAAAAAAACCTCCATCTGGAAGGATTTTCACGTTGACCCCCCTGATATAGAATTTATCTACAACTGGCTGCTTGAAAAAGAAGTACCGCAAACGCAGCAAGCAATCACCGAAGCCCTGGTGAAAAATCGAATCGACCAAAAAAAGGCAGCTATTCAGAAAAAAAATAAGAATTTGAACGTCTTTCGGCCAGTAGAAACTTATGAAACCGGCGATCATTTAACCTTTTCCTATTTCGACATGCAGCCTGGCAAAGTGGTGTCTAAAAGAAGCGGCACCAACCCCGACCATGGAGACTTTGAGATCATCACAGTCGAATTTGGCAATGGTGAGCAGCGTGAATTTGCCACTGGCATCGAAGACCACATCCTCAATGAATTCAGCTTGATGAATGAGAACGACCCGGATCTTGAACCAGAAATTGTCATGCAAGCTTATGGTGACCAGCTGATGAAAGATATACAGCAGCAAATCGTGGCTTCAGGCAGTTTTGGCAACATTGCGGAACAATGGTTCCCCGAGGCGTTGTTAATTGATATCAATGCCGGACACATGAACCTGGCTGAAGCAGTGCTGGATTTCACCGGCGACACACCAGTCAGCACAGCTGACATTATTGAGCAGATCGGCCTGAAAGACAGCAACCAGGCTCTCCTTGAGTTCTCCTTGAACATCGCCTTACAAAATGATCCCCGCTTTGACGAGGTTGGCCCATCAGGTGATATCCTCTGGTACTTAACTTCGCGTGAACCCAAAGAGATAAACGAGCACCCATCTGTCCTGCAATCAATTCTCATTGATGAATCTTCAAAGAACGAGATCGACGACATGTTGACTATGTTTGAGGGAATGATTGCAGATGAGTACGAACTTAACACCGTCACTGGAGATGAAGAAGGCAAAGATGAACTGACTTTCAGCCTGATATTCCCCCATTGGGTGTCAGGCACCCTTCCATTGACGCCGGCGTTGAAAAATTTCTTCCCGACCTCTATTGAAACTCCACATATCCGCTTTAAGTTCATTGACGGCCAGAACCGCAAAGAATTTGCCGGGTGGGTGGCAAAACCATTCAATTTTGTGGCTGGCTTGAAAGCCTGGTACCAGAAAGTCGGCCTCCTCCCAGGCAGCCTGATTCACATCAAAAAGGGAAAGAATCCCGGTGAGGTCATCATCCGCCCGGAAAAGAAACGCCCCGCCCGCGAATGGATCCGTGTGGTTGACTTCAATCAACAGAACCAGATCTCGTTCAGCATGCAGATGGAATTGATCAATGCCGGCTATAACGACCGTATGTTGTTCGGCATTGCAGACGAGCAAGCCTTGCTTGACCATTGGGTCACCACACCCACACCCCAGTATTTCGATAAAACCGTGCATCATCTGATGCGGGAATTAATGAAACTCAACCCGCAGGGACACGTGCATGGGCAGGAACTGTATGCCGCGACCAATCTTGTCATGCGTTGTCCGCCCAGAACCCTGTTAGCCTTACTGGAAAAAGTGAATTGGGTAGAACACACCGGAGATTTGTATTACCGGTTAATCGATGGGGCAAAGGAGGGATAAGATGGCTGCAAAAATTCCAATGTCATTATTAAAACCAACCCTGGATACTCCGTTTTCCATTGATTTTGAGTGGTGGAAACGCTACGAACATGACTGGTTGGTCCATCTGCAAAAATGCCTGTGTGCAGAGCACAAAGCCTATTTTGACAGCCCCTCTACCCAAAAGACCATTGACTGGATCCATCCTGAATCCGCTGAGGTCACCCAGGTGGATGGCTTGCAGCAGATCTTGATCGATCATTGCGCCCAACAGCCTGACTTTATCACCCCCCAGACACAAATGGTTGAGGCTGTTTTTCGTGCCTTGCTGGCTAATGGCAACCTGCCGCTGTCTTCCAACCAGTTGGAGGAGATCATCGAACGCCCGGCTCTCACCATCCTGCGCACCATTGGCGGTCACAAAGTGTATATGGGCATTCGTCCCCACGTTCAATAAACAATAAAATCCATCGCATACCCACGCATAATGGTAAAATTGTGTTGTTTGCCCTCGTAGCTCAATGGACAGAGCGTCGGACTTCTAATCCGCAGGTTGCAGGTTCGATTCCTGCCGGGGGCGCTCCCTTTTCACCCTTGCGCAATATAATCTTCCATGCTAACATCTTCCTGCACGTTGACATCACTGTTTGAATAAGTTGGATGGACAACATCCGTCAAAGGGAAGCTGGTGAAAATCCAGCACTGTGCCGCAACTGTGATCAGCCCCCGCTGTAAGTCAGACCGCTTTCTTATTCTCAGCCCGTAACTCCCTTCTCGAGCTAAGAAGGCGGGGCGAATCTGGTGCCTGTCCTCCAACAAGCCACCAACTCGTCACAACCGACTCAACTCGATCAAAGGGATCCTGTTGAGTTTTTTTGTTTTTAATCATAGTCAGGAGATTGAAGTTTCATGAAAAAAATTGCCATCTTGTTATTGTCACTTGTTCTGTTATTCAGTTTTGTTGCCTGCAACCAACAAGCTGCCGCCCCTGTAGTAGAAGTTACAACAGAACCGCCCGCGCCGACCGCAACCATCGAGGTTATCGAGGAGGTCGAGGACGAGATCGTTCAAGAACCAACCGAAGTGATTGTTGAAGAGGTGGTCACGGAAGAAGTCGAAGAAACAAGCGATCACTTTACTGACAAAGTAGAAATTGAATACGCCAATGGCTTCACCGTTGAGTATTTCGACACCTACAAAGTCGTGACCGTTCTGACACCCTGGGATTTTGCCACCGAAACCTTCCAATATGTGCTGGTACAGGATGGCAGCGAAGCGCCGCAGGGCTTTGACCAGGCGACCTTTGTCACCATCCCCATTCAAACCATCGCCCCACTCTCCACGACCTTTATTCCGTTCCTCGATCTCTACGGCCTGATGGACAGTGTCGTCGCGGTTAGCGATGGGGTTTATGTCACCAACCAGACCATTCTTGACAAAGTCGCCGACGGTCTCCCGCAGGTGGGCTACGGATCCGGGGTTGATATCGAGACATTACTCCTGTTGGAGCCAGACGTGATCATGACCAATGGCTACGGTTTTCCTGATTATGACGCCCATCCAGTACTGATAAATGCCGGCTTGACCGTCGTCATCAACGGTGATTACATGGAGAACACCCCCTTGGGACGCGCCGAATGGGGCAAATTTATCGCTGTTTTCTATAACCAGGAAGCCATTGCCAACCAGTTGTTCGACGAGACAGTCGCCAGTTATAACCAGTGGCAAACAGCAGTGGCTGACGTTTCCGACAAACCGACCGTTTTTCTCAACACACCGTTTGAAGGCACCTGGTATGTGCCCGGAGGTAATTCATACATGGCCAACTTCATCAATGATGCTGGCGGAGCGTATCTTTGGGCGGATGAACCATCCGTGGGTACCCTTTATTTGGGGTTCGAGGATGTTGTCGCCAAGGCGGCTGAAGACGGCCAGATCTGGCTGCATCCTGGTGGTTTCAATTTCTCCGCTCAGGACTTACTGAATGAGGATGAACGGTTCGCCGAATTCTCCGCCTTCCAGAACGGTGCACTTTATAACAACAACAAAGCCCTGACCGCGGCGGGCGGTAACGATTTTTTTGAATCAGGCATCGCCCATCCTGATGTCATCCTGGCTGATTTGATCGCCTTCTTCCACCCCGACATCATGGCGGAAATTGACCCCGATTACCAGACCACTTACTACCAGGTACTGCCATAAAATATAGCCAGGAGGGGCGGCAACGGATGCCGTCCCTCCCGTCTGACCGAAAAAATATGAAATTCTTGCGAACCCCCCGAAATCTATTCTTCATTCTCATCTTTCTACTGATATGCATGATCATCCTCAGCATATCGCTGGGTTCAGTTCGCATCCCTCTGGAACAAGTCATTCGTGTGATCTTCGGCATGCCGATAGAAAAAAGCGCATACGCTGTAATCATTCTGCAATATCGCATACCCAAAATCATCACCGCCCTGTTAGCTGGCGCAGCATTGTCTGTCGCTGGCCTGCAAATGCAAACTTTGTTTCAAAACCCGTTGGCAGATCCGTTCATTTTGGGCGTATCAAGTGGCGCCAGCCTGGGGGTCGCACTCATCGTTCTTTCTGTGGGCACCACCGGTACCTTTCTCCTGGCTGGCATCGGCCTGTTGGGTGATATCAGCATTGCGGCAGCAGCCTTTTTGGGTTCGCTGCTGGTCCTGGTCTTCATTCTGATGATCAGCCAGCGCGCCCGTTCTTCCACCATGATGTTACTGATCGGCCTTATGGTCAGCTATATCACCAGCGCTGTGGTCAGTTTGTTGATCTACTTCAGTCTGCCCGAAAAAATCTATACCTACCTCAGCTGGACTTTTGGCTCATTCAGCGGTGTCACCTGGTCGCAAATATGGATCATAGTGCCAGCCTTGCTGCTGGGTTTCGTGGTTGCCTTTGCACTCTCCAAACCACTTAATGCCCTGCTGATGGGTGAGAAATACGCCCAAACCGTAGGCATCAATATCCGCCGCACACGTTTCTGGATCATCGTTAGCGCTTCCCTTTTGGCAGGCATTGTGACTGCCTTCTGCGGTCCGATCGGCTTCATCGGCATTGCCATCCCGCACGTTGCCCGCGCCATATTTCACTCTGCCAATCATCGTATCCTGCTGCCTGCCACCTTCCTCATCGGCAGCATCACCGCCATTCTTTCCGATGTCATTGCCCAGCTGCCCGGCCATCAACAGGTGCTGCCCATCAATGTAGTTACCGCCATGCTGGGTGCTCCGGTGGTGTTGTGGGTGCTGATCAGAAATCAAAGGAACATGCAAACATGAAGAATGACAATATTCTGCTGCATGCCCACGACCTGACAATCGGTTACCGCGATCCTGGTGGCGATGATATCCTTTCTGCCAACATCAACTTTCAACTACGCAGTGGAGAACTGGTTTGCTTGATCGGCCCCAATGGTGCTGGAAAATCCACCCTGCTGCGCACACTGACCGGCCTCCACAGGAGAATGGCGGGGTCCATTTACCTTTCTGACAAGGAATTGCACGACTATTCCCCCCACCAACTGGCGCAGCATATCAGTGTAGTCCTCACAGAACCGATCATCATCCACAACATGACTGCCTATGAGGTGGTTTCTTTAGGCCGCCACCCATTCACCAATTGGCTGGGACAACTGACTGACAGTGATCATCACATCATCCAGTCCGCCCTGGACGCCATGGATGCCGCTGCGCTTGCTCAACGTCAGATCAACCAGCTCAGTGATGGCGAACGGCAAAAGATCATGGTGGCGCGCGCCCTGGCACAGGAACCCAAAATTATGGTTTTGGATGAACCGACCGCTTTTCTGGATTTTCCCAATCGCGTAGAGATTCTTTCTATGCTGCGACAGTTGGCAACCCGGCATCGCCAGGCAATTTTGCTATCCACCCATGATTTGAATCTGGCCCTGAACATTGCTGACAATGTCTTAATGCTCGATAATGACGGGCAGTTATTCGTCGGTGCGCCAGAAGACCTGGTTCTGTCCGGCCAGTTTGAAAAGACCTTCGTGCAGAATGATAAGCTGCAGTTCAACCCATTGGAAGGAACCTTCTCCATCCGTTTTCACAACGGACACCACTTTTCTATACAATCCGACCACGAACTGCTGCGTGTGTGGACAGCCAAAGCCATTCAACGTCTCGGTTATTCGGTCTCAGATGACCCAAACGCCACCCCGATTACAGTCGATTACCATGAAAACAAACCACGTTGGCAAATACGAGATTACCACAAGACACACACCTTTACCAACGTATACGATTTAATCCATTATTGCCGGTATGTAGTCAGGAAACACCTTCGGTAAGGATCCCCTAAAATTAGACCAAACAAAAGTGGACAAAACTGAGATAATAGAAGCAGGAGAACGTCTACAATGAAAAGGTCACAATTTACCGAAAGCCAGATCGTGGCAATCTTGAAAGAAACCGAAACAGGCACGCCAGTTGACGAGATCTGCCGAACACACGGCATCAGCCGGAGCTGCTACTACAAATGGAAAACGAAATACGGCGGTCTGGAAGAAGCAGAATTGAAGCGGTTGAAAGCCCTGGAGGCAGAGAACGCGCAGTTGAAACGCATGTACGCAGACTTGAGCCTGCGGCATGAAGCGCTGAAAGAGATTATCGAAAAAAAACTGTAACGGTCGCAGAAATGCGGGCGTGGGTAGCCTACTTGATGGAACGGTTCACAATGAGCGAACGCAAAGCCTGTCAAACAGTTGCACTGCCACGCCAGAGCTATCGATACCAGGGCCAGGTGAATGATGATAAGGAAATCAAGCAAGCATTGCAGCAGTTGGCCCGGGATCACCCGCGCTGGGGCTTCAAGAAGATGAACGCGGTATTGCAGAAGCAGGGACATGGCTGGAATCACAAACGTATCTACCGGATTTATGGTGAAATGAAGCTGAATTTACGGGTAAAACCGAAGAAACGACTGCCGAATCGCGAAAAAGTCAGTCTGACACAACCGCAGCAAGCTAATCATAGCTGGTCGATCGACTTCATGAGTGACAGTTTGATGAATGGGAAGGCGATCCGCACTATGAACATCCTGGATGATTACAACCGGGAGGTGTTATGGATCGAGGTTCGGCATTCCTTCCCCGCAGAACAGGTAACGAGAATCTTGGAGCGGGTGGCGCAATGGAGAGGATATCCCAAACAGATCCGCAGTGATAATGGACCGGAATTCATTGCCAGGCACACCGCCCAGTGGGCACAGGCACATGGGATTGACTGGGTATTCATTCAGCCCGGGAAACCAAACCAGAATGGTTATGTGGAACGCATGAACCGCACCTATCGAGAGGATGTTTTGGACGCTTATTTATTGCAGAACCTGGAGGAGGCACAAGAACTGACAGAAGAATGGATGATGATGTACAACAGCCAACGGCCGCATGAGGCCCTGGGAAATCTGACACCCTATGAATATGCGCTGGCGG
>Ga0334882_1002931_pt1 | contig 16440 bp, 9 predicted proteins | sample GraSluR1_MG_5_FD_207226 | JGI IMG/M metagenome (GOLD analysis project Ga0334882, IMG submission 207226) | Sludge microbial communities from methane-producing bioreactor in Wageningen University, Netherlands - Granular Sludge_15_04-R1 | ecosystem: Engineered > Bioreactor > Anaerobic > Unclassified... | reverse complement strand
GATCAGATGTTCCGCCAGGTCCTCCACACTCTTGCGGACCCGTTCCTTCCGCTTCTCCCAGGATTTTCCCCCGATCCTGTCCAGCCCCAGGGCGTTTCCCTCATTGCCGATGTAGCGCTGCACCAGGTTGACCTGTTCGATGGGGATGAAGATGGTCTCCTGATCGGCATATTCGAGTTTGATATAGTCCCGTTCGGTCTGGGCCGCTTTGATCCTTTCAATTCCCAGGAACCGGCCGATGCCGTAGTTGATATGGACCACCAGGTCGCCGGGGTTCAGTTCCACAAAGGTGTCGATGATCTGGCTCTTGGCCTTCTTCACCGACTGGGCCACCCGCTTTTTCCGGCCGAAGATCTCATTCTCCTGAATCACCATGATCTTCAGGCCGGGCAGGGAGAAGCCGTGGGAAATCCCCCGGGGAATCACCTCCACCTTGAAATCCGCCAGCAGATGCTTGATCCGCACCGCCTGGCTGTCAGACTCGGCAAAAATACCGATCCGGTAGTCCGCCTTCTCCAGCCGCACCAGTTCTTCCTTCAGATAGCCCATGTTGCCGAAGAAGGACCGGGGCCCTTCGTAGTGAAATGCCAGGCGGCCCGTATCGCGGCTTTCCCGGATGTCGAAAAACCGGATATTCTTGTCGGACCTTTCCTGCTCTTCGGTGAAATTGCGCAGAAGCAGATCGGGGTTGGGGACCAGGCGCTGCAGCCCCGGATGCTGCAGAAACAGTTCATAGGCCTCTTTTTTCACCGTCTCGTAGGAGGTCTGGATCCTCTCCTGCCCCAGATAGAGGATGGAAGCCGCCGGGGGCAGATAATCCTGGAGCCGGGCGGGCTCGGGGAAACTGAAGGGGAAGAGAAGCTCTTCGTGGGGACACGAGCCGGTCTCCTTAAGCCAGGAAAGCAGCTCCGCCGCCTTTTCGGGGGGAGCCTGTTTCGCTTCCAACCAGCGGGCCAGGCCGTCCAGCCGCTCCTGGTCCCAGAGGGTTTCCCGGACCGGGTATATCGCCACCGCGGAAAGTTTTTCCGACGAAGTCTGGCTGCTCGGCGAGAAAAGCTTGATCTCTTCCACCTCGTCGAAGGCAAAGACCGTCCGGACCGCATCGTCCATGCCGGGCAGGAAAACATCCAGCACCTCCCCGCGCAGGGCAAACTCGCCCGGCACCGACACCCGGGGCACCCGGTCGTATCCGTAGAGGGTAAGCTTTTCTTCCAGATCCACCGGATCGAAGGAATCCCCCTTCTTCAGGGTGATGATTTTACTCTTCAGCCACTTCGGCGGCGGCAGAGGCCCCAGAAAAGCCCGGAGGGAAGTGGAAAGAAGCAGCTTCTCCCCCTTTAAAAGCGAAACCAGGGTCAGAAGACGCTCCCCCCGCACCCGGGGCTGGGGGGCGGTTCCGCTGTAGAGGATGGTGTTCCATTCGGGAAAGTTCACATTGACCGCTTCAAAAAGCTCCCAGTCCCGCCGGGCCGACTCGAGCTCCTTATTCCGCGGATAAACCAGAAGAAAGGGGTTTTTCTGCATCTCAAAGAGGATGTGAATCACCAGATGGCGGAATATCCCCTCGGTTCCCTCCAGGTCCAGAGGGAAAGGCCCCTGGCCGAAACGGCCCACCAGGCTTTTGAATTCCGGTGTTTTTTTCAGTTCGTCGATAATCTGATTTATGAATAAGGTTCTCATGGTTTGTTCCGAAAATATAGTATAAACTGTGTTGACCTGTGGGGAGCGTGTTTTGAAAAAACAGTTATTCCTATTTTCTTTCCTCTTAGTATGTATCGCCGCCGCCCTGGGGGCCCAGTCCGGGTTGGATCTTCAGATCCGCTTTTACGACAAGCAGGTTTATTATACCGATTCTCCTGTCCTCATTAAAGTGGAATTGATGAATAACTCCGCCGAAACCTACCGGTTCAAACTGGCGGATATCCGTTCTTTCAGCCTCGATTTCTCCGTCAGGACCCTGCAGAACGAACCCCTGCCTCCCGCCCCGGAGTTCGTCCTGGCGCGGAACACCAACCAGCGCATTTTTTTCCGTGAAATCGCCCTCCCCCCGGGAGAATCCTACAGTTTCATCCAGGAACTGAACCGGTACGTCCAGATCGACGAACCCCGGCAGCTCATCGTGCAGGCCTATTTCTATCCCGATCTTTTTTCGGATATGAGCCCTCACAAGATGACCTCCAACACCCTGAGCCTATCGGTCAGGCCCTCCGCTCCCGGCGTGGCCCTGCCGGTGGCCATCGATGAAGAAACCGCCGCCATCCTGCGGGCCGAAGCCCTGAACCCCGATCAAGTGGTCTCCTATATGATCCGGGCCCGCCAGATGGAACAGTGGGATAAATACTTTCTCTACCTTGATCTGGAAGCCCTGTTCCTCCGCAATCCCGGCAACCAGGCCCGTTTCCGGGCCAGCTCCGAGGCGGACCGCATCAGCATGGTCAACCAGTACAAGGAGCAGCTGCGAAGCCAGACCATCGATTACGACATCCTCCTGGTTCCCCAGGAATTCCGGATCCTCAGAACCACCTACACCGAAGAAGAGGGGGAAGTGGCGGTTCTCATGAAAATCCGGTATCCCAATTTTACCGAACTGAAACAGTATACCTACGAGGTTCAAAAAAAGCGGGGGATCTGGTATATTACCAACTATAACGTGAGAAATCTGGGGACCGAATGAAAATCCTGACCGTGGTAGACAACGACAGCGTCCGTGAAACCCTGGTGAAGCACCTGCATCCCCTGGGGTTCGAGTTTATTCACTACACCAACCCGCTCAAGGCCATGGATAATATCGTAGAAATTGCCGCCGATGTGGTGATTTTTTCCGCCCAGGATTTTCCCCGCCACTGGAAACCCTTCATGGTGATGCAGGCCGCCGCCTTCCCTGAAAACCGGGGCCTCTTCATTCTTCTGAAAGGAGAAAGCTTCACCTTTGACGAAGCCTCCAAGGCGAGCCACATGGAGGTGTCGGGACTTTTTCACGAGAACCTCAATGCCGGAGACATGGAACAGCTCTACGATCTTTTAGGCCGGAAAAACCTGCTCTTCGAACACCGGCTCAGCCGCCGCTACACCCCCCGGGCCTTCGATGACATAGACTTCATCTTCACCCACCCCCGGAGCCTGAAAATCATCTCCGGAACCCTGCTGGACCTGAGCCCCGGGGGCCTCTCCTTCCGGCCCGATAATCCCCAGCTCACCACCGACCTGGAGGGGGAAGAAAAAATCGAATTCTGCACCCTCAGCCTGGCCGATGATGTGCTGAGCATTTCAGTCGGCATCGTTAGGAATAACGAAACCCTGGCCATGAGGTTTGAAGATCTGGGAGAAATGGAAAAAACTAAAATCAAAGACTACATTCAGGAATCCATCGACCGGGCCCTGCGGGCACACAAACGGACCTACCAGAAAGTGTAATGAAACTCCCCTGCCGCCTCTGCCCCCATCACTGCCGGCTTGATCCGGGACAGACCGGGATCTGCGGAGCCCGGGTCAACAGGGACGGCGCCGTGGTTGACGCCTTTTACGGCCTCATTTCCGCCGCCGCCATGGACCCCATCGAAAAAAAGCCCCTCTATCATTTCTTTCCGGGCAGCCAGATCCTCTCTCTGGGGTTCTACGGATGCTCTTTCCACTGCCCCTTCTGCCAGAACCATGCCATCGCCCGGGGAAAACCCAGGGAGGGTGCCCGAAAGCTCTCCCCCGCCGATGCGGTGACCCTGGCCCGGGACAACGGCTCCTTCGGTATCGCCTACACCTACTCGGAGCCCACGGTGCACCACGAATACCTGATGGATACCGCCCGGGAGGCCCGCGCAGCGGGCCTGAAAAACGTATTAATCTCCAACGGGTTTCTTAATCCTGAACCGGCCCGGATGCTGCTGGCGCTGACCGATGCAGCCAACATCGACCTCAAGGGGTTCACCGAAGAGTTTTACCGCCGTGAGCTGAAGGGCTCCCTGGAACCAGTGAAGGAGTTCATCCGCATGGCCGCCGCCATGACCCACCTGGAGGTTACCACCCTGGTTATTCCCGGCAGGAACGACTCCCCCGAAGAAATAGAAGCGATGGCCCGGTTTCTCTCCACCCTTTCCCGGGACATTCCCTACCACCTTTCGGCCTACCACCCTTCATACCGGTACACCGCCCCCCCCACCGACCCGGGAACGCTCCTGGGCCTGGTCGAGGTGGCCCGCCGGCACCTGAATTACGTTTATACCGGTAATATAGCCGGCGGAGACAGCTCTACTTACTGCCCCGCCTGCGGGGCGCTGCTGGTGGAACGGCGGGGATATGGCGCCGTGATGCGGGGGATAAATCAGAATCGCTGTACCGAATGCGGTAAATCCACTTCTGTTATTAATCACCCGTAAATAATCTTTATTCCCAAACCTTTATATAAGAAAATCTCTTCTTAACGTGATATTAATGTTTTATATTTATGACAGTATTGGTCATATTTAGATGACAGGAGGTATCCCATGGCAGGCTTGCGCAGGTTTTTAATAACAGGTATTTTAGCGATCTTAGCAAGTCTGCCCCTGGGCTCCCAAAGCCGGGAGGATTTCTCCATTCATCTGCAGCCCGGCGTCGACATTCCCCTGGGTGAAAAAAGTGCGCTGTCCAGTGAAGATGCCGCCTACGGCATCAGCGGCACCATGGCAGTGCGGGGTCAATACCGTTTTTCCAGCCTCCCTCTTCTTTTTGCCGAAGGCGTTATCAACCTGGGCCTTCATCCCACACCGGCCCAGAATCTGGCCCTGACAAGCTTCGGCGGCGGCCTGGGCCTTGATTTCCGTGTCGCCGACGTCATAAGCCTGCAGGTTTCCGGAGAAGGCGGGCTCACCCTGGGATTCTACGGCGAAGAGGACATGGCCTTCAATCCCTACGCCGGGGGCCGGTTAGGCCTGGTCTGGGACCTTTCCCCCGAATTCGGGGTATCCGTGGGAAGTACCTACCGTTACCACCTGGGATGGGATGCCGCCGCCGCGGAATACACCGATCTCTACCAGGGCACCAGCGCCTGGCTGGGTGGCGTCATCCGGCTGGGCGCCGAAACGGGACGACAGAAACTTCAAGTGGATACCATCAGCTTTGAACCGGTATTTCCCGTTTTCTACGGTTACTACGAAACCAATCCCCTGGGAAAAATCAAACTCACTAACCATGAGAACAGCTCCATCTCCCACGTCGATATCTATTTTTATGCCGGCGAATATATGGAGCAGCCCATGCTCTCCGCTTCGATCCCGAAAATTGAGCGCAACGGGGAGGTGGAAGTAGATATTCTTTCCCTTTTTTCCAACAGGATCCTGCAGCTCACCGAAAGTTCCAAGGTTTCTTCGGAAATCCGGGTGGACTACACCTACCTGGGAAAACGGTTCAGCTACTCCCACCCCTACACTCTCAGAGTCCTGGACCGCAACAGCATGACCTGGGATGATGACCGCAAAGCCGCCTCCTTCGTCACCCCCCGGGATCCTACGGTACTTCTCTTCTCCAAGAATACCGCCGGGCTCGTGAGGGAACAGGGAAACAACCCTCTTAACCTGAATTTCAGGATAGCCATGTGTCTCTACGAAACTCTGCGGCTCTACGGAACCAACTACGTGATCGACCCCCAGTCATCCTTCATTGAAGCCTCCCAGGATCAGCTCTTCCTCGACTATCTTCAGTTTCCCTCCCAGACCCTCACCTTCCGGGCGGGAGACTGCGACGATCTTTCCATCCTCTATTCCGCTCTTTTGGAATCAGTGGGTATCGAAACCGCCTTTATAACCATCCCCGGCCATATCTTCATGGCTTTTTCGTTGGGGATTTCCGAAGAGGAAGCGAAACGAGAGTTTACCAACACCAATGATTTTATCTTTCTGGAGGATAAGGCTTGGGTTCCCGTGGAAACCACGTTGATGCAGGAAGGATTTCTCAAGGCCTATCGAACAGGAGCCAAGCAGTGGAGGGATAATGTCGCTAAAAACAGCGCCGCTTTTTTCCCCGTTCATGAAGCCTGGGAGACCTATCAGCCCGTCAGCTTCGCCACCAATGCCCTCTCCCTGCTCTTTCCCCCCACCGAGGCGATTATCCAGAGTTACAAAACAAACCTCCAGGCTTTTGTCACCCAGGATATTCAGGAAAGAGTGGATTACTATACCGACCGCATCAACCGACGCGGCGACAGTGCCAACATCCGCAACAGCTTCGGCATCCTCTACGCCCGATACGGCCTCCTCGATGAAGCCCAGAACCAGTTTAACCGGGCCCTCCGGCTCGACGGTAATTACACATCCGCCCTGCTGAACCTGGGAAATATTCACTTTTTAAAAGAAGATTTTGTCATCGCCGAAGGACTCTACCAAAGAGCTTCAAAGCTTGAACCCGAAAACCCCTTCATTCTGGCCGGCCTGGCCAGAACTCATTTTGAGATGGAAGAGTTCCAGCTGGCCCAGGCTGATTACACCAGGTTGGAACTCCTGGCCCCCGAAGTGGCGGCGAACTACGCCTACATAGGCAACAGCAACGTGGTCCTCAGCCGGGCCGCCGCCGCCAAGGACAAGGGAAGGACCTTCTGGGACGAAAAAAATGAGGATGAAGAATAGATGAAAAGCCGCCGCCCCGCCGCCACACTGACCCTGAAAATGATAATCCTGGCAGCCCTGACAATATTGCTGGTCATGGGAGGATGCAAGAACGACCTGGTTAACAGCATCCAGGAAGAGGTACAGGTAGCGGTAACACCGCCGACCATTTCCAACATCTATCCGACCGCCAATGCGGTGAATGTGGCAATCAGCATTAATGAGATAACCATTGATTTTACAAAATCCATCGCTTCTTCTTCCGTCACCAGTTCCACGATTAATATTAGAAACGCTGAGGGGAATTTAGTTTCTGGCCGATTTACCATTACGGGTCCCACCGTTTCATTCAGCCCCAGCGGATCACTAAGATATTCCGACACCTATTCGGTAACAATTACCTCGGGAGTAAAAGATCTGGATGGCAACCCCCTGGTTGAAGATTTCACCTGGACATTTACCACCGAAGCGGCTCCGGCAGGAATTCGCCCCGTCATTGAAGTGTTTAATCTGCAAAATGGCAAAAAAGCGACAAACAGCGGGACCGTCCCGTTAAACATTTTCGCCAAAGACCATAACAATACAACCACGGGTCTGCAATTCAGATACCGAGAAGGAAACTCGCCAACCTGGAGCAGCTGGATTGATCTTACAGATGGAGCCGGTAGTGCTGCTGTTGAACTCGCTGTCACACCAGGTACGGCGGAAACATTTACCTATCAGGCAGAAGTGAGGGATCCTCTTGGTATCCCTTCCTATTTGGCCTCAGCTCAAATCATCTATGAACGGGATCCTCCTTCTTTAATTGACGTAAACTGGGATGATGCGGCTATTTTCCCTTATAACGGCAGTATTTTACGGGTAACCTTCAACGAGGAAATGGCACCGGACAGTCTCACTTATTCCGATTTTATTTTGGAAACCCTTGCCGGCACCAGCTGGGTTGATGTCGAAGGCTTTTTAAGCTTTGCCGCTTCTTCCACCAATCCCAATGCCGTTGTAGAGCTTTGGGGCCTCTCCCTTCAGCCGAATGCCGAATACAAGGTAACCTTGCAACCCACCATAACAGATGTTGCCGGTAATGAAATGGGGGGGAACCAGCAAATTTGGTACTTCAACACAGGAGACGCCGCCGATACGACCCCTCCCGATGGTACGGTCCTGCTGGTGGATCCCGATCCTGATCCAGAGGATGTTCAAACCGTGGTGATCCTTCCGACCGGCTCCATCGCAACTAAAAACGCCGTGGTTCAGTTGGATCTTTCAGGCATTACCGATGATTATAATACCGTATGGGGAATGAAATTCTGGGGAGACAGCAACGGTACCGAAGCGGCTTTTGAAGAAAACGCTTCCTGGGAACCTTTTTCTTCTACCCGCAACTGGACCCTTTCCGGCGCTGCGGGATCCAAATTTGTTCTCTACAAGTTTGTTGATTCGGCGGGGAATGAATCGGCCAGTCCGGGACAGTTGAAACTGATTCTTGACAATGAAATCCCCGATACCCCTGTAATTATAATTAATGATGATGATGCCCTGACCAACGCCGCAGATAATAAAGTGAGACTTTCCCTGGCCGCCTATGACGGTCACAGCGGAGTCAAGGAAATGATGATCTCCCATTCCAGTTTGTTCACCGGTGCCACCTGGCAGCCCTGGAAGCCCTCGGTGGAAAACTGGGAACTGACCTCATCCGAGGGAACGAAGACCGTCTACCTGAAAGTACGGGACCATCTGGATCAGGAATCACCCGTCGATTCTGACGCTGTCATTCTGGACAAATCACCACCTGTTATTTCTTTCAACTCAACCCAGTTTATGATTAATACAGAAACCCGCATCCTTGAGGGTTCTGCGGGCACTGATCTTTATGAAATAACCGAAATTAACGGTATCGATTCCTACCTCTGGAAAACCTTAAGCGGCCCGGGGAATGTTGTCTTTAATACCGCCTCCGGGGCCGGAAGCGCTGATAATGGGACCACGGTTAGAGAGCCCTATATGATAGCCGATACAGAGGGAACCTATTTCATCCAGTTAACCCTGGTTGATAACGCCGGAAACATCGGATCCGCAAGCATACCCATCACCTGGGATGAAACCCCTCCCGGACCGATTCAAAACCTGTCGGTTACCCAGTCGAATCCCGGATATTCCACCTCAACCCAGCCTTCCTGGAGCTGGAATGTCGTCCCGGATGCCGATTTCTACCGGCTCAGCAACACTTCTGATTTCAGCGTTTTTATCGATACAAGTCTCAATAACTACACTCCCAATCTGCCCCTCTCACAGGGATTGAGAACCCTGTATGTCAAAGCCATGGACCTGGCGGGAAATGAATCAGCCGTCTCCAGCGCTGGCGTTTTCATCGATTCGATTCCTCCTTCCGTAACTGTTACCACCTATAATTACATTGCCAATCAGAATGAACCATCCGCAACCATCGATTTCAGCGGCGGCCTGGTTACCGATGGCGGCAGCGGTCTGGCTGCCTACCAGTGGACAAAAATACAGGGCCCCGGGACGCTCAGCTTTACTTCTCCCCAGAATACCATAACCGATGTGAGCGCCAACGCCGACGGTGAATACAGCATCGGCTTTACCGCCACCGACCTGGCCGGTAATTCCCGTACCGTTCAATTGACTCTTCTAAGGGATATTCAGCCCCCCGCCGCACCCACTGTGACCGGTCTCACATTAACACCGAGCGTTCGCCCCACATGGTTCTGGACCAGCGGCGAGGATAACATCGGGGTTTATGAATACGACCTCGATGATACCGGGGTTTGGACCGAACTGGAAGCTGCCAGCTACACGCCGGATTTCGACCTGACGGGAACGCCTCCCGGGGTTAATCATACTTTGGAGGTTCGGGTCAGAGACGCGGCGGGGAACTGGTCCCCCGTGGGAAGCTGGACCATAGAAGTAGACACCAGTGCTAAAACACCTCCCGGTATCACCCTTGCCGACGGGCTGCCTTCTTTACGCACGTCAAAAGACGTCACCTGGCAGGCGGTTTCCGGGTTAGGAGGTTCAGGGGCCGGATATCGTTACAAAATCGACAACCTTGGCTGGATAGAAATTGGATCGCCCTTAAGCGATAATCCTTCTGCACCAACAGTAATCCCTCAGTTTACCGGGCTTTCCGAGGGGAACCACACTCTCTCTATTCAGGAGAAGCTGTTGGATTGGGAAATAGAAAAAACCGGCACCCACATGATAACCGTTGACACCATCGAACCCAATTCACCCTCTCTGTCGGGTACAGGGCTTAATACCATAGACACCGACAGAACTGCCACCTCCGATACAACCCCCACCTGGTCCTGGTCCTCCGGCGGCGGTGGGAACGGTCTCTACAGATATGAATTCAACAACAGCGGTTCATGGATCACCACCTCCAGCAAGAGCTACACCCATGCCTCAACCCTGGCCAACGACACCTATGTGTTCAAGGTACAGGAACGGGATGCGGCGGGTAACTGGTCTGCCCTTTCAAGCCACCGGATTACCGTTGACACGGTCCCGCCGGTAATTTCGACCCTCCTCCTTTCCGGGTTGACCCATCCATTGGACTCCGCCGATACCTATACACGCACCACCAATGTATCCGTTACGATAACCGGAGATGTTTCCAGTGAAGGAGGTCGGCCCGTAGAAGTAAGGTACTATGACTACAATCCTTCGGGATGGAAAACCTGGGGCTCATACTTTATCGGTTCAACCAAAACGATCACCACCGCCCTGTCTTCCGTCAATGGCACGAAAATCGTCTACGTCCAACTGGTCGATGAGGCGGGAAACAGCTCAGGATCGTTAAGCGACACCATCATTCTTGATACCGCCCCCCCGGCCGGCACATTCAGCATCAATGAAGGGGCAGCAACAACGCCGTCCCTCCTTTTCAATATGAACCTCACCGCCTCGGACAATATCTCCAGTGCCGCCGACATAGAGGTGAAACTCTATAATTCCAACAACGCCACGTGGGGTGCCTATCGTCCCTATTCGGCGGTTATGACGTCCGACTTCGAGTTTTCAAAATCGGCAGGAACTAAGTACTCCTATGTGGCTTTCCGTGATGCCGCCGGTAACGAAACCAGCGCTATTTACGATTCCATTGTCCTGCAGGCCCCGGTGATGACATCGGCTACCAAAGGATCTTCCAGCACCTCCATCACGGTGACCTGGAACCCCGTATCGTCCACCGCAGGAACAACCTATTACTATCTTTATTCAACCACCAATGCAAACGCTAATCCCAACTCAGACCCCGGGAGCGTCACCGCTGAATCGCTGGTGACATCCGGATCTTCCATCACGGAAAATCTTAACTCCAGTGAGAAAGAGCAGCTGCGCTACTACTTTGTCAGAACCTACAATGCAGCCACCGGCGGTTGGGGCCTCTTTTCCCCCGCACCGGTTCTGGGATTCGGTTCCCATATCACCATCGTCTACGATTCCACCGACCCCACCGATACAACATTGGCCAACTACATCAAAACCATTCTTCAGAGCAATCTGCCCTCAACTTCGCCTTCGTCGGTATCCGGCAGTATGCCCTCCTGGTCTGTCACGCTTCTGCCCGAGAATCTGGTCAGCGCCACCTACAGCAGCAACAACATCATTTCGGGGGATCCCATAATCCTGACAACCAGCGCTCAGGATCTCTCTGCCAATACAAATAAAACCAGGAATCTCGTAGCCAGCGGCAGGGGCATCATCGCCATGGGTTTTAACGCCCTGAAATTCTTTGAAACCGTTTCGAATAACTGGATATCCTGGGGGTATCCCGCCACCGCCTCCACAGATGCCGATCAGCAGCCAGTTGATATCAAGTACGGAAATTCTTACCGTTATTCAGCTGATAAATATTACATGTACACCTGGCGTTCAGGTAACTCGGTCTGGACATCCCCCCTCACTTCCAATTCCATTCCCACCAGTTCCAACGAAGATCAGGTCCAGATCGGCTATTCCGCCGCCGCCGCGGCCGAGCGGGCTTTGGTACGGCCGGGCCGGGACAATCCTACCCGAGGGTACTTGTACGGCCGCTCGCAAAGTTACACCGACAGTTTCCCCGTGGTCAGACAGGGGAGATTCCTGTTCTATGGATTTGACCAGATGTGGACAAGACCTACCTCTGGCTGGGTTTACTTCATAAACCTGGTTTCCCGCATGAGTCAGTATTAATGGGTAAAGGGCTGTCCGGAACGGGGGCAGCCCTTCACTCAACCTTGAAGCCGAAAAAGTTTTAATTAATCCGCCGAAACCCACCGTGGAATTCCTTCCTGATTGTGATATAATTTTTATCGATTTCTTCTTGCTTGACTATTTCAGGAAGGGTTTATATGAAAAAATTGACGTCAATCTTACTGATTCTCCTGGTTATCAGCCCGGTCTGGTCGCAGGTTACCAGCAGTTTCTCCCTCACCGCCGTTCCTTCGGTAAACTTTCCCCTGGGACCGACTCTGGATGATGGTACGGCTTATTATTCATTGGGGGGGGGATTCAGCCTCCGGGGCGAGTATGTTCTTCCCTTTACCGATTATCTCTTCGCCCAGGGAATCCTCGATTTTGACTTTTCCCCCATCAATGCCTCTTCCAACGCGGTGACCTTTCTCTCCGCCGGGGCGGGGGCGGGGTTCAGATTCTCTCCCGCTTCCCGTTTTATCGTAAAAACCTCATCCTACGGCGGCATCTACATGGGCCTGGTGGAAGCCGGCAGTGTGCGCAATCCTTTCTTCGCCGTGGCGGGGGATTTTTCCTACCTCCTCAATCCGTCCCTCAACATCGGTATCGGCACAGCCTATAAACATTTCTTCACCCCCAACGGCCCCGTTTACCGCGGGATGAGCCTGACCCTGGGGGCCTCCTTCAACCTGGGAGCCGGCAAAGGCGGCGCGGCTCTGGAAGTTGCTCCCATGATCAACCCCATCTTCCCCCTGTTTTACAGCTACTACGATAAAAACCCCGCCGGGGAAGTTCTCATCACCAACCAGGAAAGGGCGCCCCTGCATGATGTAAAACTCAGCTTTCTGGTAAGGCAATACATGGATCAACCCAAAGAGTTTGCCACTGTAGAGCATTTTCGCAAGGGTGAAAGCCTCAGCCTCCCCGTCTACGCCCTTTTCACCGATAACATTTTCAACGTCACCGAAGGAACCAAGGTGGCGGGAGAGATCATTGTCGAATACAGCTATATCGGAAAGGAGATGACCAGCCGTTATCCCGTAACCGTAACGGTGAACAACCGTAACGCCATGTCCTGGGATGATGACCGGAAGGCAGCAGCCTTCGTTACATCCAAAGACCCCCTGGTGTTGAGTTTCTCCAAAAATATCGCCGGCAGCCTGCGGACCAACGACGGCGGGGCGGTGAACCCTCACTTTCGTACCGCCATGGCGATTTTTGAGGGCTTGAAGATCTATGGTATCGGCTATGTGATAGATCCCTCCACCCCCTATTCAGAACTGTCGGAAAATACCGGTGCCATCGACTTTCTTCAGTTTCCCAACCAGACCCTGGCCTACAAGGCCGGTGACTGCGACGACCTCACGGTCCTCTACTGCTCGCTGCTGGAAGCGGTGGGTATCGAAACGGCTTTTATCACGGCGCCGGGTCATATCTACATGGCCTTCAACCTGGGAATGGACCCGGCTTCGGCAGAAAAGCTCTTTGCCTCATCGGCGGACCTGATTTTCAGGGATGATCAGACCTGGGTTCCCATTGAAATTACCCTGGTCAAAGACGGCTTCCTGAAGGCATGGCAGATCGGCGCCAAGGAGTGGCGCGAGACCCGTGAAGCCGGTTCGGCGGGCTTCTACCCCGTGAGAAAGTCATGGGAAATCTATGAACCCGTGGGATTCGCCCACGGCGCCGCCGCCGCAGTCCTTTTGCCCGATTCCGGCACCGTCCTGGCGGAGTACCGGCAGGTGATGGACAAGTTCATTACCCGGGAAATCGGCCCCCGGGTGGATACCCTGAAATCGGAAATAAGAAAAAACCGGAACTCCGTCAGCTACACCAACAAGCTCGGAATTCTTTACGCCCAGTTCGGCCTCTATGATCAGGCCGAGGCGGAATTCAAGACAGTACTTCGAAATCTGGAATATCTTCCCACCCTGGTTAATCTGGGAAACATTTACTACCTCAAAAACAACATGGCCGAGGCGCAAAACTACTACCGCCGCGCCCTGAACAAGGATCCCGGCAATACAAAAGCCCTTCTGGGAATGGCCCGGGCCAGCTATGAAGCCAACGATTATGAAGAACTTCAGAACTCTCTGGCGGTTCTTGCCGTCGAATCCCCCGAAACGGCCGCCCGGTTCTCGTACCTGGGGTCCGGTTCCTCCGATACCGGCCGGGCATCCCAGGCCCTGGAAAAAGCTGTCAACGAATGGGAGGAAGAGTAGGATGAAAAGGTTTGTTTACACCGCTGCCCTGGTCCTGGGGCTTTCTATTCTTTTTACCTGTTCCAATGAGATCGACCTTTTATCGGAGATTCAGAAGGAAGTAAAATTAGCCAACAATTTGTTCCTGGTCATCGAGTCTGTCAGCCCTGCCGATAAGAGGACCAACGTCAACCCCGGCAACGAGATTGTGATTGTATTTGACCGGGCCCTGGATGTTGACTCGGTCAGCAGCGACACTTTTCGGCTTTACAACGATACACAGAAAAGTCCCGAAGGTTTTCTCTCTACCCGTTACAATGAAACCACCCGGACCCTGAACATCAAACCCACCGACAAGGGGTATTTTGATAATCTGAACGATTACATCATTACTATTTCCGGATTCCGAGGACAGGACGGCAGCGAGCTACCCGAAGATTTTGTCTGGTCCTTCAAAACCGGGCTGGCGCCGGCGGGGTCTATTGTGGCTGCTAGCCCCGAAGCCAAGCCCAATTTTACAAATCAAGAAGAGGTAACAGTATCAAAACTTTCTTCGAATCTCTATGCAGAAGAATACGCAGTAAGTATTAACAAATCTGAACTTGAAAACATAGCGACAATTTCTTCATGGAAGGCTGTGACTGAAAATTTTACAAATTTTTCAATTGGTAATACTGAGGGGAGTATCCCAATATATTACATTTTTCGAGGCCGCCTTCCCGATGGAAGCCTTGCAAACAGCATCATCGGAACCTACTCTGTGACTCTTGATAAAACACCCCCTTCGGTTACCATGAGTTCGGACATTCTGTATGAAAACACTTTCGGACAGCCTACGGCTACGGCTGTCTGTTCTGATGCCAATTCTGATGCCGGGTTTGCTTACCTTTGGGAGAGAACCGCGGGGGCCCAAGCTTTGTTTGGAAGCCAAAATAGTCTATCAACAACCGTTTATTCCTTATCAGACACCAGTATTACGAACTATATCCAGTTACGAGTGACAGATGCTGCGGGAAATATAGGGTATTCAAATGAAAGGGGATTTGTAAGGGATAAACAAGCACCCTCCGCTCCTATTTTTTCGTCCACATATGATGAACCAACAACAGATGATACCCCCTCATGGAGCTGGACAGCGACAGGGGCAGATTACTATAGAACGGCGCTCTACCTTTCAAGCAGTTCCGGTTCCTACACTAACCAGACAGAAACTACCTACGATGGCTCATTAAGCATAGTTGGATCCTACGTATTTAGGGTATACTCTTATGACAATGCGGGGAATTATGCTTTCTCAACTGACAGTTTCAACTTGGTTACATTTCCTGCCCACGGAGCTACAAATGTCACAACAAATTTGACAATACGTTGGCCCAGCTATAATCGTGCGACACAGTACACTCTCTATTTCGGGGAATCAAACAAAGGCCAACCACAGATATATCAAGGTGATAACAATTTCTTTACCAAAAGCCTCTCTCTCAAAAAAACTTATTACTGGTATTATGTTGCAACCGGTTTTAAAATTTCTTACCAGAGTCCGGTTTTTAGTTTTCAAACTCAAGAACGTTTTATTTTCTAGAGAGTTTTTTATGCTCCTTTACTGTTGAAACTTTTAAGGAGCAAAAATTTCTAATCTTGAAAGGACATCAACGACTTATCAATCCTGTTTAAGGAGATATAAACATGAAGTCAACGTCAGGAGTCCTCTTCACACCCAGTTTTCCCACCTGAGTTCTTTAATCCTGGAAAATTCTTTTGTATTGTTTGTTACAAGAACCAAATCTCTGGAAATAGCCTGCGCCGCAATCTGCATATCATAGGGTCCGATAAGACAACCCTGCTTTTCCAAAGTCGCTCTAATCAGTCCGAATACCTCTGCGTCATTATCATCAAAAGCAAGAATATCAAAGGCAGATGCAAAATCGATTAAAGCATTTCTGTTTTTTTCCCGACATTTACTCTTTGAGGCACCATACTCCAATTCAGCATAAGAAATAGAGGATAATTTAATTTGGTCAGCCTTAAATTTTTTGATTCTTTCAACAACAGTTTCCGGATGATTATTAATAATGTAAATACATATGTTAGTATCCAGCAGATACACTATAATCCTTCCCTCTCCTGCATTTTGGGCTGATTTCGTCCATCCTTCATAAAATCTTCGCTAAACTCTGACAGGCTTCGCTCGAAGGCTTCCCATGGATTATTTTCCGGGAATAGTATTATCGTGCTTCCTATTTTCTTTATATACAGCTCTTTCTCGTTCACTTGATACTCTTTGGGTAATCTGATGGCTTGACTGTTTCCGCTTATAAAAACCTTTGAACGTAACATAATTTACACCTCATAAGATAAGTATATACATACATATATACTTCTGTCAATTCCATATCATCGAGGCGGTGCGCTTTTTCAATTCCACGAAAACACTATACCCTCACTCAAAACCACCGCCGCCGCTTTTGCGGCGG
>Ga0334882_1002930_pt1 | contig 16443 bp, 10 predicted proteins | sample GraSluR1_MG_5_FD_207226 | JGI IMG/M metagenome (GOLD analysis project Ga0334882, IMG submission 207226) | Sludge microbial communities from methane-producing bioreactor in Wageningen University, Netherlands - Granular Sludge_15_04-R1 | ecosystem: Engineered > Bioreactor > Anaerobic >... | reverse complement strand
AGGAAATTACGATCCTGAGGAAATCACCATATATCATTTACTAACACATTCCAGTGGGCTTTCTGATCATACAAAATCCCCAAAGTATAAACTTGAATATTTGAAACTAAATAGTAAATGGACACGAACAGAGCAGCTAAATGATTTGGTGAATTTCACTACACCTGCTGGCAAAATAGGTGAGAAATTTTTGTACTCTGATACGGGTTACATTTTGCTAGGTGAAATAATCGAAGCGATTACCCATAAACCATTGGGTGAGGCAATGGTTGAACAGTTAAAGCTAAAACAATTAGGGCTTACCAACATCTACATGGAGGATATTGAAGGGGATTATTCTGGTAAACGCATACATCAATACTATGAAAATGAGGATACATACCACATCAATCCTTCACTGGACTACTATGGTGGTGGCGGATTATTAGCCAACACTTACGATCTGTGTTTATTTCTTCAATACCTATTTGACCATAAAGTATTCCGCAACAGTTCTACTTTAAGCAAAATGCTAACCCCTGTAGACTATCAGGGTAAACAAACCCTTGATTACCGAATAGGTATTTGGGAAACAGAGATTTGTGGCATGCCAGCCTATACGCATACTGGTTTTTGGGGCACACAGGTGATTTATATACCGAAAATAAAAACCAGTATAGCCGTAAACTATAGCCAACGTTGGAGCAATAGTAGTTTCGCTCCCATTATTCCAATTATTGTAGAAAAAACTGATATGGAAATGGAATTTGCATTGAAGCTAATTTCAAAACAAAAAAATAACTGAAAAAACGATATTTGAAATCACCAAAATGGACTGTAAAAAGAAAACCAACCTGGATCGATGCAATTGCACCTACTCATGCTCTAAAAAGGGTGTTTGCTGCGATTGCATTGCATATCACCGCCGATTAGGGCAACTCCCGGCATGCTACTTTCCAAATGATATTGAAATAGGATATGATAGATCCATTGAAAATTTTATTAGAATCTATGAGCAAAGGGGAAACTTTCTGAGCTAGAAAATTGTTTTGCTTATTAGTATTAGTAGTTACTGTTTTTCGAAACAGAATCATAAAATTGGTTTAACTTTGCGCTTTCAAAAAAACAAGGAATAAAAAATGGCAAGTGTCAATAAAAAAAACGTCCTTATCCTAACTTTATCTTCAGCAATAATTTTAGTATTTGCTGCAATTATGGTCAATCCCTTTCCTGCAGGTTGCTCAAGGTTAATAGGAAATCGCACTACGTTTGATACTATTCCTTTTCTCAACCCAACCTATCAGGTTCCTATTCCCAATGAAATATCGTTTGCCGGGGAACCTGTTCCTCTTCATCTATTCGATGTTAGGGAAAGCCTTGACCGTGAACTACAGGTAAATACATACTGGCATTCTCAAACAGTGCTTTTGCTAAAGCGTGCCAACCGCTACTTCCCTATAATTGAACCAATTCTAAAAGAAAAGGGGATCCCTGATGACTTTAAGTACCTTGCAGTTGCTGAAAGTGCGTTAACGCAAGCTGTATCGCCATCGCAAGCAGTAGGATTTTGGCAAATCCTTGAGGGAACCGGTAAAGAATTGGGGTTGGAAATAAACGATGAGGTGGATGAGCGTTACCATATCGAAAAATCTACTTATGCTGCGTGTAACTACCTGCTAAAAAGCCATAAGCAATACGAAAGCTGGACGATGACGGCAGCATCATACAACTTTGGGCGAAACGGCATTAACAGGCAAATTGAACGACAAAATAATAACGATTATTACGATATGGTTCTTGGTGAAGAAACTGGACGATACGTTTTCCGTTGCCTTGCTCTGAAAGTTATTTTTGAAAACCCCGAGCAGTACGGATTTTTCTTTCACCCAAAAGATCTTTACCCACCGCTAAAGTACTACACTGTTGAAGTTGATTCATCTGTAACCAGCTTTGCTGCATTTGCCCAGAATTACAACACGAGTTACAAAATGTTAAAACTGTTAAACCCCTGGTTACGAAAAAGTTATTTAACCAACAAGAGCAAAAAGAGATATACCATTAAAATACCCGAGGAAGGATTTAGAGAAAGTGCTTACCAATAAAGACAAGCAGAAATAGGGTCGTAATATTTAGGATAATTATCAGCAAACATCATTATTATTTAGATTTTTTTCGCAATAATGGAGCCACAAAAAGGCGAAGCCAGTGAGGTTGTAGTTCAAGGAGCAAGGGTACATAACCTGAAGAACATAGATGTAGCCATTCCCCGCAATAAGCTAACTGTTATAACCGGGTTAAGTGGAAGTGGGAAATCCTCTTTGGCATTCGACACCATTTATGCCGAGGGACAGCGCAGGTATATCGAAACCCTTTCAGCCTATGCCAGACAGTTTGTCGGTTCCATGGAGCGTCCCGATGTGGATAAGATCACTGGCTTAAGCCCTGTAATATCCATTGAGCAAAAATCAACTAATCGGAATCCCCGATCAACCGTTGGCACTATTACCGAAATATACGACTTCCTGCGCTTACTTTATGCACGTGCATCCATTGCATATTCATCCATTACTGGTGAAGAGATGGTTCGCTACACCGACGAGAAGATTGTTGAATTAATCGAAAAGAATTTTCATGGCAAAAAAACTGCTATTCTTGCTCCCATTGTAAGAGGCAGAAAGGGTCATTACCGCGAACTTTTCGAGCAGCTTAGGCGTAAAGGCTATCTGCATGTTAGAATAAACGGTGAGATTACTGAGATGCGGCCAGCCATGAAGCTCGACCGGTATAAAATTCATCATATTGAGCTTGTTGTGGATAAACTTTTGGTTTCAGATGATGATAGAAAAAGGCTTGAATCGTCAGTGGCCACAGCCATGAATAATGGTAAAGGTACCATCATGGTGCTGGATATGGAGAACCAGCTAATCAGGTACTATAGTCGAAACCTAATGTGTCCAACTTCAGGTATTTCATACGATGAGCCTGCTCCCCACTCGTTCTCTTTCAATTCTCCACGAGGTGCATGCCCACGTTGCAACGGGTTAGGGACTGTAACAGAAGCTGATCTTAAGCGAATTGTTCCCGATCCTAAGCTAAGCATCAAGAAGGGAGGCATTCAACCTTTGGGTCCGTATAAAAGCAACCTTATTTTCTGGCAGTTGGAAGCCATTGCCCAAAAATACGAGTTCGACATAAATGATCCCATTGAAAGTATACCTGACGATGCGCTAAATGTTATCCTATACGGTTCCGAGGAGCAATTCACGCTTAAGCATCCCTCACTTGGGGTAAGATCAAACTACTTTTTAAGTTTTGAAGGTGTTATCAACTACATACAAAACCACCATAACGAGGAACTAAATGGTCGAGGTCCCAAGTGGGCACAACAGTTTATCCAACATGTAACTTGTCCTGTATGCCAGGGAAGTCGCCTAAAGGAAGAAGTGAAGTGGTTTAGGATAGACGGAAAAGATATTTCTGAACTTACCAAAATGGACGTTGAAACCCTTTCAAAATGGTTTAGTAATTTGGAAGATAGGCTCAATAATCGCCAAAAAGCAATTGCCACAGAAATACTTAAGGAAATTCGAGAACGATTAACCTTTATGATGGATGTAGGGTTGGGCTATCTCTCATTAGGACGAAGTGCAGCGTCTCTTTCCGGGGGTGAAAGCCAAAGGATTCGGTTAGCCACGCAAATTGGATCTAAGCTGGTAAACGTTCTTTACATACTCGATGAACCCAGCATTGGCCTTCATCAGCGAGATAATATACGGCTCATAGAATCCCTTTGGCAACTTAGGGATAGCGGAAACTCGGTAATCGTTGTGGAGCATGATGAAGAGATGATTCTATCAGCTGATCACGTGGTTGATATGGGTCCGCGAGCTGGTAGACATGGCGGACAAATTGTGGTTTGTGGGGCTCCAAATGATATTGCTTCGTCGGATACACTAACGGCTAAATACATTAGCCATAAAATAGAAATTCCCCTTCCTGAAAGCAGAAGGAAAAGCAATGGGAAAAGTTTGACTCTTGTAGGAGCAAAGGGTAATAACCTGAAGGATATTTCAGTTGATTTTCCGCTTGGTATTTTTATATGTATAACAGGGGTTTCTGGAAGCGGCAAATCAACATTGGTAAACGAAACTTTACGACCCGTGCTTAGTAAAAAACTTTACCATTCCATCGATGAACCACTTGAATATAAAAGCATACATGGGCTAGAGCATATTGACAAGGTGGTAGAGGTAAATCAGGCACCCATTGGACGCACACCTCGTTCAAACCCAGCAACCTACACTGGTGTTTTTACCGATATACGTAAGCTCTTTGAGCTTACTCCCGAGGCAAAAATAAGGGGATATAAAGCAGGTCGATTTTCTTTCAACGTAAAGGGAGGACGATGTGAATCGTGCAAGGGAGCAGGTGTTCAAACCATTGAGATGAATTTCTTACCTTATGTTTACGTTACGTGTAAAGACTGTAATGGGTTAAGATATAACCGTGAAACACTTGAAGTTAAGTACAAGGGTAAGAGCATTAGCGATGTGCTGAATATGACCATTAATCAAGCAGTAGAATTTTTTAGTAGTATCCCTTCAATATCCCAAAAGATAAAAACGTTAAAGGAAGTGGGTTTAGGTTACCTTACCCTTGGTCAACCATCTACAACACTTTCAGGAGGTGAAAGTCAGCGTGTTAAATTATCCTCTGAGTTGGCAAAGCGGGATACCGGGAAAACACTCTACATACTGGATGAACCAACCACAGGATTGCATTTTGAAGATGTAAGGGTATTGCTTGATGTTCTCAACCGGCTTGTTGACAAAGGAAATACCGTTATTGTCATTGAACACAACATGGATGTGGTAAAGGTTGCAGACCATATCATTGATTTGGGTCCAGAGGGAGGTGAAAAAGGTGGCGAAGTGGTATGCTTTGGTAGCCCAGAAGAGATAATACAAAAGAATTTTGGCTATACAGCCAAATTCTTGAAAAAACATTTAATGCGAAATAAGAAAGCAATATAAAAAGTTCTACTGCGAGAAGAAGAAATTATTCATCTCATATATATCCTCCACAGACATATCCAGCGTTCCATCGAAGAATTGTTCCACTGCTTTTAGAAGTTCCTGGAAAGAAATGTAGCCATCGCCATCAGTATCAAATCTCCTGAATTTATTGGGAATAATACCCGGTTCAAATGTTATGCTTCGTGTCCAAATGGGAGCAACTGGTAATACTCTGATCTCTTCACGTCTTACAGCAGTTGGACTCTCGAACATCTGGGCTAGAACATCGGAAGTTATCTGAACTCCCCTATCGTCTACAACAGAACCACGCGGTGTGTTTGGTTCATCATCCATGTAGTCGGGGATACCATCTCCATCCGTATCAAACGGGCAACCCAAGGAGTCGACCTCAACACCCAGAGGAGTATCGGGGCATTCATCAAAACGGTCAAAAACCCCATCACCATCCTGATCTGCAAACATCACATCATAATCGAAGTACTCTAGTTCGGCAAACTCCTGTTCAATCTTAATATACTTGGGATCGGAGAATAGGTCGAAGTGCAACGAAAAACTTGTGAACAGAAACATGTCGTCGTATCCATTGGAAGTAAGCCCATACTTCGATGCTGCTTGCTGATTGTAATTATCCAATAAATCTGTAAAAGCATAGTTAATTGAGGTTGAGACCCTCAAATTCACTCTATAGGATAGGTAAAAGTCTACTCCTACCTCAAAGGGAACCATTATAGCTAACTGTGAGTATTTACCTATTCCATGGTAGTCCTCTTTTAGAAGGTCCTTCTCCCAGTCATTATCAAATGACACAATTGTGGCATTCCAATGATTTGGATGGGTTTCGGGAAGGTTTCGAATGGTACCATCGGACCAGAAATGGTAGTGGTTTTTATTCAATTCATCGCCATTGAAAATATTGCCCTTGGGACTAAAATTGAATGAGGAAACGCCTAGCGAAAGGAAAGGTTTAAAACGTTTTGTAAGTCCTAGCCAATGTCCAAAACCATATTCAAAGGATACTCCACCCAAAAATAATTCAGTTCTAAAAGAAGAGTTGTGATAAATCAAATCACCATCATCGTCAACATTCAGATTATTAACATCCAGTTGCATTGAACGGGAGATGTTAAAATCATGTCCTTGCAAATTGCCATACATGAAGTAAAAATTCAACTTGTAAAAGTTCCTTTTACCCACAAATGTTGATACATTTAGCTTATAACCCGGTGTACCAGTCAAAGGATTACTACCTGGATTTTTAATATCGCCCAAATAGTGAAGGACTCCAGCTCCAAGGGCAATTACAGGTTTATATACAGGATTTTCTACTTCAACCTCTTGAATAAGCATACTCATATAGTAATCCTCATCATCTTCATCCTGAGCATTTAGTACAAATGGACTTAGCACAAAGAATGTTAAAGTAAAAATCCAAGCAAAAATTTTTCGGACAATCATTTCAAAAGCAATTGCTTTAATTCGTGTATAAGAAATTACTTATACCACTGTTGATTTGTTATCATTAAGGCTTCCTGAACTGTAATTCGTACTCCATTATTGTATGCAGCCACAAAGGCATCATCAATTGGAGTTGTATTCCATATCTTTACCCGATAATCTCTGGCCTCCTTATACTCTGCAAACGAACCGATAGAGTACTTGTACCAACCCTCATGCTTCTCTGTTCTTACGTCTTCAGTGATATTCAACCTGCGAAAGTACCTTTTAATATCGACAGGACGATGTCCTGCTGCAAGTTGTACTCTATAGTAAACTCCCTCTTCGGGTTCTAGCATGTAACTAATATCTAATTCCTCTACCTTTCTAGTAAATCGGGGCTTATCCTCAATTTTTTTATACTGAACAGGAATATCTCTTCCACCATCAACTCCAGTTTCTGTGTAAGAAGTTATGGATGTTGCTGTGCTACTAACTGGAGGAAAGATTTTAGGTGCTGGAACGGATTTTACTATTCCATCCAAATATCTTGGGTCTGGATTGGTTAAATCTGCCTCGCGCTGTATAATATCAATTACCTGAGTGGATCCATTAAGAATAAATGAAAAAGTTCCTTTTAAGAGTAACTCCGTTTTACCAACACCATCATCAGGGGCAAGTCTATAATTTACAACGAAACGTTCTTCGGGGGGGAGGTTCATCCATAAGAATTTAACTGTATTATCCTTATAGGTAAATATTGCATCACGAGGATTAATTGCTTCTGCCGTATATCCCTCAGGAATTATCTCCTCAATTTTTGCAAATTTCTCTGTACTTCCTTTGTTTACAAGTATATTAACCCTCATATCGTTTCCTTGATCGATAAAGTAAGGGGTTTGTCGTATACATCTTACATTGCTAGCTAGCAAGGAAACTGGTGGCTGAATTGGTACCATTTGCTGATACTCAGAAATATCGACGATAAGATTTGGGTCTATCTTGGCTGAAGGTCGAATTGAAATATTACTTGGTGATAGATTTACAGACTTCCTCTCATTGCCATCGATATATGAAAATACACCACCAATGGAAAAACTTCCCTTCAACCTTTCGTCAACACGAATTCTATAAGAAATTTTCACCTCATCATCTGAAGGAAGTCTTAACCATATAAATTTAACCTTTTGATCTTCGAAAGCAAAAGTGGCATTGGGATTGTCCACTACTTGTGCGGTTAACCCTCTTGGTAATTCCTGCTGAAAACGGGCAAAACTTTCAGCAGCTCCCTTTTTTAAGATAACAGAAACATCGAACTCGGCACCAGCACCTACCTCTTTGGGAACTGACATTGAAAGAGAAGCATCGCCTAATGAAAAAATATTAAAAAGTAAAATTCCTATCAAGTTCAGTAAGAGTCCAAAATACTTTAACATAGTTTTTGATATAGGTTATTTACCTTATTATCGAATACAATAATAGCAAAATTAACAATAGATTTTTTGATTTCTCTTGAAATGTTGCAGTTTGTTCATTTTTTTTATGGAAATGTTAACAACTTTTTAAGTTGAATAACTTCTCTTTTGAGCTTAACCAAATAAACAAGAGTAAAGCAAAAATACACTTTATGTTTAGTGGCAATACCCAATTATTCTATTGATAATTCATTTCACAATATTCTTTAATTATATTTATGCTTTTTTATTTAAGCATTTTGTATTTTTATTGCTGTATAATCTAAACATTTTTTGTATTTATGTAAATAATTAGTCATCGAATCCAGGTCGTTTAAACTTCATGGCATTAGGATGCTTTTCCAGTATTAACTTCTTTACAACTGTCAATTTCCTTAAAAAAGTCAGGGCATCATCCTCATAATTTGGAAGTAATTCGTAAAGTTTCACCCATGATGCAATGGAACGATCAATCATTATTAGTGCAATCTTGGCAGATCCTAACGCATCGTGATTTTCATTTTCAATGGTTGGTTGCAAAAATGAACGGTAGGTTTTTGTCGATATGATCATGAAGTAATACTGAATTACTTCAAAATTATCAGCAATTTGTTGTGCATTATCCCCTCCATTATTTATTAGCTGTTCATGTATATTGGATATTATATCACGATTGGCCTTTAACCAATCAACCATTTCAAGGGTATATTCACGTGCAATCGATACAGCTTTTTCTTTCGAGGGATCTGGTTTTTCCTTTTTAATTTCTGGCAAATCATTGGGATCAATTTCAAGTTCTTCCATGGTTTCTTGGAGTAATTGCGCGGCAACCTGAAGCATTTCGCTCATTTGCTCCCAGAATTTCTGATTAATAATATCCAGTGATTCGGATTCACTGTTCTCATCATCCAAAACATTTTCCATTTTGTAAACCGAGCAGTGCGAAGTATGTGTACACCGCTCGCACCAACGATCGCAATAGTTATGAATCCCGGATATTATATTCGGATCAGAAGCCATTTCCATAAAAAACTGCCTTAATTTATCTTTTCTCTTATCTTTTGTCATTTGGTTTATGATGTTATTAAATGAAAACTCAAAAACTATCCCTCAAAAAATATCATTGAAACATAATCAACTACTCTGTCTGAAGGTGATACTTCCCCAGAATGTCCCTTGCTTAGTAATTTTATAATAGGCTTTTCACTTTTTATCTTGCTATACTCAATGAGGGTCATTATTGGTCCAAAACCGCAAACGGTTATATTTTTTTCTCTGACAGTATTGTAAACTCCAAATGCATCAAGATTTAATACTTTTTGAATTACCAAAGCATCCCGTTTTTGTCCTTCATCGACTGATAAAAAATGGGAAAAATCACTTGAAGCAATAATTTGGACTTTTTTTGAGCTATCAGAAATGGCTTTTATTAACTTTTTGCCAAGTTCATTGGCAACTGTATATGATTGATCTAAAATGCTAATGGGAACGATGCTAACCGATTGGGGTAAATAAAACTGAATAAAAGGGATCATAACCTCACCAGAATGCTCATGATCATGGGCTAAAGAGGACACAGGAATTTTTAGAATATTACAAAGTTCTCTGTCAACTTTAACTTTACCAAGGGGTGTTTCCCAAAAGGAATGACCATCCACTGCGATATCTGGTCCAAGTCCTCTATGATTTGGGTTTAAAATTATTATCGTATCAATATGCTGCCTTGAATGCTGCAATATCTTAAAATAGTGAATAGCGTGACGACCTGAATAGATATAACCTGCATGAGGGACAATTCCTCCAATAATACTATAAGTAGAAATGCTCTGATCAACCTTTTCACCTTCGTTCGCATCCAAATATGTCAACATTTCTATCAATTCTCTTCTATTGGCCGGGTAAAAAGTACCTGCAAATGCTGGCTTACGAATTGAATTTCCCATAGGATAATGGTTTTTTAGCAAATGGCTATTTTATAGCCACAATTCTTGCATTTTCCCTCTCCGTCAATCTCGTTTATATTAACCCTGAACCCTTTTCGGACAATGACAGTTCTTTGGCATTTGGGACATATTGTATTGGAATCCCCATTAGATACCATATTACCAATATAAACAAAGATTAGAAGGTCCTGAGCTATTTCTTTTAAAGATAACAATGTATTTTGTGAAGTTGGTTCAATGGTAAGTTGATAAGATGGAAAATACCGGTTTATGTGCAAGGGTAAGTTTTCCCCAAACTCGCCAGCAATCCATTTTACCATTTCTCTGAACTCTTTTTCATTGTCATTTAAACCTGGTATAATAAGATTGGTAATCTCCATGTGTCTTCCTCTGTTGAAAATTGTTTTAAGTGTTTGCTTTACCGGTACTAAAGAGCCACCACAGATTTTTTTATAAAATTCGTTGTTAAACGCTTTTAAATCAATATTAAAAGCATCAACAATATCAACAAGTTTGCTAAGGGGCTTGGAATTAATATAGCCATTTGAAACAACCACATTCTTTAAACTATTTTGTTTGGCTAAAGTGGCAATATCGTACATATACTCATACCAAACAATGGGTTCATTGTATGTAAAGGCTATTCCACAGGTTCTCTTTTGAACTAAAGATATTTTAATAATATTTTCGGGCGAATAATTATCCGTTAAAAAAGTATCTATGCTATGTGGATGAGATATATGATGGTTTTGGCAAAAGGAGCAGGTTAAATTGCATCCATATGTTCCAATGGATAAAATATTATGATTAGGGTAAAAATGGTATAGAGGTTTCTTTTCTATGGGATCTAAATGAACCCCACTCACATTACCATAGGTTTCGCTGTATAAATACCCGTTTTTATTTAACCGTACACCACATTTCCCTTTTAAATTCTCAGGAATGGCACAACCATGAGGACATAGCTGACATTTCATTAAATTACCATCTAACTTTTTATAATATTTTGCTTCCTTCATTTTCAATTTCTAAATCTAGGTTTCGATTTTTTATGGAAAGCAATAAATTTTCAACACAAGTTAAGATATTTAAAAGAAAAAGCCCACGAAAAATTCGTGGGCTTTCAAATTATTTTAGACTAAATTTTTACTGAAGTGGTTTTATTACCTCAATCAGTTCAGGTAAATCCATTTTAATATTCTTCAGGTGTTCAATGGTTGGAACACCGTTGTTATTCCACCCACGACGCTTATAAACTGCATCGAGAAGTTGCTCATAACGATTTTCTCTGTACTTACGCAAGGCCGCAATTTTTTCATCAACATTCATTGACGTTGGATCAACTCCTACTAGTTCTTTCAGCTGCTTATCGTAGCGCTCCTCACGGCTCTTATACTCTTCGCGGGTAACAGGGCCAGCGGCACGGTATGGTTGTGCATCGTGCTTACGTAATCCATAACCTCGACGGATATTGAAAATCCTCTGGAAATTATATACTCGCTCACTCTGACGAATAAGTTCATGCTTATCGATATTACCACCTGTAACGCCGTTATATATGGTTACATAGTTATCAACGTGCTCGGGAATTTTATGAGGTTCATCCGTTTCGGCGTTCCCTTTTGGTACAACGTCATTCCACGGTAGCTTACAAAGACCTTGCAATCCGAACCATGTGCGGAACATTGGGAAGTAATGAAGCGCTTCTGCTTTATCCTCAAAGGTTGGAATTTGGTTGTTCACCATGTCCATGAAGATAAGCCAGGCTTCATCGTGCTGAGGACCCTTGTTGGTCATGGCATAACCTCCTTGCTGTGCCAGCGACTCTTTGGAAACGTATTGAGAGTATTCAAGTCCTTTATTTTCCATTCCAATATCCTGCATAAATTGTGGATCAGCTCCATAATTTTTCACGAAATGCTCCTTCATCTTGCGTACTCCTTGCCCAACAATCATCCCAAATCCTTCTCCTCGTGCTAGCTGGTGCATAACCTCCATCATGTTCTCAAATTGTCCAAAGTTCAGGTCTAAACCTCCTGTTATATCCTTGTTCAGGATACCGTTCTCGTAGCATTCCATTACGAATGCCATACAGGTACCCCATGTGATGGTACATATACCGTAGGTATCGCAATAAAAGTTAGCTTCAATAATCGCTTCAGGATCAAATATACCTAGATTTGATCCCAGACCGGCAACGGTTTCGTACTCAGGACCATCAACAATAACTTTTTGCCCTTTGTAGGGCCCAGTCTTAAGAACAAAATCATCAACTCCTTTAGAACAGCTCATGGCACAACCAATCCAACAACCATCTGGAATATTCTGAGTAAAATAATTATCTCTGAATATATTGCTATGAATTTTTTGACCATCAACAGAGCTTCCGTATTTGAAGTTATGGGTTGGTAAAAGATCGTAATCGTTCATTACGTTGGCGATGTTAGCAGTACCTTTCTTGCGCATCTGACATTGATGATCGTCTAACTCGCGAATTTCCTGTTGATATCGGCGTCCTCTTTCTGTAATAGCCTCAAGATTAGCAACATTATTAAGGTTACCCTTTACACCATCTATCTTAGCCACAATGGCTTTGATCTTCTTATCGCGCATAACAGTACCAATACCTCCACGTCCAGCTTGCTTAAGCCTTATCTTCTTCCGTTTAGGATCATAAAAGGTGAAGTTAACCATGCCTATAAGCGAATTCTCGGCGGCAGCACCCATTGAAACAATGCCTATGTTTTTATAATCTTTTTCATCATCGGCAAATATTTCAGATAGTTCTTCAGCTAAAATATGCGAATCTTTAGCCAGACCCGGATCTTCGTAAATCTCAACCTTTCCATTCTTGCCATCGATAAGGATAATTACATCCTTTTCGGCTTTTCCCTGAAGTTCAAGTGCATCGAAACCAGAAAACTTGAGAAATGGACCAAAGAAACCACCCACATTGGAGTCCATTACCGAATCGGTTTGTGGAGATAACGAAACCAACAATGACTTACCAGTACCTGAATACTGAGTAATGCCTCCAATGGGACCTGAGCTAATAATAACCTCGTTTTCAGGATCATTCCATTTGGTTGATGGGGTTATTGCATCCCAAAGCAGGCGAAGGCCATAACCCTTTCCTCCGATAAACTTTTCCTTCATTTGAGCGGGAACATCCTTTTCCTTAATCTCATTACCTCCTACGTTGATGTAGAGAATCTTATCGGTATAGCCTCTGTATAACTCTTTCTTGCTGTACTGCCATTGGTTAAGCTTTTTGGCTTTGGCAAAAACTTCCTTAACATTCATAGGTTAATATTTATTGGTTAGAAAATCAACATTATTTTGAGGGCTAAATTATGAATAATTTAGGATGATGTAAAATGATAATTATCAATATGCAATGGATTTCATATTGGTTTTTAATCAAATAGATATTGTAAGTTTTAATAATAGCATTATGGGAAATCACGAGTTGCAAGCAGGCTTGAGTAAATGGAGTATTTTCTGGGTAGACTTATTGAATGTTTAATAACACAGTATGGTTCTTACACCGAAGGTGTAACATGAAAAAAAAACAACCGATCAAAAAGCATTGTCGGTTGTTTATAAAACTAGAATTTAACAAACTAAAACTTCCATAAATCCCTTGCTATATTCCAGATATCCTCAAAAACATATATTAGCATAATCTCGTGAGTTCCACTGTTAACTCTAGATAATTTGTTCAAAGTAAAATCAAATGCATAACCAAGTGCAAAATCATTGTTTACCTTGACATTTACAAAAAGCCCAGTGGCATCTCCAATTCTATAATGTGTTCCAAAATAAAATCGCTTCAAGTAAAGAAACTGAACTGTCACATCAGTTGACATTGGAGATCCAGGCATAATACCAATAAGCATGGAAGGGAGAATTTCCCATTCACGATTGATATTAAAATTATACCCTCCCATTAGGTACATTTGAGGGTTATATGGCTCTTTGCTCTCTCTATACTGCTTGTTTAATTTTGCCTCAATTAAACGTGGTACAGAGAATCCAGCATAGTAATCCTTTGCATAAAGGTAAAAACCCACACCCATATTTGGTGATATTCTATTCTCATCAGTCTGGAAATTTGGATCTGTAGGATCATTTACAAAAAGATTACCAATCTTGGCGTTATAGCTACTAATTCCCGCCTTTAAACCCATCGAAAGACGTATTCCTTCAACAACAGTAATTTGATATGCATAAGAACCAGTAATATGAGTATTTCTTAAAGGACCTGCTTTATCAGTCATTATATTAAAGCCTAATCCCATGTTCTGCTTAACATAAGGAGTATGGGCTCCAAAACTATACGAAGTAGGAGCACCCTCCAAACCAACCCACTGATGTCTGGATAATAAACTTAGATTAAGTCCATTAATAGTTCCAGCAATGGCAGGATTAAAGGCAATTGGATTTTGAAGATAATTTGTAAATATCGGATCCTGTTGCCCAATTACAATATCTGCATTAAAGACAGATAGTGCTATTAAACAAATTACTATTTTTCTAAATAGATTATTCATAATTCAAATTATTTTCTTTTATAATACAATTACCTTTTAAGGAATACATTGCCATTGATTCTCTCTTTAGTATCCACAATTTCAATGATATAGTAGTAAGTACCAGTTGGTAACGTTTTTCCTATCGACATTGAAGCATTAGCCTTTCCATCCCATTCATTTTTATAGTTGTTATTTATGTAAACCAAATTACCCCAACGATTGTATACCTTAATAGTAACTCTTCCAAAATATTCAAGCCCAATTATTTCAAAATACTCATTGATATCATCGCCATCGGGAGAGAAACCTTCGGGGATTATTAATTTTTCTGGTTTAACATCTTTAACCTCAATTCTTACCATTGCTTGGCTACAATTATAAGATGAAGCACATACTTCATAGGTCAAAGAATCTAATCCTATGTAATCAAGATAAGGTGTATAAGTTATTGTATTATCAGCATTTACCAACTCATATCCATATATTGGATAAATAACTATTGAAATTGAAACTTCTAGGTCATCAATTCCTTGATCATTTGCCAAAACATCAATTATTACTGATCTATTCTTATCAACTTCTGCATAATCATCTATGGCAACAATTAATGGTTCTAACACAAAAACTGTTACAGTAGCCATATCACTTTCTCCATGAATATCGGTAATTCTGTAAACAAATGTATCAGTTCCAATAAACATGTCATTTGGAGTATATCTAATTGTATTGTCCACGTTAACATAGGTTGAGCCGTTAGATGGTTCTATGATAACCTCAATTTGTTGTAATCCATCTTCTAAACCAGTATCATTTGCGAGAACGTCAATATCGATTGGCGTATTCATAAATGTTTCTACCTCATCATCATTGGCAACCGGGATGTGGTTGGTCACGCCCTCCTCCAGCACGGTCACGTGCACCGTGGCCTCATCCCACTCGCCGTGTACGTCGGTCACCCGGTAGGTGAAGGTCACAAGGCCGTCGAAGCCTGCCATCGGGGTGTAGGTCACTAAATTCGTGGCGGGGTCCACCGTGGCGATGCCCTGCGCGGGTGCGATGGTAATGGTCACCGCAATGGGCTCGTCCTCCAGCCCCTCATCGTTGGCCAGCACGTCGATCTCTACTGCGGTCTCGTACTCGGTCACGGCGTAGTCATCGTGGGCAACCGGGATGTGGTTGGTCACGCCCTCCTCCAGCACCGTCACGTGAACCGTGGCCTCGTCCCACTCACCGTGTACGTCGGTCACCCGGTACACGAAGGTCACAAGGCCGTCGAAGCCTGCGGCAGGGGTGTAGGTCACTAAATTCGTGGCGGGGTCCACCGTGGCGATGCCCTGCAAGGGTTCGATGGTAATGGTCACCGCAATGGGCTCGTCCTCCAGCCCCTCATCGTTGGCCAGCACGTCGATCTCGATGGGAGTCTCGTACTCGGTCACGGCGTAGTCGTCGTGGGCAACCGGGATGTGGTTGGTCACGCCCTCCTCCAGCACCGTCACGTGCACCGTGGCCTCGTCCCACTCGCCGTGTACATCGGTCACCCGGTACACGAAGGTCACAAGGCCGTCGAAGCCTGCGGCTGGTGTAAAAGTGATGGTGTTGTCCCCCTCAACGGTGGCAATGCCTTGCGAGGGGGAGGTGGTAATGGTCAGGGTTAGCGGTAAATCTTCTATCCCCTCATCGTTCGCCAGAACATCAATGTTCACATCGGTTTCGTACTCGGTCACGGCGTAGTCGTCGTGGGCGATGGGGATGTGGTTGGTCACGCCCTCCTCTAGCACCGTCACGTGCACCGTGGCCTCATCCCACTCGCCGTGTACGTCGGTCACCCGGTACACGAAGGTCACAAGGCCGTCGAAGCCTGCCGTCGGGGTGTAGGTCACTAAATTCGTGGCGGGGTCCACCGTGGCGATGCCCTGCGCGGGTGCGATGGTAATGGTCACCGCAATGGGCTCGTCCTCAAGCCCCTCATCGTTGGCCAGCACGTCGATCTCTACTGCGGTCTCGTACTCGGTCACGGCGTAGTCGTCATTGGCAACCGGGATGTGGTTGGTCACGCCCTCCT